>Ga0310811_10009948_pt1 | contig 12294 bp, 10 predicted proteins | sample YCmetagenome_FD_207642 | JGI IMG/M metagenome (GOLD analysis project Ga0310811, IMG submission 207642) | Soil microbial communities from experimental microcosm in Duke University, North Carolina, United States - YC | ecosystem: Engineered > Artificial ecosystem > Soil microcosm > Unclassified ... | reverse complement strand
GTCCCGAGCGAGACCGGCACCGTGGATGGGATTGCGCCGCGAAGGCGCCGCAGCACGGAGTGATCGTGGACGTCCGCGCTTTGCGTTGGGTGATACGGCTCGTTCGCGATTTCGATGACGCAGTTGCGCGAAGCCGCGCAGGCGTTTCCGACTGCCTGCACGTGCCGCGCGAGGTCAATCCGATAGCTGGCCGTGTCAGCAAGCGCAACGACCTCGACGACGAGCCCGCGAGCGCGCGCAAGCTCCAACAGACGCGGCAGTGCCTGCTCGCCTTCCGCAGGCGTCAGCGCGAACAGCACGTGCGCCATGGACAGCACACGGACAACGGTAATTTGTTCTGATGCGGCCCAGTCGAGATACGCGGCCGCCTGGCTCTCTCGATTGTGAGCAACGAATTCGAGGAGTCTGAACGCCGTGATTCCACGCCAGGCAAAGGGAGTGCCGTCGGCGCGAACGAAATGCGTGCCGGCGGCCCGCAACGATGGGTCGACGCGGAGGGAGGCGCTGAGGCAGCTGGCGGCAAGGACGGCGATTAGCGCGCGCGCCAGGCGCCGGCGACCATCGAGGAGGCCTGCGTATCCGAGCATCCACCGCCCGTGACGGTGTCCACGCAGGTTCCCGTGAACTGGCTGTCGCAGAGCTTCCATGCCTTCAACGCGGGGCGGTAGTAGGCGGCAATCCAGTCGATGCCGTCAGCGATCTGGAAGTGACCACCACCGACGACTTCCGATTCCCAGTGTACCGGGTTGCTGGCGCAGGCGTCGCCGCGCTGAACCCTGTCCGGGACCGGGCAGAAACTATCGCCGAACGGTATCTTCACGGACGACGCGCCGACGTTCCAGCGGACGATCTTGAACTTCTTGCGGTTGTCGGAGACTTGCTGCGTCTCCTGAACGGTGCCGGAACACGACGCATCGAAGTTCCGCATCACGTACGACACGTCGGTGATCGTGGAATCCGAGAAGTCGACCAGGAACTGCCGCGCCATGTCGCCGACTTCCTTCATCGAATCGTGCAGCGACAGCGTCGCCGTCCCGCTGACATCGTGCTCGAACTGCGTCCCTCCCGCTTGTCCGTATGTCTCGGTCACCTTGAGCGTGATCGTCACATCGACTGGATCCGAGCCCGGCAGCGCCGCGGGCGCGATCCACTTCACTTGCGATCCCGTACCGTCAATCGTGCCGAGGGACGCGCTCCATGAATACTGCAGTTGATCGACGGGAGTCTCGTCGTCATGCACGGTGGCGACGAGGTTCACGGTCTCGCCCACATCGCCAAAGTTCGCGGGCTCCTTGGCGCGGCTGCCCTGCACGGAAATGGAGTTGATGACGGGGGGGTTGTTCGGCGGCGGCTGCTGATTCGGACCGCCGGTGCCTCCGGATGTCGGCTCGGTCGGATGATGGCTGCCGCAGGAGATCGTGGTCAACAGCAGCGCGACCGCGCAGACGACTTTGGACGTGCGCCCGTGGGCCATGAAACGCATCAATCAGGGAAAGCCTCTCATTATAGCAACCCCTTTATATTCGTGCATTTCGCCTGTACAATGGAGGTTCCCGTGTCTACTTCCAGCTTCAGGTTGCACTATCTCGCGAAGGCTGCGGCAGGGGTGCCGCGCGACCTGGTGAATACGTTCATCAGCGCGAAAGTGCACCCGATTCGTCCGACCGTTCTCATCTACAACTGCACGTGGGTATGCGATGCCCGCTGCACGATGTGCAACAACTGGAAGTGGGGCGACCGGAAGTCGGACATGACGCTCGAGCAGCTCGAGCCTGTCATGAACAGCCCGTTTTGGGGGGCGGTCGAGAATCTGAACATCTCGGGCGGCGAACCGACCACGCGCAACGATCTCCCCGAAATGGTGGAGATGTTCCACCGCCACCTGCCGCGGCTGCGGAAGGTCGGCATCAACACGACCGGACTGACGCCGAAGCGCGCGATTCCGATGCTCACGCGCATCGTCGAATTCTGCGCGAGCAAGGGAATCCTGATCAGCATCCGCGTGTCGCTCGACGGGATCGGAGACGTTCACAACCAGGTCCGCTCGGTGAAGAACGGGTTCGACAAGGCGGCGCAGACGATCGAGGCAATGCAGGCGCTTGCGAAACAGCACGAGAACTTCTCGTTCGGCATCGCGTCGACGATCTTCGCCACCAACATGGAGGACGCCCAGAACATCCTCGCCTGGGCGCGCGCGAAGGGCCTCGACGTCGTCTTCAACATGCTCCGCTTCACGGACGCGATGCTTCACAACCGCGATCTGCAGGAGAAGATCGGATTCCGCCAGCGCGAAGAAGAGTTCATGCGGAACTTCTTCCTCGATCGCGTGCAGGAGGAATCCGTTCTCAGCGGCCAGGCGTTCATGTATCTGCACTACGCCGACATGATCGCGAACGGCTATCAGCGGACGATGCCCTGCCCCTTCCAGAGCCAGGGGCTGCTGCTCAATCCGAACGGCGATCTGCACTACTGCGAGAACTCGCAGAAGCTCGGGAACGTCCTCGACGAAGCCGCTGAAACGCTCTATTACAAGGCCGAGAATCTCGAGCACCGGCAGCATATCAAGGACAGCGTCTGCCCCACGTGCCTGAGTCCCTGCCAGGTGAACGTCGGCGCGATGAAGCAGTTCGTGCCGTACGCGAAGTTCCTCAAACGGGCCTACCAGGTCAAGAAGGATACGGGGCGGCACATCGACACAATGCCGGAGCCAGTCGGCAGCGGCCGATAGGTGAACTGGCCGCGCTTCATCCGCGTTGCCGTCGCCGTCGTCCTGACGGCGCTCGCATTCTACTGGTCCCATCCGTCGGCTATCCTTTCCGCGGCCGCAAACGCCGACCTGCGCTGGCTGCTCGCTGCCCTGGGCCTGGTGCTCGTCGATCGCACGCTGATGGCGCTGCGATGGATCGACCTGCTCGTGGCGCTGACGCCAGGATCGCGGCCGCCCCTGAGCGGGGTTCTGCGGGCGTTTTTCGTCAGTTCGTTCGTCAGCAACTTCGTGCCCAGCGTCGCATCCGATCTGTATCGCGCGTACGAGTTGTCCCGCTACGACGTGCATCTGGCGGAGTCGACCGCGTCCGTGCTGATGGATCGGGCGCTGGGCGTGCTGTCGGTCGCCATCGTGGCCGCTGCGGCGCTGCCGTTCGCGGAGCGGCTCGCGACCGAACGCGGTCTTGTCCTCGGGCTGCTGGCCATCTTTGCCATCTGCGGCGTCGCCGCCGCCGTCATCTTCAGCGAGCGCGCGGCTGAACGGCTTCGGAACACGGTCGCGCTGCTGCCAATCCCTCTCTTCAGGCGTGTAACGGAGGCGCTGACGGACGCGGTACGCCGCTACGCTGCGCACCACCGCGAATTGCTGCGCGTCCTGGTGATGTCGATCGTCGTTCAGATCGTCCGCGTTCTCCAGGCGTGGTGCCTCGGGCTGTCGCTCGGCATCCACATCCCGCTGACGACGTACTTCGTCTTCATTCCGATCATCGTCCTCATCATGCAGCTCCCGATTACGGTCAACGGCCTGGGGACGACGCAGGTGGCATTCCTGCAGTTGTTCGTGCCACAGGGAGCGCCGGAAGCGAAGGTGTTTGCGCTGTCCGTGCTGTTTCTGGCGCTCGGGATCGCCGGCAGCCTGCCGGGCGGGCTGTTCTACGCCATTGGCAATGCGCGGCCCACGGGAGGCCGCGCGTGAGCGTCTGGATCGCCGCTGTCCTCCTGGGCGGTTCCGTGATGGCAGCAATCGAAGCCGCTGCGGGCGCTGCCGGATTCCTATACGCAACTCTGTTCGGGTTGGCGTTGGCGCCCGGCCTCCCGGTCGGATGGCGGCTGTTCGGCCGACGCCATGGCGGCGGATGGATTGCCGGCGCCGCCCTTGGATACTTCCTGACGACGATTGCGTTATGGGCTGCGGCAGCGATGAACGCGCCGGGCGTCGTGGGATTCACGGCCGCCTGGATTGCGGCAGTGGCTGTCGGGTACGCGGCCTCACGCATGCTGACCGGCCCGTCTACATCGGCATTGAGGACACCCTGGACGCGTCGCGATACGACCGCGCTGCTGCTCGTCCTTCTGCTCGTCCCGGCATTGGCCGGCCGGCCCTTCGCGCGCCTTGGCGAACGCGATACGGAAGGAAACCGCTATTACCGCGCGTATTTCACCGCCGATTTCGTGTGGCACATGGCGGTCACGGCGGAGCTCGACAAGTTTTCGGCGCCGCCACGCAACATGTTCATGCCCAACCGGCCGCTGAACTACTACTGGGCGTACTTCGTCCTGCCGGCGTCCGTATCCGGTTCCACGGCAGGAATGCTGAGCAGCGTTGAACGCAACCTCAAAATCAATGCGCTCGGCACGGCGCTGCTGCTCGTTGCTTCGATGTTCCTGCTCGCGTGGATCGTCGTGCCGAACGGGCCCGCTGTTGCAGCCGCCGTCCTGCTCGCAATCGTCGCGTCGAGCGCGGAAGGGTTCTACGAAATCACGCGGCTCGTCGCCCGCAGTAGTCCGCTTTCGGCGCTGCGCGACGTCAACATCGACGCGATCAGCAACTGGCGCTTCGGCGGTTTGCGTATCGACGGCATTCCGCGGTGCTTCTGGTGGGTGCCGCAGCACTCCATGTCGTATGTCATGGGATTGTCGGCGCTTTCGGTGCTCTCCGCCGTCGGGGCTGAAGCCAGCCTGTCCGTCTGCCTCGCGCAGGGGCTACTGCTTGCCGGATGCGTTGCGTTCAACCCGTTCGTCGGGGCGCTCTTCGCGGCCATCTGGGGCTTCGCAATCGTCATCGACGCGTGGCGGCACTCCGCAGGCGTATTGTCTGTCCTGCGCACGTCGCTCGCGGCGATTCCCGTCGCGTTGGCACTCATCTGGTGCGTCACGACGCAGATGGTTGGCGGCGCGCCGTCGGTCGTGCAGTTCGGGCTGCTTGGCAACGCCGCTCATCGTCCGCTCTGGAATCTGGTGCTGTCGCTCGGACCCGCGCTTGCGCCCGCGATCGTCGGCGCGTTCGCGCTGCGGCGCCATTCTGCCTCGCGGCGTGCAGTGCCGGCGCTCGTGCTGATCGTCGTGTCGCTGCTTGTGATGCACCTCGTACGGTTGTCGGTGGACGATTCGTGGGTGGGCTTCCGAGCAGGGCAGATGCTGCTCATTGCGCTGCCGGTGTGCACTGCCGCCGCGTTCACGTTCCCGGGAATCGCGAGCAAGCTTGCGGGCAGCGTCGCGCTGCTGGCGCTGATCGCCGGGCTGCCAACCACGCTGGTCGACGTCTACAACGCACAGGACATTACGAACCGATCGGAAGGTCCTGGCTTCCGATGGACGGAAGTCCTCGACGTCGAGCACCAGGACGCACTGACCTGGTTACGGCGAGCGACGCGCCCCACCGACGTGGTCCAGCTCGATCCGACGTCGCGCGGGTCGACGACGTGGACGATTATCCCCAGCTTCGGTGAGCGCCGGATGGCGGCGAGTCTCCCCCGCACGCTGGTCGACGTCCCCGAGTACCATGAGCGCTCCGCGAAGGTACACGACCTGTTCGCGACGTCCGATCCAAAGCGCGCATGGGACATCGCGCACGCGCTGCGGATCGACTACGTCTATGTCGACGCCGTCGAGCGATCGGCGTACCCCGATGGCGTGAAGAAGTTCGACGGCAGCCCCCTCTTCGCGCAGGCGTTCCAGAACGGCGAAGTCACCATTTATAAGGTGAATTGAATCGCCGGTTCCTGATCGCACATCCTGAGATCAGGTTCAGCGATTCCTGTATTTCCAGAACGTCCGAGTGCCTATGAACCAGTCGCGGAGCCCGATCTTCTTTCCTTCTTCCCTGCTCCGGGGGTAATACCGGATCGGGACTTCGAGGATCTTCCGCTTGCGCGCGAGCATGCGCGCCGTGATCTCGTGATCGAGTTCGAAGCCTCGTGTCTCGAGCGGCAGCGCGGCCAGTTCTGCACGGCGAAAGAGCTTGAGCGCCGTCACGGTATCGGTGAGATAGCGTCCGGTGAACAGCCACGCCACGATGCTGAGCGAACGCCCGCCGAGGTATGCCGTCAGCGACTGGTTGGGGTATCGGCCTTTCCCCATGTATCGGCTGCCGTACACGATGTCGGTCGATCCCTCCAGTAGCGCTTTGACCATCGGGATGTAATCCTGCGGGTCGTATTCGTTGTCGGCGTCCTGGATGATCAAATAGTCGCCGGTGGAGGCATCGACCCCCGCCCGGACGGCGCGGCCCTTTCCGCCGTTCTTCGGCATCCGGAGCAGCCGCACACCGGGCATCGCCGCCACGATGTCCGCCGTCCGATCCGTCGAGCAGTCGTCGACGACGATGACTTCCTTCGTCAGGCCGAACTGCGCGAGATCGACGTTGTCGATCTGCTGCAGCAGCGTTCCAATGAAGCGGTCCTCGTTGTACGCCGGAATGATGATGGAGAGCGTCCCGTTCAACGCGTGCGCTCCCGCAGCCAGCCTTCCATGACGCGCAGATCCTCAGGCGTGTTCACGCCGAGCGCTTCCATCGCGTTCGTGCACGGAAACGTCGCGACAGTGGCACGCTCCGCGAGCCAGGGTATGAACGGAAGGAAGTTGCGCTCTCCCGTTCCGAGGCCCACGTCTGCCTCGCGCGCATAACGCGTCAGCCCTTCCTCGAACGCACGGCGCGAGAGCGCAAACAGCCCCATGTCACTCTCGCCTTCCTCGGGCATCTCGTCTCCTTCACGGAGGTGCAGAATGCGCGTAATGCGCCCGTTCGAATCCCGCGCGAGGTGAATGTACGGATGCCGCCGCCGCACGGTGGGCATAACCAGGGCTGGACCGGCGATCGCGGTTTCCGTCTCGAGCCGCACGACGGTCTCGGGCAGCACGCCAATCTGATCGCACCAGGTAATCCAGATCCAGTCGGGATGAAGCCGGGCGACTGCGGGAGAAGCGCACAAGATGGCGTCCAGCATTCCAGTCGGCATCCGCTGCTCGACGATCTCGACGTTGGGGAGGCGCGTTCCCCACTCCCGCGCGTCCTCCACGAACGACGGGTTCACGACGACGAGGAATCGTTCGACGTGGCGGTCATACAGGTCCACGAGCCGATCGAGCATCGAGATGCCGGCGACGGTCACAAATGGCTTGGGGACTGCTGCCCCGAGTCGGCTGCCCCGTCCAGCGGCTGGCACAATCAACAGGCGCATTCACGCCTCACCGCGGCAGTCTTGCCGAGGCCGCGATCCGTACTGCGGGCTCCGAGGTGACCGAACAGCTTAACAGTCAAGAGCTTACGCACAAATCCACCATCCCGGCCATATATTGCCGGGGCATCTCGATTGCTGCAGGAGGTCTGGATCATCGCCCAGTGGAGGTCGCGTGCGAGTTCTGTTCATCCAGAACAACGGCATTCAGGAATCGATTGGCGTCGCCAACCTGTCCGGAATCCTGAAGGCCAACGGCCATAGCACGGATCTCCTGCTCGTTTCGCATACAACCGATTTGTTAGGCGCGATTCGCCGTTATGACCCGGGGCTGATTGCCTTTTCGGCGCTGACGGGCGTCCACCACTCCCTCGAGAAGCTCGCCACGCGCATCAAACGCGAACTCTCGATTCCTATTATCGTTGGCGGCCCGCATCCGACCTACTCGCCGGACATGATTCAGCACCCGGCAATCGACATCATCTGCCGCGGCGAAGGCGAGCTGGCGATGCTCGAGCTCGCAGACGCGCTCGAGCACAATCGCGACATCACCGGCATCCGGAATCTCTCCGTCAAGACCGGCGCCGGCGTTATCCATCGCAATGCCATCCGTCCGGCTGTGCCGCTGGACGAACTGCCGTTCCCCGACCGAGAGCTGTATTACAAGTACGGCTTCCTGCGGGACATGCCGATGAAGCGGTTCATCTCGAGCATGGGCTGCCCGTATCCATGCACGTTCTGCCACGAGCCGGTCATCCGGGCGATGTATCGAACGGACGCGAAATCGGATTATCTGCGGCGGAAGTCCGTCACTCGCGCAGTGGCCGAGATCAAGTACATCAAAGATCGCTATCCACTGCGGCATGTGCATTTCTCGGATGACCTGTTCTTCATCCGCAACAGCTACAAGTGGCTGGAGGAGTTCGCCGAGGTCTATCCGGCGGAAATCGGCCTGCCGTGGAATTGCAACATCCGCTACGACTCCGTCACCGAACATGCGGCGGGACTGCTGGAAAAGGCCGGATGCTATGGGGCCGCGGTCGGCCTGGAGTCGGGCAACGAGCAGATTCGGGAAGCCGTCATCCGCAAGCGATCGAAAAACGACCATATCGTCGAGGGTGCGCGGCGGCTTCGCGAAAAGCAGATCAAAGTGCTGACGACGAACATGATCGGGCTGCCTGGCGAAACGCTCGACAACGCGCTGGAGACCGTGCAACTCAATATGGCACTCGGTTCCGACTACGTTCGCGCGAATACGTTTCTGCTGTTCCCGGGGCTGCCGCTCGTCGAATACGCGCGGCAGAAGGGATTCGTCGATCCGGACTTCGACATCGATCAACAGATCGCACAATCGCAGGAGATAACGCTGAAGACGCCATACGCTAGAGAATTCCGGAACATTGCGTCGCTCTTCTGGCTGATGGTCAAGTTCCCCCCGTCCTGGATTCCCTTTTTCAAGAAGCTCGTGAAACTGCCGGACAACATCGTCTTCCGCGCCATCGGCTCGTTCAACATGTGTCAGGAACTGCTCTTCTATCGCGTCCGGCCGATTCCCGCACTCCGCTACTTCCACAATACCGTGCTCATGACCGGCCGGTCGGGACTGACCATGACCATGCGCACGATCCCGTCCGTTTTCAGGCGGAAGAAACCCGCCGAACCGGCGCGCGAAATCTGGGAATCACAGCGAGGCTATTTCTAGCGATGTTCACGATGGAGGAGTCGGCGCTGCTCGCGCGGATGCTGCGCATTCTCGCCTGCGTTCTCCTGGTCGTGGTGTTCGCCGCCACGGTGTTCCTCCTGCGGTCCTGGTAGAGCTTCGACATATACTTTGTCGGAATGCCGGAGCGTTCGCTCTCCGTTGTCGTCTTCTCCGGCGGCCGCGGGTCATCAGTACTGTCCCGGGAACTCATCACCAATCCGCGAATCGATCTCACGCTGGCGATCAACGGCTATGACGATGGGAGGTCGACGGGAGAAGTGCGACGTTTTCTCGGCGATGCCCTTGGTCCGTCGGACTTCCGCAAGAACGCCTCTCACCTCGCCGGAACCCTGCACACGTGCGACGAGAGTGTCGTCGCCCTGCTCGATCGCCGGCTTTCCGACGGTACGACAACAGAGGCCGCCATCGCGGACCTGGCGTCCATCGGCGGCGAGATCGGCGCGAGGGTCGCGACGTTCATCGCGGAGCTGCGTTCGAGCGGCAAGGCCTTCGATTTCGCCGATTGTGCCGTCGGCAACCTGGCATTTGCCGGGTGTTATCTACGCTGCGGCCGGCACTTCAACTCGGCGGTGGACGATTACTGCTCGCTGCTGAACCTCCCCGCCGGCCTGATCGACAATGTGTCGGACGGCACCAACGCGTTCCTCGTCGCCATCGACCCCGATGACCGGCTCCTCGCCAGCGAAGCGGATATCGTCGATGCGAACCGGCGCAACCGCATCAAGGACATCTTTCTCCTCGCGAGCCGTCCGACGCCTGCCGACATCGGCATCGTGGAGTCACTGGCCCGCGATCAGGTGGCGGGATGGCTCCGGGCGCGCGAACGACAAATTCCCGTCAATCCGCGCCTCGTCGCGCGGGTGGCAACCGCCGATCTCATCGTCTACTCGCCGGGGACGCAGCACTCGTCGCTCTTTCCGTCGTACCTCACGCACGGTCTGAGCCGTGCGATTGCCGGCAATCTGCGCGCGCTGAAGCTGCTCATCACCAACATCCAGAGCGATGCGGAGCTGGCCGATGCGACAGCCGTCGATATCGTGCAGCGCGCGGTGTACTACCTGCGTGAAAAAGGACAGCTGCCGATCTCCACGCCGTTCCTCATCACGCACTATCTGTTCAACGATCCTCGCGGCGGCCGGGAAGAAGCGCCCTACGTTCCGCTGGGGCGCCTCGACACGCTGGAAGATCCGCGACTCGTGCGCATCAGCAACTATGAAGACGGCGTGACCGGCCGGCACGACGCCGCGAAGGTCCTGACGCCGTTCCTGCAGGCGTTTCTCGCCGATCCCGTGAAGCAGCGCATTGCCATGCTGCTGTATGACAGCGGCTCGCGCAGCAAGGTCACCCAATCGCTGCTGGAACTCGTGCGCGCCGGTCTGGCGCAGGTGCCTGCAGTAACGGAAGTCTTCTACGGCGGCGAAAAGATCGACGAGGAGTTCACCGCGCGTTTCCCGTTTCCCGTGCGCTATCTGGGGACCGACCAACAGGCTGCCGCGGACTTCAAGAGCCTCCTCGGCCGCGAGCGCTTCGACTACGCCGTGCTGTTCGAATCGTCGGGGATGTACAACGGCGAGGACGCCGTCACGATCGTCGCGCAGCTCGCATCCGGGCGCCTGGACGCCATCTGGGGAAGCCGGCGGCTCTCGATGCGGGATATCGATGCGTCGCTGCGGCTGCGGTATCGACACAAGGCGGGCTTGCGCGCTGCGAGTGCGATTGGCAGCCATCTGCTGAGCGCGGCGTACCTGCTGCTCTATGGGCGCTATATCTCTGACACGCTGTCGGGAGTTCGCGGCGTCCGGGCTGCGCTCGCTGCCGCGCCGGATCTCGATCTGAACGACAAGCGCCTGAACCAGCGCCTGCTCTCCCGGCTCCTGCGCGATCGCGCCGAGGTGCTCGAGACCCCCGTCCGCTTCTACGCCATCTCACCGGAACGGGTCAGGCGCACGACCGTCGGCGAAGGGGTCGCCTCGCTCGCAAGCATCGTCTGGTCACGTTTCAGGAAGTAGCCGCGCCGCGGAGCGGATGGAGCGGCAGTGTCGTCGCAAAACCGGGCAATCATGCGCAGCTGATACTGCGGCGGACTACAGACGAGGCCGGGGCGAAGCTGTAATATATTTGGCGGTTGGATGACCCTGCGAAACCTGGAGGCACTGGTGTGTCTCGCGCTCGTGCTCGTCGGGTGCGGAGGTCACAAGTCCACAGGTCCCACCGCAAACCCGCCGCAGATTACCTGCCCTGCCGATATCTCGATTCACAGCGTGTCGACCCCGTCGCAGGTCGTGAATTTCGATCCGCCCGCTGTGACCGGCGGCGAGCAGCCGGTGCAGACAACCTGCACGCCGGCATCGACCTCGATGTTCCCGCTCGGATCGACGACGGTCAACTGCACGGCAACGGACGCGTCAGCCCGCACGGCCATGTGCTCGTTCACCGTGACGCTGTCCGGATTCTCGATCGGGCAGGTGACGAAATATGAGGCATTCGGCGACAGCCTGACCGCCGGCGAAACCGGCCGTGCGTTCCTCTACGCCCCGCTCTTCGACGACGTCGCCAATGCGTATCCGACGCGGCTTCAGGCATCGTTCGACAGCGTCTATCCAGGGCAGGGCATCGTCGTCATCAACAAGGGGCACAACGGGGACACCCTCGAGATGATCGACGATACGATTCGCGCAACGATCCCGCACGATCGTCCCGACGCGGTGCTGCTGCTCGGGGGATACAACAACCTGAGCGCCTGCAGCGGCGCGCAGTCTTCGCCGCATGCGTGCCGGGATGCAATCGATGCCGTCGGTTTCGGGATTCGCGACTGCATCCGTCACATCAAGGAGGCGAATGCGGGCGTGCAGTTCATCTTCGTCAGCACGCTCACGCCGCCAGGACTTTCAGGTTCTCTCCGCGGCGATCCGAACGCAATCGTGGAGGCGAACTCGCAGATACGCCAGCAGGTCGCCGCTGGCGGCGCCGTGCTCGTCGATTCGTACTCGGCTTTCCTCGGCCATGAAGCGGAGTACGTCAACGTCGACGGCCTGCACCTGACGCCGGTCGGATACCAGGCGCTGTCCGACACCTTCTTCGCGGCGATTCAGGCAACGATCCCGCAGACACCGCTTTCCCGGGGTGCCATTCGCAGACCAGGCTCATAATGAGGCCGCCCGCGCTGGCGCGGGCGTCGCGGGCGTGGTCCGCGGCCACGAAACATCATGAGTTCCACTGTCGAGGCGCGCGCAGTTCCCACGCTCGGGCGCCGGCACGATGCCGCAGAAAAATGGATCGCCGCAGCCGTGTTCGCGGCGATGTTCGTCGCGTACAACGCGAACGGCCGTGAAATCGGCAGCTACGACAGCCGCCCGACGGCGCTCGCCGCGCGGGAGCTGCTCGTTCGGGGCACTCTGCGCCTCGACG
>Ga0310811_10009947_pt1 | contig 12295 bp, 10 predicted proteins | sample YCmetagenome_FD_207642 | JGI IMG/M metagenome (GOLD analysis project Ga0310811, IMG submission 207642) | Soil microbial communities from experimental microcosm in Duke University, North Carolina, United States - YC | ecosystem: Engineered > Artificial ecosystem > Soil microcosm > Unclassified ... | reverse complement strand
TCTGGCAACCGATCGTCATCAGCGCGCCCAGCCCGACGCCGTTGGCGACCGAGATCCACCATTCGCGGCCGATCATGCGCCATGTATTGGACGAAGTCAGCTGGTTGGTGGCGAGTGCGCGCACCGTCACGGCCATTGTCTGCGTCGCGGCGTTGCCACCCATGCCGGACACGATCGTCATCAGCGCGGACAGCGCCACCAGCTTCTCGATCGCGCCCGAGAAGGCGCCGATCACCGAGGCGGCAAGGATCGCGGTGCCGAGATTGATCAGCAGCCACAGCATACGCGAGCGGATGGTGCGGCGCAGCGGCTCGTTGATGTCGCCGTCGCCGGCGCCGGACATGGCGAGGATATCCTCGCCGGCTTCCTGCTGGATGATGTGGAGGACGTCGTCCACCGTGATCATGCCGACCAGCCGGCCGGCCGAATCCACCACGGCGGCCGAGATCAGCGCGTATTTCTGGAAGCGAAGGGCGACCTCTTCCTGATCCATGTCGACCGGGATCAGGGTCTGCTCGCGCTGCATCACGTCGGCGATGGCGATGCTGCGCGGCGTGCGCAGCACCCAGCTCAGCTTGCAGGTGCCGATCGGGTGATGGGCGTGATCGGTGACGTAGATTTCCCAGAAATCCGTCGTCAGATCCTCGTTGCGCCGCAGGTAATCCAGGACGTCGCCGACGGTCCAATGCTCGGGCACCGCGATCAGGTCGCGCTGCATCAGGCGGCCGGCGGATTCCTCCGGGTAGGAGAGCGCTTCCTCGATCGCGGCGCGATCGTCCGGGTCCAGCGCGCGCAGAACCTCGCGCTGGTCCTCGATATCCATGTCCTCGATGATCGCGACGGCGTCGTCGGTATCGAGTTCGGTGGCGAGTGCGGCGACCTGCCGGGCGGAGAGCGCCTGCAGCACCTCATCGCGCACCCAGTCGTTCATCTCGGCGAGCACGTCGCCGTCGAGCAGTTCGGCCAGTGCGGAGGCGAGGGGGCCTCGCGCGTCGGCGGGCGCCAGCTCGAACAGATCGGCGATGTCGGCCGGGTGGAGCGGACGGACGAGGGCGCGCGCCTCCTCATTCTCGTCCTGCTCGACATGCTCGACGACCGTGTCGACGAAATCGCGGGTGAGGCGGTTGTCCTCGTCGTGGCTGGGTTCCGGGCTGGCCTCGACGGTATCGATTTCGGTCGGCTCGGGAGCCTCGAGGTCGGTGTCGCTCATGGGCCGCCTCCTTTTTCCTGACCGAAACAAACGCCTTTTGGCGCCTTAGACGCGTGCCGGCGCGATGTCAGCCCTTTCATCGGGCGGATGCGATCCTAGATGATCTCGCATGAACGCTCCCTATCGCCTGTCGGTGCTCGACCAGTCGCCGATCGCCGCCGGCTCCACCGCCACCCAGGCCCTGCAGAACACGCTCGATCTGGCGAGGTTGTGCGACGATCTCGGCTATCATCGCTACTGGATGGCCGAGCATCACGCCACGCCAGCGCTGGCCGGCGCCGCGCCCGAGGCGCTGATCGGGCCGGTCTCTCAGGTGACGAAGCGGATGCGGCTCGGCTCCGGCGGGATCATGCTGCCGCATTATTCGCCCTTCAAGGTGGCGGAGACGTTCAAGATGCTGGCGGCGATCGCGCCCGACCGGATCGACCTGGGGCTGGGCCGGGCGCCCGGCAGCGACCAACGCACCGCGCTCGCGATGCGGCAGGATCGTTCGCGCGGCTTCGGCGCCGAGGATTTCCCGGCCGCGCTGAACGAGCTGCTCGCCTATCTCGACGATCGGACGGAGGAGGGGGCGGGGCTTCCCGACGATCACGTCTTCGCGCCGCTGCGCGCGACGTTGCCGAGCGGCGGAGGAGCGGTGCCGGTGTGGCTGCTCGGCTCCTCGCCGGACAGCGCGGTGCTCGCCGGGCGGCTCGGCCTGCCCTACGCGATCGCGGACTTCATCAATCCCGATGGCGTCGAGCTGGCGAAGCTCTACCGCGACATGTTCGTGCCTTCGCGCCATCTCGACGCGCCGCAAGTGCTGGCCACCGTCTGGGCCATCGCCGCCGATACCGCCGACGAGGCGCAGCGCCTGTCAGCGCCCGCCGCGATGATGTTCGCGCATCTCGTGCGCGGCGTCCTCATTCCGGTGCCGGGCATCGAGGAAGCGGTCGACTGGCTGGCGAGCACGCCGGGCGCGCTGTCGATGCGTCGCCGTCGGGTGATCACCGGTACTCCCGCCGAGGTGCGCGCCGGCATCGATCGGGTCGCCGAACTCTACGGTGCGGATGAGATGATGGTCGTCAACATCATGCCCGATCATGCCGCGCGGCGTCGCTGCTACGAGCTGCTGGCGGCCGAATATAAGCTGGCGGCCGCACCCGTCCCCGCCTAGAGCGCGATCCACTCATTTCCAAAGGAGAGACGCATGTCCGATCCCGAGAACACCCTGACCTTCACCCTCGATGCCGGCGACGGCAAGGGCGGCGACGTGGTGATCCAGCTTCGCCCCGATCTTGCGCCCGGCCATGTCGAGCGCATCAAGGAGCTCGCCAGCGAAGGCTTCTACGACGGCGTGGTGTTCCACCGCGTGATCCCCGGCTTCATGGCGCAGGGCGGCGATCCGACCGGCACCGGCATGGGCGGCTCCAAGAAGCCCGACCTCAAGGCCGAGTTCAACGCCGAGCCGCACGTCCGTGGCGTCTGCTCGATGGCGCGCTCGTCCAACCCGAACTCGGCCAACAGCCAGTTCTTCATCTGCTTCGACGACGCTCGCTTCCTCGATCGCCAGTATACGGTGTGGGGTGTCGTCACCTCGGGCATGGAGCATGTCGATGCGCTGCCCAAGGGCGAGCCGCCGCGTGCGCCCGGCAAGATCGTGAAGGCGACCGTCGGCGCCTGAACCGGACTGGCCCTCTCCCGCCCGCGCGGGAGGGGGCTATTGCCCGTCGCCCACCAGCCAGTCGTGGAACAGCCGTACCGGGCGGCGCGACAGAGCGGGCCGGCGGCAGACGAACCAATATTGCGATTCCGCCTCCGCCTCCTCGGCGAACAGCTTGACCAGACGAGGGTCGCTCGCCCCTTCCAGATGGAAGTCGAGCATGAAGGCGACGCCGAGACCCTCGGCCGCCGATTCGAGGATGAGCTGGCCCGAATCGAACATGTCGATCGCGCGCGGTTCCAACCCCGGCATCCCGATCGCCTGCCGCCACAGCACGAAATTGTCCTGCATATCGCGGTGGAGCAGGATCGTCTCCTTGGCGAGTTCGGTCGGGTCGGTGAGCGGGGTTGGCCCTTCCTGCCGCGCGCGGTTGCCGATCGCGACGATGCGGTTGCGCCCGAGCTTGCGGCCGTAGAGCGGCGGCTCGATCTCGCGCGCCAGCACGATCGCGGCGTCCAGCCCGTCGCCGAGCCGCGTCAAGGCGTGAGCGCCGGTATCGATGTCGATGTGGAGGTGCGGGTAGCGCGCCCGCAGGTCCGGCAGGCGGTGGATGAGCTGGCGCGAGGCGTAGAGCGGCAACACGCCGAGCTTGAGGCGCATCAGCTCGGCCTCGCCGGTCACCTGTTCGATCGCCTCGCCGAGCGCATCGAGTGCCGGTGCGATGCGGCTGAGCAGCATCTCGCCGTCACCATTGAGCAGCATCGCCTGATGGCGGCGCGCGAACAGGGGGCGACCGATGAAGCGCTCCATCGCCTGCACGCGGCGGCTAAGTGCCGGAGAAGACAGGGCCAGTTCCTCGGCTGCGGCCTTCACCGAACCCAGGCGGGCAACCTGAACGAAGGCCTCGACAGCAGTCAGTGGTGGCAATCGTCGCATCGGCAGCCTCGCTCCGGACCCGTTTTGGCGGCGCCTGTTGTGCATCGCAAATACGATAATTCTTTCAGCGTTGCAACGCACGCACGCCAAAACGACGTGAAAAGGCGACAGTTGGTTGCGGAATTTGCATCCGTATACCGTTCTTTTCGCACTTGCACAAAACACTGAGCAGGTGCACAAAGAGCGTGCCTTTCAGGCATCCTCTCCTAAAACTTCAGGCCGTCCTTCGGGGCGGCCTTTTTTTTGATCACCGCCTGCCACTCGCAGAGCGCACATGCGTTGCCTATCTTTCCGGGGCCTCCAGACCATAACGGAGCGGGAACGATGGCAGACGCCGATACACTCGATCAAACCAACACCGCACGCCTGCAGGTCGCCAATGCGCGGCCCGACGATAGCGGCCACGGCCTCGCACGCCTGCCGCGCGGTGCGATGCAGACGCTGGGCGTGGTGGAGGGCGATGTCGTCGAGATCGTCGGCAAGCGTTCCACGCCCGCGCGCGCGGTGCAGCCTTATCCGGAGGATGAGGGGCTGGATATCCTGCGGCTCGACGGCCTGCAGCGTGCCAATGCCGGCGTCGGGTCTGGCGACTTCGTGGAGGTGCGCAAGGCTGAATCGAAGCCCGCGCAGCGCGTGGTATTCGCTCCGGCCCAGCAGAACCTCCGATTGCAGGGGTCAGGCGCCGCGCTGAAGCGCAGCTTCCAGATGAAGCCGATCACGGCGGGCGATGTCGTCGCCACCACCGGCCAGCAACGCGTGACGCAGGAGGATCTGCCCCCGCAGCTGCGCCAGATGCTCAATCGCCCGGCTTATTCGCTGCAGGAAATTCGCCTCGTCGTGGTGTCGACCACGCCCAAGGGCATCGTCCATATCGACCAGAATACCGAGGTCGAGCTGCGCGCCGAATATGAGGAGCCCAAGGAGGCCCGCCGCGCCGACGTGACCTATGACGATCTCGGCGGCCTCGGCGACACGATCGATCAGATCCGCGAGATGGTCGAGCTGCCGCTGCGCTATCCCGAATTGTTCGAGCGTTTGGGCGTCGAGCCGCCCAAGGGCGTGCTGCTCCACGGCCCGCCCGGGACCGGCAAGACGCGGCTCGCGCGCGCCGTCGCCAACGAGAGCGATGCCGAATTCTTCCACATCGCCGGCCCCGAGATCATGGGATCGGCCTATGGCGAGAGCGAGCAGCGCCTGCGCCAGGTGTTCGAGGAGGCGACCAAGGCCGCGCCCTCGATCATCTTCATCGACGAGATCGATTCGATCGCGCCTAAGCGCGGGCAGGTGCAGGGCGAAGCGGAAAAGCGCCTCGTCGCGCAGTTGCTGACGCTGATGGACGGTCTGGAGAAGCGCGCCAACCTCGTCGTCATCGCCGCCACCAACCGGCCCGAGGCGATCGACGAGGCGCTGCGCCGGCCCGGCCGGTTCGATCGCGAGATCGTGATCGGCGTGCCGGACGAGCGCGGCCGCCGCGAGATCCTCGGCATCCACACGCGCGGCATGCCGCTGGGCGACAAGGTCGATCTCAAGGAACTGTCGCGCACCACCTACGGCTTCGTCGGTGCCGATCTGGCGGCGCTCTGCCGCGAGGCCGCGATCGAGGCGGTGCGGCGGATCATGCCGCGCCTCAATCTCGAAGAGCGTACGATTCCGCCCGAGGTACTCGACGAGCTGTCCGTCACCCGCGAGGATTTCCTCGAGGCGCTGAAGCGCGTCCAGCCTTCCGCCATGCGCGAGGTGATGGTGCAGGCCCCGAACGTCGGCTGGGACGATGTCGGCGGTCTCGACGATGCGCGCGAGAAATTGCGCGAAGGCGTCGAGCTGCCGCTCAAGCATCCCGAGGCGTTCCGCCGGATGGGCATCCGCGCGGCGAAGGGTTTCCTCCTCTACGGCCCACCCGGTACCGGCAAGACCCTGCTCGCCAAGGCGGTGGCGCGCGAGGCGGAGGCGAACTTCATCGCCACCAAATCGAGCGACCTGCTCTCCAAATGGTATGGCGAGAGCGAGCAGCAGATCGCGCGCCTGTTCGCCCGCGCGCGGCAGGTGGCGCCGACGGTGATCTTCATCGACGAGCTCGACAGCCTCGTTCCCGCACGCGGCGGCGGCCTCGGCGAGCCGGCGGTGACGGAGCGGGTGGTCAACACCATCCTCGCCGAGATGGACGGGCTGGAGGAGCTGCAGTCGATCGTCGTGATCGGCGCGACCAACCGGCCCAACCTGATCGATCCGGCGCTGCTTCGGCCCGGCCGGTTCGACGAGCTGGTCTACGTCTCGGTGCCCGACGAGAAGGGCAGGCGGCATATCCTCGGCATCCATACCGGCAAGATGCCGCTGGCCGACGATGTCGATCTCGATGCGCTGGCGGCGCGGACCGATCGCTTCACGGGCGCCGATCTCGAAGACCTGACCCGCCGCGCCGGCCTGATCGCGCTGCGCACCTCGCTGGAGGCCAAGGCCGTCAGCATGGCCGACTTCGACAAGGCGCTGGAGGAGACGCGAGCCTCCGTCACGCCCGAGATGGAGCGCGAATACGGCCAGATGGCGGCGCGCCTGAAGCAGGACGCGATGGCGCTGGAGCCGATCGGCTTCGTGTCGCCCGGCATGTTCAAGCCGCGCGAGGATTGAGCCTCACCCTTCGGTCGGCCGCGTCCAGCCATAGGCGCGGTCGACCGTCGCGACGATCACGCGATACCAATCGTACCAGATCGCCCGGCCCTGGTCGCGGATGCGTGCATGATCGGGGTCGTCGCGCCAGGCGATCGCAGTCGCCTCGTCCCGCCACCAGCTGACCGTGATGCCGACGCCATCCGCGTCGCGCGCGGAATCGATCCCGAGATAACCGGGCATACGAGCCGCGGCATCGGCCATCGCTTCGGCGGCTTGCGCGTAACCCTCCGGATCGGCCGCGCTCCGTCCCGAAAGGAAGATCACCGCGATCGCGCCGGGAGGTGGGGTGAACATGGCCGTGCGGGATAGACCGGCCCGCCTTCACGATGAAGCGGAAAGTGACCGGCATCCGTCACTTGAAGGACACGGTACCTCAATCGCATAGTCGCGTTTTCGTCACGAAGGCTTGCCTTCGTGGGCCGAGCTTGCCAACGCTGCGGTGGGCATCGGCCGAAGCGGAAGAGGCCCAGGTGGAGACGACATGACCGGTTTTTCGGCGGAGCAGGCCGCATATCGCAAGCGTAAGGGCATGCTTGGCCCGATGGCGATGTTCTTCCGGGGCTTCCTCAAGCATCCGGTGATGGTGGGTTCCATCATCCCGTCGTCCAAGGCAACGATCGACCGGATGCTCGCGCCCGTCGATTGGGCCAACACCAAGCTGATGGTCGAATACGGTCCAGGCGTCGGCACTTTTACCCGCCCGATCCTCGAGCGGCTGGCGCCCGATGCGACGCTGGTGGCAATCGATACCAACCCCGATTTCTGCGATTATCTGAAGCGCTCCATTCCGGATTCGCGGCTGCAGATCGTCAACGGCTCGGCCGCCGACGTGAACGAGATCCTGGCCCAGCTCGGTTTCGACAAGGCCGACTACGCCATTTCCGGCCTGCCCTTTACCACGCTGCCGACCGGTGTCGGCCCGGCGATCGCCAAGGCGACGGCGGAGGCCTTGAAGCCGGGCGGTACCTTTATGGTCTATCAGTTCCGTCCGAAGGTCCGTTCGATCGTTGAGCCATTCTTCGATCGTGTCGATCAGGAGTTCGAATTCTGGAACGTGCCGCCGGCGCAGCTCTGGTGGTTCCACAAGGACTGACGCGGCGGGCGGTCAGGTGATTTCCGCCCCCGGATTGCGGAAGTTCAGCCGACGCGTGACGGTGTAGTCGACGAACGCGACGACGAAATAAGCCAGCTTCCACTTGGCGCGCATCCACCAGCCGGCGCGCTCGCGGATCAGTTCCAGGCTCGCTTCGCGCGACTGGCTCGTCTCGCTCTCGAAGTGGTCGTGGAGGCGGTCGGCGAGGGGCCGGTCTTCGATGCGCAGCATGATCTCGCAGTTGATGTAGAGGCTGCGCATGTCGAAGTTGGAGGAGCCGATATAGCTCACGTCGTCCGCGACGAAGAGCTTGGTGTGCAGCTTCTGCGGCTGATACTCCCAGATCTGGCTGCCCCGCCTGAGCAGGCGGACATAACAGTTGCGTGCCGCTGCGATCGTCATCGTATTGTCCGAATGGGCGGCCGAGATGATCCGCAGTGTTCCGCGCTGGGCGAGCCGGCCGATACGGCGCAAGGTGCCGGGGTTGGGCGCGAAATAGGCGGCGATGATATCGAGGCGGCGACTCACCCCGATGTCGCGTTTGAGCGATCGCGCCCAAGGGGAGAGGCGTTGTGTCGGGCCGCCGAACAGCCAGCGCAGCTTGCCCTTTTTCTGGCTGTGGCGCCGCAGGCAGCGCGTGAGATCGCGCATCTTGGCACCCGGATCGTGCGCCCAGCGCATCACCATATCGAAATACCCATCGAGATGCGCGGCGGCCGGCCCTTCCACCAGCAACCCGAGGTCGCGCCAGTTTTCCGGCCCGTCGCCGAAATAGCCGGCGGCCACATTGAAACCGCCGATCAGCGCCTTGCTGCCGTCGGCCAGCGCCATCTTCTGGTGGTTGCGCAACAGGTAGCGACGTCCCTTGCGTGGCAGGAAGCGGCAGACCGAGGCGCCAACATCGCGCAGGGGCTGAAAGAATCCGTCCGCCGTCCGCTCGCTGCCGAACCCGTCGACCAGCAGCGATACCTTTACGCCGCGCCCGCGCGCCGCGATCAGTGCGTCGCGCACGGCCACGCCCACCGGATCATCCCAGAAGATGTAATAGAGCAGGCGCAGCTCGGTGCTGGCCTGCCCGATCAGATCGAGCAGCGCCTTCAGCCGCAGCTCGCGATCGATCAGCAGGAGCAGCCGGTTGCCCTCGATCTCGAACAGATCGGCGGTGCCGCTTTCCCCCGGTTCAGCTTTGGTGGCCATATAGCCAGATGCGCCACCCGCCCGGATGGTTGCAACCCGCCGCGCTTTCGTTGACAAAATTGCCGGCCGTCGCTACCTGCGACCCTTCATCCGACATTCCGTCCCAGCATTTACGGAGCCCATATGGCGCGCGTCACCGTCGAGGATTGCGTCGACAAGGTCCCCAACCGTTTCGATCTGGTGCTGCTCGCCGCGCACCGTGCCCGCCAGATTTCGGGCGGGGCCGAGCTGACCATCGATCGCGACCGCGATAAAAACCCGGTCGTGGCGCTGCGCGAGATCGCCGACGAGACTGTCACGCCGAATCACCTCTCCGACTCGGCCATCTCCGGCCTGCAGCGCGTGCAGGTCGACGAGGACGATGCGATCGACGAGATGGGCTCGCTCGCCCAGTCGGCGGAGGCGCTTCGCCTCACCGCCGCTGCACCGGCGCGCAACCAGAATGTCGGGCCGGACTACGAATAAGCCGACCCGGCCGTTCTGGCGGAAAGATCAGCCGGCCGCAGCGATGCGGCCGGCTTCTTCATGTTGGATGTCGATCGCCGGCTCCTCGTCAGTGACGATCCAGTGCAGCTCGTGCAGGCCGAGCCTGCGGCCGTCGGCGGCATGCACCGCTACCTCCTGCACCGGCAGGCCGTCGCGATTGTCGACCAGCCGGGTGTTGGCGGGCTGGCACGAGGCCCAGCGCGCGCCCCATTGGCGCAGCGCCACCAGCGCCGGCAGCAGGGCCGCGCCTTTCTCGGTCAGCCGATATTCGACCTTGCGCTTGTCGTCGGTGCAGGGGCAGCGCTCCATCAGGCCGTGCGCCACCAGACGCGAGAGGCGATTGGCGAGGATGTTGCGCGCGATGCCGAGCGTGCCCTGGAACTGCTCGAAATGGCCCAGGCCGTTGAAGGCTCCGCGCAGGATCATGAAGGACCATCGCTCGCCCACCACCTCCAGGGCGGCGGTCAAGCTGCAGCCGGTCACGATCCGGCGAATGACGTCGGTGTCCTCCAATGTCCCTCTCCTCCGCCGTCATAGATAGGGTGAGTCGGGCGAAAACCCAAATGCCGTCGCGCGGCGGACACGAACGCGGAGAAAAAGCGCACTGCAACGGCCTTCGCGGTTGCCTTGAACGCCATAAAACCCACATCATGGGCGCGTGCTGAGACAGTATGAACTCGTCGAGCGGGTCCGCCGCTATGATCCCGATGCGAACGAGGAGCTGATCAACCGCGCCTACGTCTTTTCGATGCAGGCGCACGGATCTCAGAAGCGCGCCTCCGGCGATCCTTATTACAGCCACCCGATCGAGGTCGCGGGCATCCTCACCGATCTGCGCCTCGACGACGAGACGATCGCCACCGCGATCCTGCACGACACGATCGAGGATACGGTCGCCACGCCCGAGCAGATCGAGAAATTGTTCGGCCCGAACGTCGCGCGCATGGTCGATGGCGTCACCAAGCTCTCCAAGATCGAGGCGCAGTCCGAGAACGAGCGCGCCGCCGAAAACCTGCGCAAGTTTCTGCTGGCGATGTCCGACGATATCCGCGTGCTGCTGGTGAAACTGGCCGACCGCCTGCACAACATGCGCACGCTCCATTACATCCCGAGCGAGGCGAAGCGCCGGCGCATCGCGAAGGAGACGATGGACATCTACGCGCCGCTCGCCGAGCGCGTGGGCATGTACGAGTTCATGAAGGAGATGCAGACGCTCGCCTTCCAGCAGCTCGAACCCGAGGCCTACGAGTCGATCACCAAGCGGCTCGATCAGCTCAAGGAAGGCGGCGGGGACCGGATCGCGCGCATCGCGTCCGGCCTCACGCTGCTGCTCGGTCGGCATGGCATCCAGGCCGAGGTGACCGGGCGCGAAAAGCATCCCTATTCGATCTGGCGCAAGATGACCGAGCGCCACATCAGCTTCGAGCAACTGAGCGACATCATGGCGTTCCGCGTCGTCGTCGCCGATACCGAGCAATGCTATCGCGCGCTCGGGCTGATCCACGAACGCTGGCCGATGGTGCCGGGGCGCTTCAAGGATTACGTCTCGACACCCAAGCGCAACGGCTACCGCTCGCTCCATACCTCGGTGATCCACAACGAGAAGGTGCGGATCGAAATCCAGATCCGGTCCGAGGCGATGCACGCGCAGGCCGAATATGGCTATGCCGCGCACTGGGCCTACAAGCAGGGCACTGCCGCCGACGTGGGCGGGACCAAGGTGAGCTGGATCCGCGACCTCGTCGAGATCCTCGACCATGCCGACAGCCCCGAGGAGCTGCTCGAACATACCCGCATGGCGATGTACCAGGATCGGATCTTCGCCTTCACCCCGAACGGCGAGCTGATCCAGCTGCCCAAGGGATCAACGCCGATCGATTTCGCCTATCAGGTCCATACCGATCTCGGGAACCAGGCTGTCGGCGCCAAGATCAACGGACGGCTGGTGCCGCTGCGCACGCCGATCCAGAATGGCGATCAGGTGCAGATCCTGAAATCCGCCGCGCAGAAACCGCAGCCCGAATGGATGAACTTCGTCGTCACCGGCAAGGCCAAGGCTACGCTTCGCCGTTTCGTCCGCCAGAAGGAGCGGGTCGAGATGATCGCGCTGGGGCGGAAATTCTACGACGAGATCGTCTCGCGTCTGCCCGCCCCTCTCGGCCCCGATGCGCTGGCGCAGGCGGTGAAGCGCCTCCATCTCGGCGACGAGAACGCGCTGATGGAGGCGATCGCGCGCCGCACGATCGACGATGCGGCGGTGGCCGAGGCGCTGATGCCCGGCACCGACGCGGCATCCCGCCCGGTGCCTCAGCGTGACAAGGTTTCGATCAAGGGGCTGACGCCGGGCGTCGCCTTCCGGCTGGCGGATTGCTGCCACCCGGTGCCGGGCGATCGCATCGTCGGCCTGCGCCGGCCGGACGCGCCGGTGGAGGTCCACGCGATCGATTGTCCGACGCTCGCCGCGCTGCCCGAGGATACCGACTGGGTCGATCTCGCCTGGGGCGACCAGTCCGACGGCGGCACTGCGCGGCTGGCGGTGATCATCCGCAACGAACCGGGAGCGCTCGCGACGATGGCGGGGATCCTCGGCCAGCACGCGGCGAACATTCTCAACCTGTCGCTGGTCCACCGCGATTCCAGCTTCCACACCTTCCATGTCGATCTGGAGGTGCACGATCTCGCCCACCTGATGCGCATCCTCGCGGCGCTGCGCGCGGCCGAGCCGGTCAGCCAGGCCGAGCGTGTACGGATCGGCGAAGAGGAAAGGTGGGAGGCGGCCTGAATCGCCGCCGTGGACGTCAGTCCGGAATCACCCGCGAGTCGGTGACGGCCTCCAGTGGGATGGTGCCGTAGACGTGCGGAAAGAGTTGTCCGCCGCGCGATGGCTCCCACACGACCGTATCGCCCAGCTGGTCGAGATCAACCTCGGCAAGCACCAGATCGTGCAGCCCCTCGAAATGCTTGGCGTGGGTCTCAGCCACCTGCTCGGCGGTGGAGAGGTGGATGTAGCCGTCCTCGATATCGATCGGCGCGCCGCTGAACGTGCCTTTGTCCTGCCAGCCCG
>Ga0310811_10009946_pt1 | contig 12295 bp, 6 predicted proteins | sample YCmetagenome_FD_207642 | JGI IMG/M metagenome (GOLD analysis project Ga0310811, IMG submission 207642) | Soil microbial communities from experimental microcosm in Duke University, North Carolina, United States - YC | ecosystem: Engineered > Artificial ecosystem > Soil microcosm > Unclassified ... | reverse complement strand
CTCGCTGCCCTACGCCGAGGCGCTGTCGCGGCTCGCGGGCATGCTCGGCCAGCTCGGCCGCCTCGACGACGCCGCGCCGATCCTCGATCGCGCGCTCGCGATCCACCGCGCGCTCGATCCCGCCGGCGAGCACGCCGGCATGGACGAGGCGAACCTCGCCGTGATCGAAGCGCAGCGCGGGAACCTCGAGCTCGCGCTCGATCACGGCACGCGCGCGCTGGCGTCGCTCGAGCAGCTCTGGGGCGCCGACAACCCGCGGCTCTCCGACGGGCTGATCCTGATCGGCTACTGCCAGCGCGGCCTCGGCCGCACGTCCGAAGCGATCGCCGCGAACACGCGCGCGGTCGCGTTGATCGAGAAGGCGCGCGGCGCCGATCATCCGACCGTCGTCAACGCGCGCATCGAGCTGTCGTACTCGCTCGCCGCCGCCGGCCGCACGCGCGACGCGCTCGCCGCGCTCGCGCCCGCGATCGCGCTCGTCGATCGCAACCCCGACGTGCCGCCGAGCGCCGCCGCCGAAGCGCGCGCCGCGTACGCGAAGCTCCTCGCGCATCACGAGTAGAAGAAGCGCATCGCGCCGCGGAACCCGAGGCCGAACGGAGGCGTGACCGGGATGCCGTTCGCGTGCGCGGCCACGGCGCGGTACGCGTCGTAGCCGTCGATCGTCGAGGTCTCGAAGATCCATCCGGTGCCGCCCGCGGTGATCGTGACGCCGTCGGGCACCGGGATCGCCGTCGCATCCGGCGGCGCGACGTACCGCAGCGCGCCGCTCGTCCCGTCGCTGTCGCGATACATGGCCGTGCCGAAGATGCCGTCGGCGGCGCCCGGCCCGAGCGTCCACGTGCCGGTCCCCGTGATCGTGAGCTCCGGCAGCGTGTCGAGCGGGACCGTCGCGTCGCCGAGCGCGGTCTCGGCGTACGCGAACACCGTGTCCCGGTCGATCAAGAAGTCGGCCTGGATCAGCTGCCGGTCGCCGGCGCCGACCGGCGCCGACAACACGACGCTGCCCGCGCCGCCCGACAGCGCAGGTCGCGCCGCCTCGTCCGAGATCGGGAGCCCGGCCGCGAGCTCCGATCGGAAGACGTCGATCGAATTCGCGTTGCCGTTGGCCGGGAAGCCGGTCACGCCGATCGTCGCCGGCGCGGCGGCCGCGTAGGTCCCGGTCAGCGCGATGTCGTCGCCGTCGGTCAGCGTGATGTTCGGCGCGATCAGATACGTCGGCGGTTGCAGCCCGTGATCCGCCTTGACGACGATCGTGCGCGGCCCCGCGCACAGCTCGTACAGCGTGACCTCGTACCCCGGCAGTCCGAGATCGTAGAAGGTGCACCCGGTCGCGAGCTCGTACCGCTGCGTCGCACCGTCGAGCGGGAAGTCGATCGACGCGGTGCCGAGCTCGGGGGGCGGCACCGGCGCGCCGATCTCGATCGCGTCGCCGTCCTTCACCGCCGCGATCACGGTCTTGTCGTTCGCCGCGCCGGTCACGACGATCATGCCGCCGCTCGGCGCATCGAGCTCCGCGCGCCCGTCGGCGCCCGTCGTCACGGAGCCCGTGATCGCTCCGCCCGCGCTCGCCGCCTCGACGCGCGCGCCCGCGACCTCGACCCCGTCACCGGTCCAGCTGGTCACGTGCACGCGCACGTGCGCCGTGCCGCCCGCGCCGCCGTCGATCCTCTGCGCATCGTTCATCCCGGCGTCGCCGAGCTCGTGCGTCTTCCCGCACGCCGCCAACACGATCATCACATACGAAGCACGCATCGCGTTCCTCCTCAGCCCTGGAGCTGATCGCCTTCCTTGAACTTCTCCGCGCACTCGACGTACGCGCCCTTCGCTTGGTTGAGCTTCGGGTAGAACTGCAAGACACCCGTGCCCGGCGCGTTCGCCGCCGCCTGCGCCGCCTTCCACGCCGACTCCGCCTCGTTGAACGACGCGAAGCCCTGGTTGTACGCGCGCTGCGCGTCCTTCTTCACGCCGTCCCACGAGCCGCCGCTCGTCAGCTTGTTGCACTTGCCCTTGGCCGCGACCGCGTCGGCGCGCAGGCTCGCGATCGTCGACTCCCACGACGCGTACTGCTCCTTGACGCGGCCGCGCACCTCCTCGGCCTGCTTGAGGTCCTGCTGCTTCTGTTGCTCCGGCGTGTACTCGCCGTAGTAGGAGCCGTCGGCGCGGCGCTTCATGCCGACCGTCGCGCTCGTGCTCTCCATCAACGCCGCGCCGGCTTCGCGGTTCTGCTCGGAGACCTGGCGCGCGTGCGCGTTCGCCTCGGCCTGCGCCTCGTGCGCCTCGTCGCTGTTGGGATCGACGACCTTCTGGCCCTTGTCGAAGCGACCCGGATCGCACAGCGCGAGCCGCGTCTCGTCGGGCTTCATGCCCTTCCAGTTGTCGTTCGCGCCGAACTCGTACTGCTGGGCGAGCGCCGCCATCGTGTCGTACTGCGGGCGCCAGCGTTTGTGCAGCGCCTTGAGCTGGTTGACGATCGGGACGACCTTCGCGGGATCGTCGCCGGCGGCGCTGATCTGATCGAAGTACTTCTGCTCCTCGGCGACGTTCGCCCGGCACAGGTCGAGCATCTGGCTCCACTTGGTCGCGGCCTTGGACTTGTCGAGCAGATCGGGATCGATCTCCTTGCCCGACGCCTTCGCGTTCCACGTGAGCACCTTGCCGCGCAGATCGGTCGCGCGATTGGTGACGCGCGTGAGCATGTCGCTGAAGATGTCGGGGTTGGTGAACTTGTCGCGCGCGAGCGTCATCTTGTTCGCGAGCGAATCGCAGCGATCGGCGAGCTTCTTCGCCTGATCGGCCGCCCCCGGGAGATCGGTCTTCGCGAGCTCCTCGACGGCGGGCGTCGGATCGTTGACCACGAGCGCGCCGAACTCGGCCTTCTGATCGCCGAGGCCGTCGGGGAAGTCGTAGCGCACGCCGCCGCCGCCCTCGTCGGCGCCGACCAGGCCGCCGATCATCTGCGAGCGGCCGTGCTCGCCGCCGCCGCCGAACTTCGCGAGCGCTTCGGCGACCAGCTTCTTGTCGCCGTGCGCGTTGTGGACCGCGACCCGGCACGCCTCCCAGTCGTCGAGGTTCGCCGGCCGCTCGCACGACCGGTTCCACTTCTCCGGCTTCTCGGCGAGCGCGATGATCGTGTCGAAGTCGTGGTCGTTCAGGAACACGCCCGCGACCTCCTTCTTCTCGTCCTGCTTGATCAGCGGCTTGTTGCCGGTGAGCGCGTCGACCGGATGATCGAGCACGCCCTCGAGCGAGCCGTTGAAGTCGGGGCTGCTGCTGGTGTCGGTCTTCGACGCGTCGGCGCTCGCGGTCTTCTTGAAGGTGCCGTCGGCCTGGCGCTCGCTGACGACCTTGGCGTCGATCTGCTCGTCGCTGTTCGAGCCGGCGCCGAGGCCGAACACCTTGCCCTGCCCGCCGAGCGTCGAGTCGCCCGTGTACTGATCGGTCTCCTTCTTGATCTTGCCGTCGTCGTCGTACTCCTCCTTGTGCATCTCGTTGAACTTGCCGCCGCTCGTCATCGACAGCTCGGCCGGCCCGACGTTGATCTTCTCGGTGTCCTCGCTGCTGGTGCCGTCGGTGGTGGTCTTGTCCATCATCAGATCGCGGTGCGCGGCGGCGAACGACTCCAGCGCCGACTTGGTGCGGATCGCGTCGAGCTCGCTGCGCAACCCGCTCGCGTTCGGCGTCGAGTCCTTGACGAAGAACGTGTAGCCGACGCCCGACGAGTCGCCCCACTTGTGGCTCATGCCGAACGACGCGACGCCGGTGCCCGCGCTGCCGCCGGCGGAGTTGTTGCTGCCGTCGGTGATCAGGAACGACGTGATCGTCTTGTCGCCGGTGCGGCGCGTGTAGCCCTTCACCTCGTGCGACTTCTCCATGCTGCCCTCGAGGCCGATGTTGCTGCCGCCGTTCTTGCCGGACAGCGACGCGTTGCCGCCTTCGGTCGTCTTGAGATCGAGGCTCGACGAGTCGCCGTCGGCGAGATCGTTGGTCGAGCGCCCGCTCGAGCCGCCCATGCTCTCCCACAGATCCTTCGCCGCGGCCCAGCCCTTGGTCATGCCGCACGCGATGATCTGCATCTCGGGGCCGGCGCCGCCGTTGCCCGCCTCGGCCGCCGCGACCGCGTCGAGCCACGCCTTGGTCTGCGCCTCGTCGAGCTGATGGCCGTAGCTCGCGACCGCCGACGCCGATCCGCTCAAGCCGACCGAGGCCTTGCCGCCGCTGGTCGCCGCCGGATCGTCCTTCGATCCGCCGCCGGCGCTGAAGCCGCCGCTGACCGAGAGCGAGATCGTGATCGCGACCTCGTACTTCACCGGATCGGCGCCCTCGACCTTGCGGATGTTGATCACGGCGCGGCCGCCCGCCTTGGCCTTGGCCGAGCACTCGAGGCCGCTCGCGGTGCGCTTGCTGGCCGCGCCCTCCTCGCTGCCGTACACGCCGACGCCGTCCTTCGCATCGACCAGCCCCTTGGTGCTCGTCGTCGAGACGCTGGTCTTCGCGCCGTTCTCGTTCTCCGTCTCGCGCTTCTGCGTCGCGGTCGTGCCGAGCTGGCCGTCGCCGCGCGTGATGCCCCCGGTCGACGTCTCGGTCGTCTTGTCCCGATCCTTGGTGACGGTGGTCGCGTCGCTGTGCGTGACGCCGGTCGCGTCGACCGTCGTGGTCTTCGTGTTCGAGGTCCCCTGCTTCTTCTCGCCCTGCTCCGTCAAGGTCGAGTCGGTCGAGCTCGACGAGAGCTTGCCTTCCTTCCAGTCGACGCTCGTGCTCTTCGAGCTCGTGTCGGTGGTCGTGGTCTCGCCCTTCACGTTCTTCGTCGTGTCGCTCTGCGCGTAGCTCGCGCCGTTGATCCCGACGTCCGTCTTCTCCTGGTTGGTGCGAGTCTGCGACGTACCGTCGAGGAGGACCTCGTTGTCGGTCTTGGTGACGGTGAACGAATTCTTCGCCGCCATCGAGTCCGTGCTCGACTTCGCCTCGACGTCCTGCGGCGCGCTCCCTGCGGCGAGCACGTTGCGGCGCGCGAGCACGTCGTTGAGCTGCTGCGGCTTCACGTCGGGGCCGCGCTCGAGCGTCTTCAGATCGGCGGCGGCCTGTTCGGCCTTCTTCTCGGCGGCCGCCTGCTTGGGCGCGAGCTCGGCCTTCTTGGCGAGGAGCTGGGTCTTCTCGTCGCCGGTCGCGGTCTTGGCCTTCTCGTCGATCGCGTCGGTCGCCGCGCGCATCGCGTGCGCGACGTCGAGATTGTCGCGCCGCTCGTCCTCGAGGTTCCGCTTGAGCGTCTGGATCCGATCCTCGCCGCCGTCGCGCGCCTCGTCCCCGTGATCGTAGATGCTCGGGAGATCCGCGTCGGCCTCGCGCGCGATCTGCGGCGCGCCGCGCGTCACGCTCGCCGCGTCACCGCGCACCATCGCGTCGGCCGCGCGATCGGCGTCGTGCTCCGACGCGTCGCCCGGCGCGCTGATCTCGAGCTTCGGCTGGATCGACGCGGCGCCGCCCGCCTGCTGCTGCGTGTGCGCGACCTCGTGCGCGAGCAGGTGGAGCCCGAACGGATCGAGCGGTTGATAACGCCCTTCGGCGAAGTGGATGTCGTTGCCGATCGTGTACGCCTTCGCGCCGATCGATCGCGCGGCGGCGGCGGAGTCGGCGCCGGTGTGCACGCGGACCGCGGCGAGATCGGCGCCGAGCGATCCCTCGAAGCGCGTCTGCACGTCGGCCGGCAGCTGCGCGCCGCTCGACGACGCCGCGCGCGCCAGGTGCACGGTCGCCGGGACCCTGCCCGGGGCCAACGAGCGGAACGAGCTCGGCGCCTCGGTCTCGTCGGAAAATCGGCTTCGCTTACCCATCGTCGGTCTCCTCGAAAGAGAAGTACCGGCGGCGGGATCGGTGACCCGGCGCGAAACCATTCAGCTGCCTACATGTAGCGAAAAGTGGCCCCGCCCCGAAGCCACCTTTATCGTACGCGCATGGGCCGTTCTCCCGCCTCACGCGCGCCGCGCCGCACCGCGCTCGCCGCGATGCTGCCGCCTCGACGCAGCACGAGCGCGGCGCCCGCGAAGAAGACCGCGCCGCCGCGCAAGCCGATGGCGCGCGCGACCCGCGTCTCGCTCTTCGATCGCGAGGTGCGCGTGCGGCTCGCGCCCGCCGCGCTCGACGTGCTCCTCGAAGCGCCCCGCCTCTTGAGCGAAGGCCAGCTCGAGCACGATCGCTACATCGGCTCGACGATGCTCTCGATCGATCTCGCGCGCTCCACCGAAAAGATCTCCGATCCCGCCGACGCCGCGACCGCGCGTCGCGTCGCCGAGCTGTTCCCCGACGACGAGCGCGCCCGCGCGCGCGCCAAGAAGATCGCGATCCGCGAAGCCGCGCGCGCCGCCGGCGCGGCGCCGCTCGAACCCCCTCAAGTCGACCTTCGCGTCCGCGCAGCGGGCGCCGTGGTCCACCTCGACCTCGACGTCGAAGCCCGGAGGAAGTCGTGACCGAGCTCTACAGCATCAAGGACGTCTCGCGCATCTTCGCCCTGCAGGAGTCCCGCCTGCGCTACTGGATGCAGACCGGCTTCGTCGGTCCCACCGTGCGCAAGGGCGGCCGCTTCTACTACACGTTCACCGATCTCGTCGGGGTGAAGGTCGCGAAGGATCTGCTCGCCGCGGGCCTGCCGCTGCAGACGGTGCGCAAGAACCTCGTCTCGCTGCGCAGCGCGCTGCCGCACGACGCGACGCCGGCGGCGCGCCTGCGCATCTGCTCCGACGGCGAGACGATCGTCGCGGTCAAGGACGAGGTCGCGTTCGAGCCCGCGACCGGCCAGGTCGTGATGGCGTTCAATCTCCCCGCGCTCGCGGGCCACGTCTACGACGCGATGCAACGCCGCGGCGGCTCGGTCGAGCAAGACGCGGTGCCCGCCGCGATCGCGCCCGACATCACCGAGCAGAACGACGGCTCGATCGCGTACCGCCGCTTCATCGACGGTTGCTCGGCCGAGGACGCCGACGACGCGGCGACCGCCGAGCATCGCTACCTCGAAGCGCTCGAGCTGCAGCCGTCGCTGGCCGCCGCGCGCACCAACCTCGGCAACCTGCTCTATCGCAAGGGCGACCTCGCCGGCGCGCGCGCCGCGTACGAGGTCGCGCTCGAGCACGAGCCGGGTCAGCCGGAGGCGCGCTACAACCTCGCCAACGTCCTCGAGGATCAAGGCGAGACCGAGCTCGCGATCGCGGAGCTGCGCCGCGTGTGCGCGACCGCGCCCGACTTCGCCGACGCGCACTACAACCTCGGGCTCCTGCTCGCCAAGGTCGGCGGCGCCGCCCAGGCCAAGCAGCACCTCGAGCGTTACCTCGAGCTCGACGCCGAGAGCGAGTGGTCCGCGCGCGCGCGCGAGTTCCTCGCCGCCTGATCGATCGACGCCGGCCACTTCTCGAGGCGCGCGCGCACGCCGAGCAGATCGTCGCGCACGCTGGCGCGCACGAGCGCGAGGATGCGATCGCGCGGCTCCGACGCGCCGGCCGGCTCGGTCTCGAGCACGCGCACGCACGCCGCGAGATCGCCGGCGACGACCAAGCCGACGCGATCGGCGGCGCGCTCGGTCGCCTCGAGCCAGTCGAGCGCGGCGCGGGTCGCGTCGAGCTTGCGCGCGGTCAGGCGCGCGCCGATGCGCACGACCTGCTCGCACGCGACCGGATCGAGCGAGGACGCCAGCCAGCGCGCGGCGCGACCGCGCGCGTCGCCGGCCGGGCTGCCGGCGGCGAGCACCTGCGCGAGCTCGACGAGCTGCGCGAGATCGCCGGCGCGCGGGCACAAGAGCCGCGCGAAGCGATCGGCGCGGATGTCCGCCATGCGGCGCGCGAGCGTGAACGCCAGGGCGCGCTCGTCGAGCGCGGCGGGCCCGAGCACGACCAGCGGCGCGAGCGCGCCGTCGCGATCGCGCAAGGCGACCCGGCACGACGCCGCTTGATCCGGATCGACGTGGATCGTCGGGCGCGCGATGCCGAGCGCGCCGATCACGCGGCGGATCACGCGGGCGATCGGGCCGTCGTCGTCGAGCGGCGCGCCCGGGAGGCGGCGCGGCGGCGGTTGCACGCGCGCGCGCTCGGCGGCGACCACCGGCGCGACCAGCGCGAACAGGGCCGACAGCTCGAGATCGACCGCGGGGCCCGACAAGGTCCACCAGCCGTCGTCGTCGATCGCGAACGCGCCGTCGTCGGTGATCGGGCGCGACGCCTTCGCCGACGGCGACACCGCGCGCACGCCGATCACCGCGAGCGCGTCGGTGCACGCGCGCGCGTGGTGCATGCGGCCGGTCTGCGCGTAGAGCAGCGCGAGCGTCTCGTACGAGGCGCTGCGCGCGAGGTTGCGATCGAGGATGTCTTGATGCTGCGCGATCGCGTCGTCGCGGTGATCGGCGCCGGCGGCGACGTACAGCTCGGCGAGGCGCAGCCTCCTCGACAGATCGTCCGGATCGAGCGTGAGCGCGACCTCGTACGCGCACAGCGCGTCGTCGTTGCGGCCGAGCTTCGAGCACAGCTCGCCGAGGCGATCCCACAGGCGCAGGCTCTCGCCGGCGCGGACCTCGCCCTCGCCGAGCCGCAGCTGCTCGAGGCGGCGGTAGTAGAAGCGCATCAGCTTGGTGTCGTCTCCGGCGAGCATCGCCTCCAATTCGTCGGCGACCGCGAAGTCGAGCGGCGCGTCCTCGACGGCGAGCGCGAGCGCGTCGCACGCGTCGGCGGGCCGCGCGAGCTCGTCGCGCAGGATCATCGCGGCGAGGCGCCGATAGCCGGCGCGCACCGACGGATCCTGCTCGGTGTCGATCAAGCGCTGCACGAGATCGAGGCCGTAGGTCCAATCGCCCTCGCCGGCGACGAGGCCGAGCGACTTGGTGAGCAAGATGTGATCGCCGGGGCGATACGCGAGCGCCTCGCGGTACATCTCCCGCGCGCTGTTGGGATCGCCGAGCCGATCGGCGTAGAGATCGCCGAGCGTCGCGTAGCGCGCGGCCTTCTCGTCGGGCGGCGCGCCCTGCGCGAGCGCGAGCTGGATCTCGACCAGCGCCTCGGGGAGATCGGCATCGAGCTCCAACCGCAAGAGCAGCGAGGCGCGATGACCGGGATCGAGCGCGAGCGCGATCGACGCGTGACGCCGCGCCTCCTCGCGATCCTTCAGCTCGAACGCGCAGCGCGCGGCGCGATAGTGCAGCTCCGCGCACGCCGCGTGCGGGAGCTCGCCCTCGTCGTGCTCGAGCAGCAGATCGATCAGCGGCCGCGCCTCCGCCCACCTGCCGCGCTCGAAGTACAGCTCGGCGAGCACGCGGCGCGGCGCCGGATCGCTCGGATCGATCGCGAGCGCGCGCGACGAGTCGGCGGCGGCCAGGCGGATCAGGGTGCGGTGCAGGCGCAGCGGCTCGTGCGTCGACGCGCACAGCTCGGCGAGGATCGGCGCCGCGAGCTCGAGCGCGCCGGTCTCCCAGTAGAGATCGGCGAGCGCGGCGGCGGCGCGGCGATCGCCGGGATCGAGCTCGCGCACGGCGCGGAACAGCTCGCCGGCGCGCTCGGTCTCGCCGAGCAGCGCGCACAGCTCCGCGGCGTCGCCGAGCAGGCGCGCGCGATCGTCGGCGAGCGCGGGACGATTCGCCGCGTCGAGCAAGAGCTCGAGCGCGCCCGCCAGCTCGCCGCGCTCGCGGCGCAGCGCGACCAGCGCGTCGACGGCGGCGGGGAAGTCGGCGTCGGCCTCGCGCGCGCGGACCAGCAGATCGTGCGCGACGTCGGCGTCGTGCAGGCCGTGCCACGCGATCTCCGCCGCGCGATGGAGCGTGCGCGCCTTCGGCGCCGCGTCGGTCGTGACGTACGCGAGCCGCAGGTGCGCGGCGAGCGCGTCCTCGTGCGCGTCTTCCTGCGCGGCGAGGCGCGCGATCGCGTCGAGGGTCTCGCCGCGATCGGGCTCGAGCCGATCGGCGAGGCGATACGCGTCGAGCGCGGCCTCGGCGTCGCCGAGCTCGCGATCGTAGAGCGCGCCGAGCTCGCGGAAGATCGCGGCGCGATCGATCGGCGACGCGATCTCCGCGCGCCGCCGCAACAGCTCGATCAACGACGCCCACTCGCCGTTCGCGCGATAGAAGCGCTCGAGCGCGGTCGCCGCGTCGCGATTGTCCGGATCGATCGCGAGCACCCACTCGTGACAGTCGGCGGCGCGCCACGCGGCGCCCTGCTTCTCCCAGCCGGCGGCGATCGCCGCGAACCAGCGCGCGCGCGACGCGTCGTCGCCATGGCGCGCGATCGCGCTCATCGCGTCGAGCGGCAGCTCCTTCCAGCGATCGGTCGCGCGCGCGAGGCGCACGAGCGGATCGAGATCGACCGGCGAGGCATCGTCGGCGAACGCGCCGAGCCGCGCGGTCAACGCGCGATCCGCATCGCCGATCGCGTGCTCGAGATCGTCGGCGAGGTCGCGCAGGATCTCCGCGCTGGCCTGGCCGGCGTCGGCCTCCGCGACGCGATCGAGCTGCACGTGGATCAAGCGCTCCCACGCCTCGCGATCGTCGAGCGACGACGCCGCCCGCTCGACCGCCGCGGCGAGCCGCGCCCCGTCGATCTCGGGCAGCTCGTCGGCGAGCGCACGCGTCAGCGCTTGTACGACATCCCCAGCGATCACCGGCATGAGGCTGTGGATTAGCAAGCGCGATGCCGCCGCCCGCGCCCGCGATCCTCACCACTTGAGCGCCCGCCCGGCGGGGAGCCGCCGCCTCAGATCGCTGCCGCCTCCACCAGCCGCTCGCGCAGCCAGCGGTGCCCCGGGTCCTGATGCAGGCGCTCGTGCCACGCCATCGCGATCGTGAACCCGGTCATCTCGAACGGCGGCGCGAGCAGCTCGAGCCCGACCGCCTCGGCGTACAGGCGCGCGAGCCGCGACGGGATCGTCGCGACCAGATCGCTCGCCGCGACCACGTGCGGCGCGATCAAGAAGTGCGGCACGCGCACGGCGATCCGCCGCGTGCGGCCGAGCTCGGCGAGCCGATCGTCGACGCGGCTGCCCGGCGTGCCGCGCGGCGCGACCAGCAGGTGGTTCAGCTCGCAGAAGCGCGCGAGGGTCAGCCGCTGCGCCGCCGCGGGATGCCCGGTGCGCACGACGCAGCGGAAGTCTTCGTCGAACAAGCGGCGCTGGTAGAAGCCCGCGGGCCAGGCCGGCGCGCTCCACACGCCGAGCGCGAGATCGACGTCGGCGGCGGCGAGCGCGGGCCCGAGATCGCCGTCGGGCACCGGCACGACCCAGAGATCGATCCCGGGCGCGTCGATCGCGAGGCGCGCGGCCAGCCGCGGCAGCAGGATCAGCTCGGCGTAGTCGACGGTCGCGATCCGGAACGTGCGGCGCGCGGTGGTCGCGTCGAAGCGCGGCTCGCCGCGGATCGCCTGCTTCACGCCGTCGAGCGCGCGGCGCAGGGCGGGCGCGATCGCCTCGGCGCGCGCGGTCAGCACCAACCCGCTCGCGCTCCGCACCAGCAGCGGATCGCCGAACGCCTCGCGCAGCTTGGCGAGCGCGTGACTGACCGCCGACTGCGTGCGCCCGAGCCGCGACGCCGCGCGCGTGACGTGCCGCTCGTCGAGCAGCGCGTCGAGGACGACCAGCGCGTTCAGGTCCAGCCCCGCCAGCTCGGCATCATGCACGGAACTCATGATGGCTATGAGTAGCATGCGTTGGATTCCTAGTCGCGCCGCGCGCAGAGTGGGTCGCGAAAGGAACGAACGCCATGTACGTCATCGCTGGAGTCTCTGGTCACACCGGTTCCGTCGCCGCCGACACGCTGCTCTCGCAGGGCGAGAAGGTGCGCGTGATCGTCCGCGACGCCGAGAAGGGCGCGAGCTGGAAGGCGCGCGGCGCCGAGGTCGCGGTCGCCGCGCTCGAGGACACCGAGGCGCTCACGCGCGCGCTCGAAGGCGCGACCGGCGCGTACGTCCTGGTGCCGCCGCGCATGGGCTCGCAGGATCCGCTCGGCGAGAACCGCGCGGTGGTCGCGTCGATCGCCGCCGCCGTCCGGGCCGCGAAGGTCCCGCACGTCGTGCTCTTGTCGTCGGTCGGCGCGCAGCTGGAGTCGGGCACCGGCCCGATCCAATCGGTGCACCACGCCGAGGTCGAGCTCGCCAAGACCGGCGCGGCGCTCACGTCGATCCGCGCGTCGTACTTCCTCGAGAACTGGCAGAATTCGCTCGGCGCGCTCGACCAGGGCATCTTGCCCGGCTTCGTCCCGACCGACCTGCGCTTCCCGATGGTCGCGACCGCCGACATCGGCCGCACGATCGCGCGCGCGCTCGTCGAGAAGACGCCGGGC
>Ga0310811_10009945_pt1 | contig 12295 bp, 12 predicted proteins | sample YCmetagenome_FD_207642 | JGI IMG/M metagenome (GOLD analysis project Ga0310811, IMG submission 207642) | Soil microbial communities from experimental microcosm in Duke University, North Carolina, United States - YC | ecosystem: Engineered > Artificial ecosystem > Soil microcosm > Unclassified ... | reverse complement strand
AAGCCGAGCTGCAAGAAGTCCTGATGAGTCAGCGCGTCCGCAGAGGCCGCCTGGGTCCCGGCTTTCGCCGGGATGAGCGGTGATTTCGGACTAGCGTACTCGGCCGCGGGCGATGCGCTCGACCTCGCCCTCGACGGCCGACTGGACGATCGCCGGCAGGTGGTCGTCGAGCCACTGCTGCAGGAGCGGCCGCAGCAGCTCGCGGACGACGTCCTCCAGGGTGCGCCCCTCGGCCGGCATGGCGACGGCCTCGGAGAGCTTGCCGAACGCGCTCGCGGCGGCGGCGGCGGCGGTGGCGCTGACCAGGGCGGCGGTCGGCGCGGCGAGCGGGGCGGCCGGCTCGGCCGCCGCAGCGAGGGCGACCGGCTCCGGTTCGGGCGGCGGCGGTTCGGCGGGGGTGTAGACGTCGAGGTCGCCGAGGGTCTCCACCTTCTCGGTCAGCTCCAGGTCGTCCTCATCGTCAGCCGGCGCTACGGTGATCGGCTCGGGTTCGGGCTCGGGCGCCGGAGCCTCGGCCACCACCGGCGCAGGCGCAGGCTCCGGCTCGGGTTCCGCCGCGGGCTCCGGATCCGCCGGCGCGGCCCCCTTGGCGTCGGCCTCCGGGGTCTCGTCTTCGGAGATGATCCGCCGGATGGAGGCAAGGATCTCCTCCATCGTCGGTTCCTGCGAGGTCTGTTCCGCCATGCGCCTGCCAGCCACTGAAAGGACGAGAATCCGTCAGCTCCAGCCTAGGGCCGGACGCGCCATCCTGCAATTTCCATGGCGGCCGTCGCGCGAGCGATATTCGCGCGACGGGCGAGCCTTCAGCGCTGCGGCGGCGTGGCGGGCGGCGGGGCGGCCGCGGCCGCCGGCGCGGGCTGCGGGACGCCGGGCGGCGGCTGAAGGCCGGGCGCGATCGGCGCCTCCAGCGGCTTGTCCTTGATCTGCGGGATCGGCGGCACGGCGACCGCCTGGTCGACGGCGGCGATCGGCTCTTCCCACGGCACCCAGCCGAGGCTGATACGCAGCCGGCGGAAGTTGTGGGACGCATCGTACTGCGGCTGAGTCGGGATCAGGTCCCGCCCCTCGAGCCGGCCCATGGTCAGCAGCACGTTGGACGCGGCGACATATTCATCGTGCTGGGCGAACACCAGGCTGAGCTGGGCGTTGCGCAGATCCACGTCGGCGTTCAGCACGTCGATGGTGGTGCGCAGGCCGACGCTCAGCTCCTGGCGGGTGCCCTCGGCGGCGATCTCGGCGGCGCGCACCGCGGCGGTGTTCGAGCCGATGTTGGCCCGCGCCGCAATCAGCTGGTTCCAGAACTGGGTGACCTGCTGCAGCACCGAGCGGCGCTGGGTCTCGATGGAGATCCGATCGGCGTTGTTGCGCTCAATGGACTGGCGGATGCGCGAGGTGGTCAGGCCGCCGTTGAAGATCGGAACGGTGACAACGGCGCCCGTCGAGAGCTCGCGACTGTAAAGCTCGCGGACAAGGGGATTGATCGCGTCGGCGCCCTGGAAGACCAGCTGGCTCTGCAGGTCGACGCGCGGCAAGCGCTCGGCGCGGGCGCCGGCGACGCGGGCGCGGCTGGCCTGCTCGGCGAACTGCTGGGCGCGGAGCTGCGGGTTGTACTGCTCGGCGATGGTGAAGGCGTCGTCGACGTTGTTCGGCAGCAGCTGGCCGAGCGACGGCTCCGGTGCGAGGGACCCGGGGTTCTGCCCGACCAGCGCCGCGTAGCTCGCCCGGCTAATGCCGAGCTGCGCCTGGGCGCTCTGCAGCAGCGCCTGGGCGCTGGCCAGGCGCGATTCGGAGAGGGCCACGTCGGTCCGGGTGACCTCGCCAACGTCGAAGCGGGCGCGGGATTCGTCGAGCTGCTTCTGCAGGACGCCGAGGTCTTCCTGGCGGATCTGCAGGGCCTGCTGGTCGCGGCGGACGTCCTCGTAGGCCTGGATCACCGCCTGCAGGACCTGGCCTTCCAGGCGGCGCAGGTTCTCGCGTCCCTGCAGCACGTCGCCTTGGGCAGCCGTCACCGCCGCCGCCGTGCGGCCACCGGTCCACAGCGGCTGGCTGAGCGTGAAGCTGAGGCTGGACTGGTTGTATGCCGCTCTGGTGGCGACGAAGCTGAACGGGTCGATCGCCTGGCCAATGGCCGCACGCGGCGTCGCGGTCTCCACATAGGCGAGTTGGCCGGTCACGCTGAGCGTCGGCCGCCAGCCGCTGCGGGCCTGGACCCAGGTCTCGTCAAGCGCGCGCTGGGTGGCGCGCTGAGCCTGCAGGGTCGGGTTGGTCTGGTAGGCCATCGCCAGGGCGTCGGCGAGGGTCTCGCTCCAGGCTGGGGCGGCGGCCGTGCTGACCACCGCGGCGGCGGCGCCGGCGAGCAACAACCGTGCGCGAAGGCTTCTCGACATTCCAGACCCCCGATCAGACGAGCACAATTGAACCGCTATAAGCCGAGCCGCGACGCGAAGACTAGAGGTCTGAGCCTTAAGCTTTTTTCACGTCCACGTCCCGGTGTTGTGCGACGAAGGTCAGAAGGCGAATCCATGCTGGACTTCGAGACCCGCAAGCACCGAGGGTGTCGCGTCGAACAGCTCTCGCCGGCCAATCCCGTCCTCCGCCTTGATATAGAGGCAGGCCTTGCCGACCGGCCCGTCGCGTTCCACCACGGCGAGCCGGCCGTTCATGGCCAGCGCCGCCAGCCAGCTGTCCGGAACCCGGCCCACCGCGCCCTCGCAAATGATGAGATCGTATTCCCCCGGCGGCAGCTGGCGCAGGTCCTCGCCCGTGTGGAGGCGCGCTTCGAGGCCTATCGCCTCGACGACGGCGGCGGCGTAGGGCGCGGCGATCGCCAGCACCCGGTCGCCCGGCATCGGCCTGGCCGCCTGCAGCAGCTTGGAGACGTCGCGCGGCCGCAGCAGCCAGCGCCCCGGCGCGTACTCCACCTCGACGTCGGCGTAGGCGAGATAGGCCTTGCCGGCCGGGACGAACGTCTCGCGCGCGATGGCGCGCATGGCGTCGTGGATGCGGACGTCGGTGACGTCCTGGGTGCGGACCTGGCTCTCCACCATGTTCTCACGGGCGGCGGCGAGGTCGGCCATGACGGGATTCCTTGAAACGACGCGGATTGGGCGTGGCGGCTTATAGGGCCGGCCCCCGAGGCAAGGCAATCGGCCCGTGGGCCCACATGCAAGAGACGTTGCCGCGACGGCGGGCTTCTGTTAGCGATCCGGCCCTCTCCGGCGAGCGAGACCCGATGGCCTCGCCCGTGATCGTAAGTCTTCGAGCCCCCGGGGCTCTCGGCGGCCTGATGGCGGAGTGGTGACGCAGCGGACTGCAAATCCGCGCACTCGGGTTCGATTCCCGATCAGGCCTCCAACATCCCCTCCCCAATGCCAGCGCGCCGCCGCGTCGGGAACCAAGCCCCGTGGCGAAGGTTGCTCCTGTCCGAGGCTGCATTCGGGGGACGCGCGACATGACCGTGGCCGTGGCCGTGAGCGTGAAGATGCGGGCCGCCGTCCTGGCCGGCCCCGGCGAGATGCGCATCGAGGACGTCGCCCGGCCCAACCCCGGCCCCGGCCAGGTGCGCCTCAGGCTCGAAGGCTGCGGCGTCTGCGCCTCGAACCTGACCCCCTGGGCCGGGCCGGCGTGGATGCAGTTCCCGACCGAACCGGGCGCGCTGGGCCACGAGGGCTGGGGCGTCGTCGAGGCGGTGGGCGACGGCGTGACCGAGCTGCAGGCCGGGGACCGGGTGGCCGCCCTCTCCTATCACGCCTACGCCGAGTACGACCTGGCCGAGGCGGCGGCCTGCCTGAAGCTGCCCGACCGCCTGGACGGCCAGCCATTCCCGGGGGAGCCGCTGGGCTGCGCCATGAACATCTTCCGGCGCGCCGACATCGAAGCCGGCCAGACGGTGGCGATCGTCGGCGTCGGCTTCCTGGGCGCGATCCTGACGCGGCTCGTCAAGGACGCGGGCGCGCGGGTGATCGCGATCTCGCGGCGGCCGTTCTCGCTGGACGTGGCCCGCCGCATGGGCGCGGACGAGGTCGTCGCCATGGACGATCATTGGCGGATCATCGAGGCGGTGCGGCGGCTGACGGACGGGGTGTTCTGCGACCGCGCCATCGAGGCGGTCGGCCAGCAGTGGCCGCTCGACCTCGCCGCCGAGCTGACCCGCGAGCGCGGCAAGCTGGTCATCGCCGGCTACCACCAGGACGGTCCGCGGCAGGTCAACATGCAGCTCTGGAACTGGCGCGGCCTGGACGTGATCAACGCCCACGAGCGCGATCCGGCGCGCTACATCGACGGCATCCGCGAGGCGGTGGCGGCGGTGGCCTCCGGCCGCCTCGATCCGTCGAGCCTCTACACCCATGTCTATCCGCTTGAGCGGCTGGCCGAGGCGCTCGACGCCACCCGCGACCGGCCGGACGGCTTCCTCAAGGCGTTGGTGACCTTCCCATGAGCGAGACCCCGCCGATGGCCGCGTCGGCTGCGGCCGCCGCCCGCCCGCGGTTGGGGTTCCTGGGCGTCGGCTGGATCGGCCGCCACCGCATGGAGGCGATCCTCAGCGCCGGCGACGCATCGGCCGCGGTGATCGCCGACGCCTCGCCCGAGATGTGCGCCGAGGCCCGCAGGCTCGCGCCCGAGGCCGAGGTGGCCGGCTCGTGGGCGGAGCTGTCGGCGGCCGGCGTCGACGGCGTGGTGATCGCCACGCCAAGCGCCCTGCACGCGGAGCAGGCGATCGCGGCGCTGGAGCGCGGCGTCGCCGTGTTCTGTCAGAAGCCGCTCGGCCGAACGGCGGCGGAGGCGAAGGCCGTGGTGGACGCCGCCCGCCGGGCCGACCGGCTGCTGGCCGTCGACCTCTCCTATCGCTTCACCCAGGGAATGCAGGCGATCCGCGAGATCGTCGCCAGCGGCGAGCTCGGCCGGATTTACGCCGTCGACCTCGTGTTCCACAACGCTTACGGACCGGACAAGCCGTGGTTCTACGACCCTGCCCTGGCCGGCGGCGGCTGCGTCATGGATCTCGGCGTCCATCTGGTGGACCTGGCGCTCTGGACGCTGGGCTTTCCGAGGGTGAGCGACGTGCGCGCCAGCCTGTTCGCGGGCGGCGAGCCGCTCCGGCGGCGGCTGGACCGGGTCGAGGACTATGCCGTCGCGACCCTTACGCTCGACACCGGCGCGGTCGTGCAGCTCGCCTGCTCCTGGCGTCTGCAGGCCGGCCGCGACGCCGTCATCTCGGCGGCTTTCTACGGCACGGCGGGCGGAGCGGCGCTGAAGAACGTCGGCGGCTCGTTCTACGATTTCACCGCGGAGCGCTACCGCGGCACCGCCACGGAGACCTTGACCCGTCCGCCCGACGCCTGGGGCGGCCGCGCGGCCGCCGACTGGGCGCGGCGCCTGGGGGCCGGTGAGCGCTTCGATCCCGCCGCCGAACGGCTGGTGGACGTGGCCCAGGCGCTCGATCGAATCTACGGCCGATGACGGCGCGAGCGGCCAAAGTCACGACTGTTTAACCTTGCTGTGGATGATGGTCCCTATCCCCTCTGGGGGCGTGGGGCCCATGATTCTGAACCCGTTCAAACTGAAGGCCGGCCTCGCCCTGTGCGAAGAGGCCGACACCCTCGAAGCCCGTCTCGGGCCGGCGGGCGCGGTGCGCCATGTGCGGGACAAGATCGCCCAGGCCGACCGGGGCGCGCGCCAGCGCCTCTATCGGCTGCACGACGAGATCGTCCGCCGCCACCCCGCCCTGCAGCCGGCGTAGGTCCGCGATGCCCTTGCCGCGCCGCATGGATCGAGCCCAACGCATGCGGGCCCAGCGCCTGTGGTGGGTGCGCAACGGCGCCTTCTTCCGCGGCTTCCTGCTGGGCGCGTGCCTGGCCGGGGCGGCGGCTTGGGTGGTGGTGCGCTTCCTTTGAACGTCTGAGTCGTGCGATGACCTCTGAAAGGTCTGCGGGGCGCGGACCTTCCAGGGGGGCGAAGATGGGACTTTCACACACGCTCGCGGCGAGCCTGACGCTTGCCGTCCTCGCGGGGTCGTCCGTGGCGGCGGCGCCGGCGACCAAGGCGCACGTCACCCACGAGACCCTCTGGATGATGAAGCGGGTGGGCGCGCCGCAGGTCAGCCCCGACGGCCGCTGGGCGGCGTTCTCCATCGTCGAGCCTTCCTACGAGGCCGACAAGGCGGTGAGCGACCTGTGGCTGGTCCCGACGGACGGCTCCCAAGCGCCGCGGCGGCTCACCAACACCAAGGGGGCGGAAGGCGGCGTGGTCTGGTCGCCGGACAGCCAGCGGCTCGCCTTCACCGCCAAGCGCGAGGGCGACGAGGCCGACCAGGTCTATGTGCTGGATCTGGCGGGCGGCGGCGAGGCGCGGCGCGTCACGGCGATCTCCACGGGCGCGGCCAATCCGCAGTGGCGGCCGGACGGCCAGGCCCTGCTCTTCGAGACCTCCGTCTATCCGGGCGCCGCGGACGACGAGGCCAACCGCAAGGCGGCCGCCGACAAGAAGGCGCGCAAATACAACGTGCGCACCTATGAGCACTTTCCGATCCGCTACTGGAACGAGTGGCTCGACGAGCGCACGCCCACCATCGAGGTGGTGACGCTGGAGCCGGGCGCGAAGCCGAAGGACCTGCTGGCCGGCACGGCGCTCGCCCGCACGCCGGGATTCTCGGGATCGATGGGCGAGACCAACGTCTCTCTGCAGCCGATCTGGAGCCCGGACGGCAAGGAAGTCGTGTTCAACGCCACCGTCGAGCGGTGGAACGCCGCCTTCGCCCATGTCGGCTTCCAGCTGTATCGGGTGGCGGCCAGCGGCGGCGAGCCTAGGGCCGCGACCGCCGAGAAGGGTGAGTACGACGCCGCCGCCTTCAGCCCAGACGGCAAGCACCTCTACTTCACCTACAGCGTCCAGGACGCCGAAGTGTACAACCTGCCCCGCCTGAAACGGGTGAAGTGGCCGGAGGGCGGCGCCGCCGAACTCGTCGCCCGCGACTTCGACCGCGAGCCGGCCAAGTACCAGCTCACCTCCGACAGCCGCACCGCCTACCTGCTCGTGCCGGAAGCCGGGAAGGAGAACCTCTACCGGGTGGCGGCCGATGGCGGGAAGCCGGAGCTGGTCCTCGAACCGGCGACCGGCGGCTACACCAGCCTGGCGATCCCGCAGAAGGGCAAGCCGGTCCTCGTCGCCGCCTACGGCAGCTCGGTGAGCCCGGCGGAGATCGTGCGCATCGACCCGACCGCCAAGCGGCACACGAACCTGACCAACGTGGACACCGCGCTCGCCGCCTCGCTCGACTGGCAGGCGCCGCAGCACTTCACCTTCACCAGCAAGGGCGGCCGCGCCCTGCACAACATGATCGTGCTGCCGCCGAACTTCGATCCGAAGAAGAAGTACCCGCTGCTGGTGTTCATCCACGGCGGCGCGGCCAGCATGAACCCCGACCAGATCGGCCTGCGCTGGAACTATCACCTCCTGGCCGAGCCCGGATATGTGATCCTGATGACCGACTACACGGGGTCCACCGGCTTCGGCGAGAAGTTCGCCCAGCAGATCAAGCTCGATCCGCTGCGGACCCCCGGCCTGGAGATCAACGAGGCGGTCGACGAGGCCCTGAAGCGCTATCCGTTCATCGACGGCGCGCGGATGTGCGCGGCGGGCGCCAGCTACGGCGGGCACCTGGTGAACTGGCTGGAGGCCACCACCACCCGCTACCGCTGCCTGGTCAGCCACGCCGGCGAGGTCGACCTGCAGTCGCAGTGGGGCACCTCGGACGGCGCCTACGGCCGCGAGGTCACCAACGGCGGGCCGCCCTGGGAGAAGAACCCGATCTGGCGCGAGCAGAGCCCGATCGCCTACGCCGCCGACTGGAAGACGCCGATGCTCCTGTCGGTCGGCGAGCGCGACTTCCGGGTGCCGATCAACAACACCCTCGAGGCCTGGGCGACCCTGCAGCGGCAGAAGGTGCCGAGCCGGCTGCTGGTCTGGCCGGACGCCTGGCACTGGATCACCAAGCCCGAGGACAGCCGCCACTTCTACGCCGAGGTCGACGCCTGGCTGGCCCGCTACCTGAAGGACGACGCCGGCGGGACGCAGGCGGCGAAGTAGTCCGCCGCCGCCCTCAGTCCACCAGCTGCTGGGTCAGGTAGGTGTACTCGAGCGCGATGCGCATCGCCGTCTCGTTGAGGTTGGCCGCCGCCGCGTGGCCGCCCTCGATGTTCTCGTAATAGAGGTAGTCGTAGCCGAGCTCGGAGAGGCGGGCGGCGAACTTGCGGGCGTGCGCCGGGTGGACGCGGTCGTCCTTGGTGGAGGTCTCGACATAGACCTTCGGGTACGGCTGGCCGGCCTTCAGGTTCTGCAGCGGCGAGTAGCTCTCGATCACCGCCCGCTCGGCCGGGTTGGCCGGATCGCCGTACTCGCCGACCCATGAGGCGCCGGCGCCGATGTGGGTGTAGTTGATCATGTCGAGCAGCGGCACCTGGATGACCACCGCGCGGTAGAGCTCGGGGTGCTTGGTCAGCGCCACGCCCATCAGCAGGCCGCCGTTCGAGCCGCCCATGATGCCGAGCCGGCGCGGGCTGGTGATCTTGCGGGCGATGAGATCCTCGGAGACGGCGAAGAAGTCGTCATAGACCCGCATGCGGTTGAGCTTCAGCCCGGCGTTGTGCCAGCGCGGCCCGAACTCGCCGCCGCCGCGGATGTTGGCGACCACATAGACGCCGCCCTTCTCCAGCCAGAGCTTGCCGACCGTCGCCGAATAGGCGGGCGTCTGGGAAACCTGGAAGCCGCCGTAGGCGTAGAGCAGCGTGGGCGCGGCGCCGTCGAGCTTCAGATCCTTCGGCCGGACCACGAAGTACGGCACCTTGGTCCCGTCCTTGGACGTCGCCCAGAACTGCTCGACCAGGTGCTTCGAGGCGTCGAAGCGCGGCGGCAGGCTCTTCAGCTTCTCCGGATGGCCGGTCACGGCGTCGGCCAGCCATTGGGTGGTCGGCGTCAGGAAGCCGGTCACCGTCAGCACCAACCGGTTGTCGCGATCGTTCGCCGAGGTGATGTGGATCGAGGAGTCGGCCGGCAGGTCGAGCTTGGTGGGGGTCCAGCCGTTCTTGGCCGGCGCGAAGCTCAGCACCTGGCCTTTGACGTTGTCGTAGAGCGCCACGACGAGGCGGTCGCGGGTGGTCGCCACCTGCTCGACCGACTGGTGGGCGTTGGGCCGGAGCACGAGCTGCGGCTTCGGATGGGCCGGGTCGGCCTTCAGGGCGGCGAGGTCGAGCGCGACGAGGTCGCCCTCCTTGAACCCAGCTTCCGGCCAGTCCTGCTCCAGGGTCATGACCACGTGGCCGCCCACATAGCCCTGGATCGTCGACTTGGTCGGCAGCGCCGCCTTCACCGCGCCGTGGTCGGTGAGGACCAGGTGCTCGGTGTTGAAGAAGTCGAGGGCGCGCTCGAGGAACACCGCCGCCGCCCGGCCGTCCGGCTCGCGCAGCACGAGCGGCGAGACGGCCACGTCCTTGACCGTGCCGCGGAACACCTCGGTGGCCGCGGACAGCGGCTGGCCGCGTTTGAGCAGCTTGACGATGTAGGGGTAGCCGGACTCGGTGACCTCGCCCTTGGTCCATTCGGTGGCGACGGCCAGCGTGTCGCGGTCCACCCAGGTGAAATTGTGCTTGGCCTCGGGCAGCACGAAGCCGCCGTCGACGAAGCGGGCTTCATGGGCGTCGAATTCGCGGACGGTGACCGCGTCCTTGCCGCCGTTGGACAGCGAGACCAGGCACAGCCGATCGTCTGGGGCCAGGCAGTCGGCGCCCTTGAACACGTAGTTGCCGCTCTCGGCCTTGGCGAGCTGGTCGACGTCGAGGACGGTGCGGAACTCGGGCGCGGCCTTGCGGTAGCTGTCGAGGCTGGTCGTGCGCCAGACGCCGCGCACGTGGTCCTGGTCCTGCCAAAAGTCGCGCAAGGATCCGTCGCCGGCGAAATACACGCCCGGGATGCGGTCCTTGGCGGTGACCAGCTTCAGCGCCTCGGCGTGGAGCGCGTCATAGCGCGGATCGCTCTTCAGCTTCGGCAGCGAGCGGTCGTTCTCGGCCTTGGCGAAGGCGAGCGCCTGGCCGCCTTCGATCTCCTCCAGATAGGCGTGGGGATCGGGCGCGGGGGCGACAGCCATGAGGAGAGCTCCGGAAGCCAGGATTGTCAGAGGACGAAACAGAAACCGCACAGCACCCCCCCAGGTCGATCGCGCCGTAGGCTAGCCCCGGCGTTCGCGCCAGATGGATAGCGCAAGACGGGGCCGAATGAGAAACAACCCCGCCCACACGGCGGTGGCGGCGACCCGGACGCCGCGGCGGCGAGGGCGGATCTCCAGCTCGAAGAGGGTGGCGTAGTCGCAGGCCATGGCGGTCTCCCTGTTTCACTGAGGCGAGACCTAGGACGCGGGTGCGACAGATCCGGACGTATGGGCCCGGCGGGCCAGCTCGATCTGGTCGATCAGGGTCTGGCGCAGGAGATCGGGGGCGACGACCTCGACCTGGTCGCCCCAGGTGAACAGGTGCCAGGCGAGCTCGCGCATGCCGCTCGCCCGGAAGCGGACGATCACCGCGCCGTCCGGCTGTTGCTCGAGGATCTGGTCGGAGTGGAAGCGCCAGCGCAGGGCGCCCTCGGCCGAGGCCGGCCCGATGCGCAGCACCACGTCCTGGGTGTCGTCCTGGTAGATGCCGAAGCTCTCGTCGGCGTAGTCCTGCAGCGAGAAGGCCGGATCGCGCCGCGCCGGCGTGCCGGTGACGGCCACGTCGCGGATGCGGTCGAGCCGCCAGTTGCGCGGCTTGCCCTCGCCTTCGGAGGCGACCAGGTAGTTCGCCCGGCCGAACAGGATGCCGTAGGGCGTCACCTCGCGGACCCGGCCGGGCTGCGAGCCGCCCTCGTAGCGGAAGCTGAGCGTCGAGAGCCCCTTCAGCGCCTCGCGCACCGCCGACAGCACCGTCTCGTCCTCGAACGGCCGCGGGCCGGCCTGCACCGCAACGGTCTCCGCCTGAAGCAGCGCTTCGAGGTCGGGCGCCAGGCGGCGGCGGGCGGCGGCGCGGGTGGCCGACAGCACCTTCTGCTCCAGCGAGCGCAGGGCGGCGGCGCGGGCGCTGGCGCCCTGGCCGGAGAACAGCTCGGCGGCGCTGGCCAGCGCCGCCAGCTCCTCGGCGGTCGGCGCCTGGAAGAGGCCGTCGAGCCCGGCCGGGATGCGGAACCGCCGGCTCGGCGGATCGTCCACCTCCTCGAGCTGCGGGAAGAGCTCGCGGACCGCGTCGCGCATCCGCTCGGCGGTGCGGCGGCCGACGGCCAGGCGCTCGCCCATCTCGTCGAGCGTCAGCCCTTCGGCGGTGCTCGCCAGCAGGCGGGCGAGCTCCAGCAACTGGCCGGCCTTTTCGTGCCTCATGGGCTCTACGTCCGATTCTGTCGCAGCGACCCATCAGAACCGAACCATCGACAACCCGCAACGGAGTTCGGACCGATGGCCTACAGCTTCCAGCGCCGCCGCCCGACGCAGCCCCGCCGCCCGGCCCAGCCGCCGCGCAAGCCCGCCCTGCCCCAGCCGCTGCCGGCCGCCGTGGTCGACGCGGTGCTGCGCTACCACGACGAGGAGCAGGACCAGGGCGCGGGCCGCACCCTCCTGCGGCTCTCCTCCAAGCGCCTGCGCGAGCGTGAAGTGACGGCCGCCCTCGGCGACCTCGCCGCCCGCGCGGCGCGGGTCTCGATCCTGTGGAACGAGCGCGAAGGCGAGATCATCCGGGTGCTGGAGGCGGCGTGAGGACCGCCTAGCCCGGACGACACGAGACGGACTGGCGCGGCTTGCGCGAAGACACGCCGCGCACGGCGAAGCGGCTGCGACGCCGGGATCGAGCGATGCTCAGCCGGTGACGCGGTAGCGCCCGTCGGCGTCGGGGCAGACGCGGACGTAGCGGGACTCCTGGTCATTGACCGCCGCCGGCGCCAGCCGGCAGCCGCGGCTGGTGTATTCGGCCGCGCGCGGGTCGGGGGCGACCGAATTGTCGACCTGATAGGGCACCGTGTCGCTGTAGCTCCAATAGGCGCCGCGCTGGTCGCACTGGTGCTTGTCATGGGCGTGCCCCACGAGGGCGCCGAGCCCGCCGCCGACGACGCCGCCCAGGACCGTGCCTTCCGTCTTGTTGCCGTGGCCGGCGACGTTCGAACCGAGCACCCCGCCAGCCAGGGCGCCGACCAGGCCGCCGGCGATGGCCCCGGTATTGTCGCATTTGACCGGTGCGGCGTAGGCGGTGTTGGCGCCGTAAGCGCCAGCCGGGGGCGCGCCGTAGGC
>Ga0310811_10009944_pt1 | contig 12295 bp, 14 predicted proteins | sample YCmetagenome_FD_207642 | JGI IMG/M metagenome (GOLD analysis project Ga0310811, IMG submission 207642) | Soil microbial communities from experimental microcosm in Duke University, North Carolina, United States - YC | ecosystem: Engineered > Artificial ecosystem > Soil microcosm > Unclassified ... | reverse complement strand
GCTCCGGGCAGTGACCAGGCGACCGCGCTGGCCATACGCGGTGAGAACATGCATGCGGCTTTCCACTTCCCGGAGGACGTGGAATCTTTGCAGCATTATTTCGCGGGCGATCACCCTAACGGCGTAAGCGCAGTTCCCGGTGAAGGTTTGGACATCCCCATCTGGATACTCGGCTCCAGCCTGGACAGCGCCAGACTGGCAGCTGCCAGGGGCCTGCCTTATGCCTTCGCCAGTCATTTTGCACCGGCCTATTTCCTGCAGGCCATCGACCTGTATCGTAAAACATTTAAACGCTCCCGGCATTTGTCCGAACCTTACGTGCTGGCCTGTGTCAATGTGGTGGCGGCCGATTCGGACGAGGAGGCGCATTACCTGGCCACCTCCCTGCAGCAATTGTTCAGAGGCATTATCACCGGCAGAAGGCAACCCTTGCCGCCGCCGGTGGAAAGCATGGACGGAATCTGGAGCGCTGCTGAAAGAGAAGCGGCCATGCAGATGCTGGCTTATTCTTTCTTTGGCAGTAAGGAAACCATTCAGGTCCAATTGACCGACTTTATTAAACGCACGGGAATTAATGAGCTGATGGCGACCTCGCATATCTTCGACCAGAAAGCAAGATTAAAATCTTACCGCTTACTGGCGGAAGCCTTAAATGCTTAACTTAGGGTATGGAAGAACCGGAAAAACTGGAACGTATTGTCGAAGCGCGGATGAAGCTCAAAGCGCGCTTCGAGCAGCAGATGCAAGCCACGCCGTCGATGGCCGATGACCTGCCGAAAGGCTCCGGCCCGCCCAACCGGCACGGTATGCCTCTGATCCCGATCGGGCAGACGAAAACGCTTAAGTGGCCGGTGCTTGACCTGGGCTATCATCCCGATATTTCGCAGGAGCGCTGGCGGCTGACGATTAATGGCGCGGTGGAGCACCCGGTGATGCTGAGCTGGAAGGATTTTATGTCACTGCCGCAAACGAAGGATACCTCTGATTTTCATTGCGTGACCACCTGGTCAAAACTGGATATGCATTGGAAAGGCGTGAGCCTGCTGGACCTGGCGGCGCTGGTTCAGCCCAAACCCGAGGCGACACACTTGCTTTGTTATGGCTACGATACCTATACGACCAATATCGCTTTGGAAGAGGCATTGAAGCCGGATGTACTTTTGGTCCACACGTTTGATGGTCAGCCACTGCCGGTGGAACATGGCGGCCCCTGCCGGATGATCACGCCGCAGCTGTATGCCTGGAAGGGCGCCAAATGGATTAAGCGCATCGAGTTCCTGACGGAGAATAAGCTGGGTTTCTGGGAAGAACGGGGCTATTCAAATACGGCGTACCCCTGGCGGAACGACCGGTATAGTGAATGATCCGCAGCTTTTAAGGTTGAAGAAGCTATTCGAATTTTAAGGGCGACTAATACTGCCGCGGATGGCTTGTTAGGGCATTTTTAAATACCCGGGAAGCTTGACCTCATAACCTTTATGGAACAAAACTTCCGTTTTTGTGTGCCGTTAGAAAAATTCGGTTACCTGACCGGCAGAACCTTGACAACGTTCAAAAAGGATTTTAAAAACGCATTCAATACTTCGCCCGGCCGTTGGCTCAGGCATAAACGGTTGGAACTTGCGCACTATCAGATTCTTGAGCAAAGACGAAAACCTTCAGAGGTTTACCTGGATACCGGTTTTGAGGACCTATCTCATTTTTCATTCGCCTTAAAAAAAACAATATGGTTATCCGCCAAGCCAGTTTTCCGTACCGAAGGCAGACTAAGCGTCAGGCTTCCAATATCCTGCGCAGGTAATTGACCTGGCCGAGGTGGTAGTTCAGGTGGCCATAAAAGTTTGCCATATAAAAGTAGACTGATGTTTTGCTTATAAAGTCCAGGGGGTAATCGGATTTAAATGCTTCTTCGGATAAACCGGAAAGCACACGGTATACCATGCCACATTCACTCTCGCGATAAAGATTTGACATCAGACAAACTGCGGACATCGCCTCTCAGAAGTAAAAATGAGGCTTGGGGAAAATCCTTTTTAACTCGAGCAGTTTGGCTTCGTCCCGGCCGGCTACTGCAAAATTCCGCGTGCCTGAACGATATAATACTTCCACGATGGCCCTGCCAATATCGCTTGAACCGCCCGGGATCAGCACTTTTTTGTCATTCAAATCCATAGTCGATGGCTTTAATTACGACATTAGTCGTTATATACGCCCATTTCTTATAGGTGCCGAAAAAAAAGTTTAAAAAGAATTACAGGATGCTGGACGTCCGCTGTTTATCTTTGGATCAATTCAGTCAGCGGCCTATGAAAAAAATCGGCTTTTTATCTTTTGGTCATTGGTCGGATCATCCGTCTTATGGCACCCGCACCGCAGCTGACACGTTGCTGCAGTCGATCGACCTGGCGGTCGCGGCGGAAGAGATCGGAATAGATGGCGCTTATTTCCGCGTGCATCATTTTGCACGCCAGCTTGCTTCGCCCTTCCCATTGCTTGCCGCTATTGGTGCAAGAACTAAGAAAATTGAGATCGGGACGGGCGTGATCGATATGCGGTATGAGAACCCGCTGTATATGGTGGAGGATGCCGGTGCGGCGGACCTGATCTCGGGCGGGCGGTTGCAATTAGGCATCAGCAGGGGTTCGCCGGAACAGGTCATTGAAGGCTGGCGCTATTTTGGTTATGAACCTAAGGAGGGCGAGACGGACGCTGATATGGGCCGGAGGAAAGCTTTGGAATTCCTGGACAAATTAAACGGTGAAGGATTTGCCAAACCGAATCCGTACCCGATGTTCCCGAATCCGCCCGGCTTGTTACGCATGGAACCGCATTCGGAAGGCCTCCGCGAACGCATCTGGTGGGGAGCCGCATCCAACGCTACCGCCGTCTGGGCCGCAGAACAGGGCATGAACCTGCAAAGTTCGACGCTTAAGTTTGATGAAAGCGGGGAACCGCTGCATATCCAGCAGGCGAAACAAATACGGCTCTACCGGGAAGCCTGGAATAAAGCCGGGCACGAGCGTGAACCGCGTGTTTCGGTCAGCCGTTCTATCTTTCCATTGATGAGCGACCAGGACCTCCTGTACTTCGGACAGCGGGCCAACGGCTCCGACAGTTTTGGTTATATTGAAGCTAACCAGCGCGCCGTCTTTGGAAGAACTTATGCAGCCGAGCCTGGCCAACTGATCAAAGAACTCGCCGCGGACGAGGCCATTCATGAAGCTGATACGTTGCTGCTGACCATCCCGAATACCATCGGCGTCGACTATAATATGCATGTGCTGTCCGCTATTTTGGAGCATGTGGCACCCGCGCTGGGCTGGCGGTAGGAATAAACAGTTCAATTATTTTTGGCTTGTTTGTTGGTCTGTTCAGCTTCCTCTGCCTCAAGCCTGGCTTTTTTCAGGTCAGTACGGGTTAATGCATACAGGCTCATATAAAAATTAGCAATGAATACCAGGGCAAAACCGCCGATGAGGTAGCCCCGCCAGTCATCAAACAGCAAATGGTATTGGGTTATCGCGAGCATGACGATGGTTACGTAATGGCTGAAGCAGTATTCGCAAGTAAACAGGTAGAAAAATTTACGGCCGGCGAGGGTCTTGCTGTCGCGGCACCGCTGGGCGCAAAATTCGCGCGGTTCCCTGAAAACTTCTTCATGGGTCACTGTCCAGGCGATGCAGGCTATAGGTAAGGCGATGACCACAAGCCAGATTAATTGTGTACGGAGTGACATATAGGTTCAAATGACAATGCGGTGAAAATGTTTTGATTACCGGAAACATTTTCAGCTCTGTAAATCTGCGTCAAACTACCACGGTCATTTGTACGGAAGAACAGGCTGAACGCAATTTGACGGTCCTTATTTTTTGAGATCCTCATCGATTACAGCGGCCAGTTCGAGCATCTTTTTGCCAGCAGTTTTTTGTGTTCTTTGCGTTCATTCAAAATTTGCCCGTAAGCGTAAATATGGTAGCGGACCTGTTTCTGATTCAGGAGCCGCGATACCAGGAAGTTCCCGGTGGTGTCGATATCTGCATACGATCCGATATAGTGATCGAAATCTTCTGCCCGGCGCTGGAAAAAGTTTGCATCGGCCTCTTTTTCAAAGGGCATGCTGATGGTGTATAAGGTCACCAGGTGTTTTAAAAGCCTGTCATTGGTAACCAGCCGCAGGTAGCCCGAAGACTTAAAGCCTTCGAACCGGCTGTTATCGAAGACAAAGTAATTGGTGTTGCGCAGGAAGTAGCTTTGCGTATCCACGTATTTTGCGTCGATCTTGTTCTGTTTGATCTGCGTCCAGACCTTATTGTAATAATCAATTGTAGGCTGAAAGGATTGAATGGAGGCAGTGATCGCCTGCGCACCTGTTTTTAAGTCTTTCGATGTACCGGCCAGGAAGTCCCTCGCAATCTTTTCTTCATGACGTTCGTCATTCCAGTTATGAAATGCCACTGTAATGCTTACGGCGATAATAATGATAATGATCTCGCCAATAAATTCTTTGGCCTTTTCTTTTAGTGTGGCTTTTTTATGTACCACACCAAGCGCGGTTTTAGTGTGCTGGATGATCTTTTCTTCTGACATATCGTTGCCGCAAAATATAAATAAATCGCCATATGTTTAAATTGCTAAAATATTTAGTAAAAATCAGATCTTTTTAGTAACTTTGAAACAAGGGACCTATGGCGGAGAACAATACCATCTTTATGATCAGTGCTTTTTCCGGGCTTGCCGGGGCTATCCTTGCGCAGGCGGTCAGCGGGATGGTCACTTATTTCAGTGATAAAAGAAAGCAGCGCAGCGAAAAAAGGGTGGCTTACCGTACTAAGAAAACGGAGATCGGAGAGAATTTTTATTATGTGACGGGCGAAAAGGTCAATATCATCCGCAGCCATATTCTGTATTGGAAAAAGCGCGAATTCATCGATTCAGAAACCAGCCTGGCCTTTTTAAATGAAGAAATGAAGAAACTGGCCGCCCGCCTGGAACTGCTCAATGCGGACAGCTGGAAATATAACCTGGTACATCTTTATTATACGGTCTCCCTGAACAGGCATTCGGCGCTCGATGCCAATGCGCTTTCGCAAGCCTATTACCTGAAGTTCCTGGACACGATCGATGCATTTAAGCAGGCGCATGACGGGGAGGATAAAGATGACCTCCGGCAACAATATGCGCTGATCTTATTTGACATGTGCGCTCATTACGAGAACATTTGTTTGCAAATGGAACAGGATATGGAACGCGTGCGGCTGGAGTTGTTAAGCGAGTTCGGGATGGAGATCGGATCATGATGAACCGTGGTTTTTCAGTCGTTTGAGCACTTGTCTTCTGCGCCAGTAAAGATGCAGGCGCTGCATGAGCCCGAGCTTTTGCTTCAATAGATCCGGATAAGCGCTAAAAAAGTGTTTCGCTATGGGCAAGGCTTCGGTGACCTTTAATTTTTTTACTTCTTCATTGAATTCATAAGCATCGTATTCGTCGTATTTCTTCCCGGTCACCCTGCAAAAGAAATATTGGGCGAGCACGTTACAGCAGCAGCGCAGGGAAGGCTGGAAGTGTTCCTTCCAATGTTCTTCTCCATACAGGTTTATGTGCAGATTGATCTCATCGGCGATTATATCCCGTGCCGCCAGTAAAGCGCCGGCCGGCTCCACGGACAAGTTACGGGCGACATGCATTTCCACTTTGCGTTTGCCAAGTGTAAAAACAACTTTGCGGGGAAGAATCTCACTGTTGAATAAATATTTGACCTGATGCGCAAGCGATTGTACATAAACGCCCAATACCTCAAATTCGTTGTAATTGACCACGCTGCATAGATCCTCGCTTGATATACCCGAAAGAATGCTGATCGCTTCGAGGTCCTTCAGGAAATGCTTTTCCTGTATCTCGATTATCTGCCCCATGGTAATTTCGCTGAGGAGGGTAGGGATACGCACCCTGAGGCTGCCGCCCGTGGTTTTAAAGGTCCTTTCTATCATGCAGCGCCGCTGATAAGTTAAATAGCTGAACGGTAATGCTAAGTTATTGATTTTTAAGTTGGTTTTGGTAATTTTATAAGGTAAATTTTCGGGTTGTCATGCATCGTTATCAACTTACGATCGGCAAAGCGGATATCCTGCGCAAGCGGTTCATTAACGGGTACTACAACAGTTACGCCCTGGCCAAAGAGCTGAAGATATCCACCAAAACCACCTGGATGTACAAGCGTGAATTTGAATTCATCCGGGCCAACTTTCCGGACCGGCTTACCGACATGGGGTTTTACCCGGGCGAGCCCCGGAGGCCGCATTGGGCCACGCAAAAGTATAATGAACTCATGCTGCTTTTACCTGCCCTGGTAGCTGAACAAACGACGGCAACGATCGAAGCGGGATCAGTATGGCAGGCGTACCGGCTGGTAAGCACCCAAACTTATAAGTTTGCCACTTTTAAACCCTTGCTTTTCAAATGGGTAAAGGAAAATATCATTCCGGCGCCGGTACAATTGCTCCGGAAGATTTCTGATGACGATCTTCCAACGCTGAACGAATGGCGCAGGTCCAACAACCACCGCCTCTGGCAAATCGCCAAATGCCTCGATCTTGCCGTAAAAGGCGCAAGCCGGAAAGAGATCATCGACAAGGTTGAAAGCAGTTATAAAACCATAGACAAATGGATCGCCGGGTACATCGAAAAAGGCTTAAACGGGTTCGAATCCGCACCTAACCCAAGGAACCAAAGGCAGTCTCATGCGCTAAAGAGCCGCAAAGAAAGAATACTAAAACTGATACATGAATCTCCAAAGATACATGGACTAAACCGGACCAGCTGGAGCTACCGGGCCCTTACCGTCGTTTACAATAAATTATACGCCCCACAAATAACATACGAACAAGTACGTTTCTGTGTACATCAAATGGGTTACAAATACAAAAAGTCGAGGGAGATGCTGACCAGCCCGGATCCGAAGTTCCGGGAAAAGATCAGGCACATTCAAACCGTCCTGCGGAAACTCCAACCGAATGAAAAGTTCTTTTCCATCGACGAATACGGACCCGTCTCGATCAAGATCAAGGGCGGCCGCACCTTAAAACATAGCTCTGAGGGACCTGACTTTGTGCCTGAAAAGCAAAAAGCCAAAGGCATCGTCATCTGCACCGCGGCGCTCGAACTCTCTACTAACCAGGTGACCCACCTCTTCTCCGATAAAAAGAATACTTTCGAAATCATCAAACTGGTCAACCTGTTGGTTAAACAATACGAGGACCAGGAAACCATTTATCTGTGCTGGGACGCCGTAAGCTGGCACAACTCCGGTATACTAAAGAACTATATTGCGGATCACAACAAGGTACATAAACCAACAATAAAAATCGCCCCTTTGCCCGCCTCTACCCAATTTCTCAACGTAATCGAATCGGTCTTCGCCGGTCTGGCCAAAGCGGTCATCCATAACAGTGACTACGCCTGCGTCAACGACTGCAAACAAGCCATCAACCTGCATTTCGCCAGGCGCAATCAGGACTTCAGCACCAATCCCCGCCGCGCCGGAAAAAAGATATGGGGCAAAGAAGTCGTTAAGGCAAAATTCAAAGAGACGCAGAACTGCCGTGTGCGGTCAGCCATGCGGGGGGCCAAAGATTAAGGCTGGTTCCTCAGGATGAGTCCTATTGTTTATTCTGCATTGGTTTCATCGATATGCCGGCGGAGCATTTCCAGATCGGTCGCTTCCTTTTTTTTCCGGCGCCGGCTCGGATTTATCAATCATGCATTAGCAAAGAAAAACGCCCCGGTGTAGAACCGGGGCATTCCCTATTAACTTTTTTTCTTTTTCTTATTTTCCTTGTACCGCATGTCCGGTGTGCCGTCTTTTTTCAGGTGTTGTTTGTTTTCTTTATACCTCATGTCCGGCGTACCGTCTTTCTTGGTATGTTTTGCTTTTTGCTGAGGAAGAGCATACGAACTTGTAACGAGGCCGAAACTCATCGCGGCGATCATCACCATGGCTAAGAATTTTTTCATATTATGGGCTTTTGGTTTCTACTAAACTACGTGATTGCCCGTTAATTTGCAAGCCTGAGCGACAGGCTCCAGCAATTCGTTTATTTTATGGACCAGGTGGCCCAGGTCAAAGGGTTTTAAAATGATTGCATCGCAGCCAAAGCGTTCTGCATCCGACTCCCTGATGATATAAGCTGAAAAAATAATGACGGGAAGGTGTTGCAGGTCAGGGTGGGCTTTTAACTGCCTGCATATTTCTTCGCCACTGATATCGGGCACCATGTAATCCAGCAATACCAGGTCCGGCTTAAATTCCAGCGCTACATCAATAAAACCCGCGCCTTTACCTTCGGACCAGACCTCAAAACCCTCATAGGCGAGGACCTCATGAACGAGTTCAAGTATATTTGCATTGTCATCCAGTACCAATACTTTTTTCATAGGGATGTGAAATTAAACGGTGAATAGCGGCGGCTCAAAAAATTTCCGTGATGACGGAACCTAGTAGGGGCACAGGTTTTAACCGGCGCAAATATAAGCAAATAGTTGAACCATCACTGCCGTGATCCCGTCATAAATAGGACAACCACCACTTGCCGGATGTTCGTTTATATGCTCCGAACCATTTGCAGGGAAAATACAACACCAGCACCACGGCCAGCCACATCGGGTAAACGCCCCAGAGCGGGATACCAAAGCCCGCCGCCTGCCACACAAGCGGGTTGCCGTCCGACCGGAAAGGCAGGCCGGATAGAATAATGAAAACGAGATTGAACACCCGGAGCACAACAAGGTGCACGATAAAATAAAAGTAGGGCACATTGCCATAGACCCGGCAGAAATCCGCAAAGCGCCCGTTCAGCTTTTCTGCAAAAGCCAAAAACAGTAAAACCGGGCCCAGCGTCATCAAGACGAACAATAGCGAAGGGGCCTGCTTGGTCAGGTTTAAAAATGACAAGAGCGTATGCGCCGCATTCCGCTGCATTATCCAGGGCGCCGGGTCCCCTAAATGATTGAACAACCTGAGCACGATAAAAAGCAGGCAGGCAACCGACCCGGAAACAATGAATAACCTCTGCCGCTTTTCAGCCGGGTAACCTGCCTTGTATAAATGCCCGAACACATAGCCCAGCAAAACCAGGGCAGCCCAGGGCAAAGCCGCATAAAACTCAAAAATGCTCCGGTTAGCGCCGAGCGGGGAAACCGTGACCGCATTGGTTAGAAAGGGGATGGGAACATAAGGATGGCCGACAATAATGACACCAGCAATTACTGCAATCACCGGTACCGGGGCACGCAGCAGCAGCGCAAGCAGCGCCATACCGATCCCCGTTACGCTCAGCACCTCGATGATGAGTATATGATAGCCAGGATCGAACGTAAAAATGAAACCGATGAAGACTATATCTGATAAAATGAGCCAGAGAGCCCGCTTTAACAAAAAGCTACGCATTTCAGGCACACTGCGGCGCTGACCCGCGAGCACCGTCGAAACGCCCGCCAGAAAAACAAAAGTCGGCGCGCAAAAATGCGTGATCCAGCGGGTAAAGAACAGCAGCACCGTCGTCGTTTGCATGTTGGTCGGCGCCGTCCCCGGATCAAGGAAATCACGGGTATGGTCCAGCGTCATGATGATCATGATCAGTCCCCGGACGATGTCGATAGCGTTGATCCTAACTTTCATTTTTTAGCGTAAATTGATGTAAGATAGCGCTATGGGCGGAAATTAACAATCGTCCCTTTGTTTATGTGTATTAATACGAAAATGATAGGGTACAGCCTGCCGATACGGTAGATGTCCTGTGCATGTTAAAACGCCAGAAAGCGACTTGCCGACTGACAAATCGAATACACCTGCTATTGCGAACAGTTACACAAGATATACATGTCCGGTTATGCAGAAATGCATCCGGGTATCCATGCTCATAGTCATTAAATAGGAGTGAAAACAATGGCGAAAGGCCTACTACAAAATTAAACGGAGATTTTTCATAGGTGGAAGTAATTTAGATAACTGAGTAAGGACTTTACCGGTTAATTACTTGCGGCAACCGGCTAGAAAATCCGAATATACTTGTGATTCGGACCGGTTTTTTTTATTGGTCTCTTATCGCTATCTGTTGATAATTGTTTAAAATTACAGGACGATATGGAAGACCTGATCCAATTTCTAAATGCTTACAAGACTATTTCTGCTGCAGAAGCAGAGGTAATAATGACGTATTTTAAGCGAAAGCATTTTAAAGAAAACGAATACCTTTTCCACGGGGGATCGGTATGCACGAACCTTTATTTTATCACGGCAGGGATACTAAGGATCGTAGCTGTAAATGAAAAAGGCCTCGATATAACGCATTATTTTATAAAAGAGGGACAGTTTTGCACAATGCTGGATAGTTTTAACAACGGCGTCATTGCGCCGGACAGTATCCAGGCCTCTTCGCCCGTAGCCGTGCTGGAAATTTCAAAAGCCAATCTCCGCAAACTTTGCGGAGTTCTGCCGTTTTTCGCGGAACTCATCAGCATGGCCAATCAGGAGCGCTTACTAGAAAAAATCCGGCTCAAAAATATTTATTCCGGCCAGGACGCCATTAACCGGTATAAATTATTTCTTTCAGAGCAACCGGATATTGCCCATCGTGTACCTTTAAATCACGTCGCTTCTTATCTGAATGTCACCCCGCAGTCCTTGAGCCGGATCAGGAGAGGTACCAGGTAAATTTCTTTGGTGGATTTTGCTTTTTACCATATGGTAAGCGTAGGATGTTTTGACATCCGGAAATTTGCGCGATAAAACAATAAATCATGTCAAACACCAAAAAATCATTAGCAGGCAAAAGAGTTGTTCTGATGGGCGCAAGTTCAGGAATCGGATTTGCTACTGCAAAAGCGGCAGCTGAAGAAGGCGCGCAAGTCATAATCGTATCCGGTAATCAGCAAAGGATAGAAAAGGCGCTTCATGAATTGCCTGCAGGAAGTAAAGGGTATGCCGTAGACCTTAGTCAGGAAGAGAATATTAAAGAATTCTTCAAAAATACCGGCAAGTTTGATCACCTGGTATACTCTGCCGGTGAAAATCTCACCCTAAATCCCATCAGTGAAAGCAATATTGAGCAGGCCCGTAATTTCTTCACTTTACGCTTCTGGGCCCCATTTGCTGCAGTTAAATATGGCGCCAATCTGATCAATGAGGGCGGATCGATCTCTTTGACCAGCGGGACCGCAAGCGCCCGGCCGGGAGCCGGGTGGTCGGTTGCTTCGGCTATCTGCGGCGCGATGGAAGGATTTGTGCGCGCTGCGGCGGTAGAGCTTGCCCCTGTACGTGTCAACTGTGTTGTTCCCGGCGTAATCAAAACGCCGCTTTGGGACAGTATGCCGGCAAATGCCCGTGACGGGCTTTACCAATATACGGCTGGTTCGCTGCTATTGAAACGGGTCGGTGAAGCTGAAGATGTCGCCGAAGGTTTCATCTACCTAATGAAGCAGAAACATGGCACGGGTCAATGCCTGTTGATTGATGGCGGTACAGTATTGGTTTAATCGGAAAAGGAGCCGGATGATTATGAAAAAGCTTAATTTTTATATACTCACGACCTCCTTGATTGCGTGCAGCATAATTTGCTCAGCGCCTGTCCATTGTTCCAGCCTGACTTTACCGTCCCGGACGCAGCAAGACAGCACCATCTTGAACCAGCCGGCACCGGCTTTAGTCCTGCATTCGCTGGACGGTAAAACGTACGTACCAGCCCGGATGAAAGGCAAAGTTATTGTGCTTAATTTCTGGTTCGAAGCATGTAAGCCCTGCGTCAGCGAAATGCCGCTACTCAATGCCATCAAAGAAAAGTATGATCCGGGGAAAGTGGTTTTCCTGGCATTATCCCTGGATAATGCCGATGCTGTCAACAAGTTTTTAAAAAAACATCAGTTTAATTTTACCATCATACCCGGTGCAGGCAAAGCTGCGGACAGCTATGGCGTCTATGCTTATCCGGCAACGGTAGTCATTGATGCCGCCGGGATCGTCCGCTTCATGCAGGTAGGAGGGCCCGACATCGGCCAAACGCTCCCGCGCGCAATTGATGCGGCGTTGAATAGATGAGTAAAACCTGCCCTGCGTTTTTTTTTGGATCTATTGTTTTTCTTATCAAAAATAAAACCGTATCAGGCTCATCGTTGTTTTTGCAGCATGAAACTCTTGATTTACTTTTTTGGTACAGTGCTCATCATAGGCTGGGCAGTGATACTCGATGAAGTGATAAGAAACATCATCAGTATCATACAACGTTATAAGGAAACGAATCGTAAG
>Ga0310811_10009943_pt1 | contig 12295 bp, 9 predicted proteins | sample YCmetagenome_FD_207642 | JGI IMG/M metagenome (GOLD analysis project Ga0310811, IMG submission 207642) | Soil microbial communities from experimental microcosm in Duke University, North Carolina, United States - YC | ecosystem: Engineered > Artificial ecosystem > Soil microcosm > Unclassified ... | reverse complement strand
GTTCAGCAACATCCGACAAAAATCAGGCCCCCAATCGCCCATCGCTTCGACGCAGGTCGAGAGTATAGGGGAAATCGGGATTGGGTTCTTCCCGTGCCGTTTCGAAGACCCCGCCGGTGAAGCCGAAGGGTTCGAAACGCGCCAGGCGCCGGCCTTCGGCCTCATTGGCGTTGACGGGGAAAATCTCGAAATTGCGGCCGCCGGGATGGGCGACGTGATAAGTGCAGCCGCCCAGGCTGCGTTTGCGCCAGTCGTCCCAGATCTCGAGAATGAGCGGGCCATGGGCCGCAACGGTCGGGTGCAGGCCGTGCGCCGGTTGCCAGGCCTTGAAACGCACCCCGGCGACCGCCTCGGCTTGCGCGGTGCTGCGCAGGGGAACGGTGCGGCCATTGACCAGCACCCGGTGGCGGCCCGGCGTCAGGCCGCCGGCCTTCACCTCCAGCCGCTCGACCGAGGAATCAACAAAGCGGACGGTGCCCCCGACCGCGCCTTCCTCGCCCATCACATGCCAGGGCTCCAGCGCGCTGCGCAGTGCCAGCTCGACGCCGTCATATTGTACCGCGCCGATTTTCGGGAAGCGGAATTCCCAATGCGGCCGGAACCATTCCAGATCGAACTCGAAGCCATGCGCCGCCATGTCGGCGATCACGGCGGCGAAATCGTTCCAGATGAAATGCGGCAGCATGAAACGGTCATGCAGGGAGGTCGCCCAGCGCACCAAGCCGGTCTGATACGGCTCGCGCCAGAAGCGGGCGATCATGGCGCGCAGCAACAGCGATTGCGCCAGGCTCATCTCCGCATGCGGCGGCATTTCGAAGCCGCGGAATTCCACCAATCCTAGCCGGCCGGTCGGACCGTCTGGCGAATAAAGCTTGTCGATGCAGATCTCGGTGCGATGCGTATTGCCGGTGGAATCGGCCAGAAGATTGCGGAACACCCGGTCCACCAGCCAGGGCGGCAGGTTGGCGGCGGCACGTGAGGGGATTTCATCGAAGGCGATTTCCAGCTCATACAACGAATCGTGCCGCGCCTCATCGATGCGTGGCGCCTGGCTGGTGGGGCCGATGAAAAGACCGGAGAACAGATAGGACAGCGAAGGATGGTTCTGCCAATAGGCCAGAATACTCTTCAACAGGTCCGGCCGGCGCAGGAAGGGGCTGTCCGGCGGATTGGCGGCGCCGACCACGATATGATTGCCGCCGCCGGTGCCGCTATGGCGGCCATCGAGCAGGAATTTTTCGGTGGAGAGGCGGCAGGCATGCGCCTCTTCGTAAAGCGCCTTGGTGATGTCCACCTGCTGGCGCCAGTTCTTCGCGGGATGGATATTGACCTCGATCACACCGGGGTCGGGCGTGACTTTGATGACATTGATGCGTGAATCGTAAGGCGGCGGATAGCCTTCGATATGCACCGGGACATTCAGTGTCTCGGCGCTTTGCTCCACCGCCGTCAGCAAGGTGAAATAGTCGCTCACGCTGGGCACTGGCGGCATGAAGACACAGAGCCGGCCGTCGCGGGGTTCGACCGTCAACGCCGTGCGGACCACCGGGTCAGTTATCTGCGGCGTCACTTCGCGATCGGCAGCGCGCACAGGCATGGCCGCGGCAGGAGCCGCCGTGCCGCCTTGGTGCCCGTGTCCGTTCGTATAGCCATTCGTATAACCCTGGCCGCTTTTATCCTTCGGCTCCAGCGGCGGCAGCGGGGCAAAGGGATCGGGCGGCGGCACGAAGCTGCGCGCTTGCGGGGCCACGTAAGGAAGAGAATTCAGCGGCAGGCGGAAGCCGATGGCGGAATCGCCCGGCAACAGGAACAAGTGCCCGCTGCGCGTGGTCCAGCGCTCGCTCAGCCAGCGCGATGCGCCTTTTTCCACCGGCAGCACATAACCGACGACCCGCGACAGGCCGCGTTCGAACACCCGCGCCAGCCTGGCGCGCAGTTCGGGATTTTCCAGCTTGGGATTGCGCGGGTCCACCGCTTCGGCAAGCTGGCGTTCCTGGGCCAGGTGGTGCCAGAAATCCTCGAAGGCCGGCATGATGTAGGAGCTGTCCAGCTCCAGCCGCTGCGCGATGGCGTGCGTCAGGCGCCGCGCGTCTTCCAGGCTAGGCTTGTGATCGGTGGCTTCCGCCGCGATACGGTCCGCATTCTTCCACAGCGGCACGCCATCCTCGCGCCAGTAGAGTGCAAAGGCCCAGCGCGGCAGGGATTCGCCCGGATACCATTTTCCCTGGCCATAATGCAGCAGGCCGCCGGGCGCGAAGCGGTCGCGCAGCCGCCGGATCAAGGTGTCGGCAAGCGCACGCTTGCCGGGGCCGACCGCTGCCGTATGCCATTCCGCACCGGAGCGGTCGTCGATGGAAACGAAGGTCGGCTCTCCGCCCATGGTCAGGCGCACATCGTGATTGTTCAGGACGCGATCGACCTCATCGCCCAATTTCTCGATCTCGGTCCATTGCTGCGGTGTATAGGGCTTGGTGACGCGTGGCGGCTCCTTGATGCGGGTGACCGACATGTCGAAGTCGAACAGCACTTCGGCGGGTTCGACCGCGCCAGAGATGGGCGCGGCATGGCTGGGATTGGCGGTGGCCGCCAGCGGGATATGCCCTTCGCCGGCAAAAAGACCGGAGGTGGGATCGAGCCCGACCCAGCCGGCGCCGGGTAGATAGACTTCGCACCAGGCATGCAGGTCGGTGAAATCCTGGTCAGGCCCAGACGGGCCATCCAGCGCCTTCAGATCGGGTTTGAGCTGGATCAGGTATCCGGACGCAAAACGCGCCGCCAACCCCAGGCGCCGCAACAGTTGCACCAGCAGCCAGGCGGTGTCGCGGCAGGAGCCCGAGCCTTTGCAAAGCGTCTCCTCCGGCGTCTGGATGCCCGGCTCCATGCGGATCAGATAGGCGATGTCGCGGGACAGCTTGGTATTGAGCTCGAACAAAAAGCCGGTGGTCTGCTTTTTCTCGCGCGGGATGGCGGCGAGATAGCGCTCAAAAGCCGGACCGGGCTGCTGGGTCCGGAGATAGGGCTCAAGCTCGGCTTTCAGCTCGTCGGAATAGCGGAAAGGAAATTCCTCGGCATCCGGCTCCAGGAAAAAATCGAAGGGATTGATGACTTCCAGTCCCACCGTCAGATCCACGCTGACGGTGAAATGGTCGGTCTTTTCCGGCACCACGATACGCGCCAGCCAGTTGGCCTGGGGATCCTGCTGCCAGTTCAGGAAATGCTGCTCCGGCTCGATCTTCAGCGAATAGGCAAGCACCTTGGCGCGGCAATGCGGCGCGGGTCTCAGGCGAACGGTTTGCGGACCCAGGACAATGGGCCGGTCATAGCGGTAGCGCGTGACATGGCGCAGCGCGGCCTGAATGGTCATGGACCGATGCTCACGAAAGACCCTCGGACAAACTATGCCGCATGTGCGAAGGTGCGGCTACACGCCGCCACGCCGCAGTCCGATCGCAGCGGGAACGCACCGGAAAAGCTCGCGTTTCCACCCCGCGTGCGGGATTTGCCACATGAAATTGTTCAGCTGCCAGGGCTGCGGACAGCTTTTGTATTTTGAGAATATCCGGTGCGAGAGCTGCGGCCGGGCCCTGGGGTATCTCACTGATCTGGCGGAGATTTCGGCACTTGAGCCCAAGCCGGAAGGCGGCTTTGAGGTGCTGGCGGCCCCCGGCAAGACCTACAAATTCTGCCATAACTACGATGCCGGCATGTGCAATTGGATGCTGCCGGCCGACAGCCCGGAAGACTTTTGCGCCGCCTGCCGCCACAACCGCACCGTCCCGGACCTGTCGGTGCCGGGCAACGACGTGCTGTGGCGGAAGATCGAGACCGCCAAACACCGGCTGTTTTATTCCCTGCTGCGGCTTGGCCTGCCGCTGGAAAACCGGGCGGACAATCCGCAGCGCGGCCTGGCCTTCGACTTTCTGGCCGATCCACCGGAAAGCCATGCCGCGGGGGTGATGACCGGCCATGCCAATGGCCTGATCACCCTGGCGATCCGCGAAGCCGATGATGCGGTGCGCGAGAAGGTGCGCGGCGAGATGGGTGAGCCCTATCGCACCTTGCTGGGCCATTTGCGCCATGAGTCCGGGCATTATTTCTGGGACCGGCTGGTGGCGAACAATCACCGGCGCCTGTCCGCCTGCCGCGCCTTGTTTGGCGACGACCGGCTCGACTATGCCCAGGCGCTTCAGCGGCATTACAACGAAGGCGCGCCGCCCAGCTGGCAGAACGATTATGTCAGCATGTACGCGACGACCCATCCCTGGGAGGATTTCGCCGAGACCTGGGCGCACTATTTGCACATCGTCGATACGCTGGAGACGGCCGGCGCCTTCGGGCTGAAGGTCAAGCCGCGGCGGGCGCGCGGCGCGCTGGCCGCCGAGATCGACTTCGATCCCTATCGCGCCAAGGAGATGGAAATCCTGATCAATGCCTGGCTGCCGATCGAATTCGCCACCAACAGCATGAACCGCAGCATGGGGCAGATGGATCTTTATCCGTTCGTTCTTTCGCCCAAGGTGATCGAGAAGCTCGGCTTCATGCATGAGTTGGCTCACGCGCGGCGGGCAACACGCAAGCCCGCCCTAACCGGCAGCCAGGGCCGGCGGCTCGCTGAGCAGCGCGCGAGCGCGTAAGCGATCCTGCGGTAATTGCACCGTCACGCGGGTGCCCTTGCCGATCTCACTTTCCAGGCTGATATGGCCACCATGGGCTTCCACCAGGCCCTTGACGATGGCAAGGCCCAGTCCGGTGCCCTTGTCGGCCACGGCGATGTCGTGCTTGCCCTGGCCGAAACTGTCGAAGACGCGGGCCTGATCCTCGGGCGCAATGCCAACCCCCGTATCCACGACACCAAACGCCAGCCCATCGTCATTGGCATGGGCAAAAGCCGTGATCCGGCCAAGGGGCGGGGTGAACTTCACCGCATTGGACAGAAGATTGAGCAGAATCTGCTTGATGGCGCGCTCATCGGCGTAGATCAGCGCCAGATCGGGCGCGATCGCGTTCACCAGCATCACCTTATTGTCCCTGGCCCGCCATGACACCAGTTGCAGCGCATCCCGGACAACGACGTGAAGATCGAGCTCGGCATCTTCCAGCTTCCAACGGCCCGCCTCGATCTTGGCCAGATCCAGAATATCGTTGATCAGCGCCAGAAGATGTTTGCCGGAGGAATGGATCAGCTCGGCATATTGGTAGTTGCGGTCGGGCTCCTTGGCAAAGATGCGGCTGCCGATCAGCTCCGAAAAGCCCAGGATCGCGTTCAGCGGCGTACGCAGTTCGTGACTCATATTGGCCAGGAACTGAGATTTGGCCACACTGGCGGCTTCCGCTCTTTCCCGGCCGCGATCCGAATCCTGCTTGGCCATCACCAATTCGGCCATCAGGGAATCCCGCTCCAGCGCCAGGACAGCGGCCGCGCGCGCCCGCTTTTCATTGCGCCGCGCCACCATGGCGATGAAAATCACATAGAGCGGCGCCGACAAAGCCATGACCCAGGACCTGAGCGCGGTCGGGCCGAAGGCGATGCCTTGCAGCGGCACCAGGGTCATCGCCACCAGGTAAAAGAACAGCGCGGGCCGGGCGATGGTGCGGCAGGCGCCGGTGCCGGCGGCATGCGCGGCCAAGGTCGCGGCCAGCAGCAGCTGAATCATGATGTGGTTGGAATTCCTGTCGCCGCCGGCCCACATCCACAGGCCCAGCGAGGCCCAATTGGCGATAAAGAACAGATTGGCGGTCGCCACGATGCGGCCCCAGCGGCGCGTCTGTGCCTCGTTCAGGGGTGCTGTCGGAAAACGCGCCAGCACGACGACTTGCGGGACCAGACCCAGCATCATCTGGCAATACCAGCCGGCCAGATGATTGAAGCCAACCCATTGCGGGAACATGGCCATGATCGCCAGCCCGAACAGCGGCACGACGACCCGATTGGCGCGCAGATTTTCCACAACCCCGCGCAGCAGGGTGAGTTCGATGCGGTTCTCTCGCTCAGCCTGCGCCTGAGCGTCCGTTATCGTGGTCGAAGTGTCGGCTATCATCAGGCCCCCGGGCGGGCCGACTATGGCTGCGCAAATCTTAAGGCCGCATTGCCCATATCTTTTGATGAAACGCGATTAACCATACCGGCAGCCGTCGCTCGCCCTTTTTTCTGCGCCAGTTTAGAACGTGCCATATTGAGACACACGCGCGAGCGGCCTCGCGATAAGGAGAGCGCGATGAGGGTATTGGCTTTGATGGCCGGGCTGCTTCTGGGCGTCGCCGGCATCACCGTTGCGACCGAGGCCGGAAGCAAGACCGATAGCGGCATCTGCCGGGTGGTCTGCACACCGGCGCCCGCGGCCAAACCCGCTCCTCGCCATGCGCGCGCGAAAGCCGTGCGGACGAAAGTCGCGCGGGCGCACCGTCATGGTCATCGCCATGCGCACCGCTACGCCAGGCACGACTATTACAGCTATCGCGAGGCAGAAGCGGTGGGGTCCGATTTCCATCACGAATGGCGCGGAAGATGGCATGCGGCGCCCAACGATGCGCCGATGGGTTATTATCCCCCTCCGCCGGCTGCGCCTTACTGCAATTGCGGGGAAGGCATGCACATCGACCAAAGTGGCTGGACTGGCGGCGTCGGCTATGCGGCTGCCCAGCAGGGTGGCTTCATGGACGGTTATGGCGTGATGCATTACGGCGGGATGGGGAACGGCCCCACCTACAACAGCTACGGCCAGAGCTTTCAGTATAATCCCAGCATGCCCCGGCCGTTCGCGCCGCGTGGTGGCTTCGGACCCCGGCGCTAGTTTCCCCTCCGATCCGGCCTTCGCATCTTTGCTTCGCGCTGACGCGCTCGTGGACTATGTCACGGCGTCTGTTTGGCGTAGCGCGGATGATGCGCGAATATGGCGAACGGGATGGACGCGACATAGATCAGAAGGCCGATGGTCAAGGTCGCCCAGGGCCAGGTAATCAATAGGCCGGCCAAAATCGCAAACGCCAAGGCGGCGAGATAACCGTGCTGGCGCTGCAGCTTCATGTATTTGATTGACGGTGTCGGGACGCGGCTGACCATCATCACCGAGGTGATTGCGATGAAGACACCCGAGACCCAGGGCTCATCCACCACCGAATTGCTCCATTGGAACGAGATCAGCAGCGGCAGCAGCATCATGCAGGCCGCGGCCGGGGTGGGAAGGCCGGTGAAATAGGGGTTGCCCTTGGTGGCGCCTTCATCGCGAACGCTTTCGACATTGAAGCGCGCAAGCCGGATGGCGGCGCAGGCACAGAAGATCAGGGCGGCGATCCAGCCTGCATTGCCCATGCGGTTCAGGGTCCACATATACATGATGACGGCGGGCGCGACGCCGAAGCTCACCAGATCGGCCAGGCTGTCGAGCTGGGCGCCGAAACGGCTGTCCGCGCCCAGCATCCGGGCGGCGCGCCCGTCCAGCATGTCAAGAATCATGGCGGCGATCACAAAAGTGACCGCGGTGGCCCATTGTTCCCTGAGACCAAAGCGGATGGCGGTGACGCCGCTGCACAGCGCGAGCAGGGTGATGGTGGAAGGCACCAGCTTGCCGATCGAAAGGTCTTCCAGCTTCTCCAGGCGCGCGGCCACGATCTGGCGTGCGCGGCGGCGGCGGGAGATGCGGCCGGAAATATCCTCACGCTGCTCCACAAAACCTCTCTTCAGACGAAACGGGCGAGTACCGTCTCGCCGGCGCGGGTGGTGATGCCGGGCTGAACCAGAATCTCGGTACTCGGCGGCAGAAAGACATCGACCCGGCTGCCGAAGCGGATAATGCCAAAACGCTCGCCCCGGCGCACCCCTTCCCCCTGCCTGAGCTCGCAAACGATGCGCCGCGCCACCAGGCCGGCGATCTGGACCACGGCCAGGTCGCGCGTATCGCCGGTCGCCCCTTCAGGCCTCAACCGGATAGACATGCGTTCGTTATGGATGCTGGCTTTGTCGAAACTGGCATTGAAGAACTTGCCGGCGCGATAGGAGAGGGCAACGACATTGCCCGATATGGGGTTGCGGTTCACATGGACGTTGAAGACGTTCATGAAGATGGAAAGCCGCGGCCGCGGCGTATCGCCCAGGCCCAGTTCGGGCGGGGGCGCGGCTTCAACGATGGGCAGCAGCTTGCCGTCGGCGGGACAGATGATCAGGCCCGGCTCGGCGGGCGTGGCGCGGTCCGGATCGCGAAAAAAGGCGATGCACCAGATGGTGATGGGCAAGAGCAGCCAGCCCAGCCACGCCGCCAGCAGGAAGGCGAGGAGATTGACCCCCGCGAAGATCGCGATAAACGGGTAGCCCTCCCTGTGAATTGCCATCTTCACAGTTCGCTTCTTTTTTCAATCGCTTCGGCTATCGCCTTCGCTCGTGCGATGAACGAATAGCCCTCGCGATGGATCTTCAAAGATACCTCCCAAAGGAAAGAGGCGGCCGCTTTTCAATGGTCGCGGCCGCCCCTGGCTCCCTTGCTTATATCAAGCGATGCGGTTGCCGGTGAAGGGGAAGGAGCCGAAGGCACCCGCCTTGACGCTGCCGGACAGTTTGTCGCCGTCCACCGCGCCGGTGAAATCCAGGGTCAGCGGCATGGGGCTGGAGATCTTGGCCGACCAGCTCACAGTGTTGCCGTCCACCTTGCCGTTCTCCAGCGGGCCGGAGCCTTGGGCCGCCTGCTGGGTGCCGGTCAGCGTGGCGCCGCTGGTGGCCAGGTCCAACGTGGCCTTCTGCGCGCCCATCGGCGAATTGATGACGATTTCCCATTTGCCGTCCACGGCCATGACTGAAACTCCCTGATTTGGCGCGCATCTAAGGACGGCATGGACGGGGGCGCAAGGGGGCGCTAAAGCCATGCGTCATGTCGCGCAAAACCATCATATTGCCGAAGGGGCGCCGCGCACGCAGCGGCTCGCCCTGGATCTTCTCCAATGAAATCCGGATGGATGGACCGGCCAAGGCAGTTGGCGCCGGTGCCGTCGTCAATGTGCGGGGCGAAGATGGGCGCGGTTTCGGCACCGGCTATTTCAATCCCAAAAGCCTGATCGCTGTCCGACTGCTGACGGAGGAATGCGATGCCGTCATCGACAAGGATTTTTTCGCGCAGCGGCTGGGCCGCGCGCTCAGGCTGCGCGACAGCCTTTATGACAAGCCCTTCTATCGCCTGGTGCATGCCGAAGGCGATCATCTGCCCGGCCTGGTAATCGACCGTTTCGGCGACACGCTGACGGTGCAGATCGGCACCGCCGGCATGGAAAAGCAGCGCGATGCCATTCTCGCGGCGCTGGATCAGCTCCTGTCGCCCGCCACGGTGATCCTGCGCGGCGATGCCCCATCCCGCACCTTGGAAGGCCTGGCCTCGTATGTCGAGACGGTGAAAGGCAAAGGCCATCGTATCGCGGTGGAGGAAAACGGCGCGCGCTATATCGCCGATCTCACCGAAGGCCAGAAGACCGGCTGGTATTACGACCAGCGCGACAACCGTGCCTTCATCGCCCAATTTGCCAAAGGCAAAAGCGTGCTGGATGCGTATTCCTATACCGGCGGCTTCGGCATCCTGGCGGCCATGGCCGGTGCGCGGGAAACCGTGTGCCTGGATTCCTCCGCGCCAGCGCTGGCGCTGGCCGAGGAAAGCGGCCGCGCCAATGGTGTGAAGATCAAGGCGGTCAAGGCCGATGTGTTCGAGGAGCTGGAGCGGCTGATCGGGACGAACGAAAAGTTCGACATGGTGCTGGCCGATCCGCCGCCCTTCGTGAAATCCAAGCGCGATCTGGAGCCCGGCGCCAAAGCCTATCGCAAGCTGGCGCGTCTGGCCGCGCAGGTGACGGCGCCGGACGGTATCCTGATGCTGGCGTCCTGCTCCCACAATATTCCGCCCGATCGTTTTGCTGCGGAATGTGCGCAAGGCTTGCTGCGCGCCGGCCGCAGCGCCCGGCTGATCCGCCAGGCCGGTGCCGGTCCAGATCATCCGGTGCATCCGCTGTTGCCCGAGAGTGCCTATCTGAAAGCGCTAGTCTACGCCTTAGATTGAGACCTGCGTGCCCAACTCGACCACGCGCCCTGGTGTCAGGTGATAGAACCGGGTGGGCGACAGCGCGTTGGACACCAGCCACATATACAGCGCCACCCGCCAGCGCTTCATGCTGGGTTTTTCACCGGGCACCAAGGTCTCGCGGCCCAGGAAATAGGTCGTTGCATCGGGCTCCAGCGCCAGGCCCTGCGCACGGGCCAATTGCAGCGCCGCGGGAATGTCGGGCGTCTCGAAGAAGCCATAGGAAATACGCACCGTGAAAAAGCCCTTGCCCGGCTTGTCCACCGTCACGCGCTTGGCCTTGGACACAAAGGGCGTATCGGCGACGGCAACGGTGCAAAGCACCACCCGTTCATGCAGCACCTTGTAATGCTTGAGGCTGTGCAGCAGCGCATTGGGCACCGTATCGAGACGCGGGCTGAGGAACACCGCGGTGCCGGCGACGCGCTGGCTGAACTTGTCCGCCCGCGCCAGGAACAGGTCCAGGCTCAGCGCATCGTCGCGCATGGCCTCCAGATGAATGCGCCGGCCCACGCGCCAGGTGTCCATCACCACAAAGGTGGCGCCGGCCACGGCCAGCGGCAGCCAGCCACCCTGTACGATCTTGAGGGCATTGGAGCCCAGGAAAGCCAGGTCGATCAGCCCCAGGGCGCCGAACACGGCCAGCACCGTGGGCATCTTCCAGTTCCAGCGATAGCGTGCCACCACCGCCACCAGGCCGGTTGAAATCACCATCACGCCGGTCACGGCGATGCCATAGGCCGCGGCCAGGGCATCGGAGCTTTTGAAGATCAGCACGATCAGCACCACGCCTACCGCCAGCATGGCGTTGGAGCGCGGCACATAGATCTGTCCCATCGCCTTCTCGCTTGTGTGCCGGATTTCCATGCGGGGAAGCTGACCCAACTGCACCGCCTGCTGGGTGATGGAGAAGACGCCGGAAATCACCGCCTGCGAAGCGATGATGGTGGCGATGGTGGCCAGCACCACCATGGGATAGTGCAGCCAGCCCGGCACCAGAGCATAAAACAGAAGCGGTGCCGCCGCCGGATTGGACAGCAAAAGCGCGCCCTGCCCGAAATAGTTCAGCACCAGGGCGGGGAAGGCGAAATAGAGCCAGGCCCAGCGGATGGGCTTCGCCCCGAAATGGCCCATGTCGGCGTACAACGCCTCGCAGCCGGTGACCGCCAGGACCACCGAACCCAGGGCGACAAAGGCTGTCCAGGGCTCGCTGCCGAACAGGGCCAGGGCATAGGCCGGATTTGCGGCGAACAGAATCTGGGGTTCGCGCGAGATGGCGATGGCGCCCAGCACCGCCAGCACCAGGAACCACAGCACCATCACCGGCCCGAACAGCTTGCCGATATGCTCGGTGCCGCGGTTCTGCAGCAGGAACAGTGCGATCAGGATGATCATGGTGATGGGCAGGATCCAGGGCTTGAACGCATCGGAGGCGCCCAGGCCCTCCATCGCCGAAAGCACCGAGATGGCCGGCGTCAGCATGCCGTCACCGTAAAACAGCGCCAGGCCCATCAAGGCCGCGACGCCGATGGCGGTCTTGGCGGCGCGCGGCACGGGCGAGCGGTGCGCCAGCGCCGCCAGCGCCATCACCCCGCCTTCGCCGTTGTTGTCGGCGCGCATGATGAAGCCGACATATTTGACCGTGACGACGATCACCAGGGTCCAGAAGATCAGCGACAAGGCGCCATAGACGGCCGCCTGACTGGCGGCATGGCCGCCCACCGCGACCGCGGTTTCGCGCATGGCATAGAGCGGGCTGGTGCCGATGTCGCCGAACACCACGCCGAGCGCGCCGACGGTAAGCCCCAGGCTGCGGCGGGTGGAGATGTTTTCCGGCTTCACGGATCAGATCGCGATCTGGGTGCCCAGCTCAACCACCCGGTTGGTTGGCAGGTTGTAAAAGCGCGCGGGCGAGAGGGCATTGGATGCCATGGCGCGATAAAGCCGGTTGCGCAAGGTGCCAAGCTCGGAGCGTTCCGCCGGCACCAAGGTCTCGCGTCCGATGAAGAAGGTCGCCGTGTCCACATCCAGGGCCAGGCCGAACCGGCGCGCTTCGCGCAAGGCCTGCGGCACATCGGGCGTCTCGAAGAAGCCGTGATGGATGCGCACCGTATAGAAGCCCTTGCCCAGCTTCTCCACTTCCAGGCGCTGGCTGGCCGGGACCCAGGGCCTGTCCTCCACCGCCACATTCGCGATCACCACCCGCTCATGCAGCACCTTGTTGTGCTTGAGATTGTGGAGCAGGG
>Ga0310811_10009942_pt1 | contig 12298 bp, 13 predicted proteins | sample YCmetagenome_FD_207642 | JGI IMG/M metagenome (GOLD analysis project Ga0310811, IMG submission 207642) | Soil microbial communities from experimental microcosm in Duke University, North Carolina, United States - YC | ecosystem: Engineered > Artificial ecosystem > Soil microcosm > Unclassified ... | reverse complement strand
AAACATTCACGGGGACTCTTCTCATCCAGCGCGGAGTAGTCGTCGCGATGCACCGGGTCGCGCTGACGTTCGTCCGTTCGAGCGCAGTCGCCGACGAAGTCGCGCAGGAGGCCCGGCGCGGCGCGCTCCGCAGCCTCGACCGGTTCGAAGGCAGCCCTCGACAGCAACGTCCGTACGCGCCCGAGCCATAACGCTCCGCCACCGGTCAGACGCCTGCCTCGAAGAGCCCGAGCGCCTCGGCCCGGCGAGCAAGCGGCGTGCTGCAGCGAATGGAAGAAAGCCTCCCGCACCAGGCGATGGTGTTCGGCTTCGCGGCGGAGACCCGCGACCCGCTCGCGCGCAATTAGCTCGATTTGCGGGTTAAGCACGGACGCCAACCGCTACTGGGTACCGCCACCGATTGCCGTGGTAGGCAGGCTCTCGGGAAAGGCGCTTGGACGTCCTCAAGGTCTCACTCCTCAGCTCTCGAATCGGAAGTCGGTCGCGACGAGAATGGCGATCGCTGTTTCTTGTACCGTCACGCGATCCGGCCGTCGCGTTACGCCTTCGCGAGCAGGTAATTTTCGAGCGGATGCACGGTCCCGAGACCTTGAGCAGCGAGACCGCGCTCCTCGCGGCCATCCGCTGCGGTGACGAGGACGCGTTCAGCGCTCTCGTCGACGCCTACGGCGCCGCGATGCACAGGGCCGCGCTGACGTTCGTCCGCTCGAACGCGGTCGCCGACGAAGTCGTGCAGGAGGCGTGGCTCGGCGCGCTCCGCGGTCTCGACCGGTTCGAAGGCCGATCCACCCTACGAACGTGGCTGCTCCGGATCGTGGCCAACATCGCCCGAACCCACGCGGTTCGCGAGGCGCGCACCGTGCCCTTCTCCTCACTCGAGCTCGCACGCGAGGCAGCGGAGCACGAGCCGTCCCTACCCACCGACCGCTTCCAGGGCCCTGACGAGCAGCATCCATGCCGCTGGGTCTCGTTCCCGACGTCCTGGTCGGCCGAGCCGGACAGCGCTCTCCTCTCAGCCGAGACACGCAAGCTGATCGCCGACACGATCGCGGGCCTTCCTGACGGCCAGCGGATCGTGATCTCGCTACGCGACGTCGAAGGTTGGGACGCCGCCGAGGTGTGTAGCGTTCTCGAGCTCAGCGAGACTAACCAGAGAGTGCTTCTGCACCGCGCGCGCTCGAAGGTCCGTGCCGCGCTGGAGCGTTACTTGACCCCCGAGTCGCCGTGAACGACGAGTTCACCTGCCAGGAGATGATCGAGGTCGTCACCAACTACCTCGACGATGCGCTGCCGCCCGACGAGCGGCAGCGGTTCGAACGACACCTCTCCTACTGCGCCGGCTGCGGCACCTACCTCGACCAGATGCGCGAGACGATTAAGCAGACCAGCATGGTCACGCGCGAGGAGTCGCTTCCGCCCGCGCTGCGGGAAGAGATCGTCGCCCGGTTCCGAACCTGGAAGCGAGACTAGGACGCGCCGCTGCGTAGCGCCGCGGCGGCTCGCTTTTGTACCGCGAGCGCGTCGGCGAGCCCGATCGCGAGCGCAAGGCCGACCAAGACGATGAGAGACCCGAGCAGCTCGCCCCAGGTCGGGTGCTCGCCCCGCACGAGCCACGCGGTGAAGATCCCGACGACCGGCACGAGCAGCGTGAAGGGCGCAACGGTCGAGGCGGGGTGGCGGGACACGAGCCAGTACCAAACGCCGTAGCCGAAAAACGTCGAGACGACGACGACGTAGGCGAGGGCCGCAATCCCGGAACCATCGATCGAAGAGGCCGCGCTCTGCCAGCGCGCGGTGCCCTCGAAGATCAGCGAGAGCCCGAGTAGCGGCACTGGTGCGACGACGCTTGACCACACGAGGAGCGAGAAGGGTCGCTTCGTCCCGGCCGCTCGAGTCACGACGTTCCCGCAGCCCCACGCTGCTGCCGACGCGATACCGAGCGCGACTGACTGAAGCGGGACGCCGTGGGCGCGGCCGACGGCGATCGCTCCGATACCGGCGACGGCGAGCGACACTCCAGCGACCTGGCGCAGGCTCGGGCGCTCGCCGAGTGCGACCGCGGCGAGCGGGATCGTGAACACCGGTTGAAGCGGCGCGATCACCGACGCGAGCCCCGCGGGTAGCCCCGTATTCATCGCCACGAACAGCAGCCCGAACTGCCCGACACAGATGAACAGGCCGACGGCGACAACCGCCGGCCAGCGCACATCGGGTCGTGGCACGAAGAAGATCGCCGGGAAGGCAATCAGTCCGAAGCGCAGGGCCGCAAAGAGAAGCGGCGGGAACGATTCGAGGCCGATGTCGATGACGACGAAGTTCACCGCCCAACAGACCGCGACGACGAGCGCGAGGACAGCGTGCCGGCGCGGCATCAGCGTGACCCGGTAACGGCGAGCGTCATGCGGCTTCAGGCATAGGGTCGCCGGGCGGGGCCTTTGACTCGGTCGCGGCCGGCGGCTTGTCCGGGATGCGATCGCCAACGAGGAGAAAGCCCGCGCCGATCACTCCCGCGACGAGCGCGCCGCCCCACCAGACGGCGTCGGGTGAGAACGCGAGCACCGCGCCACCGATCGCCGGGCCGATCGCGAAGCCCCCGGTCACCATCAGGCTGAAGACCGAGATGTAGCGGCCGAGGAGATGCGGGGGAGCGAGGTCGGCGACGAGTGGGCCGAGGACAACGGCGTGGACGCACTCGCCGATCGCGATCACCGTTGCGACGCCGCACAGGAGCGCCGCCGCCGCGAGCTCGGAATGGATCAGCGTCGCCGGCAAGACGCCGAGGAGCCCGATCGCAAAGAGCCCGCTCGCGGCCGCAAATGTCCGCGCTCGGTGCATCCGCTTGAAGAGACGCGTCGCGGGAAGCTGCGCGAACGCGACGAAAAAGGCGTTGAAGACGAAGAGGATTCCGATCGCACCGGGGCCGACGTGTGTATGCGCTTTCACAAACGGCGCCAAGATGTTCGCGAACAGCGCGTAGCCGACGATGATGAGAATGAGGTTCACGGCAGTGACGATCAGGAACCTCCGATCGCGGGCGACCGCCCGGAATCCTCCTCCCTCAGTGCCAGGGTCCGCCGCCGCGGCGCGTCGATCCGGCACCACCGCCAGTACAACCAGCGCTAACGCGACGTACGTGATCGCATCGAACAGATAAAGCGCCTGAAACGACCGCAGGTCCTGTGCGGAGGAGACGACGAAACCCGCGACCGCCGCACCGAGACCGAGACCGAGGTTCTGTGCAGCTCGCCCGAGGGCGAACGAGGCAACACGCTGCTCCGGCGTTATCAGGGTGATGAGCAACGTCTGGTTTGCAGTGCGGGTCACGCCGACCCCGGCTCCGCCGATGAGCGCGCAAGCGAACGCCTGCGACGGCCGGTCGACGAACGCGAGGCCGGCATAGCCGAGCGCGCTCGCAAGATTGGCGGCGATCAGGATCGGCTTGGCGCGATAGCGATCGAGCAGGGCTCCCGAGGGAAGTGTTACGAGGGTGCCCGCGCCCAGGATCGCGGCAAGCACCAAACCGGCGGTCGCCGTCGAGAAGCCGCGGAACTGGTGCAGGTAGATGATCTCGAACGGGAGGATCAACCCATAGCCGAACCAGCTGAACGCATTCCCGACCTGCAAGAAGAGCACCACGCGAGGCAGGTCCGTCCGCCAAGCTCTCGCGAGAGATAGCCGCATCACTCTGTAGGGCCTCGTACGTACGAGCGGTGAGGGACCTGGTCGCCGGCGATCATCGCGCCCTCTTCAGACGCGCTCATTGGTCGTCAGGAGACGACTCGGCTCGCGAGCAGGGCGACCACCGCAGCTTTCGCATGACGCGCCGCGGCCGGATCCCGGCGAGACCCACCAACGGCGTACGCACCGTCGACGAGCAGCGTCACCTGGGCGGCCAGGTCGGCGTCCTCCACGCCCGCCTCGGTGAGGAGTTGGTGAACGAGTCCCTCCCGAGCGCGCAGATGCGCCAGCGCGGCCTCACGAACGGGATGGCCTGGGCGGTTGATCTCGAGCGATGCGTTGATGAACGCGCATCCAGCCTTCGTTTTCGTGCGGAGGGCGTTCTCGATCACATCGAAGAGCGCGAGGATCACCGGCTCGCCCGTCTCCTTGGAGCGACGCCTCGCGTTCGTCTCGAGGGCAAGTAGTGCGCGTCGGTTTCGGTCGTTGAGCGCTTCGGCGACGAGCCGATCCTTGGAGCCGAAGTGCTGGTACAGGGTCCGCTTCGTCACCCCTGCCCGGGCCGCGATCGCGTCCACTCCCGTGCCCGTGATGCCGTACTCATATGTCAGCTCGCTCGTCGCCCCGAGGAGCGCGTCGTGCGCATTCGGCCGGTCGGTCATGGCCCGCAGTATACATACCGATCGGTATACTGCGGCGGAAAATTCCGCACTCCCACACTTCGAGGAGGCCCCATCCATGAAGGCTCTGATCAGCTCTGACAAGGTTCCCGCTCCCCCCGGGCCGTATTCGCCAGGGCTAACGGTCGGTGAGTGGATCTTCCTGTCCGGCCAAGGCGGCTTCGATCCGAACACGGGCAAGGTGGTCAGCGACGATCTGGCCGAGCAGACCGAGCAGACCTTCAACAACATCGAGACCGTGCTCGAGGCTGCCGGAGCATCGCTCGACGACGTCATTTCGTGCCTTGTTCACCTCGTTGACCTGGCTGACTTCCCCGCGTTCAACGCCGTCTACGAGCAGAAGTTCACCGGAGTGAAGCCGGTACGGACGACGGTGCGCGCGGACCTCGTTGCCGGCCTGCTCGTCGAGATCACTGTGGTCGCTCGAGCCTCCTAGCGAGCGATGGAGTTTCGGCGTCGTCGAGGTGCGGTGCCGTCTAATCTCGGGCTGCATCCGAGCGGTGGATCCCTGGTCCACCCGAGGCAGACCCCCGCGACTGCCGACGCGCTCGAGGAGCTAGTCGAACCAGATCAGCGGTACGTCGTGCATGTAGGCGAGGTGGAGGAATGTTCCGTCCGCCCGGCCGTAGACGCGGATCGTGTGCTTGCCGGGGCGGAGGTGGTGTCCACCGGCGGCTAGTAGCTCGCGCTCATGGTGCGACCGCCCGGTTGAGGACCCGGCGGAGCGCCTGCGGCGCCTCGACGCGATGCCCTTCCGGGAGCGTCGACCGCCACGCAGAAGCATCCTTCGGTGACAGATCCGCGATGCGCTTGCCTGCCAAGGCTGGTCGCCCATGCGCGGCCGATTCGCCGCTCCCCTTCCGGCGACCTGCGCTCGTAGACTCGCCCGGTGGTGGTTGAGGACACGGGCAGGCGCTCGGCAACCGCCGAGCGCGGATCGGATCCGGGTGGGACGGCTTTTCCGGCCGGTTGGGACCGGCGCGACCGGTGGACGCTGCGCTTCCTCGATCCGCGCTTGGAGCGCCTGTATCAGCACGCCGACGGGGCGCAGAGCGTGCGGCGGGCGCGGGCCGCGAGTCTGATCGCAGTCGCGGTATGGGTGCTGGTGGCCCTGGTCGGGCCGCCCGCGTTAGGGGTCGCGCCCGGCTCGACGTGGCTGATCTGCGGCTTGATGACCGCCTTCTTGCTCGTGTGTGCGGGGGCGAGCCGGTGGGCGACGACGCAGCCGCGGCGCAGCGTGATCGGGTTGGGGCAGCAGGCTGCTGCGACGGTGGCGGCGCTCGCACTGACGGTGGTCACGGGGACGTTTGCCACGTACGGGTTGCCCGGCGTCATGCTCACCGCCGTGTTCGGCTTCTCCGTCACGCGGCCGCTCTTCCCGGGGTCGGTGGGGCTGGGCATCTTCTACTGTCTCGGATTCGCATCGGTCGCGGTCACGAAGGGGCTGGGGTCGCAGCTGTGGCTGCAGCTCCTGCTCGTCGGAGCTACCGTCGTCAGCGCGTCGGTGGGGGCGTACCTGCTCGAACGTTCGCAGCGCGACGTGTTTGCCCAGAGTCGCCTGGTCGGCGCACTGCACGACCGCGTCGACGCGTTGCTGCGCACGTACCTCTCACCCGACGTGGCGGCAACGCTGATCGACGATCCCGACCGCGCCTCACTGGGCGGGGTCGAGGTGGAGCTGACCGTCTTGTTCGCCGACCTCGGCGGCTACACCACCTTTGCCGAGAGGGCCACGCCGGCCGAGGTCGTGGCGATGCTCAACGCCGTCTACGGGGCGGCGGTGCCGGTCGTGCTGGCCGAGGGCGGAGCCGTCGTCCAGTTCATGGGCGACGCCATGATGGTCATCTACAACGCGCCGACCCCGCAACCCGACCACGCGCTGCGGGCGGCTCGCTCAGCGCTCGCCATGCAGCGGGCGGTGGAAGAGGCCCCCTTAGCCCGCGAGCGACCCCGCTTCCGGATCGGCATCAACACCGGGCCGGCGATCGTCGGCAACATCGGCGCGGCGGAAATCCGCAACTTCCTTGCCATCGGCGACACGACGAACCTTGCCGCGCGCCTCCAGACTTACGCGCCCGAGGGCAGCATCGTCATCAGTGAGACCACCTACGAGCTGATCCGCGATTGTGCCACCGTCCGCGAGCTGGGCTCGCCCGCCCTCAAGGGCAAGTCAGAATCGGTCGAGGCCTACGAGCTCCTGGGCCTCCGTGACGGCTGACCCCGTCAGAAGGCTCTGATCGTTCCGGGCAGCGGTGCATGATGCGTTGATGCGGCAGAACCTTCCCAGGGGAACGGTGACGTTCCTGTTCACGGATATCGAGGGGTCGACGCGACTGTTGCGGGAGCTCGGGCCGGAGCGCTATGCCGAGGCGCTGGCCGGTCACCGTCGCCTGCTGCGGGACGCGTTCGTCGCGGAAGGCGGTGTGGAGGTCGATACCCAGGGAGACGCGTTCTTCGTCGCCTTCCCGACCGCTGCCGGCGCCGCCGCCTCGGCGACGGTAGGGCAGCGGGCGCTCGCGTCAGGGCCGATCGCGGTGCGGATCGGCCTGCACACGGGAACCCCGACCGTGGCTGCTGAGGGCTACGTCGGGATCGACGTCCATCGCGGTGCCCGGGTCGCCGCGCTCGCCCACGGCGGTCAGGTGATCGTCTCAGCCTCGACCGCGGCGCTCCTCGAGGATCAACCGCTCCGGGATCTCGGACGTCACCGACTCAAGGACTTCGACGCTCCGGCTCGGCTGTTCCAGCTCGGCGCCGGCGAGTTTCCGCCGCTGAGGACGCCGGGCGCCGTCGACCTTCCCACCCCGGCGACTCACTTCCTCGGGCGCGAGCGCGAGCTCTTCGACGCGGCCTCCCTGTGGCTCGACCGCGAGCCCCGACTGCTGACGATCATCGGCCCCGGCGGCACGGGCAAGACGCGGTTCTCGATCGAGCTTGCCCGGTTCCTGGCGGAGGAGGCGGACGGGGGCACGGTGTTCGTTCCGCTCGCCCCCGTTCGCGCCGCAGCACTCGTCGTGCCTCTGATCGCCGAGCGCCTGGGCGCGTCCGGCGACGATGCCGCCGCGATCGCGGCGCGGATCGGTGAGAAGCGAGCCCATGTCGTCCTCGACAACCTGGAGCAGCTCCTGCCCGACGCGGCCCGGCCGCTCGCCGAGCTCCTTGCCGCTGCCCCGGCGCTTCGGATCGTGGCGACGAGCCGTGAGCCGCTGCGGATAGCAGGTGAGTCCGAGTTCGACCTGCCGCCGATGGACGAGGGTGACGCCGTCACGCTGTTCATCGAGCGCGCGCAGGCCGTCCGTCCGGATGTCGGTGACTCGCACGCGGTGCGCGAGCTGACCCGCCGCCTGGACGGGCTCCCGCTCGCGATCGAGCTGGCCGCGGCACGGGTCAAGCTCCTCGGCCCCGAGCAGCTGCTCGAGCGGATCGGGCAGCGGCTCGACCTGCTCAGGGGCGGCCGCGACGCCGACGAGCGCCACGCCACGTTGCGCACCACGATCGCCTGGAGCTACGACCTCCTCGACGACGACGAACAGCAGTTGTTCGCCCGGCTCGCCGTCTTCCGCGGCGGTTCCACTCTGGAGGCGGCCGAAGCGGTCTGTGGCTCGAACCTCGACACCCTTGCGTCGCTGCTCGACAAGAGCCTCGTCCGTCGCCGCCGCGATGCGAACGGCGGCGAGCGCTTCTGGATGCTCGAGACGATCCGCGAGTTCGCACGGGAGCGCCTGGACGCCTCGGGTGAGGAGGATGCCCTGCGCCGGCTCCAGATCGCGTGGCTGCTCGATCTGGCCGAGCGGGCGGGCACACGCGCGACTGTCGGCGTCCCCGGCAAATGGGATGTCGATCTCGTCGCGCCCGAGATCGACAACGTCCGCGCTGTGCTCGACTGGGCAGCCGAGCACGACCCCGAGCGCGGCCTCGCTCTGGCCGCGTCGCTCGAGGGATTCTGGCTCGTTCGCGAACCGAGCGAGGGCGCGTCACGTCTCGAGCCACTGCTCGCGCGAGCCCCGGACGCCGAACCGGAACTGCGCGGCCACGCGCTTCGCGCACTCGCAGGTGCGCTCGGCCTCTGCGGCGAATACGAACCGGCCGCGTCCTCGTACCGGCAAAGCCTCGAGCTCTTCGTCGCAAGCGGCAACGAGATCCAGACGGCGAACCTCCGCTACCGCGTCGCTGGACAAATGGTGACGATGGGCGAGACGACCGCCGCGTGGCCGCTGCTCGAGGAATCGCTCCGTACGTTCCGGCAGCTCGGCCTGCCTCGCGGCGAGGCACAGGTACTCGGATACCTCGCGGAGAAGCCCCACGGAGAGGGCGATCTCGCGCGCGCGATCGAACTCGCCCTCGAGAGCGCCGCGATCGCCCACGAGATCGACTGGGGATGGTGGGAGAGCGGACAGCTGGCCGCCGCCGCCGAATTCGAGCGCGAGCGCGGAGATCTCGATGCCGCCGGAGGTCACGCGCTCCGCTGCCTCCAGCTCTCCCTGAGCCTCGGCGACCGTCGGCGCGCATTGCTTACCGCAGCCAAGCTCGCCGTGATCGCCGCAGAGCGCGGCGACGCCGAGCAGGCCGGCCGTCTCTGGGGGGCGATCGAAAGCGAACAGATCTCCAGGCCCGTTCGACAGTGGGAGAACGACCGCGAGAGGCTCGAAGCAGTCGTCCTCGGCGTAGACGGGCCCGCCTTCGCTCGGGCGCGCACGGAGGGCCGTCTGCTCTCAATCGCCGAGGCGGCCGGTCTCGACGCCCGCTAGCCGGTTCCGACCCGCGCCCCAGAGCCCCCACGATGGGACAGCGCGGACGCCGTCGCCACAGCTGAAGGCCAGGTTGGGGACAGATTGATCGCGTCCTTCAACCGGCTGGGTCGAGGTAACGCTCTACAAGCGCTCCACGCCCCGAGGGCGGTTAGGCGCCCGGAGCGATCGCACAGGCTGCGACGCAGACCCAGGTGCCGTCGCCCTCACGGGCGGTGCCCTCGTGCTCGGACGTCTCGCCTCCGTCTACGACCCGCCAATCCGACTCCGGCGCTGACGGCTTGGGGCTAACGATCGGCGACTTCGATGATTCCGGAGGCTGCGTCGAGTGCGACCACGGTGCGGCGGGCGGCCTCGTCGACGTGAACGCGCGGCGGCTCGGGCTTCTCGCCTTCGTAGTAGGTGCCCGGCCCATAGAGCCTTCCGTACCGGAGCACGACGCCGTCGGCCGCGAGCACGAGCCGTTCGAGCTCGCTGACGGCGGCGCCGGCGTCGCCCGATAGCTGCCAGGCGACGCTCTGCGCGATGAAGCGCGACGCTCCCGCCGCCTTCGCCGCGGCGAGCAGGTTGCGCGTGCCCTCCCGCCGCATGCGCGCATTTCCTTCGTTTATCGAAGCTGGCGTATCCGGCAGGTCGGTGAGCTCGTTCACCACCGCCTCAGGCTGAAAGCCCACGACCGCCGCCCGCAGTGCGCCCGCATCGAACACGTCGCACACGACTGGCTCTGCGCCCAAATCGCGTAGCGTCTCAGCCTTCCGCGGCGAGCGCGTCATACCCGCGACAGCGTGCCCAGCCGCGACGAGCAGCGGGACGAGCCGCACCCCGATCACACCACTCGCCCCCGCAACAAAGACCCGCATCAGTCGGAGCTCCGAGCCAGCCGAGTCGGGTGCCGCCTCATGCCTTCGCGATCGACGTTGTCGAAGCGGTGGTCGTGGCTGAGCAGCACGGCGTCGACGCCCCACGGCGGGCTCACTTCTCTCGTTTCGATCGCGTCCATCTCGCTCTCTTGCAGGGTATGTCGGGTTCGCGGCCGACCCGGAGCGCTCGGCGTCACGAAGAAAACGCGACACAGGCCGGCCCCGGCGGCGGACCGGTGCTATTCGCGGCTGAACGCCGAGCCGCTGATGACGTAGAAGAGCGTGATCGCAGCGTAAAGACCGGCGCTCACCCAGGCAGAGAAGAGCCCGACCACCGTGGCCGTCGCATACAAGGCAATGCCCGGCCGGAAGCTGCGCGTGATTCCCGCAACGACACGCTTGGGCGCGTCGGCTCGCAGGAGCCGGCCTCCGTGCGACGCGTAGATCCAGAGTGCGTTGAAGCTGCACGCCATGAGCGTCGCCGAGATTCCGTAGAAGACAGCAGCTGCAGCAGCGCCGTGACCCGATTGCAGCGCGTCCGCGAGAACATGGGTCGGAAAGGGAAGGAACGCGACGAAGAGCAACAACAAGAGGTTCTGGATCACGAACAGCGGATCCGGCTGCTCGATTAGCCGCAGAATCGCGTGGTGATTGATCCAGATCACGCCGATTGTCAGAAAGCTCACCGCGTAGGCCGCGTATGACGGCCACGCATGCACGAGGCCGTGCGAGAGCGGGCCGCTGCCGGTCACCGTGACGTTGAGGATCAGGAGCGTCGCGGCGATCGCAAGGATCGCGTCGACGTAAGACTGCAGTCTGCTGAGGCTCACGAGGGTGATTCTCCGCACGGCGGCGGATGTCGAGAGGCCGACGCGGATAGCAGAGGCTGAAGCCGTCGGGTTCTTGGACCGACGACGATGACCCGCTTGGGCCCGATGCACGCGAGGAGCTGCGACACGATCCCGGCGGCGAAAGCCGATGTGGTGGTCAAGGAGCCGCCCGCTTTTCTGGTTGGAGCGCGTGAGCCGAGATCAGGCCCGCGACGCTGCGACAACGCGGGATGGTTTCCCTTTGCGGATGCTGGGCCGCACGCGGAACGGGCTCGACATGCCGGCTCTGGTTCGGCTCGCGCGAGCTCCAGAGCGCTTGGCGGGCTTCTTCCTTCTTTCCAAGTAGCCGGCTGATCGCAGCGCTTGCCTCGCCGTCCGGGTCGCTCAGAATTGGTCCGCGGGGGAGAAGCGAGTAGCGCGCTGCCGCTGAGAGCTCGGTGAAACGCTGGACGTCGTCGACTACGTCGCCATCGCCAATCGCGTCGACGATGAGGCCGACAATGAACGTGACGAGAGCGACGAGAACTGCGCCGGCTGCACCGAACCCGATTACGACCGTCAGATCGCTCGCAGCGAGATCGGCGGCCATTACGAAGCGCTCCCTCGCGAGACGCCGACGTCGACGCGCGTTGACGGGCGAGGTTCCAGCTCCCCGCGTTCGGTCTCGCTCGCATCTTCGAGATCGCGCTGGCGAACGAGCAGGAAGCTGAGCACGGCACCGGCGAAGCTGATGACGGCGGCGATCCAGAGAATGCGGTCGAAGCCGCTGACGAAGGCGACACGAAGCGCATGCGCGACCGGTTGCCGAAGGCCGGGAGGCAGCGACTGGAGTGCCGCGGGAGCGTTACCGCTCGTCGCCTGGTCAATGACTCCGTGGGTGCGTTCGCCGAGTTGCGGAACCGTCGCCGTGAGCTGGCCCGCCAGAACGTCGTGCACGCGGCTTTGGAAGACGGCGCCGAGGCTTGCGATGCCCGTCGCGAGCCCGACTTGCAGTGCCGTGTTGTTGACGCCGGAGCCGACACCCGTCTTCTCCTCCGGCACGGAGCCGATCGCGGCGGATGCGCGGGGCGGGTTCGTGAGACCTGAACCTGCTCCGGCGACGATGAAGCCTGCGAACAGAACCGTCCATCCCGAGCTCGCCTCGACGCTTGTCATCAGCGCGAGACCGACGCCGACAAGGGTCAGGCCGACGCTCAGCAGGAGTCGCAGCGGCACGTGCGCGGAGAGCCGGCCGCCGACCGGGGCCGCGAGCAGAACGAGCAACGTCAGCGGGAGGAACCGGAGACCCGCCTGGAACGCGGAGTAGCCGAGGATGTCCTGCAAGTAGAGCGTGATGTAGAGGATCAGGGCATACAGCGATGCCGCGAGCGTGAGGGCGGCAAGGGATGCGCCGAGGAACGTCGGGTTGCGGAAGAGGGCGAGGTCGAGCATCGGCTCACGGCGCGCGAGCTCGATCGCGAGGAAGGCAGCGAGCAAGCAGCCTCCGGCGATGAACGGGCTCA
>Ga0310811_10009941_pt1 | contig 12298 bp, 11 predicted proteins | sample YCmetagenome_FD_207642 | JGI IMG/M metagenome (GOLD analysis project Ga0310811, IMG submission 207642) | Soil microbial communities from experimental microcosm in Duke University, North Carolina, United States - YC | ecosystem: Engineered > Artificial ecosystem > Soil microcosm > Unclassified ... | reverse complement strand
TGATGGCAATCAGCGGGCAAAAAGCTAGTTTCCTGGCGGGTGGCGAGTTTCCGTTTCCGATCGTACAGCCGTCACAGGGATTCAATTCGGTCACCATTCAATTCAAGCCTTTCGGTGTAAAGCTGGATTTCTCGGGTATCGTGCAGGACGACAATACACTCCGACTTCATGTATCGCCTGAAGTCAGCACGCTCGATTTCACCAATGCTTTAACACTATCTGGTTTTGTTGTTCCGGCAATCTCGACCCGGCGCGCGGAAACTGAAATCGAGTTGAAGGACGGACAATCTTTTGGCATCGCCGGCTTGTTGGATCGTCGAGCCACCACACAACTCAGCAAAGTGCCTGGGATCGGTGATGTGCCTGTGCTGGGACAGCTGTTTCGTTCGCGCTCGATCAACAAGAGCAACACGGAGTTGCTCGTGCTGGTAACGCCCCGGATTATCGATCCGGTTCGAAATCCCACAGCGGCTCCTTCACAACCTTCGATTGCGGTACCGTTCCTGGAAAATGGCAAGTTTGATGAAACGGCACCGGGACACAAGGAAATCGGCAAAGCTCAGGGTAACGAAGCGAAATGAAGACGATGGTTGAGAAGAACTCCTGGACCATGTCAGTGCGAGACGTTCCATATACAGGTGAGCCTCTGACAGTTTCGGGGGTGTGGCTTGATGAGGAGACGTGGCGGTTTCTCGCAGTATTCGCGAATGCGAATTCGATGATTCGGCTGCGGTCCCACGTCGCTTCATTCCAGCCGAATCATGACGAAGAGGCAGTGATGGAGCAGATCGGGCAGCCTGTCCCGAATGTTTGCCTGATCGATTTCGACAAGAATCGCCGTGCGGCGACGATGCTGGCAGAGAAAATCCACACTGTATGGCCTGGAACCAGCATCTTCGCAGTGTCCTCACAAAGCCAACCCAATGCGATCTTGGAAGCGATGCGCTGCGGCTGTAGCGAATATCTGGTCAAACCCATTGATCGTGATCAGCTCGCGAATGCGGTTCTCCGGATTGGTGCACGGCGTAAAGAAAAACCAGATCAGAACCGTGGTCAACTGCTCGCCTTTATGGGGGCGAAGGGTGGTTGTGGCGTAACTACCCTGGCCACGCAGATGAGTGCGCTCCTGGCCAGTACATGTGGACGGAAAACGCTTCTATTTGACCTTCATCCAGATTTCGGCGACGCAGCTCTGTATCTGAAACTGACTAAAACTCGGTATCACTTCTTCGAACTTCTGGATAATACTGACCGGCTGGATGCGGACCTTCTCGAAAGTTTCATTGTGCGCCACTCGAGCGGACTGGATCTAATTCCTGCTCCCGAGGGAAGCGTTACGAACCGGGACAGTGCTCCTCAGGGTGCTCTCACCCAGACTCTAGATTTTTTGCGCGGACGATACGAGTTCATAGTCGCCGACCTACCGCCATCTCTCAATTACGACAACCTGACGATGGCCCGAGAGTGCGATCAGCTGTACTTGGTCACCGTCGCCGAGGTTTCGGCAGTTCGCAATGTTGTTCGTGAGCTTGAATACTTCGTTCAGAACAATATTCCGAAGGATAAGATCCGAATCGTTCTGAATCGTCACCACAAGCGCAATGTCATCAGCGATGCACAGATCGAAAAAGTAATCGAGCAAAGAATCTTCTGGCGCGTACCGAATGCTTATCCGCAGGTTGTAAAGACGATCAATGAAGGCGATCCGATTGCGCAGCTTGCGAATTCCGAAGTCACTCGGAGTCTGGAAGGTCTGGCTTCAGAGCTCGGCAAGAAGCCGGGCACCGAGACTAAGAAACAAGCGAGTGGAATTCTGGGTTTATGGAACCGTTGATCACGGATCGTCAGTAGGGAGGAACCATGGGGGATTTCAATCAAGTAGTGCTTAACCCGTTGATCTCGGGGGAAACCAAGAAGAGGGGCGGGCTCGATTTCCGTGTGTACCAGGACTTAAAAACCGGAATTCACCGCGACCTGCTTAACAAGATTGATCTGGAGAAGGTGGCAACTCAGCGTGACGATCGTACGCGACGGCAGGTATTCGCGGTCATTCAAGAGTTAGTTTCCACGTTGAAGACTCCGCTGAGTGGGCCCGAAAAAGAGCGATTGTCGCTCGAGGTGTTAGATGAAGTATTTGGCTTAGGTCCTCTAGAGCCACTTCTACAGGACCCGACCATTAGCGACATTCTGGTGAATGGTGCCAAGGAAGTATTTGTAGAGCGGGCAGGCGTTCTCGAAGACACGCCGATCATGTTTAAGGACAACGCTCACCTGATGCACATCATTGACAAGGTCGTGTCGGCCGTTGGTCGCCGTGTCGACGAGTCCTCGCCAATGGTCGATGCGCGTCTTGCAGACGGATCGCGTGTCAATGTGATCATCCCGCCGCTCGCGATTGACGGTCCACACATGTCGATTCGTCGTTTCGGGCACATTCCAATTTCTGAAGGCGATCTGTTGGCCAACGAAGCTTTGACCGAGCCGATGCTCGAATTACTGCGCGGTGCTGTGCGGTCGAGATTGAACATCGTGGTGTCGGGCGGAACCGGCGCTGGTAAGACCACCCTGTTGAACGTGCTGTCTGGTTTCATCTCAGACAAGGAACGAGTCGTGACGATTGAGGACTCTGCCGAATTACAGATGAAGCAGCGCCACGTGGTTCGCCTCGAAACTCGTCCTGCGAACGTTGAGGGAAAAGGTGCGGTGATGCAACGGCAACTTGTGATTAACAGTTTGCGTATGCGTCCGAACCGCATTATCGTCGGCGAGGTTCGTGGCGAGGAAGCACTGGACATGTTGCAGGCAATGAACACCGGTCATGACGGCTCTCTGACGACAATTCACGCGAACAGTCCACGCGATGCGATCGCACGTATGGAGACGATGGCAATGATGGCCAATCTGAATCTTCCCGAAAAAGCGATTCGTAAACAGATTGCGTCAGCCATAACCCTAGTGGTGCAAGTTGCACGATTCAACGATGGCGCACGTCGGATTACGCACATCACGGAAATTACCGGAATGGAAGATGACGTTGTCAGCATGCAAGACGTTTTTGTGTTCGAAAAACAAGGGGTTTCACCGGATGGGCGCACGCTGGGGACTTTCACGGCAACCGGCATACGGCCCAAGTTCGCAGACAAATTGAAAGCGTCGGGTATTTCACTGCCGCCAAGTTTCTTCGAACAGTCGGTCCGGCTCTGGAACTAAGGACTCTTTTATGTCGATAGTGCTTCTATTCCTGTTGATATTGGTTGTTTCGTTTGCAGTGCTTCTGTATTTCCTGAAGCCGACCGCAATCGAACGAGCTGTTGAACAACAGCTCGCGGACATCGAGAAGAGTCCAACTTCCTCGACGTCTCCAGGAACCATCCTGAAAGATGAAGCTGTCCGGGAAACAACTGTCCTTGATCAGCTTTTTGACCTCATGCCTTGGGCCCCGGCACTGACTCAACTCGTTAAACGGTCAGGTCGTGAGTGGCACCCGAGTTCGGTCTTCTTTCTCTCGGTTGGTATAGCTCTTGCAGCGGCCTGGCTCGGGTCTTTGTTTATCCCGAGCTTGTTACTCAGCATTGGGTTGGGCTTGATAGCGGGAATAATCCCAATCGGTGCTTTAGTTCTGATTTCTGATCAACGGCGCCGAAGATTCGAAGATTTGTTGCCAGAGGCAGTGGATTTAATGGCGCGCGGGCTTCGCGCAGGTCACTCGATCACAGCGGTTCTTGAGATGGTAGGTACCGAAATCGCGGATCCGGTGGGCAAGGAGTTTCGAGCACTCCATAAAGAACAGACGCTCGGCCTGCCGATACGGGAAGCCATGGGTCGATTGATCGATAACATGCCAATTGATGACATGCGCTTTCTGGTCACGGCGATCCTTTTGCAGAAAGAATCGGGCGGTAATTTGGCGCAGATTCTGGACAAAACGTCTGCTGTGATGCGTGAGCGGGCGCGATTGCGAGGTCAGCTTCGTATCTACACTGCACAAGGACGCATCACAGGCTGGATCTTGGGTGCTGCGCCGTTCCTGATGTTTGCGTTAATCAGCGTAGTCAACCATAACTATGAGAAGCCGCTGTTCACAACACCCCTGGGATTGAAGCTGGTCTATGGAGCTCTGGGGATGATGCTTCTCGGAATACTCGCGATCCGCAAAATCATTGACGTAAAGGTCTAACCAATGACGTTAGCAATCATTTTCGGGATCAGCTTATTTGCGGTGCTCGCGATTGGGTTCCTGCTATTAATGGGACGCTCGTCGGCCGAGGGTCAACTGCTGGAAGAAGTTGCGCGGCAAGCTCGCGGAACGGGTGCGGTCCCCGCGGGATGGCGTCCCGCAGTCAGCAGCGAAGCGGTCGCGAAACCTTTCGCTGCGATACGAGGTATTTTTGGATCCGAGCCCGATCCCGAGATTGTTCGGAAGTTAATGCTTGCGGGGTATCGCAAGCCTCAGCATGCAGACATTTTCCTGGGAGCGCGGCTGGCGGTGCCTGCGTTTCTTGGATTAGCTGTCGCGCTGCTTGTCAGCGACAACACCATCTTCTTTTTCCTCCTGGCACTTGTTCTAGGTTTCTTCATACCTGACTTCTGGCTCTCATTTGCGATCAACAAGCGGCGCGAAGAACTCCGCCTCAGCTTGCCGGACGGACTCGATCTGCTCTCTATCTGTCTCGAAGCAGGCTTGGGCTTGGACCAGGCCATCGTCCGCGTGGGACACGAACTCAGCGTCAGCCATAAGGCGCTGAGCGAAGAATTGCTTCTCATCAATTTCGAACAACGAGCCGGTGTTCAGCGAAACTCCGCGTGGCAGTCATTCGCGAAACGCGCCGACTTTGAAAGCGCACGTTCCTTCGTTGCGATGTTGATTCAGACGGACCGGTTCGGTACTCCCATTGCAAAATCGTTGAGCACGTTTTCCGACGCTCTTCGTACCCAGCGGCGCCAACAGGCGGAAGAAATGGCTGCCAAGACGACCATTAAGCTCGTTCCACCATTGGTTTTCTTCATTTTCCCAGCGATGGGCGTGGTTGTAGTAGGTCCTGCAATCATTGCGGTTGGCGAGTTCTTTAAACACTTTTTGCGGTAGAAGTTCAGCGGTTCAAATTAAAAGAGGTGAAACATGGATAACGTTTCGTTGATCAGAATCATTTCGGGAGTTCTCGCAGTTTGCACATTGCTGTTGCTCATCTATCGGATGAAGAAAAAAGCTCCTCGTTAAATAAATTCGAACTTTACATCAGGCAAAGGACATGTTCGTAAAATCACGCGAAGTCTTCGTCTACAACGAGACGAAAGGGACTTTCTTAGCCTTTCGAGTTCGAGTGGCCGACTCGGTACTGAGTCGACTTATTGGACTTCTTGGCAAAAGATCTCTAAAACCCGACAGCGGAGTGTGGATCGTGCCCGCGAACTCGATCCACACCATCGGGATGCTCTTTTCGTTTGACGTCGTCATGATCGACAAGGATTTTCGTGTCGTTAGCACGCGAGAGATGGTGAAGCCCTTTCGCCTAATTCTTCCTAAGAGGCGTGCGGAGAGCGTGATTGAGTTGCCGGTTCACTCCATTTTCCGCAGCCGGACAGAAGTGGGCGATAAACTTGTGATTGAACGTTACGAATCGAAAAAAGTTCCGCAACCTTTGTCTCAGACCAGCCTGGAACCAACCCCAATTAGTGCTGAGGCCACCGTACTCAGGAAGTCGGACGCCGCTGAACGCGAGATCGTGTAAACCAGTTTCTGCGATTCACAGCGATGAGAAAGTTGAGACTGCGGCGTCCACTGATCACCTGAGTGGTGGTTCCGTAGCCGGTTATTTCAGAATGTTCTGAACCAGCCCAGCGTTAGAGACCATTCTTCAGCCGCGTTCATCTCAAGATGCCCAACTCTCGATTGGAACTTGGTATCCTCACGTCCACATGTCTGCGCCGGACGCTACGACGATTCCTACGCTCACCCAAGAATGCCGCGCCACGCTGAAGCTCGCGCTTCCGTTGGTCTTGGCTGAAGTGGGCTGGATGAGCATGGGAATCGTGGACACAGTGATGGTCGGACGCTTGCCAAACAGCGCGGTTGCTATTGGCTCTACTGGTCTTGGCCAAAGTCTCTATCACAGCATTGCGATCTTTGGGGGCGGGCTACTACTCGGCCTGGATACCTTTGTTGCCCAGGCTTATGGCCGGGAAGATTTGGAAGACGCTCGCCATTCGCTGGTAAATGGATTTTTCCTCGCGCTACTCCTCACCCCCGTCCTCATGGCGGCCGCTTTGTCTTGGCCAATGCTGATGCAGGTTTTCGGGATCAGCCCCGAGCTGGTCGAACCCATGCGTCCTTTCCTGCACGCTCTCAATTGGGGCACTCTCCCGCTGCTGGGATATTTTGCCGTTCGCCGATATTTGCAGGCTGTGAATGTTGTTCGCCCGATTACGTTTGCCTTGTTATCCGCAAACTTGGTGAATGCTTTTGGAAACTGGGTTTTCATCTATGGCCATCTGGGCTTTCAAGCAAGGGGTATTACAGGATCCGGTTTTTCGACCTTCATCGCTCGCACTTATATGTTTATTGTTCTCTTGATTACCTTTTTATGGGTCGAGTCGCGCCGGAAGTTGCCGAGTTGGCATTCCGCGATGCGTCTTGAGATTGATCGCATTGCCGCGCTTTTCCGTCTGGGTTTGCCGGCCGCAACACAAATCCTGCTGGAGATTAGTGCTTTTGCAGCCGCTACTGCGCTATGCGCAAAACTCGGTCCCATGCCGCTCTCGGGACATGAAATAGCACTCAATTGTGCGGCCTTCACGTTTATGGTGCCGCTCGGTGTGAGTTCCGCGGCAGCCGTACGAGTTGGTCAGCAACTCGGTCGGGGCGATTCTCAAGGGGCCCGCCGCGCTGGCTGGTCCGCCATCCTGCTTGGCTGCAGTTTCATGTCATTCGCAGGGTTGATGTTCGTCAGTTTTTCTCGATTCATCGCGCGATTGTTTTCACCGGATCCAGCGGTGGTTCGTGTTGGTGCGTCTCTTCTCCTCGTTGCCGCGGCGTTTCAACTCTTTGATGGATTGCAAACCGTTGCTACCGGAGCGCTGCGCGGCACTGGCGACACCCACACACCGATGCTGGCGAATCTTGTTGCCTATTGGTTCATCGGTCTTCCGCTCGGTTACTTTCTCTGTTTCAAGTTGGGATGGGGCGCTGTTGGCATTTGGATCGGATTGTGTATTGGTTTGATTATTATCGGCAGTGTGCTTCTATACGCATGGAACAAAAGGAGTGCAGCAGGATTGTCTCGTCGGGCGTCTGTTCGGTCGAAGGGTAAACGCTTCGGCTAGCTGTCGTGCAAAGCGTTAGTCGGGCTCGTTAGGATTTTTGCCGTCGTGATCGCCTGCCCCACATGTCTTTGGGTGTGATCGGCGATATGCACCAAGAGGCCTCCAAGGGTTGTCGCGAACCCTTTTCTGCCCACAATACGCGACTGTTCCAACAAAGACGGATCGAAATTCTTCACCCGTTCCGCTGCGCTCGCCAACCCGGCTTCGAACTCGGAGAAAATCGACTTCGCCATACCAGGAGCATCCATTTCGCAATCCAATCCCGCCATTTGCGTGTTGCTTAGCTCGCGTCCCTCAGCGTAAGTCAACAATCGATCGCAGCTTCGAACAATATGCCGAAGATGAAATGCAACTGAAGCCAGTCCGTTTGGCTTGGCGTGCATTTGCTCGTCAGAGAGATCACCGCACCAGCGGATCACATCTTCCTTCGCTAATGCCAGTGCGTGCAACACGGCCCGCTGTACGGCGGGAATTTCGCTCAGTGTCCCCCTCAACCACGGTTCCGGCAAGCTAAAAGCGCCTTTATTCATGATAGGAAATCGTGCTGCGATACACTACACACAACATGGACGAGTTCGCCATCCTAAGCAACCGCAAGCGCGTATTAATTGCGCTCATCCACTCTATTTTTTTCTTAGGCCTGGCCGTTCGTGGATTCGCGCTTCCCAGAACCGCAATTCCCTCTCACGGTCCTGGACACATTTCCAGCCTCGTCATGCTCGTCATCTACGGAATCGTTGCGATTGTGCTCGCGATACTCACCTGGTTTGCGCGCAGCAGTAAAGAAAAACTCTATTTCATGTTGTGCGTTGCCAGCGCATCCTTTGGGTTTGTCCGTGTATTGCTTGGCGATACTGCCGTTCCTGCTGCCCAGTACCTTCGCGTCCTGATGCTTGCTTCTGCGGTAGGAGTGGGACTCTGGATCTACCGCAGTCATGCGGATGAACCCGCACTCGATTAGCACATCGCGTTTGTCATTGCGTGTGCACCATAGATGCGGCGGTGTCGCAACCCTGATTCGAGCAAATTGTTAACGCGGACGCGTTACCGCTCCCTCCGATGCTGATGACACTAATGCAGCATATTTTGCGAACACACCGTTCTCATAGCGTGGGGCGACTGGTTTCCAATGTTTCATTCGCTCACGTAATGTCTCGTCACTGATTTCGACATCGAGTTTGCGATGGTTGATGTCGATCGAGATGGTGTCGCCTTCGTGGATCGAAGCAATCGGACCGCCTAACGCGGCTTCCGGAGCCACATGCCCAATCATAAGTCCGCGAGTCGCACCGCTGAAACGACCATCAGTCAACAGCGCCACAGTTTCCCCCAAGCCTTCCCCAACAATCGCTGCTGTTACTCCCAGCATTTCGCGCATACCGGGGCCCCCTTTGGGTCCTTCATTGCGAATGACTACGACATCGCCAGACTTAATTTGTTTAGAGGTCACCGCGGTCATTGCCGCTTCTTCGGAATCGAACACGCGCGCGGGTCCACGGTGCGACAATCGTTCATGTCCGCTGATTTTCGCTACACATCCTTTGGGTGCAAGATTGCCGTGGAGAATCACCAGCCCGCCACTTTTTTTCAGCGGTTTGTCCAAAGGCGCGATCACCTGCTGTCCGGGCGTTTCGATTGCGCTCTCCGCTTCCTGGTTTATTGTCAATCCCGTCACCGTTGCGGCTTTTCCGTGTAGATGTTTCCCGATAATCAGCCGCCGAGCGAGCAGACGAACTCCTCCTGCCCGATGCATGTCGGCCGCCACGAATCGCCCCGCGGGTTTAAGGTCTGCCAACAGGGGAGTACGCTCGCTCACGGTTTGAAAATCATCGATGTCTAGATACAGACCCGCTTCCCGTGCGATAGCGAGCAAATGCAGAACGGCATTCGTGGAGCCGCCTGTTGCCGCAACGGAGGCGATTGCATTCTCGAATGCTTCTTCCGTCAAAATGTCTCGTGGCTTCATTCCTCGCTTCAACAGACTCATCACGACATCGCCACACTTAAATGCGATCTCGTCTTTTTTTGCGTCTGTTGCCGGAACACTGTTGAACCCAATCGGCGAGAGCCCGATCATCTCCATCACAGTCGACATTGTGTTTGCGGTGTATTGTCCACCGCAGGCGCCCGCACCCGGACAAGCCACATCCTCAAGCGCCTTCAAATCCGCATCTGTCATCTTACCGGCTGCGTTGGCACCAACAGCTTCGAACACATCTTGTATGGTGACATCTTTCCCCTTGTAGGATCCTGCTGCTATCGTCCCGCCGTAAAGAACCATGCCGGGAAGATTCATCCGAGCGAGAGCCATTGCTGCGGCCGGAATGGTTTTGTCGCAGCCTACGATGCACAAGACGGCATCGAACATCTGGCCGCGGCAAACGAGTTCAATGGAGTCTGCTATCAGTTCGCGGCTAACCAGCGATGCCCGCATGCCTTCCGTGCCCATTGTCTCACCGTCGGAAATCGCAATCGTGTTGAACTCCATGGGTGTGCCGCCAGCGGCTCGGATGCCGTCCTTCACCTTCACTCCGAGTCGACGCAAATGGAAGTTACAAGGCATCGTCTCAATCCAGGTGTTCGCCACTCCAATGAGCGGTTTTGCCAAATCGGCATCGGTAAACCCGATGGCTTTGAACATAGCGCGCGCCGGCGATCGGTCGCGCCCTTCCGTAATTCCACGACTGCGATGCTTAAGATCCATAGGTGTTAAAGATACCAACAAACAGCCCCTGGTAGTCATCAACCGATGAGGTAATTCGTGCAGTGACTGTTCTGGATTCGAAACTCTTGGGCAACATAAAACCCACAGCCGTAACTGTGGGTGTTTTTGCTAGAAGTTCGTAGCTTGAGTTCGCCGCTGTCCTACGCCATTGCCGCCCGCGCCGCTCCATCATTCCCAACCGACGCCGGTGGATGCGGAGTATTCCATGCCGAATGATCCCAGTTCGAAATCGGCGCACCCGCACGCACATCCATCACGTCCACGACCGCGCGCCAGTCGCGAAATAGCTGGCCAACCTGCTTCGGACTTACTTCAAGCAACAAGGTAACTTTGTGCGTATGCTCCTCTGGTTCGGCTTGTACGAAAGGAAGATCTAGCCCGCGCCGCGATACCGCGCTCAAGATGCGCATCAACGTTCCCTGTGTATTGCGATAGCGGATGTGAAATACCTGCATGGTTTGGTCTCCCAATATTCTTTGTTTAGAAACGGGCACCTTCGCCCGTCGATACTGCTTCTACTCTTCCTCGAACACCATTTCTGAAAGTGCTGCCCCCGCCGGAACCATCGGGTATACGTTTGCCTCTGGATGGCACTCGAATACGAGCAATCCGGGCTCTGGCGACGCTAGAAATTCTTTGAGCCGCTGATCGGTTTCTGCACTCAAGTGCTCCGGACGAAATTCGTCCTCATATAACGCGAACGACTTGATCTTGTACGCCTGACCGATGGCCACGAAATCCGGGTTGTCACTCAAGTCCGTTTCAGCATAGTTGCGGTCATAGAACAGCTGCTGCCACTGGCGCACCATCCCCAAATACTTGTTATCGATGATCACCATCTTGATCGGCAGCACCAGCCGATGAAGTGTGGCCAGTTCCTGAATGTTCATCTGGAATCCGCCATCACCGGAAACGCACAACACCGTCTCCGTCGGCTTGGCAAGCTGAACACCCACGGCAGCCGGAAGAGCAAAACCCATCGAGCCCAATCCACCCGAGGTGATGAAACCTCGCTCGGAATTCTTCCGATACCGCTGTGCCGACCACATCTGGTGTTGCCCGACATCCGTGATGATCGTGCTGTTTGCGGGAAGCCGGTGGAACAATTCGTCCAGAAAGCGACGTGTTGGTTGAGCCAAACCGCTCAACGGCGGTTCTGCACGATCTTGGCTGCACGTTTCGTCAAGCCATTCACGCCAGCTAGGAAAATGTGCGTGCTGGACTTCGTTCAGGAAAGCCGGAATCGTCTCGGCGAGATTGCCAATCACTGGCAGTTCGCAGGCGCGCACGCGGTCCAGTTGCGATGGATCAATTTCGAAGTGGACGATCTTCGCGTTGGGAGCAAACCGCGCCGGATCGCCTGTTACGCGATCATCCAGACGTGCACCGAAAACCAGGAGCAGGTCGGTATCGTGGAGCGCCATGTTTGCGGCACGCGTGCCGTGCATCCCCACCATCCCCAGGTAGTACGGAGACTCTTGCTTGATTGCTCCCAGGCCGTGCACCGTTGCGAACGCCGGAATCTGAAGAGTGTCGAGCAGTTCCTGCAAATTGTCCGTTGCGCCAGCCAGCTTTACTCCCGCGCCCACTAACGCTACCGGTTTCTTGGCCTGTTGCAGAAGCGCAATGAGCGTTGCTTCGAAGGTGGATTCCGATGCTTGTGCGCTCTGAGGCTGCGGTTTAAAGATCGACGGCCCCTTGAACTCCATCTGGGCCTTCAAAAAATCAACAGGGAAGTCGAGCAAGACGGGCCCGGGTCGGCCGCTCTTTGCCCAATAAAAGGCTTCCGCGATTGCTTCGGGAATTTCTTCAATCGATCGAACCAGCCGGTTCCACTTCGTCAACGACAAAGTCATTCCGAAGACGTCTGTCTCCTGGAACGCATCGCTTCCGATCAACCCCGACCTTACCTGTCCCGTGATGCAAACGAGAGGAACTGAATCCATTTTTGCGTCGGCGATGCCCGTGACGAGGTTCGTCGCGCCGGGACCGCTGGTTGCGATGGCAACGCCGGGCTTGCCTGTCGCCCGTGCATAACCTTCCGCTGCGAAGACGGCTCCTTGTTCGTGCCGCGTCAGAATGTGTCGTACTCCGCTGCCGTCCAGCGCATCATAGAGAGGCATAATTGCCCCTCCGGGATACCCGAAGACTAAATCCACGCCTTCGGCACGCAGACAGCGCAGAACGATGTCGGCTCCTCTAAGCATTCACAACCTGCTCGGCCGGCTTAGCCGCCGCTTCGGCTTTCTCCTT
>Ga0310811_10009939_pt1 | contig 12299 bp, 8 predicted proteins | sample YCmetagenome_FD_207642 | JGI IMG/M metagenome (GOLD analysis project Ga0310811, IMG submission 207642) | Soil microbial communities from experimental microcosm in Duke University, North Carolina, United States - YC | ecosystem: Engineered > Artificial ecosystem > Soil microcosm > Unclassified ... | reverse complement strand
TTCAAGAATCTGAATCCTTCGTATGCCCCAATTGTCAACTGAAGCAGTATGAACCTGGTGGATCACTCAAATGTCGCCGTTGCCATCACCACCTCGGAATCTCGTACCTTGAAATTTATCTTCCGAGCTCTGTCGCGTCCCTCACCTCGCAAAACGAGACCGCAATTCGAAAGGAAGGGGGCGGATTGATTCGGAGGTTGCGGTCTCGCCGCGAGATAACCCAAGCCGGTCTTGCGTCTCTTACCGGCATTCACCGAACGTATCTGTCCCGCGCCGAATGTGGCCGGGTATTGCCCTCGATCATCGCCCTGATAAAGATCGCGCGCGCTTTGGATGTCGACAAGATACTACTTCGAGTGCGGAGTCGTCGCAATTGACCCCGTGCCCGTACAAGCACGTTTTTCCATGCAGCAGGTTGCGCGTTCTAGGCTTCAACCACAGCAAGGTTGTAATAGGAAGTAAGGCGACACAAGGAACGCTATTCACTGATAATGCAATTCTGATGGGGCCGCTAGTCACCAGCAGCCACTGGCCTGCGTTATCGAGGCGGCATCCACACGGTGAATTTGCCGGTGTGCCGTCCCATGAGGCCTTCGAGAGGTGAACTCCTCGTCAAGGATTTATGCAGTCTCGGAGAGAGGACATTGGCTTCACTTACCGCCGCTTCGCGGGCGATAATCCAGTCAGGCCCGCCGACGTCGATCTGTCTCCCGAAGATTTCAAATAGCGTCGGCTCGGAGAGGACCCACAGTGCCACCGAAACGAGATAATGCCGCTCCGCAAGGGAGCGCCGCTCTAGCGGGATGCGCCCTGTTCTCAAAAACGGACTTCTTGAGTCATTCAATGCAGATTGGATCATCTTTTTCAAAGACAAGGGGATTTGTTCAGATACAAAGACACGGGAAATCTGGTACATACATTCATGGAATGCAAACCCGAATTCAGGATGCCTCGAATGGTTCAGTTCGAGGCTCTTCAACAGTGATTGATGAATCAGATGAGCATCCCTATCCCAAATCGGGATTGCGCTAGAGGGAGCATTACGCAGATTGAACACGCAACTGTTACAACGGCTGATCAAAATCGATGAGGATGTCATCGGGAAGCCACTTTCTCTGCAGAATGATGGGCGCCCCCAATGACAACACCCGGTCTCGGCTTAATCCGCACACCGAGCGCCTTTCGAACCCGAGAGATCTGCGGAACACTGATCTCGACCCCGCGCTCCTTGAGCAGCCGGTCTTTGAGCTCAGTCAGCGTCTGTTGCGGGTCTTCCTTGATCCAATGTTCGAGAACTACACGGTGTTTGAGAGGCAACCGCCGCGGCGTGCGGCGTCGCTGTTCGATTCTGTCCGCATGACCATTGGCCCTGCGCTGCCGAAGCAGCTTATTGCCGAATGCCTCGCTGAACTGGAATATGCCTGCCAGGTCACGAAGCGTACCGGCCTTTCGGTCATAGGCCGCCAGGAAGAGTCTTCGGACGTCATTCGTAATTGGAGGTTTAGCCCGCCCCATGCGGCGACTCTGCACGAAACTGACGGTCTCCGATCGTGCATTTTGGGGATCCAAAAGCGGCTATGAATTCGACGAGCATCAGGTTTTCTTCAAGTTTTCCATCTTTTACTTGAGACCGGATCCTCTTCTCGGCCGCGTCAGTCGCGTCCACGGGTTCGGGGGGCTTTATGCGTTGCCTTTCCGCCTCCTGGTGATGCAGTCGAATATCGCGTCGCATTCTTTAGTTGTTTCTAATCGCCGGCTATTCATTTAGCCGATGTGAGGCGACCGGCTGCGCGGTGCCAAAACGTGCCCGCGCACGCGCCGCCGCCCCCGAGAATCAACTAGAGCTTCATCAAGAGCAGAATAGGACGAGAGGAGAAGCCTTTGCTAGATCCTTGAGTGAGCGGCACACCAACGTGGTCACAACCGTAGGGTTTCGATAATCGTGCCACCTCTGTCTTGAGAGGAGATGTATCTGGAATGCTCGATCACGCGAAGTACGCTCACGACGAAGGTCACGAGTCCAGCCAAGAGTGCCAGGAAAGTGTACACGCCCCTTCACAATCAATAACCTAAGTTATATAAATATTTTTCGCACGAATTGCGAAGTAGTCCAGGAAAGCGATGCTATATGCAACCTAATCCAGAACTATGTTTTTTATCCGACGTTCAGTCCAATTCAGCTTTGTCGAAAGACGTCTATTCGCCATCCTCAGTCCAAAAATACTGTTTTTCCTACAGAGCGGCAGCGGCGGTGTCAACGAGGGAGCTGATTCTCTGACAGGCGGCGCCGTGGCTCATGGTGAAGACTGGCTGATTGACGCGCGCCACCGGTGGCGGCTAACGGGCAGATCATGCCGCGCGGATATCTTGTGCGGCGGCCAATACTTCGGTGACAACGGAGAGGACGTCGTCAGTGGTGGTGCGATGGTTAACAATGCACGCGCGCAGTGCGAATTTGCCCAGGATGGTTGCGTTGGAGATGTAGACGTGGCCCCGCTGGATGACGCGGGTGAGAAGATCGCGGTTCAGAGTTTCGAGATCCTGGACGGTATCGCCGGGCGAACCGATGTAGCGGAAACAGACTGCGCTCAACGGGACGGGTGCCAGCCGCTCGAGTTTGGGTTCGGCATCGATGGCGCCGGCTAATTTGCGGGCCAGTTCCAGGTCTGCGCGGATCGACTCTTTGAATGCTCGGAGGCCGTGATAGCGCAGCGATAGCCAGAGTTTGAGCGCTCGCACTGGCCGCGACAACTCGATCGATTCTTCGAAAAACGCGAAGCCCTCGATGGAATCATCGGAGAGAGCGCGCGCGTAATCGCCGGAGTGGGAGAAGGCACGGCGAGCGTCGGCGGCATCGCGATAGAGAAGGCATCCGCAGCCGGTGGGCTGATAGAGCCATTTGTGCGGATCGAGGGAGAGAGAATCCGCTCTCTCCATGCCCCGGAAGACTTCCGGAATGGCCAAGGACGCCAGTGCGCCATAGGCTCCGTCCACGTGCATCCATAAGCCGAATTCGTGGCAAATCGCGGCGATCTCTTCCATGGGATCGACGCTACCGGTGGCGGTGGTTCCGGCGCTCGCGACGACGGCGATGGGAACCTTGTCCGCGGCCTGGTCGGCTTCGATCGCCCGCCTCAGTTCATCCGTCCGCATCCGGAAGTCGTCATCGACCGGAATGAGACGGACCGCGTCGTATCCGAGGCCGAGCAACGCGGCCGCTTTGGCAATGGACATGTGCGCTTCCGTAGAGGAGTAGATGACGCCGCCTTTCACGCCGCCCTGATTGGCCTGGAGCTTGGTCTCGCGTGCCATGCAGAGGCCCATCAGGTTTGCCGAGGAGCCGCCGAGAGTCAGGCTGCCCGCGAATCCGGCGCATCCTACGGCGCTTGCAAGCCACGCGATGACGGTTCGCTCGAGTGTGACCCCGGACGGAGCAGAGCGCCAGGCAGCGGCGTTTTGATGCAGCACCGCGGTGGCGAATTCACCCAGCGCTCCTACTGGATCGCCGGAGCCGAACACGTACCCGAAAAACCGCGGAGAAGCCGGCCGAGACAAGCGAAAGACGCCGGCGATACGATGGAACGCTGCTTCGCCTTCCCCTTCCCAGGGAATCTCACCGCCGAAAAGCGACTGAGTTTCTCTTCCGGAGATTGCCGGAGGATAGGACGGAAGCGAGGGCAGTTGGTCGAGGTAATCGGCAGCGAAATCGGCGAGTTGATGCGCCAGTTTGCGGAACTCTCCGTCAGGCAGGTTGAGGCTTCTCATGGACAAGCACCATGTTAACGCGCTGATCGGCATAAACTCGAAGAGCGTGCGGTTCCCTTTAGAGGGCGCGGAAATGAAGAGGGTGAACGCAGGTTTGCGTTCGGAGCACGGGAATAGAGTCTCTGTTGGAGCAGACTCCAAGGGTAATTGAACTAAGTTGTTCCGGTTTGTCAGGGTATGCACGTGGACTAAACTTGATCGCGCCGGAATGTTGGGCCAGGGAGGGCTATGTTTAGCCGAAGAAGATTTCTACGCGCAGGGATCACGACCGGAGCGGCGGCATTGCCCTTCAGCGCTTCTTTGCAAGCTTTGGATGCTCTGCCAACGGTGGCTGGGGAAGGGTTGAATGAGAAGGACTATTCCGGCACCAACCTTGAGGCGCTGCCGCCACGCAGTCCCCACGCCGATGCGGCGTTGCAGCCCTGGCAAAAGCGGGTGCGGCGCGTGGGCCAGACCAACATGACGGAACACGATCCCGCGGTGATGGATGTGGACGCGTGGGCCGACTACTGGCATTCAGCCAAGGTCGATGTGGTGTTTGTCAGCGTGACCGGTATCCTGGCGTTTTATCCATCGAAAGTTCCTTTTCATCGCCACGGAAAGTTCCTGAACAATCGCGATTTCTTCGGCGAGTGCACCGCCGCCGCTAAGAAGCGCGGCATGCGCGTGGTGGCGCGCATGAGCCCGGACCTGAACTGGGAAGATGCGTTGCAGGCGCATCCGGAATGGGCGATGCGGAACAGGGATGGTTCCGCGCAGCACAGCGGCGAAGAGCCCCGGCTGTTCAAGACGTGCATGTTCTCCAGCTACATGGACGACTATGTTCCAGCCATCATGCGGGAGATTAATTCACTGTATGACGTGGACTGCTTTTACACCAACGGCTGGCCGCCGCTCGGAAGCTTGCCCGACTGCCATTGCGCCGTTTGCCGTACCCTGCCCGCATCGGGAACTCCGGCATACTGGAGAGTCTTTACCGATCGAGTCGTTGAGCTGTGGAGCAGGTATGACGCGATCGCGAAAGAAAAGAAGCGCGACAGCTTTTTCTTTGCCAACTCGGGCGGGAATGTGCGGGGGGGCCCGAATCTCGACCGGCTGGGCAAAGTGGCGCAGTGGTTCCAGGCAGACAACCAGGGCCGCACGTACAACGATGCGGCAATCTGGGGATGCAGCTTGCAGGGCCGCGTATGCAATGCGGTGCTGGACGGCAAGTTTGCCGCCAATGTCACGGCGGCGTACTCGACGGGCACGCCGGGCTGGCGCAATGCCTCCAAGAACCCCGACGAAGCGCGGATGTGGATGAACGAAACACTGGCCAGCGGCATGGTTCCCTATTTCCACTTTGTGGGCGCGGAGAACGGGTTTGATGAAGACCGGCGCTGGCAGCCAGTGGGAAGAGATTACTTCGGCTGGACGGCCAAACACGACGCGCACCTGGCGACGGTGCGATCGATCGCCAACATCGGAGTGGTCTTCGGACAGGCAACGCAGTTGTTGTATCCGGGGCCGAGCACGGTGAGAACGCGCGCCTACATGCACGAGACAACCAATGGATTGTACGATGCGCTGCTGCGGGGCCGGTTCGCGTTCGATTTCGTGCATGAAGACCGGCTGGAGCCGGAGCGCCTGAGCAAGTACCGGGCGCTGCTGCTACCGAATGTGGCGATGCTGAGCGACAAGCAGTGCGCGCAAATCCGGGAGTACGCGAAAGCGGGCGGTTCGCTGATGGCGGGGTTCGAAACCAGCCTCTATGACGAAGACCTGAAGCCGCGAGCGGATTTCGGATTGGCGGATGTATTCGGGGTTTCAAAAGCTGGCGATGTCGTGGGCACAAATGGCAATCCATATTACGCCCGGATCGAGAAGCCGGAAGCCAATGCGGCACATCCGATTCTGAACGGGTTTCGTGATACCGACTGGCTCCCGGGCGCGGAAAATCGAATGCCGCTCCAGCCGACCGGAGATCCTGTTCTCACAGTCGTACCGGGGTTCGTACGCTATCCGCCGGAGTTGGCATATCCACCACATTCGCACACGGATGAGCCGGCGGTCGTTCTGCGTGAAGCGGGCAAAAGCCGCACCGCATGGTTCGCGGGCGATGTTGAGCGGACCTATTGGCTCACCGGCCATGGCGACCTGCTGCGCCTGCTGCATAACACCGTCCGGTGGCTCACGGATGATACGCGGCTGGTGCAGGTCGATGGACCGGGGTTCATCGAGTTGTTCTGCTGGGAGACGGCGCCCGGCTACGCGGTGCACCTGCTGAACTACTCGAATCCCGATGCTCAACATGGCTGGCTGCAATCGACCTATCCGCTGGGCGCGCAGCACGTAACGATGAAGCTCCCGGCGGCCACGACCGTGAAGTCGGTGGAACTCCTGAGAGCGGAGCGGACGGTACCTTTTCGCACCGAGGAACGGGTGCTGCGTTTCACCATCCCGGGGGTAGAGGATTACGAAATAGCGGCCGTCACACTGGCCTAAAGCGCGGCAGCGAAGACGCTTGCAAATGAGGAGCCGAGGAGCAACCCGCCTGACCACGGAGCCTGGTTTGCTCGTATAAGCTCAGCATGACGGTCGCTTCGCCAACCAGGACGCAACCGCCGCTCTTGCCAGGCGGCGCGATCTTGCGGACCTGTGCACTTCACTTGCTCGGCGTTCAACCTTCGTGTGCCCGTGATGAGCGCCGCGGCCGTCGCGCTTTGCCTGATTGGGGGATTTGGCGCCGCGCGATCACGGTTCTGAAGGCAGAACGACCACTTCATCACGCGCCCAGGGGCGCTTGCCTTTCGGCTTAAATTCGCATCCCCAGAAACCGAAAAAACCGACCACCAGGTAGCAGCAAAACGGAATCGACATCGCCAGGGACATACTGTGAGCACGCTGGTAAATAAGACCGATCAGCGGAGTGAATACGGCCCCCCCCATGTCACCCATGACAATGAGCGACGCCCCGGCCTTGGTGTTCACCCCCAGGTCCCTGATCCCCAGTGCGAACGTGGTCGGGAACATAAGAGACATGAAGAAACTCGTTGAAAAGAGGGCCCACACTCCGGCCCAGCCGGGGAAAAGAACCGCGAAGATAACCAGGCCGGAATTGATCACCGCGAATAAACCCATCAGACGATTTGGGCGAATCGATTTCATAAGATAACTGGAGACAAACCGGCCGACTCCGAAGGCGACCAAAGTCCCGGTGAGAAAATACCCCGCACTTTTCTCCGAAAGATGCACATAGTCCTGCACATACTGAATGAAATAACTCCAGGTACCAACCTGCGCCCCCACGTAACAGAATTGTGTGAAAACAGAAAACATAAAATGTGGATACCCGAGTAATGCGCGGTAGCTCCCCGTCGCCTCGTCTTTGTTTGCGCCCCTCCCCGCAGCAATCGCCGGAAAAGGCGTACGCAGGATCAGAAACCCCCAGAAAAGAACGATGAAGCCCAGCACCATGTAAGGTGCAATCACCCGCATTGTTTCATGAGTAAGATATGCATGATACGTGCCTGCAAGCTTCAGCTGCTCGATCTGATCGGATTTCAACTCTATTCCCGAGAAAATAAAAACCGTGCCAATCAGGACACCGGCAATTGCGCCCAGAGGAAAAAATGCCTGCGAGACATTGAGTCTTCGCACAGCCGTTGCTTGCGGCCCCATCTGCGCGACCAGCGGATTGGATCCTGTTTCCAGGATGCACGCCCCGCAGGCAATGATGAACAGGGCAAATAAAAATAACGGATAACTATGCTCGTGTGCCGCCGGGTAGAAGAGAAATGTCCCCAGGCTATAGATAACAAGTCCCGCGAGCAAGCCGGCCTTATACCCATACCGTCGCATGATCGTGGCGCCGGGAATGGCTAAAAGAAAATACCCCAGGTAGAAAGCCGTTTGAATTAATCCCGCCTGCATCCGAGTTAGTTCAAACGACTTCATGAACTGCCGGATCAAGACATCGTTCAGATTGTGCGGAATTCCCCATAAGAAGAACAGCCCGGTGACGAGAAAAAACGCGGAACGGCTTTCTTTCGGAACTAGCGGTTGATGCTCGTCGCGCATATCCGAAGAATGCGCCGGGGAAACAGGCATGCAGCACTCCCTTCAAAGCATGAAGGCGAAGTTACTCGCTTACTCCAACACTCGCATTGCTCCAATGCAGTTGCGCCACAATGGCAAGCTAGTCGTATTTCCTCAGCCAGATATTGCGCACTGATATTTTGCAAGGCTGGCTTTCGATCTCGAAGCCGATCCATCCCGGTTGGTTATTGACGGAATCCTTGGTGTCATCGATAAACACCGCCATGAGTTGGCCATTCATGATATGCATCATCACGCCTCCGCGCGCAATGACCTCATAGTCGTTCCATTCATTTACGTTGACGTATCCGCCAAGTGCCCGCTTATCGCCTATATTCGCTACAAGGCGGTTTGGTTGGCCGGGAAGTGCCTGGGTTACCTGGCCCCGATAGGCAAGAATCCCCTGCATCGTATTTTCGGAGTACCACTGGCCCGTGTATTCCGCCGTCTGGGCAGTAACCGGAAACCAGAAGTCTGCTTGCGGACCAGTCATCATAAATTTCAGGTCGTACGGAGGCAGGCCCGCCGGTTGCGGCCGCGTCCATGGCATCCCCGTTACGCTGCGATACTGAATGCCCCCGCCACCGCCCTTTTCGATCTTCATCTGCAACTTCAAATCGAAATCACGGGCTTTGTCCCCGCGGTACACAATGTAATTGTTTCCCTTCGGCTTAGCCTCCAGCGTCTCGCCAACCATCGTGCCTTCTTCAACGCGCCATACGCTCGGGTCAGCATCCCACCCGTTCAAGCTCTTGCCATCGAAGATCTGCGTATAACCGGTATGCTCGTTGATGTCATAGGGCGCGGGATCATGAAACTTCGGCATGCCAATCAGTTTCTCGCCGTGAGGACCCGGCTCGGGAGGTCCCGCCGGAGGTGACACCAGCGCCGGCGGAACTGACTGGCCGCTCAGCCTCGCCGGGAATGCGTTGAAACAAACACTCTGTACGGCGGCTGACATCACAAATGGCAGGGCGAGGCGCGCGTAGATACAAGTTGATTTTGGCATCGAGTTTCGGACCTTCCGATCGAAACGCTTCAGGAACATTGGAAGAGTTTAACGGGAATATGATGTCTCCCGCGATAGTTTCTCAGAATTCTGAAAGATGTCCATCTCGCCCCCAGAACCTCTACGCCACGTCACACAGCGATACTGCCTCGACCAGTCCTGACAGTGGCTCTCGGGTCGGGATGAACTCCTGTCCGACAAAACCCTTGTAGCCGATATCCAGCAAAGCCCGCATGATCGCGGGGTAATTGATTTCCTGGCGATCGTCCAATTCTCCGCGGCCTGGACTGCCCGCCGTATGCACGTGCCCAATCAGGTCGCGATATTGCCGCAACCGCCGGATCACATCGCCGTGCATGATCTGGACATGGTAGATATCGAAGAGTAACTTCACGTGAGGGGAATTGACCTGCCTGATCAGGTTCGCACAGTAATCAATGTTATCGCCATGATAGCCGGGATGACCTTTCATAGGATCGGAATCCTCTCTCGTATTCAGGTGTTCCAGGCACAAGGTAACGTTCTTCTTCTGTGCGTAATCGCCCAGTTCCGAGAGCGCCTTCACTGCGCTGGCGGCGCCGTCTGCGAGCGATATCTCGCCGCTAGCTGGGTCCTCCGCATCGCGCCACTTATAACCCGTAAATGTAATCACGTTGGGGAAGCCGAAGTCGGAAGCTTGATCGATGGCGATTTTAGTCCGTGCGATCACTTCTTCGTGATAGCTCGGGTTGTTCAGGCCTTTCCGGAAAACGGGATCAGGCATGCCGTTGTGGGCTAACGCGCACGTCAATCCGTACCCGCGCAACACCGGCCATAATTCCGGAGGAACCAGTTCAACGCTCTGGCAGCCCAGGTCGATAGCCGTCGCACAGATCCGTTCAATGTCCCAATTCCAGGGGGAAGCATTCAGACACCAATAGGCCAGCGACTGCCGAATGCGGCCGTGTTTGACGGCCCTTGGTGCCTGGCGGCGCGCCGCCCCCGTGACCCCCTGGCCTCCTTCATTCTTTTCGCCCACAGGATTCTCCTCTCGCCTCAATTCAGCACGCGTCATGATTTCCGTAATGGTGCACTTTTGGGTGGTGGGCCACTGGAGCCGCCCTCTTTGAGGAAACTCCAGAATCTACCCATGCAGGTGATCCCGTCATGACACTCCCCCACGCCGCCCCCATCACAGGCCCGTCTTTTGGACGACGCGTCGAATTTCATTCCCTTGTAACCAAGTCGGTCCGCCTTTGTCCAATACCCCCGATTGGCGTATTGAAATTGTTTGCGTGTTGACAATGTTCAACCGCGGCGGCTACGATTCCGTTCGCCACGATAAGCCCGACGATTCCCCGGCTTCAATGCATTTCTTGTCGCTGCGAACAGGTGGTTGCCCCGCAAGATCGCACGCAAGCGCGCGGTCATTGGCATACTACCTGACGGCCATGTCCGGTGATTCAAGGTTTTCGACAGAACAAGCCGCCCCATGAAGGATCTATGCATGGCTTCAAAGCGAATTTTGAGCAGGGTGTCTAGCCTGAAGCATTTGTCCGTTTGTTGTTTGCTGATCGTCTCAACCGTCGGTCTGCACTCCGCGCTGGGACAGGCCGGTCCTGAATGGATCACCTCCAGCGCCGATCCCGCGCGCGACGCCTGGCAGCGCGGCGAATCCAGGATTTCGCCGCAGACCGCCAAAGACCTGACACTGCTTTGGAAAGTGAAGGTTCCCGTCAAGCCCATGGGAATGCAGTCTTTCCGAGAGCCCTTGATCGTGAGCCAAATAAAGACTGCGGAGGGCGCGCGGACATTGGCCATTCTGGCCGGCGCGTCCAATGATATCTTCGCCATCGACGCCGATAAAGGATCCGTCGTATGGCAGAAGAAACTGAAATGGGCATCGGCGTCGCCTCAGGAACAAGGCGAGGGCGAGGGTTTCATCTGCACCAATGCGCTCAGCGCAACCCCGGTGATTTCGCCGCCCAGCGCTTCGGTGAGGCGTTTATATGTGCTGGCCAGCGACGGCTACCTCCACATCATGGATCCGTCGTCCGGCGAGGAGAGCGATCCGCCCATCCAGGTCCTCGCCCGGCCCTATGGCAAGCCCTATGGTCTGAACCTGATCGGCAATGTCATCTACACCACCACTGGCCAGGGCTGTGGCGGCGTTCACAATGCGCTCTATGCGATCAATCTCGAAAACCGGAAAGTGACTGAATCAACTCCGCCGCAGGCAGGGCTGTGGGGCGTCGCCGGGCCCGCCGTGGGACACGATGGAACCATTTACTTTGAGGCGGGCGACGGACCCTACGATGCGGCCGCGGGGAAACTGGCCAGCAGCCTCCAGGCATTCACGTTCTCCGGCGACAAGCTGACCCTGAAAGACTATTACACCCCCTCGAATTACATCTGGCTCACCCGGCGCGACCTCGATATGAACGTCACCCCTGTCGTGTTCCCGTACAAGGGACGCGATGTACTCGTGGGTTCGGGCAAGGAAGGCCGGTACTTCCTCCTCGACAGCAAGTCTCTGGGAGGCCCCGGCCACAAAACGCCGCTCTACCGCACTCCGCTGATCTCGAATACGCATGTGAATTTTCAGACCGAGGGCACCTGGGGAAGTCTTGCCAGTTGGGAACAGAAGGACAGCACGCGCTGGGTGTTGGGACCTACGGGCGGAGAGGTGGCCGTGCCGTTCCCGAAGGCCTACGGCCCCACGCCGCACGGTGGAATCATCGCCTTTAAGCTGACAGAAAAGGATGGCAAGCCGGAACTGGAGCCGGCCTGGATGTCGCGCGATATGATCACCGCCGAACCGCCGGTGATTGTCAACGGCGTGGTCTTCGCGCTGGCGGCGGGAGAGTTTACCGGGCAAGCCAACGATGAAGTCGGCGGTCTCTTCAGCGCCCAGGATCGCATCCAGCGCTCTGTCCCCGCCAAGCTCTATGCTCTCGATGGCACGACCGGCAAAGAACTGTTCTCCAGCGGCAACCTGGTCACCTCGTTCCTTCACCAGGCGGGCCCTTCTGTCGCCGGCAACAAGGTGATCTTCGGAACATTTGACGGAACGATCTACTGCTTTGGACTGAGGTAAACGTAGAGATGAGAACCTTCAAACGGCTCGTCGGCCTGAACTGCGCCGCCGTATTCCTCTGGTCCGCGGCTTCATTGGCTCAGTCAGACAAGGGCGACTGGAGCGTCACCGGGGCCGACCCTTCGCAGAGCGGCTGGCAGAAATCCGAATCGCAACTCACCCCGGAGAACGCTGGAACCCAGGCAAAGTTCCTCTGGAAGATCAAGCTGGGCCAACCGTCCCAGGGCCCCATCGATTTCAGCGAGCCGCTGCTTGCGGGACGCCTCATCAACGCTGAAGGATTCAAGGATATCGTGTTCTGGAGTTCCTCCGACACACTGTATGCGGTGGACTCGGAACTGGGCACGCTGATCTGGAAAAAGCAGTTCAAAA
>Ga0310811_10009938_pt1 | contig 12299 bp, 9 predicted proteins | sample YCmetagenome_FD_207642 | JGI IMG/M metagenome (GOLD analysis project Ga0310811, IMG submission 207642) | Soil microbial communities from experimental microcosm in Duke University, North Carolina, United States - YC | ecosystem: Engineered > Artificial ecosystem > Soil microcosm > Unclassified ... | reverse complement strand
TTTGCGCTTGAGGTCATCGATCAGCGCGATCTTATCGGCCGGCTTCAATTCGCCCCACCACTGCGCAATGCCGAGTTCGGCTGCGACCGGCGCGACCGCCTCTTGGCGATCTCCGGAAAGGATCAATAGCTTCAGGCCGAGCCCGCGCAACGCCTCCGCGGCTTCGGCCGCATCGGGCCGCAAGGTTTGGCTTATGGCGATGATCGCCGAGCGCCCGCCATAGACGAAGCACATGGTCGACGTGCCGATTGGCGGCTTGCCGAACTCGACCAAGCCGCAGAATCCGAAACTGCCGAGGCGCGCTTCGACACCGCCGAGCATTGCGCGCACGCCCCGCCCCGGCTCTTCAACCGCGCCCTCGAATGGTGTCCCGGTATTGCATTCGCGCGCGAGCGCGACCGCCAGCGGATGTCGGCTCGACAGCGCCAGCCGCGCGGCGATCTGCAGAAGCGCCGGATCGACCTGCGACGTATTAGCGACGCGCGGCTCCGGCGATGTCAGCGTCCCGGTCTTGTCGAAAGCCACGGTGTCGGCCTCGGCCAGCCGCTCGATGGCATCGCCGGCGTTGAGGATGACACCGGCGCGGAACAGCGCGCCCGAGGCGACCACCTGCACCGCGGGAATCGCCAGCGCCAGCGCGCAGGGGCAGGTGATGATGAGCACCGCGATGGCGGTGACGATGGCGTCGTGAATGCTTGCGCCCGCAACGAGCCAGCCGATCGCCGTAAGCAGCGCGGTGACGTGCACCACCGGCGCATAGACGCGCGAGGCGCGGTCGGCGAGCCGCATGGCGCGCGACCTGGTGCTCGCCGCCTGCTCGAGCAAGCGCTCGATCTCGTCGATAAGCGCATTGCCGCCGGCCGTGGTGACCTTCAGCGTCAGCGCGCCCGAATAGTTCATGCTGCCGGCATAGACCATGGCCCCGGCAGCCACCTTGCGCCGCGCGGTCTCGCCGGTGATCAGGCTCTCATCCAACTCGGACGCGCCGCTTTGCACCACGCTGTCGGCCGGCACCCGTTCACCCGGCTTGACCAGGAGCCGGTCGCCGGCGGCGAGCGCCGCCACCGGCACGGTGACCAGTTCGCCGTCGCAGAAGCGATGCGCGGTGTCGCCTTTCAGCGCGGCGAGATTGCCGGCGACGGCGCGTGTCTTGCGGCGCATGGCGTGATCGAGCGTTCGCCCGACCAGCAGGAAGAACAGGAGCATGATCGCCGAGTCGAAATAGGCCGCCTCGGCGTGGTTGGCGGTTTCGACCAGCGACATCCCGAGCGCGAGGATGACGCCGAGCGAGATCGGCACGTCCATGTTGAGCGAGCGAGCGCGCAGCGCGCGCCAGGCGCTGGAAAAGAACGGCCGGCCGGCATAGGCGGCGGCCGGCAGTGCGATCAGCGCCGAGGCCCAATGGAAGAAATCGCGCGTCTCCGGCGTGATGTCGGTCGCATTGCCGGACCAGACCGACACCGACAGCAGCATGATGTTCATTGCCGCGAAGCCCGCGACGCCGAGGCAGAGCGTCAGGCGCCGCTGTTCGGCCGCCTCCTCCTGCTCGGCACGCAGCGGCACGAAAGGATGGCCGTGATAGCCGTTGGCTTCGAGCGCCCGCAATATCTGGGCGGGCTCGAACGCGCCGTCGGCCCACGCCACATGCAGGCGGCGGCTGGAGTAGTTCAGCCGCGCGTCGGTGACGCCGGGCAACTGTTTGACCGCGCCTTCGATGCGGGCGATGCAGCCATCACAGGCGATGCCTTCGACCGCAAGCTCCATGCCGACGGTGCCGTCACGCTCCGGCTTGGCGTAGAGGGAGAGATCGAGGGCTTCGGAAGGCATCAGTTTAGCTCACGAAAGAAACGAAGAGCGGCCGCAAAGACGGCCTACTCCCTCTCCCCATCGGGGAAAGGGTTGGGGTGAGGGGGGCTAGAAGCCTCGATAAGCCATAACCCCTCACCCGGCGCACTTCGTGCGCCGACCTCTCCCTATGGGAGAGGTGAAGCCGAGATCGTGGCACCGCCTGTCGCATCTCGCGCCATCCGTAACTCAGTTCAGCGTCACGCGGCTGCGCGAACGAAAGACGCGGCCGTCGCCGCGGTAGAGGTCGATCAGCAGCTCCCATTGGCCGCGCTGCGCCGCCGCCTGGCCGTGGAATTGGCCGGCGCCGGTGCGCGCGAGTTCGATGACATGGTCGCGCCGTTCGTCGGCCGGATGCGCAAGCCGCGCCACCGCCTTGAGCCCGCTCAGCGCCATGCCTTTTTCGTCACGCGCCGTGATGTCGAGCACGGCCTCGCCGGACTTGTCGCGTCCGATCGTGCCGTCGATGTGCCAGTGCAGATCGTCCTGGCGCTCGGCCATCGCCTCTTCGTCCTTGAACTGCAGCCCGGCCTTGTACGAGCTCATCGTCTCGACGCCGCCGAACGTCGAGGTCGCCGCTTTCACCATCACCGCATTGACGGCAAAGACGACGCCGAAAAACCCAAGCAGCCACAACAGGACCGCGCGGCCGGTCAGTTCGCGAGGCTTGCTGCGACGAGAAACGCTCATCGTCTCCTCCTCATTTCTCAGGCGCGAAGAAATGGTCGCGCGTCTCGGCCTGCTCACCCGTCGCCACGTCGGTCATGCGGAATGTGATGCGGCTCGACGGCGGCGGCGGCGCGCCGTAGTCGGTGACGAGGATACGCACCTCGCGCGTCTGATCGGGGCCGACGTCGAGCAGGAGCTGCCCGTCCGCGCGCGGCGGCACGCCGACGAAGTCGATCAAGGCCGCGGGCGGCCCGTTCAGCGACAGGCTGAAGTCGCGGGTATTGCGCTGCTTATTGACGATGCGGATCGTGTAGCCGTTGCGCACCGCGCCATCCGAGAGACGCACGAACATCGGATTGCGGTCGTGGATGACGCTGAGGCCCTCGAGCTCGCGCGTGGCCAACGCGTAGAGCATCACGGCGCCGACCACGGCGATGACCGCGGCATAGACGACGGTGCGCATGCGAACCAGCTTGAAGATCGGCGCCTTACCCTCGAGACGCTGCTTGATATTGAGATCGGTGTCATAGGCGATGAGCCGCGCCGGGCGGCCGAGCTTCGCCATCACCGCGTCGCAGGCGTCGATGCAAAGGCCGCATTGGATGCAGCCGAGATTGGCGCCGCCGCGGATATCGATGCCGGTCGGACAGACATGCACGCATTGCAGGCACTCGACGCAATCGCCTGCCGGCTCGCCATGGGCGCGCAACTGCTCGGCTTTTTTCGCCGAGCAGCGCGGCTCGCCGCGATCATAGCGATAGGTGACGTTGAGCGCGTATTCGTCGGTGAGCGCGGCCTGGATGCGCGGCCACGGGCACATATAGAGGCAGACCTGCTCGCGCATATGGCCGGCGAGCGTGTAGGTCGTGAAGGTGAGGATGCCGATCCAAGCATAGGCGATAAACGGCGCCTGTCCGGTGGCAAGGTCCTTCACCAAAGTCGGCGCATCGGAGAAATAGAGCACCCAGGCGCCGCCGGTCCACCAGGCGACCATCAGCCAGAGAAAATGCTTCGCACCCTTGCGCGCCCAGGTGCCCGCCGTCCACTTGCGGCCGTCGCGCTGCATGTGCTCGCGGCGGTCGCCTTCGACGAAGCGTTCGATGGCGAAGAAGAGGTCGGTCCACACCGTCTGCGGACAAAGATAGCCGCACCAGATGCGGCCGGCGACCGCGTTCATCAGGAACAGGATCAGCGCGGCGAGGATCAGCAGGCCGGTGATGTAATAGATTTCCTGCGGCCAGATCTCGATGAAGAAGAAATAGAAACGGCGGTTGGGGAAGTCGATCAGCACCGCCTGCGACGGCGCATTCGGCCCGCGATCCCAGCGCACGAAAGGCAAAAAGTAGTAGATGCCGAGCGTGACGATGAGCAACGCCCATTTGATCCTGCGGTAGAGGCCGTGCACGCTCTGCGGGTAGATCTTGCGGCGCGGTGCATATAGCGGGATGTCGTCATCCGGCGGCTCGCCGCCCCGCACTTCCGCCTCCGCGATAAGGCGGCCAAGACCCGGCGCCAGCGCCGCATGATCCAGCGACAGGGTGCGGGCCCCTTGCACGGCTACTTCTCTCCTCCGCCGAACGTGTAAACGTAGACGGTAAGCGCCTTAATGGTCGCTTCGGGCAGACGCCCGCCCCAATTCGGCATCACGCCGCCGCGCCCGTTCCGGATGCCCTCCATGATGGTCTGCTTGTCGGGGCCATAGAGCCAGATCTTGTCGGTGAGATTAGGCGCACCCACCTCGCGATTGCCCTTACCTTCCGGCCCGTGGCAGACGGCGCAGTTGTCGGCGAACACCTTCTTGCCGAGCGTGAGATCAGCGCCCGCCTCCGTAGGCAGGCCCGAGAGCGAGCGCACGAAATCGGCCGCCGCGGAGATTTCAGGCGCCTTCAGAATGTTGTCGCGGCCGAAGGCCGGCATATTGCCTTGATGGCCCTTGTCGTCGGCGGCGCGCGCGCCGTGGATGATCGTGTTCTCGATATCGGTGAGCTTACCGCCCCAGAGCCAGTCGTCGTCGTTGAGGTTCGGATAACCTTTGCCGCCGCCGCCGCCCGCACCGTGGCAGGGCGCGCAATTGTCGGCGAAGGCGACGCGCCCTTGCGCGCGGGCGAAGTCGAGAAGCTGCGGATCGCCGGCGATTTCGATCAGTGAAGCGGCCGTGAGCTTCTCCATCATCGCGCCGCGCTGCGCCCTGAGGGCCGCAAGATCGGAGACGACGGCGCTGCGGGTATGCCAGTGAAGCACGCCTTGCGTGGAATTACTGATCAGAGGCCAGGCGGGATAGACGATCCAATAGCCGACCGCCCAGACGATGGTCATGTAGAACAGCCACAGCCACCAGCGCGGCAGCGGCGTATTGAGTTCGCGAATGCCGTCCCACTCGTGGCCGGTGGTGGATGTGCCGGTCAACTTGTCGATGTCTTGGTGTTCCACGGCTCAATCCTCCCGCAGCGGCATGCGCGCGGCTTCGTCGAACTGCTTCTTGCGCGAGGGCCACAGCGCGTAAACAAGCACCACCGCGAAGATGGCGACGAAATAAGCCAGTCCCCAGGTCTGGGCGAACTCGGCTGCGGCTCGATAGGTCGGGTCCATCGCAATCTCACCGGATGTTGGCTTTGTCGTCGTAGAGCTTGAAGTCCACCTGCGTGCCGAGCATTTGCAGATAGGCGATCAACGCATCCGCTTCGGTGATACGGGTGGGATTGCCGTCGAAGTCACGCGCCTGCGCCCTCGCATAGCGCTTGACCAGATCGGCGGCGTTCGGATTGTCGTTCGTCGCCTGCGCGACGACATCGTCCTGCGCGTCCTTGATCATGTCCGGCGTGTACGGCACGCCGAGCGCCGCTTGCGTCCTGAGGTCGCCGTCAATGTGGCTGAAGTCGAGATCGGTGTCGGCAAGCCACGAATAATCCGGCATCACCGAGCCCGGCACCACCGAACGCGGATTTTTCAGGTGATCGCGATGCCAATCGTCGGAATACTTGCCGCCGACGCGCGCGAGATCGGGGCCGGTGCGCTTGGAGCCCCATTGGAACGGCCGGTCGTACATGCTCTCGGCCGCCAGCGAATAGTGGCCGTAACGTTCGACCTCGTCGCGCAGCGGACGGATCATCTGCGAATGGCAGAGATAGCAGCCTTCGCGGACATAGATGTTACGGCCGGCGAGTTCGAGCGGCGTGTAAGGCCGCACGCCGTCGACCTGCTCGATCGTGTTCTTGAGATAGAACAGCGGCACGATCTCGACCAGGCCGCCGATCGCGATCACGATCAGGATGCCGATGACGAGGACGATCGAGTTCTTCTCGAAGATCGCGTGTTTCTGCCAGAACGACATGGAGTCCCCCGCCTCATTCCGCCGGCGCCAGCGCCAGATCGGCCGGTTTGACCTCTTCCGCGGCCGTCACGGTTTTCCAGAGATTCCACGCCATCAGCAGCGCGCCGCACAGGAACAGGAAGCCGCCGATCGCACGGATGACGTAGAAGGGATGCATCGCCTCCACGGTCTCGACGAAGGAGTATTCGAGGAAGCCGAGATTGGTGTAGGCGCGCCACATCAGGCCTTGCAGGATACCCGACACCCACATCGACGAGATGTAGAGCACGATGCCGATGGTCGAAATCCAGAAGTGCCAATTGACGAGCTTGAGCGAGTAAAGCGGCCTGTTCCACAGCCAGGGGATCAGGCAATAGAGCGCGCCGAAGGAGATGTAGCCGACCCAGCCGAGCGCGCCGGAATGCACGTGGCCGATGGTCCAGTCGGTGTAATGCGAGAGCGAGTTGACGATCTTCACCGACATCATCGGCCCTTCGAAGGTCGACATGCCGTAGAAGGCGACCGAGACCACCATCATGCGCAGCACCGGATCGGTGCGCAGTTTGTCCCAGGCGCCGGACAACGTCATGATGCCGTTGATCATCCCTCCCCAGGACGGCATCCACAGCATGATCGAGAAAGTCATGCCGAGCGTCTGTGCCCAATCGGGCAGCGCGGTGTAGTGCAGGTGGTGCGGGCCTGCCCAGATGTACAGAAAGATCAGCGACCAAAAGTGGATGATCGACAGGCGGTAGGAATAGATCGGCCGGTCCGCGCGCTTGGGAATGAAATAGTACATGATGGCGAGGAAGCCGGCGGTGAGGAAGAAGCCGACCGCGTTGTGGCCGTACCACCACTGCACCATCGCATCCTGCACGCCGGACCAGACGATGTAGGACTTCGGTGAGAACAGCGATACCGGCACCGCCGCGTTATTGCCGAGGTGCAGCACCGCTATGGTGACGATGAAGGCGAGATAGAACCAGTTGGCGACGTAGATGTGCGGCTCGGTGCGCCGCATGATCGTTCCGAGGAAGACCAGGAGATAGACGACCCACACCACCGTCAGGAAGAGATCGGCATACCATTCCGGCTCCGCATATTCCTTCGACTGCGTGATGCCGAGCAAATAGCCGGTGCCGGCGACGACGATAAAGAAGTTGTAGCCGAGCACGACGAACCACGGCGCCAAATCACCCACCAGCCGGGCGCGGCACGTGCGCTGCACGACGTAAAACGAGCTCGCGACCAGTACGTTGCCGCCGAAAGCAAAGATCACCGCCGATGTATGCAACGGCCGCAGGCGGCCGAAGGTGATCCAGGGCAGATCGAGATTGAGGAAAGGAAACGCCAGTTCGGAGGCGATGTAGAGGCCGACGGTGAAGCCCGCGATACCCCAGAACACCGCGGCGACGCTGGCGAACTTGACCGGCCCCATATTGTAATTGGGCTTGCCGTCGATGGTGAGCGCCGGCAGCGCAGCAGGCCGCTCGTAATAGCGGTTGATGATGACAAACACCGAGGCGACGCTGGCCGCGGCAAACAGATAAGCGTGGAACGCGTATTCCGGCGTATAGGCCTTGGCCGCGACGACAATGGAGAGCAGCGCCAAAGCGCCCATGCTCAACGCCAAGCCGCCTTCGCCGAGGGTCATGGTCTTCTGGGGGGCAAGTGGTTGCGCCATGCTGCTCATCCGCTTTTTGGCTTGCCAGGACTGGAGGGGGCTGCGCGGGTAACATCCTCCACGCGGCAGGGCGCTTCCTTGATGCAAGTCAAACGGGCACCGTTACTCACCCTGAGAGCAGGGATGCAGGCGCAGGCGATACACAATGATCACCCTCCGCGCGCGGTATCATTGAACGCAAATGAGCGGCTGTGCGCGCTTACGTCCGCGTTTGTTTGGATTGAATCGCCACGCGGCAACGCTTCACCTCTTCGCTGGGGGGAGAGGTCGACGCGCATCCGAACTCGGGTTTACCCGAGTTCGGCAGTGTTAAGTGGTCGAAGTCGGATAAATCCGGCTTCGACTGCGCGTCGGGTGAGGGGGAAGATGAATATCGAGAGTCAGTTTCCCCCTCACCCCAAACCTCTCCCCACAGGGGAGAGGGAGCAGGCCGTACTTGGAGCGTCGCTCTAAATAGGAGCGATGATTTGCTACTGCGCAGCGGGCTGCCGCAAGCTCTCGAGCGCCGCCTTGACCTGCGGATCGAGCCCGGCGCCGCCGGCATCCAGATGCGCAAAGATGGCGTTGCGCATACGTGGCTCCCAGAACTTCCTGATATGCGTGGCGATGCCCTCGACAGCGACATTGTCGCCCTGAGAGACGAAGAATTTGCCGATCTGGTTGGCCATGTAAACGAGCTTATCCGGCGACGACATGGAGGCTACGCTCTTCCTTAATCCGTTGCGGATGGGTGAAAATCTCAAAACCATCGCTGCGCGCGACCGCGATCAGCGTCATGCCGGCGGCGTCCGCGGTGCGCACGGCCAGAGCCGTCGGCGCGGAGACGGCGATCAGCACCGGAATACGGCAAGCCGCCGCCTTCTGGATCATCTCGATCGACAACCGGCTGGTGACGAGGCCGAAACCTCGGCCGCAAGCGACACCGCTTTGCACCAGGGCGCCGGCGAGCTTATCGAGCGCATTGTGGCGGCCGACATCCTCGCGCACCGCGACGAGGCCCCGTCCCGGCTGGTAGAAGGCCGCGCCGTGCACGGCATGCGTCTCGCGGTTCAGCGTCTGCCGCGCTTCGAGCGCGTGCAGCGCCTGCATGATGTCCTGCGGCGAGAAACAGATGTCGTTCACCACCGGCGCCGGCGCGCGCATCGCCTCGTCGAGGGACTCGATCCCGCATAGGCCGCAACCGGTCGGCCCGGCGAGATAGCGCCGCCGCTGGTGGAAGGCCGTCGCGCGCGGCTCAGACAGGCGCATGCGTAATTCGATGCCGATCTCCTGCTCGATGATCTGGAGGATCTCGATCTCATCCGGCGCGCCGATGATCCCCTCGGTGACGCTGAAGCCGATCGCGAAGTCCTTGAGGTCCTGCGGCGTCGCCATCATCACGGCATAGGACGTTCCGTTATAAGTGAAGGCGACCGCCGTTTCCTCTGGAATGACGCGCTCGCCTGGCGCCAGCCGGTTGCCGCGCCAGCTCTGCCGATGAACGATGTTGACCGGCCGCAGCACGCCCCTACTCCGCGGCTTCCACAGCGATGCGGCGAGTCTGCCTGGAGAAGAGCTCGTATTCCTCCTGCCACCGGGACGGACCGTTCGACGGTGAAACCTGCACCGCCGTGACCTTGTATTCGGGGCAGTTTGTGGCCCAGTCGGAAAAGTCCGTGGTGATGACGTTCGCCTGCGTGTCCGGGTGATGGAACGTGGTGTAGACCACGCCCGGCGCCACCTTGTCGGTGACCTGGGCGCGCAAGGTGGTTTCGCCGGCGCGGCTTGCGAGCTTGACCCAGTCCCCTTCCTTCACGCCGCGCTGCTCGGCATCGTGCGGATGGATTTCGAGCACATCCTCCGCATGCCACAGCGAATTCTCGGTGCGCCGCGTCTGCGCGCCGACATTGTACTGCGACAGAATGCGGCCGGTGGTGAGCAGGAGCGGGAAACGCGGGCCCGTCTTCTCGTCGGTCGCCACATATTCGGTGACGATGAACTTGCCCTTGCCGCGCACGAAGCCGTTGACGTGCATGATCGGCGAGCCGTTCGGCGCCTGGTCATTGCACGGCCACTGCACCGAGCCGCGCTCCTCCAGCATCTTGAACGACACGTTGGCGAAGCCGGGGGTGAGGCGCGCGATCTCGTCCATGATCTGCGACGGATGCTCGTAGCTCATCGGATAGCCCAGCGCGTTGCTGAGCAGGCAGGTGATCTCCCAATCCTCGTAGCCGTTCTTCGGCGTCATCACCTTGCGTACGAGCTGAATGCGGCGCTCGGCATTGGTGAATGTGCCGTTCTTCTCGAGGAAGGTCGACCCCGGTAGGAAGACGTGGGCGAAACGCGCGGTTTCGTTGAGGAAGAGATCCTGAACCACGACGCATTCCATCGCCTCCAGACCGGCCGACACGTGCTTGGTGTCGGGGTCCGACTGCAGGATGTCCTCGCCCTGGATGTAGATGCCCTTGAACGTGCCATCGACCGCGGCGTCGAGCATGTTCGGGATGCGGAGGCCCGGCTCCTTGTCGAGCGCGACGCCCCAGTCCCTCTCGAACAGCTGGCGCGGCTCATCGAGCGAGATGTGGCGATAGCCGGAGAGTTCGTGCGGGAACGAACCCATGTCGCACGAGCCCTGCACGTTGTTCTGGCCGCGCAGCGGGTTCACGCCGACGCCGGGCCGGCCGATATTGCCGGTCGCCATCGCCAGATTGGCGATGCCCATGACGGTGGTCGAACCCTGCGAATGCTCGGTGACGCCGAGACCGTAATAGATCGCGCCGTTGCCGCCGGTGGCGTAGAGCCGCGCGGCGCCGCGGATTGTCTCCGCCGGCACGCCGGACAGCTTGGCTACCGTCTCAGGCGAATTCTGCGGCAGCGAGACGAAATCGGCCCAGTGCTGGAATTCGTCCCAGTCGCAGCGCTCTCGGATGAACTTCTCGTCGTAGAGCTTCTCGGTGACGATGACATGCGCCAGCGCCGTCACGACGGCGACGTTGGTGCCCGGCAATAGCGGCAGGTGATAGGCGGCATCGATATGCGCCGACTTCACCATCTCGGTGCGGCGCGGGTCGATGACAATGAGCTTGGCGCCCTGGCGCAGCCGCTTCTTCATGCGCGAGGCGAACACCGGATGCGCGGCCGCCGGATTGGCGCCGATCACGACAATGACGTCGCTGTCCTCGACCGAGTCGAAATTCTGCGTGCCGGCCGAGGTGCCGTAAGTCTGGCCGAGGCCGTAGCCGGTCGGCGAATGGCACACGCGGGCGCAGGTATCGACGTTGTTGTTGCCGAACGCAGCGCGGATCAGCTTCTGCACCAGGAAGGTCTCTTCATTGGTGCAGCGCGAAGAGGTGATGCCGCCGACCGAATCCTTGCCGTACTTCGCCTGGATGCGCTTGAACTCGGAGGCGGCATAGTCGATCGCCTCCTGCCAGCTCACTTCGCGCCACGGATCGGAAACCTTGGCGCGGATCATCGGCTTGAGGATGCGCTCCTTGTGTGTCGCATAGCCCCAGGCGAAGCGGCCCTTGACGCAGGAATGGCCGCGATTGGCCTCGCCGTCCTTGTACGGCACCATGCGCACGAGCTCCTCGCCGCGCATTTCGGCCTTGAACGAGCAGCCGACGCCGCAATAGGCGCAGGTCGTGACGACCGAGTGCTCGGGCTTGCCGATCTCGATCACTTTCTTTTCGTTCAACGTCGCGGTCGGGCAGGCCTGCACGCAGGCGCCGCAGGACACGCATTCGGAGCCGAGGAACGACTCTTCCATGCCCGCGGAGACGCGGCTGTCGAAGCCGCGCCCGGCGATAGTCAGCGCGAAGGTCCCCTGCACTTCCTCGCAGGCGCGTACACAGCGCGAGCAGACGATGCACTTCGACGGATCGTAGGTGAAATAGGGATTCGACTCGTCTTTCGGCAGCCAGTTCTCGTTGACGCTGCCGTTCTGGCGGGCATAGACGTGGTTCTCGCCGTCATAGCCGTAGCGCACGTCGCGCAGACCGACCTGGCCGGCCATATCCTGCAATTCGCAATCGCCGTTCGCAGAACAGGTCAAGCAGTCGAGCGGATGGTCGGAGATGTAAAGCTCCATCACGCCCTTGCGGATGGTCTTGAGACGCTCGGTCTGCGTCTTAACAACGATACCGGCCGCGACCGGCGTCGTGCAGGAGGCCGGCGTGCCGGCGCGGCCCTCGATCTCGACCAGGCAGAGGCGGCAGGATCCGAAGGCATCGACCATGTCGGTCGCGCACAGTTTCGGGATCTGCGTGCCCATGTCCATGGCGGCGCGCATGATCGAGGTGCCCTCCGGCACGGTGACCGTGACGCCGTCGATGGTCAGCGTCACCATCGTCGAGGATTTGGATTTCGGTGTGCCGTAGTCGGTTTCGTGGACGAGCGACATTGAACGTCCTCCTTATTCAGCGGCTTCGAGGCGCGGACCGGCGCCGAAGTCTTCCGGGAAATGGGTGAGCGCGCTCATCACCGGATACGGCGTGAAGCCGCCCAGCGCGCAGAGCGAGCCGAACTTCATGGTGTTGCAGAGGTCTTCGAGCACCGCGAGGTTCTTCTCGCGCTCGATGCCTTTGATGATGCGGTCGACCGTCTCGACGCCGCGCGTCGAGCCGATGCGGCAGGGCGTGCACTTGCCGCACGATTCCACCGCGCAGAACTCCATGGCGAAGCGCGCCTGCTTCGCCATGTCGACGCTGTCGTCGAACACGACGATGCCGCCATGGCCGATCAGGCCGTCGCGCGCGGCGAAGGCTTCGTAGTCGAACGGTGTGTCGAACAGCGCGCGCGGGAAATAGGCAC
>Ga0310811_10009937_pt1 | contig 12299 bp, 11 predicted proteins | sample YCmetagenome_FD_207642 | JGI IMG/M metagenome (GOLD analysis project Ga0310811, IMG submission 207642) | Soil microbial communities from experimental microcosm in Duke University, North Carolina, United States - YC | ecosystem: Engineered > Artificial ecosystem > Soil microcosm > Unclassified ... | reverse complement strand
CCCTCGGGCGTATCCACCGCCCACCGGTCACGGTCGACCTCGCCCAGCTCCAGGATTTGCAGGATCGTGCTCCGCACCTCCCGGAAACCGCGATTCCGCGTCCAGCTCCCGCCGGGCCCGTCGAGCTTCACGTACCCGCCTTCGACCACCGTGCAGCCGCGGTCTCGCACCTGCGGCAGCACGAAGTCCAGCAGCTTCGTGCCGATGCCCTGCCGCCGCAGCTCCGGCCGGACCGCGACGTCCACGACGGCGAGATGCTCGTTGTCGTCGAGCAGGAGCACGCTCACCTTCCCGACCAGCCTTTGCTCCTGGCGCGCCAGCCACAGCAGGCGGTTGTCGCGGCGGCTCAGCATCGACACCGTCGCTCCCCTGGTCGGCGTCGGCAGTTCCGGGAAGTCGTGCCGGTAGAGGACCAACCGCAGCTCGTGATACTCGTCCAGCTCAGCCTCGTCGAACGTCCGGATGTCCAGCATCAGATCTCCCGGCTCACGACACTGAAGCGGCGCGCGGTCTTGAACCCCAACCGGTGGTTCACCGCCACCATGTGGGTGTTGTCCGCGCCGGTGCTGGTCCACACCTCTGCCAGGTCATCGTGGTCGGCGGTGAACCAGCGCAGCATGGCCGCCTTCATGGCGAGGCCCAGCCCGTGCCCCCGATGCGCGGCGAGGACCGCGGTCGCGCCCTGCACCAGCCGCACCGGATTCTGCGCCCGCTGCTCCAGTTCGGTGATGCCAGCGACCTCCCCGGCGTCGGTCACCGCGAGAATGGTCCGGTTCTCGATGCCGGCTGCTGCGCGGTCGGCCTCGATCTGCCGCAGTCGCTCCGCCGACCAGTCCGCGAAGGTGATGCCGGAGTCACCGGTGTCGCTGTCGGCGAGGGTGCTCATCGCCTTCGCATATGACTCGAGCAGGTTCTCCGGTGCCTTCGCCGCCCATCGGACCAACCGATAGCCCTCGGGCACCGCCACTTCCCAGCACTCGCGGTTCGTCTCGGCGAACGTGAGGATCTGAAGCACGCTGGAGTGGACAGCGTGGAAACCGAGCGCCGTCGTCCAATGGTCGCCAGGGCTGCCCCCGGTGACCTCCCAGCCCTGGATCTCGGTGCGGCCGTGCACCGCCGCCTCGACAGTGCGCAGGATCTCGGTCCCGAAGCCCCGTCGCCGCAGGTCCGGGTGCACGACAACGTGTGCGATGACGATGTGGTCGTCACTTTCGACCGGCAGATGGACCGTCGCCGCGCCGGCGAGACGGCCGTCGAGGCGGGCCAGCCACATCAGCCGCTCACCGAGATGCTGCTGCGGCGCGGCCAGCAGGGAGACGGTCTCCGCCCTCGTCGGCCGGGCCAGCTCCGGATAGTCCACGCCGTAGACCGCACTCCGCAGCCCCCAGTACTCGTCGATCTCGGCGTCAGTGGCCTGTCGACCATCGAACGGCTGGATGTCGAGCGTCGTCACAGGCCCTCCAACTCCCGGTTCACCAGGCTGTACCGGCGAACCGTCGCGAAACCGAGGCGGTGGTTGACGTCGGCCATGTACTGGTTGGCGGTCGCCGTGGAGGTCCAGACCCGGCGCAGGTCGGTCTTGTCGACGGTGATCCAGCGCAGCATGGCGGCCTTCATGGCCTGCCCGAGGCCGTGGCCGCGATGGGCGGCGAGCACGGCGGTGTCGCGCTGGGCGGCGAGGTCGGGGCGCAAGGACTGGAGGTCGAGCTCGGTGATGCCGACGACGTCGCCGTCGGAGTCCACGGCGGCGACGACGCGGCGCTCGATGCCGTTGGCGCGGTAGTCGGCCTCCAGGCGCCGAAGGCGGGAGACGGTCCACGACGGGGTGCGGAAGGCGGACTGGCCGGGTGGGGCGTCGCCGATGGCGTGGCGGGCCCGCACGTAGGACTCGACCAGATACTCGGGGGCCTGCCCGATCCACCGGACGAGCCGGTAGCCGAGCGGCACGGGCACCTCCCAGACGGCCGGGTCGACCTCGGCGAACTCGAGCAGCTGGAAGACGGAGGTGTTGACGGTGCGGAAGCCCAGCGCGGTGGCGAAGCGGGCCCCGGGCGAGTTGGACTCGACCCGGGACACCTCGGCGACCTCCCGGCCCCGGTCGCGCAACTCGACGGCGGCGGTGTGCAGCAACAAGGTGCCGATGCCCTGCCGGCGAAAGGACGGGTGCACGACGAGCCGGACCATACTGAGGTGCTCGTTGCCGTCCTCGGGCAGCTGGGTGGCCAACGCGCCGACCAGCCGGCCGTCGACCCGCGCGGTCCAGGCCAGGCTCTCGCCAAGGTCGACATCGGGATTGCGCAAGCGAGCCTGCACGGTCTCCCGGGTCGGCGGCGCGATGTCCGGATAGTCCACCCGGCTCACGGCCAGGTGCAGCTCATGGTGCTCGTCGACGTCGGCGGCCAGCGGGTCGACGAGCCGGATCTCCGGCGTCATGGCTCGATGATCCACGTGTCGAGTCGTAACGACCGCCCTTTCGACACGACTTCGACCGGATCGGCGTCACTGCGCCGCGCCCCGAGCGCCCGGGCCACGGCCACGCTGGCGGTGTTCTCGGCCTCGATCTCCAGCAGCACGTGCGGCAGGCCGACGGTGCGCAGGGCGAACTCGGTGATCACCTGGGCCGACCGCACGGCCAGCCCCTGCCGCCGGTGCCGCTTGCCGATCACGTAGCCGACCATGCACAGCGCCGGCCGCAGGAACACCATGCCCAGCGGCACGTCCTCGCCCGGCCGGGTGACGGCCAGGTGCAGCCGGTTCTCCTCGGCCCTGGTCCGGCGCATGGCGGCCAGGTACTCCCGCGCGGCGGCCAGGTCGAACGGCGAGGCGATGGGCGTGCGCAGCGCCACATCGGGGTCGTCGAACAAGTCGATCATCACGGGCAGGTCGGCGTCGGTGAAATCCCGCAGCAGCAGGCCGTTCCCGGTGATGACCAACGGCGAGGCGAACGGGTTCATGGCCCAACAATGCCAGATTTACCGGTTCGACAGCGTGCGGACGATGCTGCACGATCGGCTCCATGCGCTACCTCGTGGACACCGACGTGCCGATCGTGACCAGGGACGGCGTCGCGCTGGCCACGAACATCTGGCGGCCGGCCGACGAGCGACCGGCCCCGGTCCTGCTGCTGCGCACCCCGTACGGCAAGGACGACATCGCCAGCTACGGCGGCAACCGACCGAACCTGTTCGCGCTGCTGGCGGCCGGTTACGCGGTGGTCATCCAGTGCTGCCGCGGCACCGCGCGGTCGGCGGGCGTGCACGTGCCGCACGAGACCGAGGCGGCCGACAGCGCCGACACCGTGGCCTGGCTGCGGGAACAGCCTTGGTGCGACGGCAACATCGGCGGCTTCGGCGCGTCCTACCAGGGCGCGGTGCAGTGGCAGTCGGCGGAGTTGGTGCAGGCCATCGCCCCGACCTTCGGCACCGCCGACTTCTACCTGGCCCCCTGGTACTCCCCCGGCGGCGCGATGTCGCTGCACACCGTGCTGACCTGGATCACCGCCAACGCGGCCGGCGAGGCGATGAAAGCCGGTGCGGTGCAGGACCTTCCGGAGATCATGCGGCAGCAGTTCGACACGCTGCCGACCCGGGACCATCCCGTGCTGGCCCGGCATTTCCCTTGGCTGGACACGGTTTTCGCGCACCCGGACCACGACGGCTACTGGCAGCGGTTGGCCCCGACGGCCAAGGCGCCGGCGTTGAGCATCGGCGGCTGGTACGACGTCTTCGTCAACGAGACCGTCCGCACGCACAACGAACGGCTGATCATCGGGCCATGGACCCACCTGAGCCCCGATTACCGCAGCGCCAACCTGACCGACGCGCACCTGCGCTTCTTCGACCAGTGGCTGCGCGGCAAGCCGGACGACTCCGCACCGGTGCGGATCTTCGTGATGGGCATCGACCAGTGGCGCGACGAGCCGTCGTGGCCGCTGCCCGACACCCGGCGGATGGACTACTTCCTCGGTGAGGGAACACTTTCCGGCCAGCCACTGTCGTCCGGCAGCCTGACGTACCGGTACGACCCGCTCGATCCGGTGCCCACCATCGGCGGCAACACGCTCGCCGCCGACGCCGGCCCGCGCGACCAACGGCCGGTCGAGGCCCGGGCCGACGTGCTGTGTTTCACCGGCCCGGCGCTGGCCGATCCGTTGGAGGTCACGGGTCACGTCTCACTGACGCTGTTCGTGTCCAGTGACGCCGTGGACACGGACTTCATGGGCAAGCTGGTCGACGTGCACCCCGACGGCACCGCGATCAACCTGTGCGAGGGCATGCTGCGCGCCCGCTACCGCAACTCCCTTTCCGCCCCGGAACTCATGACGCCGGGCCGGGTCTACGAGCTGACGCTGGACCTTTCCGTGACGTCCAACGTGTTCCTACCAGGCCACCGCATCCGGCTGGAGGTCGCGAGCAGCAACTTCCCGCGCTACGACCGCAATCCCAACACGGGCGGCGTGGTCGCGGCGGCCGGGCCGAAGGATGTGGTGGTCGCCGAGAACACCGTCCACTTCGGACCGGGCCGCCCCAGCCGGCTGTCCCTGCCGGTGATTCCTAACGCCAGGTGACCAGGTCCTCCAACGGGATCCGCTTCGGCCGGTGGGTGAGGCTGGCCGTGACGCCACGGGAGTTGTCGTCGGAGTAACCGAGGGTCAGGAAGCCGGACAGGCCAACGTCCTCGGGCAGGCCGATGAGCTCCTCAAGGCCGTCGGCGTGCGGACCGAAGAAGCCGGTGGCCAGGCCTTCGTTGGCCGCGGCCAGTTGCAGCATCGCCAGCAGGCTGCCGCTGTCGAACCACCAGTACGGCACCGGCCAGTTGCCCTCGTCACCTTCGTCGGTCACCTTGTCCGGCTGGCGGTAGCGCTCGTGGTAGGACGCCTCACGGACGCCGATCGCGATCAGCACCGGAGCCACCGAGATCCACGGCTTCATGCCCGACTCCACGTACGCAGCCTCGGTCAGGCCGGCGATCTTGCCGCGCAGCTCGGGATCGGTGATGACGATCAGCCGGTGCCCCTGGCTGAAGCCCGCGCTGGGCGCGCGGTGCACGACCTGCACGATCCGGCGCAGCGCGTCCTCGGGCACCGGGTCAGACCGGTAGCTGCGCACCATCCGGCGGGCTCGGAGCACATCGGCGAAGTCCACGGGCTCTCCTCACGTATGGGCCTCCAGCATGCCACGGCCGGCCGGCGCGGTTGCCCTGATCAGGACAGAATGCTTGCGAATGCGGATCGGGCCGCGGCCTGCGACTTCGTTGTGCAGCACGGACAACTCCTCCTCGGTGAGGTCGCGGTCCACGCAGCTGGCCAGGTAGGCGACGACCGGCTCCGGCGTGGGCACCGCCAGCTCGTCCTCGTAGCGGATCAGCTCGACGTCGTCGAAGTCGGCGCTCAGCAAGGCGATCGCGTTCTCCGCGCGGAACGAGAGGTCGGTGGCCTCCGGGAACGACATCGGCAGGCCGACGGTTCTGGCGATCTCCCACAGCTCAGCCATGTGCCCGCCGCCGTTGGTGGTGGCGATCAGCCGGCCGCCGGGTCCGAGGATGCGCCGCAGCTCGGCGATGGCCTTCGCCGGCTCGGGGACGTGATAGAGCATGTGGCACGCGAGCGCGCCGTCGAACGTCGCGTCGGCGAAGGGAAGGGCGTCGGCGCTGCACCGGGCCGGCGTGAATCCCTTGTCCCGCAGGGCGTTACACATCGCTGCGGAGAAGTCCGTCGGCACCAGGGTGAATTCCGGTCGTGTCGGCCACAAGGCCCCGGTGCCGCCGCCGACCTCCAGCACGCGCCGGCCTTGCCGCCACGGCAGGCGTTCGCGAACCCAGCCCGACCACGATTGCGGGTTCGTGCCGTAGCCGTGCAGGGCGATGCGCGCCGCGAGCTTGTCGACGGTCCGGTACTGAATCACATCCTCACGATGCCACGAACAGCCGGCGGCCGGCCCAGAACAAGATCCCCAGTTGCGCGATGCTGAACACGACCAGGACCGGGAGGCTGGGCAGGGCGGTCAGGGCAAGGCCCACGAGTAGCACCGGCAGGGCGAGACCCAGGTAGAACGCGAGGAAGACGCCGGCCAGTGTCTCGCCGCGCAGCTCAGGGGTGGCGACGGCGGCGACGCGGGCCAGCGCGACCCGGAAACCGAGGCCCATGCCGGCACCGCCGACGACCGTGCCGGCGGCGAACAGGAGCTCGTTGCCGGCGAGCACGCTGGCCGGGATGGCAACCAGCGACAACACCAGCGCACCGAGGCCGATGAGCAACTGGCGGCGCAGGGGTTGACCGGCGAACAGCAGCTGCGCGCCGGCCGCGGCGGCGAAGACGGACATCGCGACCAGGCCGCCGACCAGCAGCGACGGGTCGTGGAACGAGCCTCTCAGCAGGGTCGGTGCGAGGGCGCCGACCAGGCCGCTGAACATGTTGACGGCGAAGGCGACGCCGGCGGCGGCCCAGAACACCGGCCGCGCGTGCTGCGGCACCGACACGCGCTGCGGACGGTAACGAACGGCGCTTTCGTGGCGTTCGACGGTCTCAGGTACGAACTTGATGGCCACCGCCGTGATCAGGAACAGCACCAGGAAGATCGCGTACGGCGTGCTCAGCGGGCCGGTCACGGAGCTGGCCAGCAGCGCGCTGATCACCGGCCCGAGGCCGAGGCCGGCCATGGTGACCATGGACGAGAACAGGCCGGCGTCGCGGCCCGGATGGGTCACGGCCCGCAGCTCGGCCAGGTGCGCGGTGGCGGTCGCGGTCAGCGCACCGATGCCGACGCCGCCGACGAACCGGGCGATGATCAGCCCCGGCACGTCCGGCCAGGTCAGGAACACCGTCGCCGCCACGGCCTCGGCCAGCACGGCGGCCAGCGCGACGCGACGGCGGCCGACCCAGTCGCTGACGTGGCCGACCAGGTAGATGCTGGCCACGACGCCGACCGCGTAGGCGGCGAACACGACCGTGATCACGACCGTCGGGAAGCCGTCGCGCTGCTGGTAGAGCGGGTAGAGCGGGGTCGGCAGCGTGGAGAAGGCCAGCGCGAGCAGGAAGGCGGCGGCCACCACCCGGAAGCCGGCGCCGTGGCCCAACCGCGGCGTGGTGCGCGCGGCCATCAGCGTGGAAGTCATGGTCCGAGTGTGTGCCGCCGCTTGCATCGAGTCCAACGAAAGATCCTGGTCACAGTTATCGACACAATGCGATAATCGACGGCGTGGACACGCGTCAGCTGGAGTACTTCGTCGCGGTCGCCGAGGAGCTGAGCTTCACCCGGGCCGCGGTGCGGCTGCAGGCCGTCCAGTCGACCGTCTCGGCCGGCATCAAGTCGCTCGAGACGGACCTGCGCACCACCCTGTTCGACCGGTCGACCCGCACGGTCGCGCTCACCCCGGCCGGCGCGGCGTTCCTGCCCGAGGCCAAGGCGACGCTGGCCCAGCTGGACCGGGCCCGATCGGTCGTGCAGGAGGCCGGCGCGGGGCTGCGCGGCAGCCTGCGCATCGGCACCATGATCAGCGTCGGCGTGCTCGACCTGCCCGGCCTGCTCGGCGCGTTCCACCGCGAGTATCCGCTGGTCGACCTGCACCTGACCGCGTCGATGCACGGTTCCGCCGGGCTGGCCGACGACGTCCGCGCCGGCCGCCTCGACGCCGCCCTGCTCGCGCTGCCCGCGGCCGATCTGGCCGGCCTGTGGTCGCGCGAGCTGGACCGTCGCCCGTACCTCGTGCTGGTGCCGGCCGACCACCGGTTCGCGGACCGGGCCACGCTGACCGTCGCCGACCTGGGCGGCGAGGATTTCGTCGACCTGCCACGGGGTTTCGGCAATCGGATAGCCGTCGACCGGGCCTTCGCCGCGGCCGGCCGACCCCGGCGGGTGGTGGCCGAGGTCGCCGACCTGCGAGTGGTGGCCGACTACGTGCGGGCCGGGCTGGGCATCGCGGTGGTGCCGGACCTGGACATCGTGCACCGGCCCGACGTGGTGGCGATCGAACTGGCCGACATGGACGTGCAGTGGCGGGTGACGCTGGTGTGCCTGGCCGATCACCGGCCCAGCCGGGCGCTGAGCACCCTGTTGGGACTGGTCGACGTGCTGTTGACGGCCGGCGACGACGACCAATAGCGTTTCCGCGGGTGAGCGACGAGACGTTCTCCCTGCTGGTCAACGGGGCCGAGGTGACGGTCGAAGCCGACCGGGACACCCCGCTGCTGTACGCGTTGCGCAATCAGCTCGGCCTCAAGGGCACCCGGTTCGGCTGCGGGCTCGGGCTGTGCGGGTCGTGCAACGTGCTCGTCGACGGACGGGTCGTGCACTCCTGCGACACTCCACTGTGGTCGGTCGTGGGCAAGGAAATCCTTACGGTGGAGGGGCTTGGCGACTCCGCCTTGCAGCGCGCCATGATCGACGAGCAGGCGGCGCAATGCGGGTACTGCGTGTCCGGGGTGGTGATGACCGCGACCGCTTTGCTGGCAAGGAATTCCGGGCCGTCGGAGGACGAGGTCCGGGAAGCCCTGGACGGCAACCTCTGCCGGTGCGGGGCACACAACCGTATGGTCCGCGCCGTGCTGAAGGCCGCCCGGTGATCCCGGCCAACCTGGCGGCGAATCCCCTCCTGTCGCACTGGGTTTCCGTTCAGCCCGACGGCACCATCGACGTCCGTTGCGGGAAAGTCGAGCTGGGACAGGGCATTCTGTCGGCTTTGGCGCAGATCGTCGCCGATGAGCTGGACGTCTCCTACGACCGGATCCGCATGGTGCCGCTGACCACCGACGCCAGTCCCGACGAGGCTCTGACCGCCGGCAGCAAGTCGATCGAGCACTCCGGCGCCGCGCTGCGTCAGGTCGGGGCCGAGGTCCGCGCTCTCTTCCTGACCGCCGCGTCGAAACTGTTGGGGACTGCCCAGCTGTCCGTTGTAGACGGTGTGATCAACGGTTCGGTCAGCTACTGGGACCTGCTCGACGAGGTCGACCTCGACGTCGAGGCAACCGGTGCCGTGTCGCCGAAGCCCGTTGCCCAGCGACGTGTCGTGGGCACCAGTCCTGGCCGTCTGGACATTCCCGACAAGGTGTACGGCCGCCCCCGTTTCATCCACGACTTGTCGTTGCCGGGCATGCTCTACGGCCGCGTCGTCCGGCCGCCCTCGCGTGGCGCGACGCTCGTTTCCCTGGACAGCAGTGCGGCTTTGGCTTTGGGCGGCGTCGAGGTCGTGCGGGACGGCAACTTTCTCGGCGTGATCGCTTCCCGCGAGGAGACCGCCCTACGCGCCGCCGAGTCGCTGCGCTGCGAGTGGACCGAGCAGGACAGCCTGCCCGATGTCGATGCCCTGCCGGACTTCCTGATGTCCCAAGCCACCGAGGACGTCGTTCTCGCCGATGAGTCCACTTCGGACGTTGGCGTGACGACCGTCAGCGCCACCTACTCCCGGCCTTATCTGGCCCACGCTTCGATGGCGCCGTCGTGCGGCGTTGCCCGGTGGGACGGCGACAAACTGGAGCTGTGGACGCACAGTCAGGGCGTCTACCACCTTCGACGGGACATCTGCCGGGCCCTGGGCGTCGCGATCGACCAGGTCACCCTGCACCACGTCGAGGGCGCCGGGGCGTATGGCCACAACGGCGCCGATGACGCCGCCTTCGACGCCGTTCTGTTGGCCCGGGCCGTGAACGGGCAGGCCGTGCAGGTCGTCTGGTCCCGCGAGGACGAGCTCGGCTGGTCCCCGTTCGGCGCTGCGATGGCCGTGCACATCGAAGCCGATCTGTCCGCCGCCGGCGACGTCGTCGCCTGGCGGCATGACGTCCACAGCAACGGCCATGTGTCTCGCCCCGGACTCTTCGACGTGCCTTCCCTGCTCGGGGCCCAGCTGCGGACCGGCACTGCACCGCCGGTCTCCATGGATCCCCCGTTCGCCGGCGGCGGCGGTTCCGAACGCAACTCCGTGCCGCTGTACACGTTTCCCGGCCAGCGCGTCACCAAGCATCGCCTGCTTGAAATGCCCCTTCGCACCTCGTCACTACGGGCTCTCGGCGCGTACGCCAACGTCTTCGCCATCGAGTCCTTTGTGGACGAGCTTGCCGTGCGCGCCGGGGTCGATCCCGTCGCGTACCGGTTGCGCCACTTGGCCGACGAGCGCGCCAAGGCCGTTGTCATCGCAGCCGCCGACGCGGCCGGCTGGGCCGATCGCGGCGAGGGTTGGGGCTTCGCCTTCGCCCGGTACAGCAACCATGGCGCGTACTGCGCCGTCGTCGCCGAGGTCGAGGCCGAGACCTCGGTTCGCGTCAAGCGCCTCACCCTCGCCGTCGACGCCGGCGCCGTGATCAGCCCCGACGGCCTGCGCAACCAGGTCGAGGGCGGGGCCGTCCAGAGCACCAGCTGGACCGTCAAGGAACAGGTGCGGTTCTCCCGGTCCCAGGTCGTCAGCACCGACTGGGAGTCCTATCCCATCCTGCGGTTCTCCGAGGTGCCGGCGGTCGAGGTCGTGATCGTGGACAGCGGAGACCAGCCCAGCCTCGGGGCCGGCGAGACCGCCCAGGGGCCGACCGCGGCGGCCATCGCCAACGCGGTGCACTCGGCGCTGGGCGTTCGGGTCCGCCACCTCCCCCTCAGCCCGGCCAACATCATCGCGGCTCTGTGAGAGCGGCGACGGAGCCGCGGACGATGAGCTCGACCGGGAGCACGACGCGTTTGGGCGGGGCGGCGGGGCTGGCGATGCGCTCCAGCAGCAGCCGCGCGGCCTCGTAGCCGATGTCGTAGTGCGGAATGCGGACGGTGGTGAGCGCGGGGCGCTGCCGGTCGACGAAGGGCATGTCGTTGAAGCCGGTGACCGAGACATCCTCGGGACAGCGCAGTCCGAGCTCGGCCAGCGCGCCGTAACAGCCGAGGGCGATCATGTCGTTGCCGGCGACGATGGCGGTGGGCCGCACGCCGGCGAGGAGCTTGTGGGTGGCCTCGAAGCCGGCCTGCTCGCTGAAGGCGGCGCACACCTCGACGCCGGCGGGGGCCAGCTCGTGCGCGGCGAGGCCGTCCAGAAAGGCCCGATGGCGCTCGACGCCGGTGGAGGTGTCCTGCGGCCCGGCGAGATGGGCGATCCGCGAATGCCCCCGCTCGACCAGCAGGTTCACCAAGGCATGCACGCCGGCCCCGCTGTCGGCGACCACGGAGGGGACGTCGTCGGCGTCGGTGCGGCGGTTGACCAGGACGACGGACACGTCCGGCCCCAGCGGCAGGCTGTCCAGCTTGCTGGTGGCCAGGATGAACCCGGCCAGCTGCTGCCCGCGCATGGTGGACAGCAGGTCCCGCTCCCGCTCGGCGTCACCGTCGGTGTTGCCGAGCAGGGCCAGGTAGCCGGCCTCCCGCAGGGCGTCCTCGACGCCGCGCACGATCGGCGGGAACACGGGATTGCGCAGGTCGGGAATGACCACGCCGACCACCGACGACGTCCGCGTCCGCAGGCTGCGCGCGGCCGAGTTGGGCGAGTAGCCCAGCGTCCGCGCGGCCTCGACGATCCGGGCCGCGGTGCGCGGGCTCACCTTGTCCCTGGTCTGCGGGTTCAGCGCACGGCTCGCGGTCGCCGCGTGCACACGGGCCAGATCGGCGACGTCCTTGATGGTCGCGGGCTTGTCCATCGCGCCAGCATATTGACCGCGCCGGCATCGTGACCGCAATGGCGCGGACGCGGCGAGCTCACTCGTCCGGAGTCAACCCATCATCCACTGGCACATCCTCCGGCTCCAGCACGAGACCGGCCCGGCGGGCCTGCTCCAGCACGAGGGCGGCGAAGTCCTCGTCGGTGTGGCCGGCGCCGACGGCCGACGCGATCAGCGCGGCCGCGGCCGACGCGATGGGCATCGGCGCCTCCAGACTGCGGGCGGCGGCCAGGCCCAGGTCGAAGTCCTTGCGCAACAAGGGCATCGTGAAGGTGGGGGTGAAGTCGAGGTTGACCAGCGCGGGAGACTTGTACCGGGTGAACACCGAACCCAACACCGAGTCGTTGAGGAACTCGAGGAACGCCGCCCGGCTGACGCCGCCCTTCTCGGCCAGCACGGTGATCTCCGACAGCGACTGGATGACCACGCCGAGGAAGACATTGTGAGCGATCTTCACCAGCCGGGCGACCTCGTCGTCGCCGACGTAGGTCACGCCACGGCCGAGCACCCGCAGCACCGGCTCGACCTCGTCGAACACCGGGCGCGGACCGGACACGGCCAGGGTCAGCTTGCCGGCGGCGACGACCTTCGGGTTGCCGCTGACCGGCGCGGCGAGCAGCTCGGAGCCGCGCTTGCGGGCGGCCACCCGGACGGCGGCCGACGCCTCCTCGGACACCGT
>Ga0310811_10009936_pt1 | contig 12300 bp, 5 predicted proteins | sample YCmetagenome_FD_207642 | JGI IMG/M metagenome (GOLD analysis project Ga0310811, IMG submission 207642) | Soil microbial communities from experimental microcosm in Duke University, North Carolina, United States - YC | ecosystem: Engineered > Artificial ecosystem > Soil microcosm > Unclassified ... | reverse complement strand
TCGGTTTGGCGCGACCCGGCCGGGCAGCCTTACCGGCCCGCCATCGGCAGGCCGCGCCGGCCGCACCACACACTCAACCAGGAGTCGTTATGGCAACCATCAAAGTAGACGTCGTTAGCGCCGAAGAGCGGGTTTATTCGGGCCAAGCGAAATTCGTCGCGCTGCCGGGCGAAGCGGGTGAACTCGGCGTGCTGCCGGGCCACACGCCGTTGATCACGCGGATTCGTCCGGGTGCAGTGCGCATCGAAGATGAAAACGGCGACGAGCAGTTCGTGTTCGTTGCTGGCGGTATTCTCGAAGTGCAGCCGGGCGCTGTCACGGTGCTCGCCGACACCGCGATTCGCGGCCAGGATCTCGACGAGGCGAAGGCGGACAAAGCCCGTCAGGCCGCCGAGGAGGCGATGGCGAACCGCGGCTCGAACCTCGAGTACGCGACCGCGCAAGCCGAGCTGGCCTACGCGACCGCGCAGCTAGCGGCGATCCAGCAACTTCGCAAGCGCCGCGGATCGCACTGATCCCGCCGTACATACCGTGTGAGCTGTTGGTGTAGCCGCGGCAGCGCTGAGAAAGCAGCCTTCGGGCTGCTTTCTCAATATGTGGCCCGGCATGGGCAAAAAAAAAAGCGGGCGCAGAGCCCGCTAAAAACCACACGCTACGGGGTTAGCGCGAGGAGACCATAGGTGGGTGTCATAGGCATGGCCGGCTTGGCTTGCCGCCCTAAATGGGCTTGGCTTACCGCCGCAACCGCCTAGCCGTCAAAGCGTGGTCGAGTTTTGCATACGCCGCAGACGACCCCAACAAGGATGCCCCTCACCAGAGGGCTTCGGCCGAGGCCGACCGGTGTGCGACGACACATATCCGCTCATACGTGACGACGCCAACCACATCCGTGTTGAAACCGTTGACGAACATTCTGGTTCAATTAGGTGCGGGTGGGGGTAACAAAGTGTTTCAGGTTGTAACCACCGATCGAATGCAGTTTTTTAGGAAATTTGTGCTGCTTTGGCGTCAATTTGTCGCTTTTTTTCTAGCGACAAACGTCAACGGACCTGATATGGGGTTGCACCTGTGCGGTGGCGGGACATCGCTGGCGGAATGGCTTTACTGACGCTGCGTGGGCGCGCAGCGCTCACGAGCGTCGGCGAGCGTCGATCACAGCGTCGCGTTTGCGCGGAGAATCATGTGCGCCGCATCCGCTAAAATGGTAGTTTGTGCGAGCGGCACCGAGCCGCGGCACTCACGCACCCAGCACCGACCGGCATCCCTTCCGTGGCCCAAACTTTCGCGAACGACACTTTCCTGCGCGCCTTGAGGCGCGAGCCGACCGACTACACGCCCATCTGGCTGATGCGCCAGGCCGGCCGCTACCTGCCCGAATACAACGCCACGCGCCAGCGCGCGGGCAGCTTTCTCGGTCTCGCCAAGAATCCCGATTACGCGACCGAAGTGACCTTGCAACCGCTCGATCGCTACCCGCTCGATGCCGCGATTCTTTTCTCCGATATTCTGACGATCCCCGACGCGATGGGTCTCGGGCTCGAGTTTCACGCCGGTGAAGGTCCGACCTTTGCCCGGCCGGTGCGCACCGAGGAGGATGTCGCGCGTCTTGCGGTGCCCGACATCGACGCGACCCTGCGCTATGTCACCGATGCGGTCGCGCAGATCCGCCGGGCCTTGCTCGGCGCGGACGGTCGTCAGCGTGTGCCGCTGATCGGCTTCTCCGGGTCGCCGTGGACGCTGGCGTGCTACATGGTCGAGGGGGGCGGCAGCGACGACTTCCGCACGGTCAAGTCGATGTTGTACGCCAGGCCCGACTTGATGCACCGGATTCTCGACGTGAACGCGCGTGCGGTCGCCGCGTATCTGAACGCCCAAATCGAAGCGGGTGCGCAGGCGGTCATGATTTTCGACACATGGGGCGGCGTGCTCGCGGATGGAATCTATCAGCGCTATTCGCTCGACTACATCGCGCGCGCGGTGGCGGACCTGAAGCGCGAACATGACGGCGCGACGGTTCCCGTGATCGCCTTCACGAAGGGCGGGGGTCACTGGCTGGAACAGATCGCCGCGACCGGCGTCGACGCGGTGGGGCTCGACTGGACCGTCGATTTGAAGCGTGCGCGCGAGCGGGTCGCCGGCCGGGTCGCGCTACAGGGCAATCTCGATCCGAATGTGCTGTTTGCACCGCCGGAAACCATCCGCGAGCAAGCGCGCGCGGTACTCGACGCGTACGGCAACCACCCCGGCCACGTGTTCAACCTCGGTCACGGGATCTCCCAGTTCACGCCGCCGGACGCGGTGACGACGCTGGTCGACGAAGTGCATCGGCACAGCCGGGCATTGCGTACCGCCGGCAACTGACGAGGCGGCACAGGCCGGTAAGTCAAGGTAAGGGGCGGTCCTGGGCCGAACCTGGGCAAGCAGGGCGCCAGGCGTCGAAGCGGGCCTCGCGCCGACTGGCGGGACGGCCCGGCAACCCCTAGCCAGGCGTGTTGTCAAGCCCTCTATGCATTAGTTATGCACATTTCTCTTACCGCCCTGCAAGACTCGCCCTAATGCATCGATCGCTGTCACGAAAATTGCGCATGGAAGCTAAGTGCTTGATTTTAAAGAAAGTGCCTCTAGCTGCTAGGAATGTAGGCATTCCGTGAAAAGTTCCATATGACGCCGCTTTGCGATGGGTACGAGGGGGTTTTCAACAGAGTTATCCACAGCATTTGTGGATACTGAAATTTCATAAGACTAATCTGACGCTTAGCGGCGAAATGGATGTTTTACTTTAACTTCGGTGTGCTGGACCTCACAAGAGCGCGCGGGGTAGTGACAGCCCGGGACTGCGGTGCATGACGGCGCAAGGATGAGCGCGCGGTATGTGCGCGTCGCGCTCGACCATCCGCTCGCGACCTTGTTCGACTATGCCTGGACGCTCGATGGCGAGCCGGTGCGCGGCATGTTGGTGCGAGTGCCGTTTGGTCGTCGCCACACGATCGGGTTGGTGCATCAGGTGAGTAGCGCGACCGAAGTGCCCATCGACAAGATTCGCGCGGTGGCGCAGGCTTGTTTCGGGTGCCCGCCGTTATCGGACGCGTGGCTCCGGCTTACGGAGTTCGCGGCCGACTACTATCAGCGTGGTCTGGGCGAGGTGGCGTTGCCCGCACTGCCGCAGGCGCTGCGCGACGCTGAGCGCTGGCAGCGCCTGTTCGCCCCGCAGCACACGTACCGGCTCAGCGATGCGGGCCGAGCGGCGCTGCCTGACGCGCTGCCGGTCCGCGCCGCCGCGCTGCGCCGGCTCGCGGCGGCGATGCTCGATGCCGGGACACTGGCCGCCGACGCGACCCGCGCTTTTCATCCGAAAGCGAACGCTGTACTGGCGCAATGGGCGACGCTCGGCTGGGTGAGCCTCGAGATGAGTTTGCCGTTGGTCAGTTCGTCGTTGATGTCTCCCGCCGCCGACACCGACACCGACACCGACACCGACACCGACGCCGTCGCCATCGTGACGACGCTGTCCGCGAGCGTGCCGGACGAGACGACACCGCACGGGAGCGCACCGCACACGCCGCCCCCGCACACGAGCGCCCCCGCGCTGAATGCCGAACAGGCTGCCGCCGTCGCGGCGATTGCCGCGGCGCGTGGCTTCGCGCCATTCCTGCTGTACGGCGTCACGGGCAGCGGCAAGACGGAGGTCTACCTGCGCGCGCTGGCGCAGTTGTTCGAGCGTCAGCCGGATGCGCAGGCCTTGGTGCTGGTCCCCGAAATCAACCTCACGCCCCAGTTCGAGGCGGCATTCCGCGCCCGCTTCGCGGCACGTTCAGGCGCGCACGACAGCGAGTGGCCGGAAGACGCCATCGTCACCTTGCACAGCGCGCTCGCGGAGGGCGAACGTGCGCGCAACTGGCTGGCCGCTCACGCTGGTGGCGCGCGCATCGTGCTCGGCACGCGCCTGGCGGTACTCGCGTCGATGCCGCGGCTGGCGCTCATCGTCGTCGACGAAGAGCACGAAGCCGCGTACAAGCAGCAGGAAGGCCTGCGTTATTCGGCGCGCGATCTCTCCGTGTACCGGGCCAAGCAGCTGGACATCCCAGTCGTGCTGGGTTCCGCGACACCCTCGCTGGAGAGTTGGTGGCACGCTCAGCAGAAGCGTTATACCCAGATCGAATTGACGCGGCGTGCCGTCGCGGATGCGGTGTTGCCGGCCGTTCGGCTGATTGATACCGACGCGGAAAAGCGTGCCGGTCGTGCGACGATCGAAGGTTTGTCGGCGCCGCTGGTCGCGGCCCTGAAACAGCGCGTCGAGCGCGGCGAGCAAAGCCTGGTCTTTTTGAACCGGCGTGGCTACGCGCCCGTGCTCGCGTGCGACGCGTGCGGCTGGGTTGCGGGCTGCCCGCGCTGCAGTGCGTATGTGGTGCTGCACAAGCCCGAGCGTGCGATGCGCTGCCATCATTGCGGATGGGAAAGCCGCATTCCCCGCGCGTGTCCCGATTGCGGCAACGTCGATCTCGCGCCGTTCGGCCGCGGCACGCAACGTATCGAGGAAGCGCTGGCCGGTGCGGTGCCGGGCGCAAGGGTGCTGCGCATCGACGCGGACAGCACACGCCGCAAAGGCAGTGCTCAGGCGCTGTTCTCGGACGTGCACGCTGGCGATGTCGACATCCTGGTCGGTACCCAGATGATCGCGAAGGGTCACGACTTCCAGCGCGTCACGCTGGTCGGTGTGATGAACGCGGATGCCGCGTTGTTTTCCCACGACTTCCGTGCGACCGAACGGCTTTTCGCCCAGTTGATGCAGGTCAGCGGACGCGCTGGGCGCGGCGGCGCGCGCGGTGAGGTTCTGATCCAGAGCGGGCATCCGCGCCACGCGATCTATGATGCGCTGATCCGGCACGATTACCCGGGCTTTGCCAACGCAACGCTCGCCGAGCGCCGGGAGGCGCGGCTGCCGCCGTTCGTGTTCCAGGCCCTGCTGCGCGCCGAAGCGCGCACCTTGGAAGGCGCGCTCGCGTTTCTGGATGCTGGCGCCGAGGCGCTCGATACGATTCCCGGTGCGGAGCGCGTGACGCGCTATGATCCCGTGCCGATGACGATCGTCAAGGTGTTCAACGTGCACCGCGCGCAATTGCTGATAGAAAGCGCCTCGCGCGCCGCACTACAATCCACGTTGCGCGCGTGGTTGCCGCTGTTGCGCGACCTCAAGGGCGCGCTGCGCTGGACCGTCGAGGTGGACCCGCTCGATATTTGAGCGCCAGGCCGCGCGGTACGCCGAGGGGACGCCGCACCTTCTCGAGTTGCCTTTAGCGCTGCAAGCGGCTTCGCGCGCTGCGCATGCGCACGCGAAAGACGGGTCCGCGCTTCGACGTGGCATCGCGTAGCGCTAGCGCCGATACATCGAAGCGGGTGCGGCGAGAGCGTTGCGCTGACTCCCGGCTGCGCGATGTGCTGGGTACCTCACCAAAGCAGGACATATCTTGGTCTCCACGGTTCGCTGCGACTTGCAGCCGCCGCGCCGCGTGCCGCGAGCGCGGAATCAGTTCGCCATGCCTGCTTAACGGCCCGCAAGGCACGGTGCCCAATAAGGGAAAATACCGACCCGCAGCGGCCCGCGCCGGCCCTTGCCCAAACCCCTCAAACCCTTGCCGGGCGGCGCTCCTGGCGAGGTGCAACCGTGCTGCCGATTTGGTTGCACCATGATATTTGACGGAGTACGATTCGCGACACTTCAGGGACTGTCGGCAGCGAGCCGGCGCACGGAAACGATCATGGCGAGCACCACCCTTGGCGTCAAAGTGGACGATTTGCTGCGCGCGCGTCTGAAGGACGCGGCGCAGCGTCTGGAGCGCACGCCGCACTGGTTGATCAAGCAGGCCATCTTCGCCTATCTGGAGAAGATCGAGCACGGCGCGCTGCCTGCGGAGTTGGGCGCGTCGCCCGGCCACGCCGATCTAGCCGATGCCCCCGCTGACGACGGCGCGTGCCGCCCATTTCTGGATTTCGCGCAGAACGTGCAGCCGCAGTCGGTGCTGCGCGCGGCGATCACGGCCGCATACCGTCGGCCCGAGCCGGAGTGCGTGCCGTTCCTGCTCGGCCACGCGCGGCTGCCAGCCGATGTTGCGGCGCAGGTGACGGCGCTTGCCACGCGGCTCGTCGAGGCGCTGCGCGCGAAGCGCACGGGCGGCGGCGTCGAGGGGTTGATCCATGAGTTCTCGCTGTCGAGCCAGGAGGGCGTCGCACTGATGTGCCTCGCCGAAGCGCTGCTGCGCATTCCCGATCGCGCCACGCGCGACGCGCTGATTCGCGACAAGATCAGCAAGGGCGACTGGCGCTCGCACGTCGGGCATGCGCCGTCGCTGTTCGTCAATGCGGCGACCTGGGGTTTGATGATCACCGGCAAGCTGGTCACGACCAACAGCGAGGCGGGTTTGTCGTCCGCCCTCACGCGGCTCATCGGCCGCGGCGGCGAGCCCCTGATCCGCAAGGGCGTCGACATGACGATGCGGCTGATGGGCGAGCAGTTCGTGACGGGCGAAACCATCTCCGAAGCGCTGGCGAACAGCCGCAAATTCGAAGCGCGCGGCTTTCGTTACTCGTACGACATGCTCGGCGAAGCGGCGACCACCGAGCAAGACGCGCTGCGCTACTACACGTCGTACGAGCAAGCGATTCACGCGATCGGCAAGGCCGCGGGCGGGCGCGGGATCTACGAGGGCCCGGGCATCTCCATCAAGCTGTCGGCGCTGCATCCGCGCTACTCGCGCGCGCAGTACGATCGGGTGATCGGCGAGTTGCTGCCGCGGGTGCGCTCGCTGGCACTCCTGGCGCGCCGTTACGACATCGGCCTGAACATCGACGCGGAGGAGGCCGACCGCCTGGAAATTTCGCTCGACCTGCTCGAAGCGCTATGCTTCGACGCGGAGCTGGCCGGTTGGAACGGCATCGGCTTCGTGGTGCAGGCGTACCAGAAGCGTAGTGCGTTCGTGATCGATTACCTCGTCGATTTGGCGCGTCGCAGCCGCCACCGGGTCATGGTGCGGCTCGTCAAGGGCGCATACTGGGACACCGAGATCAAGCGCGCACAGATCGACGGCCTGGAAGGCTACCCGGTCTACACACGCAAGATCTATACGGACGTGTCGTACCTCGCTTGCGCGAAAAAGCTGCTTGGCGCGCCCGATGCGGTTTATCCGCAATTCGCCACGCACAACGCGCACACACTGGCCGCGATCTATCACTTGGCCGGACAGAACTACTACCCCGGCCAGTACGAGTTCCAGTGCCTGCACGGGATGGGGGAGCCGCTGTACGAAGAAGTCACCGGCCCCACCGCCGAGGGCAAGCTGAACCGGCCGTGCCGCGTCTATGCGCCGGTCGGCACGCACGAGACGCTCCTTGCGTATCTGGTGCGGCGCCTGCTCGAAAACGGCGCCAATACGTCGTTCGTGAACCGGATCGCCGATCCGGCCGTGAAGGTGAGCGAGCTGATCGCCGACCCGGTCGAAGAGGCCTCGATGATCGTGCCGCTCGGTGCGCCGCACCCGAAGATTGCGCTGCCGCGCGCACTGTACGGCAATGAGCGCATCAATTCGATGGGCCTCGATCTGTCCAATGAGCACCGGCTCGCGTCGCTGTCGTCGGCCTTGCTGGCGAGCGTCAACAGCCCGTGGCGCGCGCTGCCGATGCTCGTCGAGGGCAACGCGTTGGCGCCGGGCGCGACAGGCGTACCGCGCGAAGTGCGCAACCCGGCAGACCTGCGCGATCGGGTCGGCGTCGTGGTGGATTCGACTCCGGAGCAGGTGGAGGCAGCGCTCGCCAACGCCGTCGCCGCGGCGCCCATTTGGCAGGCGACGCCGGTAGAGGCGCGCGCCGATTGCTTGACGCGCGCGGCGGACCTGCTCGAAGCGCAGATGCCTACGCTGATGGGGTTGATCGTGCGCGAAGCGGGGAAGTCGCTGTCGAACGCGGTCGCCGAGATCCGGGAAGCGATCGATTTCCTGCGCTACTACGCCGCGCAGATTCGCAGCACGTTCTCGAACGACACGCACCGCCCGCTAGGCCCCGTGGTCTGCATCAGCCCGTGGAACTTTCCACTGGCGATTTTCATGGGACAAGTGGCGGCGGCGCTTGCGGCGGGCAATACGGTGCTGGCCAAGCCGGCGGAACAGACGCCGCTGATCGCCGCGCAGGCGGTTCGGCTGCTGCGCGCGGCCGGCGTGCCCATGGGGGCGGTGCAGCTGCTGCCGGGGGAGGGCGAGACGGTTGGCGCCGCGCTGGTCGCCGACCCGCGCACACGCGGCGTCGTATTCACGGGCTCCACCGAGGTGGCGCGGCAAATCAACCAGACGCTGGCCGCACGCCTGGACCCGGACGGCAAGCCGATTCCGCTGATCGCCGAAACCGGTGGCCAGAATGCCATGATCGTCGATTCGTCGGCGCTGGCGGAACAGGTGGTCGCGGATGTGCTGCAGTCCGCCTTCGATTCGGCCGGACAGCGTTGTTCGGCACTGCGCGTACTGTGCCTGCAGGAGGACATCGCCGAGCGCATCTTGGCGATGCTGACCGGCGCGATGCGCGAGCTGGCGATCGGCAACCCGGATCGGCTGTCGATCGATGTCGGTCCGGTGATCGATGCGCAGGCGCAGCGCAATCTCGACGCGTACGTCGCCGCCATGCGCGAGAAGGGGCGCCCGGTGACGCAACTGACGTTGCCCGACGACGCGAACCACGGCACCTTCGTCGCGCCGACGCTGATCGAGATCGCGTCGCTGGACGAACTGGAGCGCGAAGTATTCGGTCCGGTGCTGCACGTGGTGCGCTACCGCCGCAGCGCGCTGGACGCGCTGCTCGAATCGATCCGTAAAACCGGCTACGGGCTGACGCTCGGGATTCATACGCGCATCGACGAGACCATCGCGCACGTGGTCGAGCGCGCGCATGTCGGCAATATCTATGTGAACCGCAACATGATCGGCGCGGTGGTGGGCGTGCAACCGTTCGGCGGCGAGGGCTTGTCGGGCACCGGGCCGAAGGCGGGCGGCGCGCTCTACCTGCAGCGACTGCTGGCCAAGCGCCCGGCCGGCATACCGGCGATCCTGGCGAACGCGCCGATGTCGGAGGCGCCGCGCGAAGACGATGCCGCGACCGGGCTGAGGGCGTTTCGCGATTGGCTCATCGAACAGCGCGACCCGCAGATGGCGGCGCGCTGCGATGCCTACCTGACGCAAGTGCTGGCCGACGCAGCGGCCGTACTGCCCGGGCCGACCGGTGAGAGAAACACCTATTCGCTCGTTGCCCGCGGTACGGTATTGTGTGTCGCCACTACTGCGAGCGGTGCCCGCGCGCAATTCGCGGCGGTGCTTGCGACCGGCAATCGCGCGATGTTCGCCAGCGCCGCGGGGGCGGAATTGGCGCATGTGCTGCCCGCCATGTTGCGGCAGCATGCCGACGTGAAAGTGCCTGTGACTGCTCCGGCGATCAACCCGGCGATCACCCCAGTGACCGCTCCTGCCAGTGATCTAACGCGCACCGACGCGGTGAACGCTGGTGCCTATGATGCGGTCCTTTTCGAGGGCGACAGCGACGCGCTGCAGGTGCTCGTCAAACAGATCGCCATGCGAGGCGGGCCCATTGTCAGCGTGCAGGGCGTCGCGTCGGGCGCGTTCGCGAACGGCGGCGGGCGCAATCCCGGCGCCCCGGGCGCCGAGGAAGACTACGCGCTGGAGCGCTTGTTGACTGAGCGGTCGGTCAGTGTGAACACCGCGGCCGCGGGCGGCAACGCCAATTTGATGACGATCGGCTGAGCGCTCGCCGAATCTCACCAAGCCGGAGCGGGCAGGGACGCTGCGCCGCTTCATCCATCTGGCATCAAGGAGAAGAAATGAAATACACGATGAGCAAGCTGGCGCGCGCGACGTTGTCCGCCACGTTGTTGCTGACGGGGGTTGCAGCGCACGCCCAACAGGTGGAACAAGTGAAAATCGGCTTTGCCGGGCCGATGACCGGAGCGCAGGCGCACTACGGCAAGGATTTCCAGAACGGCATCACGCTCGCCGTGGAAGATTTCAACGCGACCAATCCCGTGATCGACGGCAAGCCGGTGCGCATCGTGCTGGCGTCGGCCGATGACCAGGCCGACCCGCGCACCGGCACGACGGTGGCGCAGAAGCTCGTGGACGAGGGCATCAAGGGCATGCTCGGCCACTTCAACTCGGGCACGACGATTCCCGCCTCGCGGATCTACGCGAACGCCGGCATTCCGGAAATCGCGATGGCCACCGCGCCGGAATATACCCAACAAGGTTTCAAGACCGCTTTCCGCATGATGACGTCCGACACGCAGCAGGGCTCGGTCGCGGGCGGCTTCGCGGTGAAAAACCTGGGGTTCAAGAAGATCGCGATCGTCGACGATCGGAGCGCGTACGGCCAAGGCCTCGCGGACCAGTTCGAGAAGGCCGCTAAAGCGGCGGGCGCCAAGATCGTCAAGCGTGAATACACGAACGACAAAGCGGTCGACTTCAAGGCGATTCTCACTACGCTCAAGGCGGCGGGACCGGACCTGATCTACTATGGCGGCGCCGATTCGCAAGCCGGCCCCATGGTCAAGCAGATGAAGACGCTCGGCATCAAGGCGCCGCTGATGGCTGGCGAAATGGTCAAGACCGACACATTCCTGAAGGTCGCGGGGCCTGATGCCGACGGCACGGTGGCATCGCTGGCGGGCCTGCCGCTCGACCAGATGCCGGGCGGTAAAGACTACGTCGCGAAGTACAAGAAGCGTTTCAACGAAGATGTGCAGACCTATTCGCCGTACGCGTACGACGGCGCGATGGCGATGTTCGCAGCGATGAAAACGGCCAACTCGACGGACCCGGCGAAATACCTGCCGGCGCTGGCGAAGACGCAGATGAAGGGTGTCACGACGAACAATCTCGCGTACGACGCAAAGGGCGACCTCAAGAGCGGCGGCATCACCTTATATAAGGTGGTGGGCGGCAAGTGGGAGCCGCTCCAGAGCATTGGCGGGAGGTGAGGGGCGTATCGCGAGCCTTGGCGGGAAGTGCGGGCCGCACCGCGAGTCTTGGCGCGGTCGCGGTGACCCTGCCGCCAGGCATTAGCACTCGACGATATTGACGGCCAGTCCGCCGCGCGACGTTTCCTTGTACTTGGTCTTCATGTCGGCGCCCGTTTCGCGCATCGTCTTGATCACCGAATCGAGTGAGACATAGTGCGAGCCGTCGCCGCGCAGCGCCATGCGCGCGGCGTTGACCGCCTTCACCGACGCCATGGCGTTGCGCTCGATGCATGGAATCTGCACCATTCCGCCGACCGGATCGCAGGTGAGGCCGAGATTGTGTTCCATGCCGATTTCGGCGGCGTTTTCGACCTGTGACGGGGTCCCGCCGGTCACTGCGGCGAGCGCGCCCGCCGCCATCGAGCAGGCGACGCCGACTTCCCCTTGGCAGCCGACTTCCGCGCCCGAGATCGACGCATTGAGCTTGTACAGGATTCCGATCGCGCCGGCCGTCAGCAGGAAGTCGATCAGGCCCTGTTCGTTCGCACCGGGCACCAGCCGCGCGTAGTAGTGCAGCACCGCCGGGATGATGCCGGCCGCGCCGTTGGTCGGCGCCGTGACGACGCGCCCGCCGGCGGCGTTTTCTTCGTTGACGGCGATGGCGTAGAGGTTGATCCAGTCGACCATCGACAGCGGGTCGCGCAGCGCCAGCTCCGGTGTGCCGGACAGCGTCCGATAAAGCTGCGGCGCGCGACGTTTGACTTGGAACGGCCCCGGCAAGTTGCCATCGGCCTCCGGGTTGCCGATCCCACAGCCGCGCGCGACACAGGATTGCATCACCTCCCAAATGCGCAGCAGGCCGGCGCGGATGTCCGCTTCGCTGCGCCACACGCGTTCATTGTCGAGCATCAGTTGCGCGATCGACTTGCCGGTCCGTTCGCACAGCGCCAGCAACTCGTTGCCGCTAGAGAACGGATAGGGCAACTGGTCCGCGGCGTGCAGCACCTTCGAGTTGGCCGCGCCGGCGGTCACGATGAAGCCGCCGCCGACCGACAGATAGGTCGCTTCGCGCAGCACCGCGCCGCTGGCGTCGAGCGCGCGCAGCTTCAGGCCGTTCGGATGCTCGGGCAGGGCCTGCCGGTAGAACGCGATGTGCTCTTTCGGTACGAATCGCACACGATGCGTACCGAGCAGCGCCAAAGATTGCGATGACACGATGTCGGCGAGTTTCGCGGCGATCGTGTCCGGCTCGACGGTATCCGGGGCTTCGCCGAGCAGGCCGAGCATCACGCCGCGGT
>Ga0310811_10009935_pt1 | contig 12302 bp, 10 predicted proteins | sample YCmetagenome_FD_207642 | JGI IMG/M metagenome (GOLD analysis project Ga0310811, IMG submission 207642) | Soil microbial communities from experimental microcosm in Duke University, North Carolina, United States - YC | ecosystem: Engineered > Artificial ecosystem > Soil microcosm > Unclassified ... | reverse complement strand
TTGCGAACGGATCGTGGCCCAGAGCATCGCATGGGCCTATGCGGCCGGCGCTACGCCCTATGACGAGTCGCAGCCGCTCGACACGGCGGCCGACGGCGCGCGCGCCATGACCGTCAACGGGGTGGCAGCGCTGGAGCGTTCGGTGTTGAGCCTCAACGAAACGGGCGGCGTCGGCGTCGTGCTGCGGTATGGAAACCTATACGGGCCCGGCACCGGCAGGGACGCGCCGCAAGGCGCAAGCCCGCTGCACGTCGAGGCCGCGGCCTGGGCCGCGCTGCTTGCGGCGCAACGCTCGCGCGGCGGCGCCTTCAACATTGCGGAAGACAGTGCGCAAGTGACGAGCGAAAAAGCCAAGCGCGAACTTGGCTGGCGCCCCGACATGCGGTTGGCGCAACGCGTCGTGCAATGATCGTGGGATCGGTCCGCGGCTTAACGCGTCTGTGCGCCGATCCGTTCCGCAAGAAAATCCACGAGCGAGCGCACGCGCTTAGGCAATGCCTTCCCTGCCGGCCAAACCAGGTGGACAGGCGCGGCTTCCGGTTCGAACGCCGTCAATACGAGTTCGATGCTTCCGTCCTTGAGGTAGTCCTGAATCTGCCATAGCGGCGCGCGCGCCACGCCGAGGCCCGCGACGGCCGCGAGATTGCACGCCTGCGCGTGACTCGAGCGAAACCGTCCTCTCACACGCACCGTTTGACCATCGGGTCCGAACGACCAAGCCTCTTCGTCCGCGCTCTTTCGTAGTAGGCATTCGTGTTGCGCTAGATCCGCAGGCGTATGAGGATAGCCCCGCGCGGCGAAGTAGCCGGGCGCACCGAATATCACCCGCCGCAGCGCCCCGATGCGCTTGGCCTTAAGGTCCGAGGGCGGCAACACACCTAGGCGAAGCGAGACATCGATGGACTCGCCGGCCAAATCGACGTGCCGCTCCGACAGCACGACTTCGATGCTGACCCCGCCATGCAGCCGCATGAATTCGGCGACGGCAGGCACGGCGTACTGCGTTCCGAACCAGGTCGGCGCCGCCAGCCGAATCGCACCGCGCAATTGCTGCGCTTGGTCGACGAGCGCATCGCGCGCAGCCACGATCTCCTGCACGGCGGGCCGGATTCTCTCGATGAAAGACAGGCAGGCAGGCGTCGGGTAGACGCGGCGCGTCGTTCTGTTGAACAGCGACACGTTCAACTGTCGTTCCATCGAGGAGAGCGACCGGCTGACCGATTGCAACGAACGCCCGAGCGCCGCAGCCGCGGCGGTCAGGCTGCCGTGGTCGGCCACGGCCAGCAGCACTGCGTAGTCCTCGTTCGCCTTCATATCGATTCTCTCGATTTTCGGAAGAATGGCTCTCGGTCGCAACCAGTACACGGGAAGCGGACGAGGCCCTACATTCTATGCGCGGCGACGAACCGCTCCCTTTTCCCACTCGAGAGAACCGACATGAACGACCCAACGCAACTCGCCTCTCCCGTACGCTACGGCGCCCCGATCACGCTCGAATGCGCGCAACGTGCGGCCCAAGCCGCGCAGCGCGAGGCGGAGCGGCACGGTTGGCCGATGGTGATCGCGATCGTCGACAGCGGCGGGAATCTCGTCCTGCACATGCGCATGGACCAAGCCCAATTGGGTAGTATCGAAGTCGCACGACAAAAGGCCGAAACCGCAGTCCGCTTTCGCCGGCCCACGAAGCGATTCGAGGACGCACTGGCCGAAGGCGGCTTGCACCTGCGCCTGCTAGGCATGACGAATCTGACGCCGCTCGACGGCGGCTTGCCGCTCGTCGTCGACGGCCGCCTCGTGGGTGCGATCGGCGTGTCCGGCATGCAGTCGCATGAAGATGCGCAGGTAGCCGAGGCCGGCGCCGCCGCGCTGCGATAGCGGCGCACTCACGCGCCGCCGGCCGCGCATATCATCGCCACGCCCGCCTCCGCCGTCGCGCGCAGCGCGGCGCGCTTGTCGCCCGCGCGCGAGCGCACCGCCAGCGAATGCATGATCGCCGACGCGATCTTGGCAAGTGCGGCGCAGTCCGCGTCGGGATTCAATTCCCCCTTGCGCTGGGCACGGGCGAGGCGCGCTTCGAACGAGCGGTCGAACGCTTGCAATCCCTTCCCGAGGATCGTGCGCACCGCATCGTCGTTCACGGCCTCGACGGCCGCCGTGCCGATGAGGAAACACCCCTTCGGCGCATTGCCCGATTGAAGGTAGAGCCCGAGCGCGAGATCGTAGACACGCATCAACGCTTCCTTGAGCGGCCGCTCATCGCTCAGCGCTTCGTTCATCGCGACCAAATTGACGTCGACGTAGCGCTCAAGCGTCGCCAGATACAACGCGTGCTTATCGCCGAATGCCCCGTAGAGGCTCGGCCGGTTCATGCCCGTGGCGGCGCTCAACTCGTCGAGCGTGGTCGCGCTATAGCCGCTCTGCCAGAATGTATCGCGCGCCCGCGCAAGCGCTTCGTCGGCATCGTATGCGCGCGGCCGGCCGCGCGCGCGCTTTCCTTGCTCTTGCTCGTCCATGTTAATTTTGTACTGCAATGAATAAAAATAATTGACGCAATGTATTTTTGTTCACTATAGTACAAAAACTAGCCAAGAAGAGGATCGAGACATGGAACTGTACTTTTCGCCGCTCGCCTGCTCGCTCGCGACGCGCATCGCGTTCTACGAGGCCAGCTACGAAGCCACGTATGTCCAGGTGGATACGAAGCGTAAGCGCGTGAAGACCGACGGCGATTTCTTCGAGATCAACCCGCTCGGGCAGGTGCCGGTTCTTCGCACGGACAACAGAGAGCTATTGACCGAAAACACCGCGATCCTGCCGTATGTGGCGGATCAACTTCCGTCGGCGAACCTTGCGCCGGTTGGCGGGTTCGAACGGGCCCGCCTGCATCAGTGGCTCGGATTTATCAGCACGGAGCTGCACAAGGCGCTGTTCGTGCCGCTGTTGACCCCCACGGCCAGCGACGACGTCAAGCACTACGTTCGGGAGCAGGTGGCGCTGCGCATGAACACGCTGCAAGCGCATCTGGCCGAGCGCGAATGGCTGCTAGGGGGCTTCAGCGTGGCCGACATCTATCTCGCCGTAGTGTTGAACTGGGCGCGCTATTGCGATGTCGATCTTGCGAAGTGGCCGGCCGCGCTCGCGCTATACAAGCGCGTCGTTGCACGCCCCGCGGCGGCGCGGGCATTGAGCGAGGAGGTCGCGCTCTATCAGGCTGAATCGGCGCGAGCAGACTCGCAATGAAGGGCGCGGCGCGCAATGCGCGCCGCCCGCACACTGGATCGGCCGCTCAATCGACTAAATCAAGCACCTTCAGTCCATTGGCTTCGCAATACTCGCGATAGGCGGCTTGCTGGGTTATGGCCGACACGCGATTCCGGACGCCGCCGTCCGCGCCGATGAATTCGACCGTGCCGTGAACCACGACGAGGACGACCAGCGGTACATCGCCCACCACCTTCCACCAATCCGTATTGCCGGACGGCTCGTAGACATAGTCCCCGGGGCCGATGCGCTCGCCCGTGCAAAGCTCGCGCTCGCCCTCCAGATTGAACGCGTGGATCTCGCCCGTATGCCGATGCAACGGCATGATCGCCCCGGGGCTCATGCGCATCAGTTCCACGAAGCCGCGACCATCGGCGAAAAAGCGCAGCGGCTTCCACGATTTGACCGGTGACTCCGGGATCCAGGGGGTGTCGAGTCCGCGGCCGATGCGGGCCGGCAGATATTGAATAGGCGATGCGGACGGTAGCGATTCGATGTGACTCATGGCCGGGGCTCCTTTTTCGGCGACCAAAGCGCCGATTTCATGGAAGCACTTTAGCGCTACACTGGGTCCTATTTCGATCCAGTTTACGACTCTCTAATGGAACCAGTTTTCGAGTTCCCCCTGGAACCCGACAAGCGCGGAAAAACGCCCCTCGCTCAGTGGCTTCATCAGCGCTTGCGGGCGGCGATCGTCGAACAGCGCCTACGAGCGGGCGCGCGATTGCCTTCGACGCGTCGCGTAGCCGAGGCGTACGGCATCGCGCGCAATACCGTCATCGCCGCCTACGATCTGCTGATGGCCGAAGGCTTCATCGTGACGCGCCCGGGCGCGGCCGCCGAAGTCGCTGAATTGGCGTTTGCGCGAAACGTGGGCGGCCGCGCTCGCCCAGTTCGGCTCGCGGCGGCGGCGCCTTTGATCGACTGGCACAGCGGGGCAGCAGGCACGCCACGCGAGCGCCACCCCACCTCGCCGACATCGCGCGGCTTCGCATTGGGGGTGCCGGATCACCGATGGTTCCCGTCCGACGTCTGGCGCAGGCTGCTGCTGCGCTCCGCGAGCCTTGCGCTGCCCAATGCTTTCGACTATCCGCCGGCCGAAGGGCGCCCGCTGTTACGCGCCGCGATCGCGGAGCACGTCGCGTATTCCCGAGCCGTGGTCTGCGCTGAAGATGATGTCGTCGTGACGTCGGGGGCGCAGCAGGCTTTCGATCTGCTTTCGCGCGTACTCGTCAAAAGCGGGCGCACGAAGGTCGCCGTCGAAAACCCGGGGTATCCGCCGCTGCGCGCCGCGCTGCTCGCCGCCGGCGCACAGCTCGTGCCGATACCGGTGGACGACGAAGGCCTTATCGTCGAGAGGCTGCCTTCCGATGTGCGCCTCGTCTGCGTGACGCCCTCCCATCAATTTCCGACGGGCGTCGCAATGTCGCTTGCGCGCCGGCAGGCACTGCTCGACTTCGCGCGGCGCAATGGGGCCGTCATCATCGAGGATGACTACGATGGCGAGTTTCGCTACGGCGCCCACCCGCTCGACGCATTGCAAACACTAGATCGCGAGGAAAGGGTCGTCTATGTAGGGACGTTTTCGAAGAGCATGTTCCCGTCCTTGCGGCTTGGCTATGTCGTCGCGCCGCCTTGGCTGATCGGCGCGCTAGCCTCTGCGAAACTGACCGCCGACAACGGCGGCAACGCCGCGCTTCAGGAAGCCTTGGCCCGCTTCATTCTCGACGGGCGCCTCGCGCAGCATGCGCGCGCCATGCGCAAACGCTACGCCAGCCGGCGCGACGCGTTGCTACAGGCGATCGAACGTGACCTTGGCCCGTGGCTCACCCCGGTGTCGCCTAGCGCGGGCATCCACCTGTATGCACGCTATGAAGATCGTAGGCAAGCGCGCCGCGTCGCCTCGCTCGCACGAGTGCACGCGGGCGGCGCGCAACCGGTCAGCGATTTTCTCTTCGAGCGCGAATCGAGCACGGGCGCCGGCATCGCATTCGGCTTCGGATGCATCGATGAGCCCGACATCGAACGATCGATCAAGCGATTCTCCCGTGCGCTGAGCCACTCCTAGCAAGACTTCAACGCCCACGCCCAATAAGGTGCGCAGCTAGCGATGTTAGCCTGCCGCCCCCCACGTTTCACCTAGTCGGAATATCCCTCATTCAGACGCCTTCTCCGTCGGACGATAGACAGTTAAGAACATGCTGCATAAGGAGCGCGAACCATGGTGGGCTATTTGAAGAATCTTTCGTTGCGTAAGGACGTTTCGCTGCTCCTGGCGTTGCTTGCGGCCGCGGCCGTCGCCGTGGCGCTTTGTCAATGGCGGCTCGATGTCGCCAATCAACGCGTCGCGCAAGCCTATCAAAACCGCTATGTCTCCAGGCAGTTGGCCAACGAATTGCGCCGCAGCTCCGACGACTTGACCCGGCTGGCCCGCACTTATGTCGTGACGGGCGACGCCAAATGGGAACAGCAGTACAACGAGATCCTCGCCATTCGTTCCGGCAAGGCGCCGCGCCCGCTCAACTACGACCACATCTACTGGGATTTCCGCGCCGCGGATGAAGCGCTGCCGCCGGGCCAGGGCGAGACGATCTCGCTTCAGGACATGATGCGGCGCGCCGGCTTCACCGACGAGGAATTCGCGAAGCTGCGCGAAGCCGAGCAAAATTCCAACGATCTCGTCAAAACCGAAACGGTCGCGATGAATCTCATCAAGGGTCTGACGGCCGACGACGCCGGCAACTTCACCAAACAAGGCCAACCCGACCTGGACAAGGCGAGGACGATGATGTTCGACGCGAACTATCATCGCTTCAAGGCAAAGATCATGCATCCGATCGACGACTTCCTGATCCTGCTCGACAAGCGCACCGAAGGCGCGATCGCGGATGCGCAGGCCACCGCCCGTCAGTGGAAAATCATTTCGGCCGTGGTCGGTATCGGCGTGCTGGCGATATTCGCGCTGATGCTGCGCGTGATGTTCAAGCGCGTCATCAGCGGGCTCGAGGTCGCGGCCGACACGGCGAGCCGAGTCGCGTCGGGAGACTTGACCTCGCACTTCGACATGAGCCACGTCGACCCCAAGGCAAAGGATGAAATCTCGCAGGTGATGCGCTCGCTGCAGACAATGAACGACGGCCTCGTGCGCATCGTGACCGACATGCGCTCAGGCACCGATGCCATCGCGACCGCTTCTCACGAAATCATGGCCGGCAACAACGACCTGTCGGCCCGCACCGAGCAACAGGCCGCCTCGCTGCAAGAAACGGCCGCCAGCATGAGCGAGCTGACCGCCACCGTTCGCCAGAACCTGGAAAACGCACGGCAAGCCAACACGATCGGATCGACCGCCGTGTCCACCGTCGAAAAAGGTTCGGTCTCGGTCGAGCAGCTCGTCACCACGGTCAATGCGATCAGCACCAGTTCGGGCAAGATCGCCGACATCATCGCGCTGATCGAAGGTATCGCCTTCCAGACCAACATTCTCGCCCTGAACGCCGCGGTGGAAGCCGCGCGCGCGGGTGAACAAGGCCGCGGATTCGCCGTGGTGGCCAGCGAGGTGCGCAGCCTCGCGCAGCGTTCTTCCTCGGCTGCCAAGGAAATCAAGGATCTCATCGAGACTTCGATCGACACCGTTCGGGAAGGCGTATCGAAGGCCGACGAGGTGGGCCAGAACATCGGGGAAGTGAAGCGGGCGATTCGGCGCGTGGCCGATCTCGTCGGCGAGATCACGGCGGCATCGGAAGAGCAAAGCCGCGGCATCGAACAGGTGGATTCCGCCGTGGGGCAGATGGATCGCGTGACGCAGCAAAACGCGGCGCTCGTCGAACAAGCCGCCGCCGCGTCGAAGTCGATGGACGATCAAGCAGGCAAACTGCGCGTCGCCGCGTCGGTGTTCAAGCTTCCGGGCGGCGGCGCGCGATTCGCGCACGCGTAAGGGCTAAAGGTCGTACCTGCTGAACGATCAGGCCGCCTTGAGCATGCCGTGCGGGTCGATGACGAATTTGCGCGGCGCGCCGCCGTCGAATTCGCGATAGCCCTCGGGGGCCTGATCGAGCGAAATCACGGTCACGTTGACGATCTTCGCGATCGGCAGCTTGTCCCAGAGAATCGCCTGCATCAAGTTGCGGTTGTACTTCATCACCGGCGTTTGGCCCGTATGGAACGAGTGGGACTTCGCCCAGCCCAGACCCAGCCGCAGGCTGAGGCTTCCGCGCCGCGCGGCGGCGTCCGATGCGCCCGGATCGTCGGTCACATAGAGCCCCGGGATGCCGATCGCACCGGCCGCGCGCGTGATCTCCATCAACGAATTGAGCACCGTGGCGGGCGCTTCCTGCGTGTGCGCGTTGCCGTGTCCGTGCGCTTCGAAGCCGACGCAGTCCACGGCGCAATCGACCTCGGGCTTGCCGAGGATCTGCTCGATCTGTTCGCCGAGCGAAACGTCGAGCGACAGGTTGACCGTTTCGAAGCCCATCGCCTTCGCATGGGCGAGGCGTGCTTCGTTCATGTCGCCCACGATCGTCACGGCGGCGCCGAGCAAGCGTGCCGACGCGGCGGCGGCCATGCCGACAGGGCCCGCACCGGCGATATACACGGTCGAGCCCGGTTTGACGCCGGCGGTGACCGCACCGTGATAGCCCGTCGGCAAGATATCGGACAGACACGTCAGGTCGCGAATTTTCGCCAGTGCTTGGTCACGATCGGGAAACTTCAGGAGATTGAAGTCGGCGTAAGGCACGAGGACGTATTCCGCTTGACCGCCGATCCACCCGCCCATGTCGACGTAGCCGTACGCGCCGCCCGCGCGCGAGCCGTTGACGTTCAAGCAAACGCCCGTATGTTGATCCTTGCACATCGGGCAACGGCCGCATGCGACGTTGAACGGAACGGAGACGAGGTCGCCGAGCTTGAGCGTTTCGACGTCGCGCCCTATTTCGACGACTTCGCCCGTAATTTCGTGACCCAGCACGAGGCCTTCCGGCGCGGTCGTGCGCCCACGCACCATGTGCTGGTCGGACCCGCAAATGTTGGTGCTGACCACCTTGAGAATCACGCCGTGCTGAATCGAGCGCCCGCTCGGATCGACCATTTTTGGATAGTCGATCGACTGCACCTGCACCTTGCCTGCGCCCTGATACACGACACCTCGGTTGCTGCTCATCGTATGCGTCTCCTGTCGTCTCGATCGCTGAACGGCGATCCTCGATGCGGGACGAGGCGCCCCCTCGTCGAAGGGGCTTGCGCCTCGCGCCCGCTGCTGGTTGCAGCGTAGTCCGCAACGGGGGCCCAGAGTCGTACAAAAGGCGACGTGCGCTTGTTCAAGGGCGACACAAGGCAAAGCCCCCGCCGCGCGGCGTTCTCGCCGGCTCATAACCGTCCAAAACGCGACAAGGGTTTGCTAGAACCCGACACCCGGCGTGCAACGCCCGCCATACCGATTGAGCGCCGGGCGCAAAACGCCTATCGTGGAACCCTTCGAAAGACTGACGAGATCCATGGAGAGTTCGATGGCCCTGTCCACCGTCTACGGTTCGCAGCGTCTCTATATTGGCGGCGCATATGTCGACGCCACGTCCGGCATCACCTTCGATACGTTCGATCCGGCGACCGGCGAGCGCCTGGCCACGGTCCAACAGGCGAGCGCGGACGATGTCGAACGCGCCGTCGCTTCAGCGCGCGAAGGGCAACGCGAATGGGCGGCGCTAGGCGCGATGGCGCGCTCACGCATATTGCGGCGCGCCGTGGAGCTGCTGCGCGCGCGCAACGACGAGCTCGCGGAACTGGAAATGCGCGACACAGGCAAGCCGATCTCCGAGACGCGCGCGGTCGATATCGTCACGGGCGCCGACGTCATCGAATACTACGCGGGCCTCGCCACCACGCTGGAAGGCCGGCAGATTCCCCTGCGCGAGGATTCCTTCGTCTACACGCGCCGCGAGCCGCTGGGCGTGTGCGCGGGCATCGGCGCGTGGAACTATCCGATTCAAATAGCTTGCTGGAAGTCGGCCCCTGCGCTCGCCGCCGGCAACGCAATGATCTTCAAGCCGAGCGAAATCACCCCCTTGTCGGCACTCAAGCTCGCTGAAATCTACAGCGAAGCGGGCCTTCCCCCGGGCGTCTTCAACGTCGTGCAAGGCAGCGGCGCCGTAGGCGCGATGCTGGCCGAGCATCCGGCCATCGCCAAGGTATCGTTCACCGGCGGCGTGGAAACGGGCAAGAAGGTGATGTCGCTCGCGGGCGCGTCGTCGCTGAAGGAAGTCACGATGGAACTCGGCGGCAAGTCGCCGCTGATCGTATTCGACGATGCCGATCTGGAACGCGCGGCGGACATCGCCGTCACGGCCAACTTTTTCAGCGCGGGCCAAGTCTGCACCAACGGTACGCGGGTATTCGTGCACCGATCGGTGAAGGACAAGTTCGAAGCGCTCGTCGCCGAGCGCGTCAAACGCATACGCATCGGCAAGCCCTCCGATCCCGCGACGAATTTCGGCCCGCTCGCGAGCGCCGTGCAGCTCGACAAGGTGCTCGGCTTCATCGAAAGCGGCCAACAGGAAGGTGCACGCCTCGTCATAGGCGGCGCACGCCTTGCGGACGGCGAGTTCGCGCGCGGCCAATACGTGGCGCCCACGGTATTCGCCGATTGCCGCGACGACATGCGCATCGTGCGCGAAGAGATCTTCGGCCCGGTCATGTGCCTGCTCGAATTCGACGACGAAAACGAAGCCATCTCACGCGCCAATGCCACGCATTACGGCTTGGCGGCCGGCGTGGTGACCGAGAATCTGTCGCGCGCACACCGCACCATTCACCGTCTCGAAGCCGGCATCTGCTGGATCAACACGTGGGGCGAATCCCCCGCCGAAATGCCGGTGGGCGGCTACAAGCAATCGGGCGTGGGCCGCGAGAACGGCATCACCACGCTCGAGCACTACACGCAGATCAAATCGGTACAGGTCGAACTCGGCCCGTATCGGCCCGTGTTCTGAAGGAGAGCGCTCGTGAGTGCGAACGAATACGACTACATCATCGTCGGCGCCGGATCGGCGGGCAATGTCCTCGCGACGCGCCTGACCGAGGACGCCGGCGTCACCGTGCTGCTGCTCGAAGCCGGCGGCCCCGACTACCGTTTGGACTTCCGCACGCAGATGCCAGCTGCGCTCGCCTATCCGCTTCAAGGCCGCCGCTACAACTGGGCCTATGAAACCGAACCCGAGCCGTACATGGACAACCGCCGCATGGAGTGTGGGCGCGGCAAAGGGCTGGGCGGTTCGTCGCTGATCAACGGCATGTGCTACATCCGCGGCAATGCGCTCGACTACGACGGCTGGGCGCAGAACAAGGGGCTCGAGAACTGGAGCTACCTCGATTGCCTGCCTTATTTCAAGAAGGCGGAAACACGCGACATCGGCGCGAACGACTATCACGGCGGCGACGGCCCCGTGCACGTGACGACGAGCAAACCCGGCAACAATCCGTTATTCGGCGCAATGGTCGAAGCCGGCGTGCAGGCAGGCTACGCGCGCACGGACGACCTCAACGGTTATCGGCAAGAGGGCTTCGGCCCGATGGATCGCACGGTGACCGCGCAGGGCCGCCGCGCCAGCACGGCGCGCGGTTATTTGGACCAGGCGCGGCAAAGGCCGAATCTGACGATCGTCACCCACGCGCAAACCGATCGGGTGTTGTTTGCCGGCAAGCGGGCGAACGGCGTGGCCTATCTTCATCGCGACACATCGGTGACGGCCTACGCGCGCCGCGAAGTGCTCGTTTGCTCGGGCGCCATCGCCTCGCCCCAATTGCTGCAGCGCTCGGGAGTAGGTCCGGGCGAGTGGCTGCGCGAGCTCGACATCCCCGTGGTGCTCGACCTGCCCGGCGTCGGCCGCAACTTGCAAGATCACCTAGAGATGTACATGCAGTACGAGTGCAAGGAGCCGGTCTCGCTTTATCCCGCGCTGAAGTGGTACAACCAGCCGGCGATCGGTTTGGAATGGCTGCTCAAGGGCACAGGCATCGGCGCGAGCAATCAATTCGAAGCCGGCGGCTTCATCCGTACGCGCGACGACGATCCTTGGCCCAACATTCAGTATCATTTCTTGCCGATCGCGATCAATTACAACGGCTCGAACGCAATCGAGATGCATGGGTTTCAAGCGCATATGGGATCGATGCGCTCGCCCAGCCGCGGGCGAATCAAACTGCGCTCACGCGATCCGCGCGTACATCCGAGCATTTTGTTCAACTACATGGCCGATCCCCTGGATTGGCGCGAATTTCGCGACGGCATTCGCATCACGCGCGACATCATCGCGCAGCGCGCGCTCGATCGGTATCGAGGCCGTGAGCTCAGTCCGGGCGCTGAGTTGAAGACGAATGCCGAACTCGATGCCTACGTCCGTGCACATGCCGAGACGGCCTATCACCCGTCTTGTTCGTGTGCGATGGGGTATGACGATATGTCGGTGGTCGACGCCGAAGGCCGCGTGCACGGGTTGGAAGGGTTGCGCGTGGTGGATGCGTCGATCATGCCGCGCATCACGACGGGCAATCTGAACGCGCCGACGATCATGCTGGCCGAGAAGATCGCCGATCGCATTCGCGGCCGTGCGCCGCTGCCGCGCGTGGAGGTGCCGTATTACGTGGCCAATGGTGCGGCTGCGCGTGGGGGACAGCAGGCGGCGGGGGACGCGTCGATTAAGTGCTCGGCTGCAGGCGTGACAAATTAAAGGTCATGGTGCCTTCGGCCCATAGTCAAGGCAGCATTCGCTCACGTACTTTTTCTACGAACGCGCCCGCCTGGTCTACGGCCCAGCGGGCGTCCTCATCAGCCACGATTTCCCCCGTGTAATCGGCAAGCTTGCGGAGCCGTTCGACCTTGTTCAGCGCGCTGCCGAGTTCCGGCTCGATCGCACCCGACTTCACAAGATGCAAGCCAAACGAAGCAATCAGGCTACGGTGCGTCTTTGGAGAAGACTCAGGCACGGTCACGCCGGCTACAAGCAGCGCGGCATGCGCTGCATCGAACATCGCGTAGTAGGCACGGT
>Ga0310811_10009934_pt1 | contig 12304 bp, 7 predicted proteins | sample YCmetagenome_FD_207642 | JGI IMG/M metagenome (GOLD analysis project Ga0310811, IMG submission 207642) | Soil microbial communities from experimental microcosm in Duke University, North Carolina, United States - YC | ecosystem: Engineered > Artificial ecosystem > Soil microcosm > Unclassified ... | reverse complement strand
GACCGGCGCCAGGGGCGAGCTCATCGCGACATGGGCCATGCCAGGAAGGTAAGGCAAACCTAAGTTTTCGTCAATTTTGTCAGAGGGCCCCGCTAAGGTTCGCGATGTGGGGCGAAGTCAGGTTGTACCGCGTGGAGGAGCCGGGGAGTTCGGGCCCGACGCCGACGACACCGGCTGCACGGTGCTGCACGTCGACATGGACGCCTTCTACGCGTCGGTGGAGATCCGGCGGCGGCCGGAGCTTCGGGGCAAGCCGGTCATCGTGGGCGGGGCGGGTCCGCGCGGGGTGGTCTCGGCGGCGAGCTACGAGGCCAGGAAGTATGGGGTGCGCAGCGCCATGCCGGGAGCCCGGGCGCAGCGGCTGTGCCCGCACGCGATCTTCCTGCCGCCCGACTTCTCGGCCTACAACGAGGCGTCCCGGGCTGTGATGGCGATCTTCCGCGACGTGACGCCGCTGGTCGAGCCGCTCTCGCTCGACGAGGCGTTCCTCGACGTCGCCGGTGCGCTGCGGCTGCTCGGGCCGCCGGCCGGGATCGCGGCGCTGATCCGGCGGCGGGTGGCGCAGGAGCAGCGGCTCACCTGCTCGGTCGGGGTGGCCGCGACGAAGTTCCTGGCGAAGCTCGGCTCCACGCGCGCCAAGCCGGACGGGATGGTGGTGATTCCCAAGGAGCGCGAGCTGGAGTATCTGCACCCGTTGCCCGTGGAGGCGCTGTGGGGCGTGGGGGAGCGCACCGCCGAGTCCCTCCAGCGGCTGGGGCTCAAGACCATCGGCGACCTGTCCGCCGCGCCCGTTGGCATGCTGCGCTCGGCGGTGGGCGACGCCGCCGCCCACCACCTGCACGAGTTGTCCTGGGCTCGTGACCCCCGGCGGGTGATTCCCGACCACGTGGAGAAGTCGATCGGCGCCGAGACCACGTTCGACGTCGACGTGAGCGACCTGTCGACCATCCGACGCACCATGCTGGCGCTGTCGGACAAGGTCGCCCGCCGCCTGCGCCACGCCGGGCAGGCCGGCCGGACCGTCTCGGTCAAGATCCGGATGGCCGACTTCCAGACGATCAGCCGATCACGCACCGTAGACGTGCCGACCGACGTGAGCCGCGAGATCTTCGAGATCGGCTGGGCGTTGTTCCAGGCCGGCCGGCCCGGTGAGCGCATCCGCCTCGTCGGCGTGCGCGTCGAGGGCCTCGTCCACGCCGAGGGAACTCCGCGGCAGATGACGCTGGGTGAGCGTGATCATGGCTGGCGCGACGCCGAACGGGCCGCCGACGCGGTCGCCGCGCGGTTCGGCGCCGGCCTCGTCAAGCCCGCGAGCCTGCTGCGCGGCGACGGCATGCGCACCGACGGAAATGGCGCCGCACCGGGCGGGGAGGGGGCAGGAAAGTCCCAGAGGCGACACAATGGAAGGACTTAGGAGCCACACTCGTCGGAAAATCGGCACGGCCGGACCATCGTCCCGCTTTCCGACGCGTTGACCCCCTCGTAAACTTGCCAGTACGCAGCCGTCCGGCTGTGCGGGACTGCCGGTCCCTCAAGACCGGCCTTCGCGACCGGGGAGGAGTGCCGTGCCGCTCTCGGAGCACGAGCAGCGGCTGTTCGAGCAAATCGAGCGGTCGCTAGCCGAGGATCCCAAGTTCGCTTCGGCGGTGCGCGCCACCGACCCGCGGTTCCATGCCAAGCGCCGGATGATCGCCGCAGGGATCCTGCTGCTGGCCGGCATGGCGCTGCTTGTCTACGGCGTGGCAATTTCCATCCCACTCCTGGGCGTGGGCGGCTTCCTGGTCATGCTGTGCGCTCTGGCGTTCGGCGTCCAGGCGTATCGCCGCGGCCAGACGACCGACCTGCACGCCGTCGGAGGCACGGCCTCGCGCCGCACCCGACAGCGCCGGGGCGGCCTGGTGGATCGCCTCGAGGAACGCTGGCGCCGCCGCCCGGAGGGCGACCTCTGACGACGGCCTGACGCACGGTCGACCACCGCAGGCACACAGGGTGGAGGTCGACGAGTGGGTACCACACGCCCTGCCTCGGCCGACCATGGCCGGTGCGGGGCTTTGTGAGTTCACCGCGCCTTCGCGGCCCTTCGCCGCTCACACCGACGCGGCCGCTCCTCGCCCGCCGAGCCCTCGTAATTGCACGAGCGCGCCCCGAATGCCCAACCCACCTTGGCTGATCCGACCGGCCAATGGCTCGGCCTGCGCGCAACGTCGGTGCCTCGGATGTTGCGCGGCTCAATGATCAGTCCGGCCACTAGGTCGGCCGGCGCGGAACGTCGGCGCCTCGGTTGAGGCTCGGCTCGCTGATGTTCCCGATTTCCGGCCCCGATCGTGACGCCGACTTCGACGGCCCGGGCCGATGATGGGGCCATGCGGCCATTCGGCCTAGTCGAGCCACTCGTGGATGCTGATGGTCCACGGGTGGTCCCGGCCGGCGCGCTCGGCGATGTCACCGTAGTTTCGCGTCAACGTGGAGAGAAAACGCCGGGTGAGCAGCGGTCGCCCCACTGAGTATGGCCTTTGCCCGAATTTATAGGCCGCCGGGGTATAAATCCGACAAGTCGTGGCACGGAGTGCCCGACTTGTCGGAAAAACAGCCGGGCACGCCACAAAGAAGAGGGGACGCCCACCCGGTAAAGATGTGCGTCCCCCGAAAATTCGGCAGTGGTCAGCGGCCGGATCGGCGGGCCACCATGCGGCGCACGCTCAAGGTGCGCATCAGGGAGTCCCAGCCGCGGCCGATCGACAGCGTCAGGGCGCTCGAGCGAATGCCCGCGTTGGTCCGCCAGCGGCGCAGGACCGACGGGGGCAGGAACCGCGCCGTCAGGCGGACCTTGCGCGTCGCGTTCGCGGCGAAGGCGGACTCGACCGAAGACAGGGCGGTGCGCAGCTCGCGCGCCGAGAGCGGGCGGCGGGCGTACCGCGCGTGCTCCTCGACCGTGCTGAGCAGGCGCGCGCCCGACTCCGCCTTGTCGCGCAGGTGCTCCTTGCGCACGAGGCGGTCGACCGTCGCGCGCGGAGTCTCGGCCTCGTCGATCGTCACGCGGTAGTCGGTCATGGTGTCCAGCAGCTCGTCCCACGCGCGGTGGGCGTTGTCGCGGGCGACCACGGCCGAGCGGTCGTCCTCCGGCAGGACGGTCATCTGCGGGCCGTCGCCGACCGGGACGCCGACGGGCGTGCCGGGGCCGGCGGCGGCGAAGGTGAGCCGTCGGCGGCGGGTGCGTGCGCGGGCGAAGCCGGGCAGGGCCAGGAGCACGAGCAGCAGGACCGCGGCGATGAGCGCGACGCCGGGCGCGCTGGTGGCGAAGTTCTCCAGGCGGCCCGAGAGCGACAGCTTGATGTTCAGGTCGCCGCCGCCCGTGTTGCCCGGGTTCTCGTGGCCGGTGAGGCCGGGGTCGCCCGCGGCTGCGGAGCCGCTCGGCAGCGGCTGGCTGCCGCGCCGGTTCGGGTCGTCGTTGCCGCTGGCGGTCTCGGCGGCCGGCAGGTACGAGGTCTGCACGGAGCCGCCGATCGCGGTCGACGGCGTCGCGTCGAACGGCAGCCAGCCGTAGCCGGGGAAGTACACCTCGGTCCACGCGTGCAGGTTGAAGTTGGTGAGCATCATGGCCTTGGCGCCGGCCGGCGAGCCGCCGCGGGCGAAGCCGAACGCCACGCGGGCCGGGATCTTGGCCTCGCGCAGCAGCCAGCCGAAGGCCGCCGCGTACTGGGCGCAGTAGCCGCGCTTGTTGTTCAGGAAGTCGGCGATCTTGGTGCCGCTGGTGTCGGCGCCGGTCGAGGTGTCGTAGGTGAACCCGTTGTCCGGCGAGAAGAAGTCGAAGATCGCCTTGACCTTGTCGTACTCGGTCGTCTTGCCCTTGATGAGCTCCTCGACCTTCGACTTGACCACCGGGTTGGGAGGGGCGGTCGCGAGGTCCTTGAGCTGCGGGCTGCTCGTGTCGACCGGCGCGGCGGCGCGCAGGTCGTCGGGCGAGATCTCCGGCCGCATGTACGTCACGTTGTAGGACTTCTTGGCCGTCGTCTCCTTGTTGGAGTACACGACGGCGGTTTTCGGGTCGAACGCCCAGTTGTTGCTGACCTTGTCGATCTTGGTCGGCCAGGTGTAGATCGGCAGGTAGTTGATCGCGAGCTCGTTGGTGACCTCGACGCGGGCGGTGTGGGTCGCCGACTTCACCGACGGGCCCCACTCCGGCTTGCCGAAGCCGTTGCCGACGGGCGCGCCGCCGCTGATCGGCCGGGCGCTGAAGCCCTTGGCGGAGAGGTCCTCGAGGACGTTGAAGCGCAGGTAGAACGGCTGGGTGTCGTCGAGGTCGGTCACCTTGACCATCTCGACCGACTTGTTGCGGTTGAGCTGGCCGGACAGCAGCGCGAACATGCTGACCGACTTGCCGTTCTTGCCGTTGCCGATCCCGGCGCCGCTGCCGCCGCCCGCGCCGCCGCCGAGGCTGTCGAGCACGCCGGCCGGCATCGCGAACGGGATGAGCGGCAGGAGCACGGCGGCGACGACGCTCAGCGCACCGAGGCGCTGGCCGGCCGCGGCGAGCGGGGACGGCTCCCACAGGTCGACGTCGCGCCCGTCGCCGGTGAAGCGGCGCCCGAAGCGGCGGACCCGGTCGACGTTGTCGGTGACCAGCAGCCACAGGAAGCCCAGGGCGCCGAGCACGAACGGGAACCAGCTGGTGCTGTCCGTGTCGACGGTGACCGGCACCGAGTAGATGGCCAGCATCGGCAGGCCGGCCAGCGCCGGGCGGCGGACCACGACCGCGAACAGGTCGACGAGCAGGGCTACCGCGGCGACGCCGAGCGTGGCCAGGAAGAGGAAGCCCTCGCGGTCGCCGACCGGCGTCGCGTACTCGCTCATCTCCTCCGACGCCGTGCGCAGCAGCTGCCCGAAGTGCACGATCGTGCCCGGCGAGGGCAGGATCCCGAGGTACTCCTCGTGGCTGCGGTACAGCCAGGTCAGCGAGAGCAGCCCGGCCAGCGCCATGGCCGCGGTCGGCGCCCACGACGGCGCCCGGAGGCTGCGCACGAGCAGCCCGACGCCGCACATGACGGCCACGACCAGGAACGAGCGGATCGCCCAGGTGTAGTTCTCGAAGACGTTGGTCAGCGGCAGCGACGCCAGGAACGCCGAACCGGCCGCGATCAGCGTCAGGTGCTTGCGTTGGTTCACCGGACCCCTCCAGCGACGCTCTCCGCCGATGCGGCCCGCCAGGCGAAGCCCTGCGAACCCCGGCCGGTCTGTGGCCACAGGGCGGAGAGCTTGGCCCCGTGCGGCACCTCCACGACCCGCCAGCCGCTGCGCAGCAGCGCGAGCGACGCGACGCCGTGCGCCTTGTCAGCCTCCTCGCGCGCCGCCGTCGGCAGGTTGAGCCAGGTCGAGGAGTCGATGAACATCGCGACGCAGGTCGCGTTGTTGGAGCGGAACGAGGCGAGCAGCTCGGCCTCGGCCGAGGACAGCAGGCCGAAGATGCCGATGATGAGGCCGCCGTCGCTGCGGCGGCGCACCCGCTCGATGAGCGTGCCGATGTCGCCGCGCTGTGCCAGCCGCACGTCGGCGAGCTGGTCGAGCAGCGGGCCGTCGCCGTCGATCTCGGTCGCGTCGACGTCGACGCCGCCGTCGGTCACCAGGCGCATCTTGTACCCGGCGTGGCGCAGGTGCACCGCGATGCTCGCGGCCGCGGACACCGCCCACTCGAAGCTCGCCGTCGGGCCCTCGCCGCGGTGCGCGGCCGCGCGGGTGTCGAGCACCACGGTGGCCCGGCTCTCCCACGGCTGCTCCTCGCGGCGGACCATGAGCTCGCCGGTGCGGGCCGTCGAGCGCCAGTGCACCCGGCGCAGGTCGTCGCCGTAGCGGTACTCCCGGGTGGCCGCGTCGTCCTCGCCGTGCACGGCAACGGAGCGGGCGCGGCTGTCGCCGGAGCCGGCGAACTCGCCGGCCAGGCGCACCGAGGGCAGCGGCACGACCTGCGGAATCACGGTGAGCCGGTCGACGGACGGGAACGCCCGGGTCAGCTCGCACAGCCCGAACGGGTCGGTGAGCCGCACGACCAGGGGACCGACCTCGTAGCGGCCGCGCACGTCGGCGCGCACCGTGTAGGCGACGGAGCTGGCCTGGTGCGCGCCGAGCTTCTCCAGCACCAGGCGCGGGCGGCTGCCCAGCGCGTAGGGCAGCCGGTCCTCCAGCAGCATGGTGCCGGTCGGCAGGCGGGAGAGGTTCTGCAGGCGCAGGATGACCCGCGCGCTCGCGCCGACCTGGACGCGGTGCGGGTCGAGCGTGCGGCTGCACGACAGGCGGTAGCGGGTCCGCCCGACGTACGCCGCGGACAGCAACGGCAGCGCGGCGAGCAGGATCGCCACGCGGAGCAGGTCGCGTTCGCCGAGGATCAGGGCGGCGATCAGGGCCGCTGCGGCGGCGGCCAGGAAACTACGACCCCGGGTGGTGAGCCCCCGCAGCGCCTCTCGCATGTTCAGCGGCCCCCGTACTGCTGGGGCCGCTGCTGCCGTGTGTCGTACGGCGAGCGCTGCTGCCGGTCCGACGGCAGCGGCAGGCGATGTACGAGCTCGGCGATGATCGCGTCGGTGGTCCGGCGGGACAGCTGGGCCTCGGCCGTGGGGATGACGCGGTGCGCGAGCACCGGCACGGCGAGCGCCTGCAGGTCGTCGGGGAGCACGAACTCCCGGCCCTCGATGGCGGCGACGGCGCGAGCGGTACGCAGCAGCTGCAGCGTGGCGCGAGGGGAGGCGCCCAGGCGGAGTTCGCCGGCCTCGCGGGTGGCGGTGACGATGTTGACCGCATACTGCTTGACCGCGTCGGCGACGTGAACGTCACGGACGGTGGCGATCATCCGGCGGATCAGCGAGCCGTCGGAGACGGGGACGAGGTCCTCGAGGGCGTCGTGGCGGCCGTGCACGTCGAGCATCGCGAGCTCGGCACCCATGTCCGGGTAGCCCATCGCGATGCGGGCGGTGAACCGGTCGCGCTGGGCCTCGGGCAGCGGATACGTGCCCTCCATCTCGATCGGGTTCTGCGTGGCGACGACCATGAACGGCACCTGGAGCGGGTAGGTCGCGCCGTCGACGGTGACCTGCCGCTCCTCCATGCTCTCCAGCAGCGCCGACTGGGTCTTCGGCGAGGCCCGGTTGATCTCGTCGCCGACGACGATGTTGGCGAACACCGCGCCCGGCTTGAACTCGAAGTCGCGCGTCTCCTGGTTGTAGACGCTGACGCCGGTGACGTCGCTGGGCAGCAGGTCGGGCGTGAACTGGATGCGCCGGACCGTGCAGTCGATCGAGCGGGCCAGGGCCTTGGCCAGTTTGGTCTTACCGACACCGGGAACATCTTCGATCAGGAGGTGCCCCTCGGCGAGCAGGACGGCCAGGGCCAGCCGCACGGTTGCGGTCTTGCCCTCGATGACCTGTTCGATGTTGGCGACGATCGCATCGGTCGCGGCGCGGAACTCGGGCGCGGGTAGCGGGGCTCCGAGTTCCTCGAACGTGCGGTGCCTGGTCAACTGGCCTCCTCATGGTCGTGCCGTGGCCACCGTTAGGTGTAAGACCCATAGGTGAACCGCCCGGTTGCGTGGAAACGTTGTCATCGGATCGCAACTCGAGCCGTCGTATCCCCTCAGGCTAGCCGGGGAATTGACAAGGCGCCGGACGGGAATCCGTCTATTGCGGACATCCCGCCCGGCGGGTCGCGGCGATTTTTTGAACGCCCGGACGTACCCCGACAAATCCGGGGTAAACGATTGCCCGAGATGTCGGCCGCGCTCGATTTGGGGCAGACTTGGGCGGGTGGATGCCGGTCAGCTCATCAACGGCCGATACCAGCTGGTCGAACGGCTGGGCGAGGGCGGCATGTCGGTGGTGTGGCGCGCCGACGACCTGGTGCTGGGCCGGGAGGTCGCGGTCAAGGTCCTCGCGCGGCGGCTTCGCACCGATGCCGATTGGCGCCGGCGCATCCGCGCCGAGGCCCGGGCCGTAGCGCGTCTTTCGCATCCGAACATCACGAGCGTCTACGACTACGGTGAGACCAACGGCAATACACCGTTCGTAGTCATGGAACTCCTGCGCGGGCCCAACCTCGACCAGCGGCTGCGCTCGGGGCCGCTTCCGCCGGCCGCGGCGCTGCGCATCTGCGCCGAGGTCGCGGCCGGGCTGGCCGCCGCGCACGCCGAGGACCTCGTGCATCGCGACGTCAAGCCGGCCAACGTCATGCTCACGCCGGACGCGGCCAAGCTGCTGGACTTCGGCATCGTCGGCGTCGCGGGCGTGCCCGACGTGCCCGACGGCGACCGGGTGCTCGGCACTCCTGCTTACTTGGCGCCCGAGCGGCTGGTCTCCGACGACGTCACGCCGGCCAGCGACGTGTACGCGTTCGGGCTGCTGATGTACCGCTGCGTCACCGGCCGGCTGCCCTGGGACACCGAGACGACGACGCAGATGGTCATGGCGCACATGACGGTCACGCCAGAGCCCCTGCCGGACCTGCCCGGAATCCCGCCCGACGTGCGCGAACTGTGCATGAGCTGCCTCGCCAAGGACCCCGCGGACCGCCCGGCCGCCGTCGTGGTCGCCGCCCACCTGGCCCGGGCCGTGGGGATCGTTCCGCGTTTTTCCGTGGTACTCCAGGAGCCTGCGCCGGAAACCGACGAGCACACGACGCTGATGGTGGTGCCGGCCGCGCGCATCGACGGCTCGACGCCGATCGAGCCCGTGGCCCAGCGCCGGCGGGTCCTCGCCGCCGTCGGCGTGCTCGCCGCGGTCGCCGCGCTCCTCGTGGCGTACACCCTGACGAGACCCGTCGCCGGAACCGGCGTCGAGGCCGGCGGCTCGCCCCCGGTCGGGCCGGCGACGGGGGAGGCCGGCCCGCTCGGCGGCGCGACCACGCCGGGTGGTCCGACCGTCACGCCCTCGAGCCCGGGCGCCGCGCCGCGACCTGCGGCCGAGGACCACGGAAACCGGAGCGAACAGGGCGACGAGGGTAACGAAGGCAACGGGAACGATCAGGTCGCCACCGGGCCGAGCGCCAGCCTGTCGACCGGCGGCGGCGTGGTCGTGGCCGCCTGCGCCGGGCACAAGGTCGCCGTCCTGCGGGTCCTGCCGGCCCCCGGCGCCGAGCTCGTCGGCGCCGACCTCGGGGTGCACACCAAGGCCCGCGTCGAGTTCAACCGTGACGGCCGGCGGCTGCGCTACGTCGTGTCCTGCCCGGACGGCAACCCGGCAGCGATGGCGGCGTGACGCTGGGTGATTTCGGACAGACGGGCGGGAAAACGGCTCGTCGGCTGCGGTACACTGCCCGTATGACCCGGACGTCCCTGCTTCTTAGCGGGCCGTGCTGACGCACTAGCTGCGGCGGCACGGCGACCCCTCCTGCGTGAGGGGTTTTTTCATGCCGTTTTCCGATGAGGAACAATGCTGGGGAATCCCGAGACGAAGCCGAGATTAGGTGGGGCGACAGTCATGAGCGAGGCAGTGACCGACGGAGCGGTCGACATCCCGCCGTACCGGTACACCGCGGCGATGGCGGCGGAGATCGAGGCGTGCTGGCAGGACTACTGGTCCGAGAACGGCACCTTCCACGCGCCGAACCCGACCGGCCCGCTCAGCGACCCCGGCCACCCCCGCGCGGGCGCGCCGAAGCTGTACGTGATGGATATGTTCCCCTACCCGTCGGGCGCCGGCCTGCACGTCGGGCACCCGCTGGGATACATCGGCACGGACTGCTACACGCGGTACTTCCGCATGGCCGGCTACAACGTGCTGCACCCGATGGGCTTCGACGCCTTCGGCCTGCCGGCCGAGCAGTACGCGGTGCAGACCGGCACGCACCCGCGGACCACGACCGAGGCGAACATCGAGCGGTACCGCAGCCAGCTGCGCCGCCTGGGCCTGGCCTACGACGACCGGCGCAGCGTCGCCACCACGGACACCGAGTTCTACCACTGGACCCAGTGGATCTTCCTGCAGATCTTCAACTCCTGGTTCGACGCCGACCAGGGCAAGGCCCGGCCGATCGAGGAGCTGATCGAGGAGTTCGCCAGCGGTGAGCGCCCAACGCCGGACGGCCGGGCGTGGGACGCGCTGCCCGCCGTCGAGCGCCGGCAGCTGGTCGACGACCACCGCCTGGCCTACATCTCCGAGGCCCCGGTCAACTGGTGCCCGGGCCTGGGCACGGTGCTGGCCAACGAGGAGGTCACGCCCGACGGGCGCAGCGAGCGGGGCAACTTCCCCGTCTTCAAGCGCAACCTGCGCCAGTGGATGATGCGGATCACCGCGTACGGCGACCGGCTGCTGGACGACCTGGACCGGCTGGACTGGCCGGACAAGGTCAAGACGATGCAGCGCAACTGGATCGGCCGGTCCCGCGGCGCACACGTCGACTTCGCAACCGAGGGCGGCGAGCCGATCCGGGTCTTCACCACCCGCCCCGACACCCTGTTCGGCGCGACCTACATGGTGCTGGCGCCGGAGCACGAGCTGGTCGACTCCATCGTGCCGGCGCAGTGGCCCGCGGGCACCAACGACAAGTGGACCGGCGGCGCCGCGACGCCCGCCGAGGCGGTCGCCGCCTACCGCGCGTTCGCGGCGGGCAAGACCGACGTCGAGCGGCAGGCCGACGCGAAGGAGAAGACGGGCGTCTTCATCGGTGCGTATGCGACCAACCCGGTCGACGGCCGGTCGGTCCCGGTCTTCATCGCCGACTACGTGCTGGCCGGCTACGGCACCGGCGCGATCATGGCGGTGCCCGGCCAGGACGAGCGCGACTGGGAGTTCGCCGAGGTCTTCGAGCTGCCGATCATCCGCACCGTCCAGCCGAGCGAGGGCTTCGAGGGCAAGGCGTTCACCGGCGACGGCCCGGCGATCAACTCCTCCTTCCTGGACGGCCTGGGCGTCGCCGACGCCAAGGCGAAGATCATCGAGTGGCTGGAGGCCAACGGCCACGGCGTCGGCGCGATCACCTACCGGCTGCGCGACTGGCTGTTCAGCCGCCAGCGCTACTGGGGCGAGCCGTTCCCGATCGTCTACGACGAGACCGGCCTGCCGATCGCGCTGCCCGAGTCGATGCTGCCCGTCGTGCTGCCCGAGGTGGAGGACTTCTCGCCGCGCACGTTCGACGTCGACGACGCCGACAGCATGCCGGAGACGCCGCTGTCGCGGGCCAAGGAGTGGGTCGAGGTCACGCTGGACCTGGGTGACGGGCCGCGCACCTACACCCGCGAGACGAACGTCATGCCGCAGTGGGCCGGCTCGTCGTGGTACGAGCTGCGCTACCTGGACCCGAGCAACGGCGCGAAGCTGGTCGACCCGGCCAACGAGCGCTACTGGATGGGCCCGCAGACCCCCGGCGACGTCGGCGGCGTCGACCTGTACGTCGGCGGCGTCGAGCACGCGGTGCTGCACCTGCTGTACGCGCGCTTCTGGCACAAGGTGCTGTTCGACCGCGGCTTCGTGTCCTCGGAGGAGCCGTTCCGGAAGCTGTTCAACCAGGGCTACATCCAGGCGTACGCCTACAAGGACGCCCGCGGCGTCTACGTCGACGCCGAAAAGGTCGAGGAGCGCCAGGCCGGCCGGTTCTTCTACGGCGACCGGGAGGTCTCCCGGGAGTACGGCAAGATGGGCAAGTCCCTGAAGAACGTCGTCACGCCGGACGAGATGTGCGAGCGGTACGGCGCGGACACCTTCCGGGTCTACGAGATGTCGATGGGCCCGCTGGACGTCTCCCGCCCGTGGGAGACCCGCGCGGTCGTCGGCGCCCAACGGTTCCTGCAGCGCGTGTGGCGCCTGGTCGTCGACGAGCAGACCGACGCCGTGCGCGTATCCGACGCCACCCTGGACGACGAGTCCCGCCGCCTGCTGCACCGCGTGATCGACGGCGTGCGCGTCGACATCGAGGAGATGCGCTTCAACACCGCCATCGCCAAGATGATCGAGCTGACCAACCGGGTCACGCAGGTCTCGGCGGCCGGCACCCCGCGCGAGGTGGCCGACCCGCTGATCCGCATGATCGCCCCGTTCGCACCGCACCTGGGCGAGGAGCTGTGGCAGCGCCTGGGCAACGAGACCTCGGTCGCCTACGCCGACTTCCCGGTGGCCGACCCGGCCTACCTGGTCGCCGAGTCGGTGACGTATCCGGTCCAGGTCAACGGCAAGGTCCGCGGCAAGGTCGAGGTCCCCGCCGACGCCGACGAGGACACGGTGCGCGCGGCGGCGCTGGACGCGGTCGCCGAGCAGCTGGCGGGCAAGACCCCGAAGAAGGTCATCGTCGTCGCCGGCCGCATGGTCTCGGTCGTCGTCTGACCGCTTTATAG
>Ga0310811_10009933_pt1 | contig 12304 bp, 10 predicted proteins | sample YCmetagenome_FD_207642 | JGI IMG/M metagenome (GOLD analysis project Ga0310811, IMG submission 207642) | Soil microbial communities from experimental microcosm in Duke University, North Carolina, United States - YC | ecosystem: Engineered > Artificial ecosystem > Soil microcosm > Unclassified ... | reverse complement strand
ATCGGCGACACCAGATTCTCGTCGTCGAGATCCTTGTAAGCGACGTCGCCGCGCTGCAATCCATACACGCTCGCCGGTACGATCGCAATGCCTTCGCCCGCGCCGACCAGACCGAGCGCGATCTGCAGCTCACGCGTTTCGTAAAGCCGGCGTGGCTTGAGCCCCCGATCGTGAAATGCGGCGAGCACCTGGTCCGCGTAACTCGGCCGCGGTGCTTTTGGAAAGATGATCAGCGTTTCGCTCGTGAGGTCGTGCAGCGACAGCACGGGCTTCGCGTCGATCAATGGATGACCGGTGGGCAGCGCAACGATCATCCGCTCCTCGCGCAGCACGACGCGCCGGATCCTCGGGTCTTCATGGCGAATGCGGCCGAAGCCGACATCGATGCGACCTTCCTTGAGCGCCTGGATCTGATCCATCGTCGACATTTCGTGCAGGCTCAATTCGACCGTGCTGTTCTCGGTGCGAAACCGCCGGATGATTTTCGGCAGCATCCCGTATAGCGTCGAGCCGACGAAACCGACCGACAGGCTGCGCTCGATCTTGCCGACCCGCCGCGTCATCGCCTCGATTTCGGATGTCTGTGCGAGAAGCTGAATTGCGTGCGAATAGAAGAAGCGGCCGGCTTCGGTCAGCTTCAGCGGCCGCGAATTGCGCTCGAAGAGTTGCACGCCGAGCGAGTCTTCAAGTTGCTGGATCTGCCGGCTGAGGGGCGGCTGCGCAATGTGCAGACGTTTGGCGGCCTTGGTGACGTTGCATTCCTCGGCAACCGCCACGAAATAGCGCAGATGACGCAGTTCCATCGGAATACCTTCTAAGTATCGTCGCGATACTAAATCAGTGTTGGACGATGCGAATCACACACAACTATCCTTCAGTTACCGCAGACGCATCGCAAAATTATACCTCCGGGGCATGGAATGCCCAGCACGGTCGAAAGCGTCGGCTGGTCCCCTCGGAGACGGCGCGAGCACATCTGGCGCACGGGATCCAAGACCTAGACAGCGTTCAGGAGCAGCAATGAGACATGCTGAAATCGAAGCCTTATTGAAAGGTTTCTCGATCGATTCCCCGCCATGCGCAGCGCGTGCGCGCATGGGTCCATCCGCGCAACCAATCGCGCCTCGGATGACGAAAGTCGAGCGCATGCGCGCAGCGACCTGACGCAATACCGGAGGCGCACCGCCTCCACCCCGGCGCAACAACCCCAATCGAATAAATCGGCCCGTCCGCAGACAGGCCGCTCCCTACGCACGTGCGTCGCACGCACACCGACTCAACCATCTTTCATGGGACCGGAGTAAGAGCTTTGCATGGGACCGGAGTAGGCGCTTTGCATGGGACCGGAGTAAGCGCTAAAGCGCCAACTCCGGATCGACAGCTAAAGCGCCAACTCCGGATCGACAGCGAAAGCGCTAACTCCGGTCGACACAGGAGACAACCATGATTCCGATTTACCCGGATCACACTCCGCAGCTGAAGAACATCGACGATTTTCTCGTCGAAGACCGCGAGCGCGGCGATTATCGCCTGCACCGCAGTGCCTTTACCGACGAGCGTCTGTTCGAACTCGAAATGCAGCATATTTTCGAGGGCAACTGGATTTATCTCGCGCACGAAAGCCAGGTGCCGAACAACAACGATTACTTCACGACCTATATGGGTCGTCAGCCGGTGGTAATCGCGCGCAACCGTCAGGGTCAACTGAATGCGTTCATCAATTCGTGCACGCACCGTGGCGCGATGCTGTGCCGCCACAAGCGCGGCAACAAGGCGACCTATACATGCCCGTTCCACGGCTGGACCTTCAATAACAGCGGCAAGCTGCTGAAGGTGAAGGACCCGGAAGGCGCTGGCTATCCCGACTGCTTCAATAAGGAAGGCTCGCACGACCTGAAGAAGCTCGCGCGCTTCGGCAACTATCGCGGCTTCCTGTTCGGCAGCCTCAGCGACGATGTGCCGCCGCTGGAAACGTTCCTCGGTGAAGCGGCGCGCATCATCGACATGATCGTCGACCAGTCGGAAGACGGCCTCGAAGTACTGCGCGGTTCGTCGACCTATACGTATGAAGGTAACTGGAAGCTGACCGCCGAAAACGGCGCGGACGGTTATCACGTTTCGGCGGTGCACTGGAACTACGCGGCGACGACCAGTCATCGCAAGGAAGAAAACGCACGCGAGGACAAGATCCGCGCGATGGATGCCGGCAGCTGGGGCCGTCAGGGCGGCGGTTTCTATGCGTTCGATCACGGCCATATGCTGCTGTGGACGCGCTGGGCCAATCCCGAAGACCGGCCGAACTTCAGCCGCCGCGACGAATTCGCCGCACGCTGCGGCGCCGAACGCGCGGACTGGATGATCCAGAACTCACGCAACCTGTGCCTCTATCCGAACGTGTACCTGATGGACCAGTTCGGCTCGCAGATTCGCGTGCTGCGCCCGCTGTCGGTCAACAAGACCGAAGTGACGATCTACTGCATCGCACCGAAGGGCGAATCCGACGAAGCGCGCTCGCGCCGCATCCGCCAGTACGAAGACTTCTTCAACGTGAGCGGCATGGCAACACCGGATGATCTCGAGGAATTCCGCGCTTGCCAGCAGGGCTATGCAGGCCGCTCGGTCGAATGGAACGACATGTGCCGCGGTTCTTCGCACTGGATCGACGGCCCGGACGAAGCGGCGCAACGCATCGGTCTGAATCCGGTGATGAGCGGCGCAAAGACCGAAGATGAAGGGCTTTATACGGTGCAGCACCGCTACTGGGTCGACACGATGAAAAAGGCGCTGACGACGCAAGGGAGCCGCGCATGAGCAAGATCGCAATTACCGATGTGCAGGCGTTTCTGTTTCGCGAAAGCCGCCTGCTCGACGACGAGCAGTGGGACGAGTGGCTGACCTGCTATCACCCGGATGCACCGTTCTGGATGCCGTCGTGGGATGACGAAGACAAGCTCATCACTGATCCGGAGCGTGAAATCTCGCTGATCTACTACCCGAACCGCCAGGGCCTCGAAGACCGCGTGTTCCGCATCAAGACCGAGCGTTCGAGCGCGACGATGCCCGATACGCGCACGAGCCACAACGTCAGCAACGTCGAAGTGGAGAGCGAGGAAAACGGCGTGTACACGGTGCGCTTCAACTGGCACACGCTGAGCCACCGATATCGCACGAACTACAGCTACTTCGGCATGTCGCGCTACGTGATCGACTTCAAGGGCGCGCAACCGCAAATCCTGAGCAAGTACGTCGTGTTGAAGAACGACTACATCAATCAGGTCATCGACATTTACCACATCTAGCCGGTGCGGTTCGGGAGTCTGCTATGGAACACACTATTGCATTGCAGTTCGAAGACGGCGTAACGCGTTTTATCAGCTGCCGCGAGAACGAAACGCTGTCGGATGCCGCGTATCGGCAGAAGATCAACATCCCGCTCGATTGCCGCGAAGGCGCGTGCGGCACCTGTCGCGGACTGTGCGAGTCGGGCGCGTACGATCTGCCCGAATCGAGCTATGTCGAAGACGCAATGACAGCCGAGGAAGCCGGCCAGGGCTATATCCTCGCGTGCCAGACGCGGCCGCGCTCAGATATGGTAGTCCGCGTGCAGGCATCTTCCGCGGCGTGCAAAACAGGTGTCGCGCGTTTCGAAGGCACGCTCGCGGCGGTCGAAAAGTTGTCGGACTCGACGATCCATTTCGCGGTCGATATCGACGGCACGAGCGCGCCGAGCTTTCTCGCCGGTCAATACGTGAACGTCGAAATTCCGGGCGAGAAGGGCGAGCACCGTTCGTATTCGTTCAGCTCGGCACCGGGCGCGGCGCGCGCAGCCTTCGTCGTGCGCAACGTGCCGGACGGCAAGATGAGTGGCTATCTGAGCACGCAGGCGCAACCGGGGCAGCGCATCGGCTTTACCGGTCCGTACGGCAGCTTCTATCTGCGTGACCCGCAGCGTCCGGTGCTGTTCCTCGCGGGAGGTACCGGCATCGCGCCATTCCTGTCGATGCTCGACGTGCTGAAGGCCAACGGCAATACGCAGCCGGTGCGGCTCGTCTATGGCGTGACCAACGATAAGGATCTGGTCGCGCTCGAACAGCTCGAAGAAGCGCAGCGCGCGCTGCCCGACTTCAGCTATCGCACCTGCGTGGTGGATGCCGCCAGCAGCCATGATCGCAAGGGCTATGTGACCGCGCACGTCGACAGCAATTGGCTCAATAGCGGCGACGTCGATGTCTATCTGTGCGGTCCGGTGGCAATGGTCGACGCGGTGCAGGGCTGGCTGCGCGACAGCAGCATCGAGCCCGCGAACTTCTACTACGAAAAATTCTCGGCGAGCAACGTGGCATGACTTCGACCTTTATCGATCGTTTCAACGGCAAGGTGCTCGTCGTGACCGGGGCGGGCCAGGGCATCGGCCGTGGCGTCGCGTTGCGCGCGGCGCGTGAAGGCGGGGTGGTGGTGCTGGTCGATCGTGCGCCGATCGTGCACGAGGTGGCCGACGAAATCGCGCGCGAAGGCGGCAAGGCCTGCGCGTTTATCGCCGACCTCGAAACCTATGCGGGCGCGAGCGCGATGATCGCTTTTGCGATCGACGCGTTCGGCCGCATCGACGCGCTGATCAACAACGTCGGCGGCACGATCTGGGCGAAGCCGTATGAGGAATATGAGGCCGAGCAGATCGAAGCGGAGTTGCGGCGCTCGCTGTTTCCGACACTATGGTGCTGTCATGCGGTGTTGCCCGAGATGCTCAAGCGCGGCGGCGGGGCGATCGTCAATGTGTCGTCGATTGCGACGCGCAGTATCTATCGTGTGCCGTATGCGGCGTCGAAAGGCGGCGTCAATGCACTGACCGCGAGCCTCGCGTTCGAACACGCGCGGCACGGCATCCGCATCAATGCGGTCGCGACCGGCGGCACCGAAGCGCCGCCGCGCCGCGTGCCGCGCAATACCGCGCCGCAAAGCGAGCAGGAAGCGGCGTGGTATCAGGGCATCGTCGATCAGACGATTGCGTCGAGCCCGATGCATCGCTATGGCACGATCGACGAACAGGTAGGCGCGATCCTGTTTCTCGCTTCCGATGAAGCGTCGTACATCACCGGCACGGTGCTGCCGGTCGGCGGCGGCGATCAGGGCTGAGAGCCGGGCACTTCAGGCTCTCTCTCGATAGCGAGCAGACATCGTCGTCGGACGGAGCGGTTCGCGGAGATGTCGTCAACCGTTGCTGAGTGCGTTTGCTTTGTCGCTCCTTCGTCGTTCCGCCGTTTTTCTTTCGCGTCGCGCGGAGAATATCGAGGTTGCCGATGTTCTCCGCGGCGTTTGTCCTTCATACTATTGGCCCCGAACGACGCCGCCGCATCGCGACACGGGCACGCATCAGCGCGCATCGGTACAGCGACGGCGGACCACCTCGACCCACATCGACAATGAATCCCACCAACAGCCAGGCGCCTTCTACGCGCGCGCTTGCAGCCGACTGGTCCATTTCCGCCATCGTGGCGGGCTTTCTGGCCGTTCTGATTTCCTACTCCGGCCCGCTCGTGATCTTCTTTCAGGCCGCGCAGGCGGCCCACGTACCCAACGAGATGGTCGCGTCGTGGGTATGGGCGATTTCGATCGGCGCGGCGGTCTCGGGGATCTTCGCGAGCTGGAAGCTGAAAGTACCGGTCGTGACCGCGTGGTCCGCACCCGGCACCGCGTTGCTGGTCGGGTTGTTTCCCGTGTTGTCGCTCAATCAGGCGGTGGGTGCGTACCTGAGCGCAGCCGTGATCGTTCTGCTGATCGGCGCAAGCGGCTATTTCGACAGGATGGTGCGCAGCATTCCCAAGGGCATCGCGTGCGGGATGATGGCCGGCATTCTGCTGCAGTTCGGCATGCACGCATTTTCAGCTGCTGCATCGATGCCTGCGCTGGCGTTCGGCATGATCGGCGCGTACATCGTTTTCAAACGGCTGCTGCCGCGCTATTGCATCGTGCTGGTGCTGCTGACGGGCACGGTGCTCGCAATCGTGTTGGGCACCGCGCATCTCGGCAGCTTGCCGCTTCAGTTCACGCGGCCGATCTTTATCAAACCCGAATGGACATTGAGTTCGACGTTGAGTCTGGCGTTGCCGCTCGTCGTCGTCAGTCTGACAGGGCAGTTTCTGCCGGGCATGGCGATTCTGCGCGTGTCCGGCTATCACACGCCGGCCCGGCCGATCATCACCGCAACCAGCCTCGCGTCGATTGGCGTGGCGTTTTTCGGCGGTATCACGATCGTGATCGCTGCGATTACCGCGGCGCTATGCACCGGCGAGGATGCGCATAACGATCCGGACAAGCGCTATATCGCCGGTATCGCGAACGGTGTGTTCTATCTGATCGGCGGCACGTTTGCCGGCTCGATCGTCGCGTTGTTCACGATGCTGCCGAAGGAGTTCGTCGCGATTCTCGCCGGCCTTGCATTGATCGGCGCGATCACCGCGAACGTGATGGGCGCGATCCAGGACGAGGACCATCGTGAGGCGTCGGTCATCACGTTTCTTGCGACTGCATCGGGGATGACGTTTCTCGGGCTCGGCTCCGCGTTCTGGGGCATCGTGATCGGCTCGTTTGCGTATCTGGTGCTGAACAAGGTACGGCGCTAGGCGGTGTGGCGCGGTCGAACTCAGGGCCGCGCACCGAGCGCCTGATAAAGCGCCGCCGTATCGGCGTAACGCTGCGCGGCGGCTTTCGTGCGATCGAGTCCGGTCTGTAGTTCCTGCCGTTGGGTATCGAGCAGCGTCAATTGACTGATCCCACCCGACGCATAGCGCTCGCCGGCAATGCCGGCACTGCGTTGCGCGCTGCGATGCGCTGCGTCGAGCGCTTGCAATGCAAGCGCATCCTGATCGAGCGCGCGCAGCGCATCGGCAACCTGCTGCAGCCCTTGCAGCACGGTTTGCTTGTACATCGCGAGCGCCGCCTGCCACGCGGCTTCAGACGACCGCTTGCGAGCCAGCAATTCACCTCCGTGAAAAAGCGGCTGCGTGAGACCTGCACCGAAATTCCACACGTTGAAGCCCGTCAGCAGATCGGACACGCTGATGCGCTCCGTCGCCGCGCTCCCCGACAGCGTGATGCGCGGATACATATTGGCGGTCGCCACGCCGATGTTCGCGCTCGCCTGATGCAGCAACGCTTCGGATGCGCGGATATCGGGCCGCTGCTGCGCGAGCGTGGATGGCACGGTCAGCGGCAGATCGGCGGGCAACACCAGCGTGTCGAGATCGAGCGCGGCGAGATCGTGCGTGCTCGCCAATTCGGACGGGGCGCGCCCCAGGTAGATCGCGAGTTGATGATCGGTCTGCGCGAGTTGCGTGCGTAACGGCGGCAACGTCGCGCGGGTTTGCTCCACGAGTGTGCGCTGGCTGAGCAGATCGACTTCCGACAGGCCGCCCACTTTATTGCGCTGTTCGGCGATATCGAGTTGCTGAATCTGTATTGCAAGCAGCGATTCACTCAGCGCAATTTGCCGCGCCAGTGACGCGCGCCGGATCGCCGCAGTGACCACATTGCCCGCGACCGTCAAACGCGCGGCCTCCAACTCGTATTGCTGATAGTCGACCTGCGCGGCCACCGCTTCGAGCGCGCGACGATTCGCGCCGAACAGATCGAGCGTGTAGGACACCGTGACCTGCGCGCTGTATAGCGTGAACGGCGCAAACGAGTGGCCCTGGGCGAGTTCGCCGAAGCCAAGTGCTTCGGGATCGATCTTCGCGCGGGTCGCCGACAGGTTGGCATCGACTTGCGGCCATAGCGTGCCGCCTGCTTGCGCGCGATAGTCCTGCTGCGCTTCGTCGAGCTTCGCGCGGGCTTGCGCGAGTGTTGGGCTGTCGTCGAGCGCCTGTTGCACGAGCGCGTTCAGAGTCGGCGAGCCGAACGCGCGCCACCAGCCGTCGCCGGGCAGATCCATCGGCACGAAGTGCTGCGCGGCGCCGCCCGGGCCAGTGGATGCGACGGTGCTGGCTGCAACCGGCGTTGCGGTATAGCTCGATGCCGTGGGCACGTCGGGGCGATGGAAGTCGGGGCCGACCGTGCATGCGCAAAGCGCCGCGCCGGCGGCGAATGGGCCAAGCCGCCACGCGGCGCAACGGATGGCCGTAGGACTAAAAATAACGGCACGGCAAGCACGACGGGCGAGAGCGGAACACATTGCAGGCCTTCCTCAATCGAGCGTGCGTCGATAGAACTTCACGGCAATCCCCATCACGACGCACAGAAAGATCAGCAGCGGCCAAACATGCGGCCACATATCGGCCCAACCCACGCCTTTGAGCAGAATGCCGCGCACGAGCCGGTTGAAATAGGTAAGCGGCAGCAGGTTGCCGATGAACTGTGCCCACTTCGGCATGCCGGCAAACGGAAACATAAAACCCGACAGCAGGATATTGGGCAGGAAATAGAACATCGTCAGCTGCATTGCCTGCAACTGGTTCTGCGCGAGCGACGACAGCGTAATGCCGATCGTCAGATTGGCCGCGACGAATAGCAGCGCGGACAGATACAGCGCGATCAGACTGCCCTCGAAAGGCACATCGAACACGAAGCGCGCCGCCGCGAGAATGATGCTCACCTGAATCAACCCGATTGCCACATAAGGCACGATCTTGCCGGTCATCACTTCGAGCGGCAGCACCGGCGTGGCGAGCAGATTTTCCATCGTGCCGCGCTCGCGTTCGCGTGTGATCGCGAGGCCCGTCATCATGACCATCGTCATGGTCAGGATCACGCCCATCAGGCCGGGCACCACGTTGTACTGCGTGATCGCTTCGGGGTTGTAGAGACGATGTAACTGCACGTCGAACGCGGCGGGTCCGATCGCGAGCGACGACAGCGCGCCCGTCAGATCCTTCTGCAACACCGATTGCGCAATCGATGGCAGCGCGCCGAGCGCGGTGCCGACCGCGGTCGGATCGGTCGCATCCGCTTCAACGAGCAGCGACGGACGCGCGCCCTTGACCAGATCGCGCGTGAAGCCGACCGGAATATTCAGCACGAACAGCACCTTACCCTGCGCGAGCGCGCGCCGGCCGGATTCTTCGTCGGGCAATGTCGACACGATGTCGAAGTAATCGGAGTTGCGCATCGCCATCACGAAGCTGCGCGTGAATTCGCTGTGATCGGCGGCGATCACGGCGGTCGGCAGATGCTTCGGGTCGGTGTTGATCGCAAAGCCGAACAGCGTCATCTGCATGAGCGGCAGGCCGATGATCATCGCAAACGTGATGCGGTCGCGCTTCAGCTGCAGGAACTCCTTGCGCACGATGCTCCACCAGCGTGTCAGCGAAAAGCGCGAAAAGCCTGCAAAGCGGCGTGTGGTGCTCACGATGCCTGGTCCGCTGAAGGTGTTGCGTAGTTGTCGGTGGAGCGGTTCATCATGAAGATGAACACGTCCTCGAGGCCGGTTTCCTGCGGTTCGATTCGCAGCGTCGGGTCCGAATGCCCAAGCTGTTCGAGCGTCGCATGCAACGCGGGCGTATCCGGACCGCTCACGTGCAGCGACGAGCCGAACGCAACCGTCTGCCCGACGCCGGGCGAGCGGCGCAGCCGTTCGCCGAGTTCGACGAGGTTTTGCCCATACACGGCCCACGTGACGAGACCCTGCGAATCGATCACTTCTTTCGACGTGCCTTGCGCGAGCAGCTTGCCGTACGCGATATACGCGAGCTTGTGGCAGCGTTCCGCTTCGTCCATATAGTGCGTGCTGACGAGCACCGAGATGCCGCTCGCCGCGAGGCGATGCAGTTCTTCCCAGAAGTCGCGGCGCGCGCTCGGGTCGACGCCCGCGGTCGGTTCGTCGAGCAGCAGCAGTTCAGGCTCGTGCAGCATGCACGCGGCGAGCGCGAGACGCTGCTTCCAGCCGCCCGACAACGCGCCGGCCAACTGCTTCGCACGGCTCGTCAGCCCAAGCTGTTCGAGCGCGCGGTCCACCGCGTCGCGGCGATTCTTCATTTCATAGATGCGCGCGACGAAGTCGAGGTTTTCGCGGATCGTCAGGTCCTCCCAATAGGAGAAGCGCTGCGTCATATAGCCCGTGTGCCGCTTGATCTGCGCGCTGTCGCGCACGATGTCGTAGCCGAGGCAGGTGCCGTTGCCGGAATCGGGCGTGAGCAGCCCGCACATCATGCGGATACAGGTCGTCTTGCCGCTGCCGTTCGGGCCGAGAAAGCCGAAGATTTCGCCGCGCCGCACGCGCAGTGAAACATCGTTGACGACATGCTTGGTGCCGAAATGTTTGTTCAGCCCGTGTACGTCGATCGCGTAAGTGGTTTCGGCTGCGTTGTTGACGGTCGCAGGGGTGCTCATTGCAGCGTCACCGTGACGGGTTGGCCGGGCCGCAGTTTCGGCGCGTCGGCGACTTGCGGTTTGGCTTCGACCATGAACACGAGCTTCGAGCGGCTTTCGTTGCTGTAGATCACGGGTGGAGTGTATTCGGCCTGATCCGACACGAAGCTCAGCACGGCCGGCACGTCGGCGGCGCAACCGTCGCAACGAATCGATACGCGACGGCCCGGCGTGAGCGAACCCACCACCGCCTCGGGCACGAAGAAGCGCACCTTGACGTTTTCGGGCGGCAGCATGCGCACGACCGGACTGCCGGCCGGCACCCATTCCCCGCTGCGATACATCGTGTCGAACACGAGCCCGCCATGTGGCGCGTGCACGCTCTTTTGATCGAGCTTCCACTGCGCCTGGCCGAGTTGGGCCTGGGCCGCGTCGACCTGCGCCTGTTGCGCGCGGATCTGTTCGATGCGTCCCGGCAGGCGCGCGACCGTCACCTGGCTTTGCAGCTCACGCACGCGCGCGGCGCTCGAAAGCGCGTTCGCGCGCGAATCGTCCAGTTGGCTTTGTGCGATGCCGCCCGCGCGCAACTGCTGTTCGTCACGGTGATACTGAGTGGCGGCGCGCGCCGCGTCAGCCTCGGCCTGCACGAGTTGCGCGCGGGTGACATCGACTTCGGGCGGGCGCTTACCGGTTCCGAGGTCCGCGAGTTGAGCGCGGGCTGCGCGTAGTTGTTCGTTGGCCTGCACGACCGCGTCGGTTTCGTTCTGCGCTTCGAGCGCGAAGAGAGGTGTGTTTTGCGCGACGGTCTGGCCGCGCGTTACCGCGAGTTCGGTCAACTGTCCGGGCTGCGAGGACGCGAGGTACAGAAACTCGCCTTCCACATAGCCTTGCCAGGTGTTCGCCGGTTGCCGCGAACAACTTGCGCACACGATGCACAGCGCGAGTAATGCGGCAAGCCGGAAGGGCGCAGCGAACGGCATCATGACGGCTTCCTTTTCGGGCGGAGCGGGCTGGGCGTCGGCACCTGCGCGGACGTTGCGGCGGCTACGCTCATCCCTTGCGTGAGCAGCGCGACGACATGGCGTTCGAGCGTCGCGCGATCGAGCGACGCGAGCGGATTCAGGCGCTGCCAGATCTTCGCGGTGGCCTGCGGCAGCATCACGAGCGCCAGCACCGAGTTGAACAGCAGCAGCGGTTCGAGTTGCGCGTTCAGTTGGCCAGAAGCACGGCCGCGCGCGATGTTCTGGCCGAAGCCCGCGACCTTTTGCACGGGGATATGCGCGAACGCGCGCTCGCGCAGCAGACCGCCTTCGTTGATCACCTCGCGCAGCCATAACGAAGGCAGCCACGGCATTTTTCCGGTGATGTCGAACATGCGTCTGACGATGCCTTGCGTCATCGCGAGCGGATCGTCGTGTTCGGCATCGACCGGTTCCCAGATGGAATCGAACGCGACGGCGAGCCTTTCTTCGACAAGCGCATCGAGCAGTTTTTCGCGCGTCTGGAACCAGTAGTGGACCATCGCCGATGTCACGCCGCTGGCTGCCGCGATCTGCGCGACCGTGGTGTTGGCGATGCCGCGCTCGGCGAACAGCGCGACCGCGACATCGAGCAGATGTTCGCGCGCGTCGAAGTCCTGCGCGTGAGGGCGGCGGCCCATTCGGGAGCGGGTGGGGTGTTGCATATCCAACTGACTAATTGACGAGTTAGTTAGTTTTAAATCACTGATAGTAGGACGATTTTCACTGGGATAAAGGAGGGAAAACCCTGCGAGAATTTTATTTACCCGGATAATATTGACATCAATTTTTATCCGGGTATAATTTCATCATCTTTTCTCAGGCGATTGTCATGAACGACATGTCCACTCATTCCTATACGAGCTTCGATGGCTATCGGTGCCTCGCCACGGGGGCGCTGCAAGCGAACGCGCTTGCGGTTAAAAGCGCGCTCGAAAGCGGTGCCGCGGGTCCGGTTCTGATCTTCGATGACGAAACTGGCCGCA
>Ga0310811_10009932_pt1 | contig 12304 bp, 8 predicted proteins | sample YCmetagenome_FD_207642 | JGI IMG/M metagenome (GOLD analysis project Ga0310811, IMG submission 207642) | Soil microbial communities from experimental microcosm in Duke University, North Carolina, United States - YC | ecosystem: Engineered > Artificial ecosystem > Soil microcosm > Unclassified ... | reverse complement strand
ATCGCCGCGACTTCTTGAAGACGGCGGGGGCCACGGCGGCCGGCGCGCTCTTCCTGCCACAACTCGAGCTGGTCGCCGCGACGCCGGGGATGGCCGAATCCGCGACCGCCGCCCTCGCCGGATGGACGGTGCGTCCGTTCGCGTTGACGCAGGTCAAGCTCACCGAGAGCCTGTTCACTCAAAAGCGCGACCGCATTCTCAAGTACGCGCGCGGCTACGGGAGCGAGTCGGACGTGTTCGCCGGACCAGATCGCGTGCTCTCGATCTTCCGCGCCAATGCCGGGCTCGACACGAAGGGCGCCGAGCCGGTCGGAAGTTGGGAGAACGGCACGGGGTACCTCCGCGGTCACTATGCCGGCCATTTCATGAGCATGCTGGCGCAAGCCTACGCCGGCACGGGCGACGAGATCTTCAAGCAAAAGCTCGATTACATCGTTCGTTCGCTCGCCGAGTGTCAGGATGCCTTGGCCGCGGCGGCGCGCAAGCCGACGCCGCGCGATACCGGCAAGTTTGGCGGCGCGGTACGACTGAGTGGCTCACCGATCGGCCTCGCCGAGCATGTGTCGGTGCCGGCGGGGGTGGTGCGCGGGCTCAAGGACTTCACGATCGCGCTCTGGATCAAGCCACAACAGTACGATCGCGCGCGGCTGTCCGACTCGCGCGCGAACGTCGACCCGGCAACGCTTTACAACGGCACCGGCATCTTCGACTTCGGCTCGCCCAACGCGCAATTCGCCGAGCCTGCACTCGCCAGGATGTACCTGACGATCCGTGCGGGCAACGACAAACCCGTACCGCGCTTCGCGATCACGACAAGCGGTGCGACTGGCGAACAACGCCTCGACGCCGCGCAGCCGCTGGCGGTAGACAAGTGGACGCACATCGCGATCACGCGCGCGGGTTCGACGGCGACGCTTTATATCGACGGCGCGCCGGTCGCGACCAACGCCGACATGTCGCTCTCGCCCGCGGACCTCGGCGAGACGACCGGCAATTGGCTCGGCCGCTGCCAGTTCCCGCAACGCAACGTGTCGTACCTCAACGCGCAGCTCGACGAATTCCAGATCTTTGATCGCGCGTTGACGCAGAATGAAGTCGGCTCGCTGTTGACGTCCGCCGGCGGCACCGTGGGCGGCGGCAACGTGTTGTGGTATCGCTTCGACGAAACCGACGGGATGAAAGTCGTCGACTCCTCAGGCAAGGGACGGCACGGCACCGTCGTCGCACCGACGGATGGTCGGCGGCATCCGGGATTCCTCTCCGCCTATCCGGAAACGCAGTTCATGCGGCTCGAGGAATTCGCGACGTACGGCGGCAACCAGGGCATCTGGGCGCCGTACTATACCCTGCACAAGATTCTCGCCGGCCTGCTCGCCGCCAACGCACTCACCGGGAACACGCAGGCGCTCGACGTCGCGACGAAGATCGGCGACTGGGCCCATGGGCGTTTGTCGAAGCTGCGTCCGGAGCAGTTCGACCGGATGTGGAACATGTACATCGCCGGCGAATACGGCGGCGCCAACGACGCGTTCGCCAGTCTGTACGCGGTCCGTCGGAAGCCGGAGTATCTGACCGTCGCGCGCTACTTCGACAATCGCAACGTGAAAGACCCGACGGTCGCCGGCAACGACATCCTCGACGGCCGCCACGCCAACCAGCACATCCCGCAATTCATCGGCTATTTGCGCGTCTACGAGCAGAACGACAGCCGCGACTACTACACGGCGGCGAAGAACTTCTGGGACATGGTGGTGCCGCACCGCGTCTACGCGCATGGCGGCGTGGGCGTCGGCGAGATCCTGCGGAAGCGCGACACGATCGCGGGCTCACTCTACTCGGAGCCGAACAATCACAACCACGCCGAGACGTGCCCGCTGTACAACATGCTCAAGCTGAGCCGGAACCTGTTCTTCCACGAACCGGATCCGAAGTACATGAACTACTACGAGCAGGGGCTCTTCAACCAGATCCTCGGCTCGCGTCGTGATGAGGACAGCGTGACGAGTCCGGAAGTGACGTACTTCGTGCCGGTTCGCCCCGGTGAGCGGCGGCAGTACGGCAACGTCGGCACCTGCTGCGGCGGCACGGGCATGGAGAACCACACCAAGTACCAGGATTCGATTTACTTCCAGTCGGCGGACGCCCGAAGCCTCTATGTAAATCTCTATATCCCGTCCGTGCTCGAGTGGAAGGAGAAAGGCTTCACGATCGAACAGCTGACGAAGTATCCGTTCGAGGGGGCGAGCACGTTGACCCTTCGCGGCAATGGCCGCCTCGCCGTCATGCTGCGGGTGCCCTCATGGGTTCGCCGTGGATACAGCGTGACCGTGAACGGCGCCCCGCAGCAGATCAGCGCCGCGCCCGGGACGTACGCCACGATCGAACGCCAATGGAAGACCGGCGACAAGATCGAGATCACGATGCCCCTCAGCTTCCGCGCCGAACGGACGATCGACGACCCATCTGTGCAGTCGATTTTCTACGGACCGACGCTGCTCGCCGTGCAAGCAGCGCCGGTCGGCGAGAACTTCGAGACGGGACTCATTCCGGTTTCACTCTTCAAGCACTTCAAGCTGTCGGGTGACTTCGCCGCGGCGATGACGCCCGTCGCCGACAAGCCGCTCCACTTCTCGTTCAACGGGCAGACGCTGGCGCCGTTCTTCGTGGCTGATCCGAATACCGGGCCGACATCACCGTATCACATGTACGTTCGTCGCCAGGAGCCAGCGATCGTGTTCGGAAGCGTCGACAGCGGCGTGGCGAATCCGAAACGCGACGACGGCCTGACGTTCATGGACGCTGTCTGGGCAGGCGCCCCATTCGCCGATCACGCCCAGTTCTCGACCTTCGTCGAACGCACCGCGGCAGCATGGCGCGTGGCAGGCGCGCTCAGCGCGACGGACGAGAGCGCGATCACACAGGCAGCGCGTCGCGCACAAGGAGAGCTGGGCTAGGCATCGCGTATTCCGCCGAGTCGCCGAGTCGCCGAGTCGCTTACCTGAACGACGAACGATAACTTTCGATCTCGGGAAGATCCTGGACTTCGTCGAGACGCGCCATCGCGGCGATCGTGTGGGCGAGCACTGTACGACGATCCCGGCTCTCGTACCGCCGATATTGTTCGGTCAGCACCGCGAAGGCCGCGGCGCGTGCGTGCTTCACCGCCAGGGATCGGACGATGCCCTCCCAGATACGCTCGTGATGATCCATCGTCAGATGCGCCACCAGGACCGGGACCGCCGGCGGTGGCGCGCCGCCAGAGGCGATCAGGTCCCACACCGAAGTAACGTGGATTCCGTGATCGCGCAGCTCGCGAACCAGCGCCTGCTCATCAACGGCGCACGCCGCGGCGAGCTCCTCGACACGATGCCGCTGTTTCGCAAGCCCGGCTTGGTATGCCGCATCGCTCGGGACTTGCGTGTTCTCTGTGGACATAGTCGACACTCGAGTTGGCGCCCGGTTCGTTCGTCCTTGCCTACGTTTGCGGCGCGGACGTAACCCGTCAAGGGCGCACCCAGCGTGCTCGAGCTGTCATTGGCTCTTCCGGTACCACGCCCGATGGGGCGACCCGCGGCCGCAACGAGGACACCAGGTGACCGTGAACCGTGCCTCGCAGCGCGGACAGCGAGCGCGCGTCGCGAAGGTATCGAAGTGAAAACCGCAGCCGTCGGGTCCGCAGATCCACTGCTCGCCGACGTACGGCGACTCGCCGCAGGATGGGCACGCTACGTCCGTCCGACGTGGCGGGAGGGTGAATGAAGACTCGTGCACGCGTGTTTCCTACCTTCGGCCAGGCTCACCGAGCGCTTCCGCCATCGTTCGGCGCAGCATCGAGAGTCCGTACGCGAGGCGCGACTTCACGGTTCCGATGGGGATCTCCAACGCCTCGGCGATCTCCTGCTGCGACAACTCCTCAAGGTACCGCATCCGGACGACCAGCCTGGCTCGGGGCGGTAGTTCATCGAGCCGCCTGGGTATTTCATCGAGAAGATCCTGGCCCGCGAGAACTTCTTCGCTTTCGGGGACCGGAAAGTCGATCCGGTCATCGATCGATTCGCGCCGCGGGTCGCGCTCAGCGCGCGCGGCGCGAACCGCCTCGCGAGTGGCGATCCGGTACGCCCAGGCACGAACCCACTCCGGATCGCGGAGTGATCGCAGTCCGCGGCTCGCTCGCAGTAGAGTTTCCTGCAGCACATCATCCGCGAGATCCTGGTTCCGCACGATCGTTCGCACGTGATCGAGCAGCGGCGATTCTAACGAACGGAGCAGTTCTTCGAGCGCCACGCGATCGCCAAGCTGCGCTCGCGCGGCCAGCGACGGCAGAGAACGCACGCTGTTCGCCGGCCGCGCTCGATCAGGGACCAAGCTGGCGGTCCATGGCCGCCACGACGCGCGCTCCGACGCGTGACACGTGCGCCCCGAGGGCCGCGAGCCCGAGTGCGATGATCGTGTAGCCGAGTACCGAGAAGACGAACAACAGAATCTGCGTGTCGTTCCTCCAATCGATCTTGACCAGCGCAACGACGAGGAGAAGCCCTTCGACCATGGCCGCGCCGATCACGGCCACTCGAATGCGCTGCGCGTGACGGTCCATTTGAGCAAGAACGCCGGGAACGGCAGAAGCGTGGTCCGGCTGTGGCATGTTGTCTCCGAGGTATCGAGGTGTCAGTGGCCTATCGTTCACCGGTACCAGAGGGCCAAGCCAATGGCTGCCGCCTCGATGAGCGCGAAGCTCCACACGACGATTTGGACGGTCTTGTTCCGCCTGTGGTCTGTCATCACGGCCTCCAAGTGACTCGGTTGAGACGCGGGAATGCAAGGCTCCGCGCGTCTTCCGTCTACTAAGAGGCCGTGGTCGGTTGATTCGTTCGGTTTTGCGACGCCTCCGTCACTGCACGAACAACCGCACATGCAGCGGTCTTTCCGCCTGAAACAACCGATTCGACCATCCCGGCAGGATCGCCAACTGCTCCGATGCGAGGATCTTCGGGTACTGTTCCCGCACCTCGAGGCGCGTCAGCTCCCACGCGCGGTCGATCACGTCATCGGTATGCCGCGACACTTCGCCGAAGGAATAGACTTCGGGCAGCGCCTCGAGATATCGGCCGAGGTCGCGCCAGTCCGCGTCGATCCGGGCGCGATACGCGGTGCGCGCTGCTTGGAGTCGCGTCACCTGGTCCGCCGTGAGGAGCAACGAGTCCGTCTGTTGAAGGAGCTCCCCGTACGGATCGGGCACGTTGCGCTGAAGCCGTTGCGTGAGCTGGTCGGCGGTGAGCTTGGGTGTCGATCGCCCGCCGCGGCCCGGGCGAAGCCAGCGATCCAACTGCTGGTCGGGCAGCGGACGCGCGAGGTCCATCGTCACGTCGAGCGTCAGCCGAAACGGCGCCCGGAGTGTGGTGGTCGACGGGCTGGTACTGCCGAAGCGCGGATTCACCTGATAGGCGAACCGGTTCGTCGCCGGGTCGAAGCCGCGAACGTTGTAAAGGACGGGATCCGGCTGCGCGGCGGCGCCCCAACCGTGGAGGCGGCTCGCACCGTGAACCAGCTCGTCGATCCCGCTCAATGGATTGGTGAAGTTGAGGCCGAGTTGGAATCGTTCGAGAGATCTGGAAAGGTCGCCACCATTCACGATGACGTTCAGGTTGAGCGATGCCGTCCACGGACCCTCGCAGCTATTGCGCGCGGCCGCCGCTCCCAACTGACGCGCGATGCATTCGCGGGCCGATTTCGCCGATCCTCGTTGCAATGCCTGGAGTCCGCTCGCGAGCGCGGGGTCCGAGACCTTCGAAGGGTCGAAGATGAACGCGCGGTCATCGACCAACCCGTCGCCGTTCACGTCGCTGCCCACCATCGGCGTATACGGCAATCCGGACTGCACATGTCCGTAGAAAAAGAATCCTGGCCCCGGCTTCGTGCCCCTGGGCCAGAAAACGGTCTGCACCGTGAATTGGTGACGAGCGTCGAGGTCTCCCCTGCCCCAGGCGCGCGCCGCCGGATCCCCGAACGTCGATCCGTTGAACCCGCGCTGTTGCGCGCGCATGTCCGACAATACGTACCACACCGTCGGGTCGCGAAAGTACAGACCCATCTTGAAAAGGTCGGGACGGAACGAGAGGCGAAGCTGGTTGGTGTACGACGTCAGATCGCTCACCGAGCTGGCAACGCGCCCGAACGCACTCGTCTTCCGCGCGTCGACCGATGACACGACTCCCGTCGTCGGCACGATGCTCGCCGCGTTCGCGTAGACCGGTCGGCCTTCGTCGGCGGTCGCGAAACGCTGCGCGCCGGCGAAGTTGAGATCGACCGTTCCCGGCTGATTGAGGTTGAGCGACGAGATGCCCTCGACTACATAGATGCTGCGGCCCCACAGGCCGGACGTCCACGCGAGGTTGGCGCGCCAACTCCGCTGCGGCTGGTACGACGGATCGACGACCTGCACACTCGCCGCCGCATCGGTGTAACTGGAGACCGGCGTCCCAACACATTGGGTGGGGATCGCCGATGTCGACGCTTCGTACGCCGACCAATTCGGCGCCGGCACCGCTCCACCGATGCAGGTGAGTCTCGCCAGCCCACCGGGCAATCCCGTGCTGACCGACGGTGTGCTGAGGAGGGCCGGATCGAGGAGGTTTCGGAATTCACCGATGCCGCCACGAATCGAGCCTGACGGACGCCCCGCGGCGCCAGGACGGTTGAGCGTGAAACCGAGCCGCGGGCTCACATGCAGCATCGCCGGCGCGACGTTGGTTCGCGCGCCGAGCGCGGACTCGACTGCCGGATTGAACGCGGGCGCATCGGTAAAGGCGCTCCCCTCGAGCCGCGCGCCGTACATCACCTGCAGATTCTGGTTCACACGCCATAGGTCGCCCACCGCGACGTAGCCATTCCACTCACCGCCCCTGCGCGTCGGCGCGTTGAGCGTTCTCGTAAAGGACGCCGGCGCATTGGCCGCGAGATCGGTCAGCGAGTTGAAGCTGAACGTTCCTAGCTGGTTACCGAACAGGTCTTGTGTGTAGCCGTCCAGCCGCGAGTCGGCGGTGAGCTTGATGCGATGGCGGGCCGCGCCGGCCGGATAGAACTGCAGTTCGCCGATCGACTCCCAGGTCCACTGGCGGGTGTCGGTGTGCATCCCGGCGTTGCCGCCAAAGGCGAGCGGCGTGGTGCCCGCGCTTCCGTCGTCGAACGCGGACGTGACCAGGACGCGGCCGTCGGGCAGTTGCAGATACGGCTGCGTGTTGCTGTGGTTGAGCGTCACGCCGCTGCGAACGTCTCCCAGATAGTCGTGACCGAAGTAGAACGAATATTCGCCGGTGAGCGCGCCAATTTGCTGCGTGTTCTCTCCGGCGTGCGAAGGCGTTCCGACCGGCGACAGTCCCTGCGCCTGATTGTGTGTGTAGCTCCCGTAGCCGATGAGCCCCCAAGTCGTGCGGGACGGTTGCAGCGTCTGCCAATTGTACCGCGCGTGATCGAGGCGTCCGAGAAAGACGACGTTGTCGTTGAGCGACGACGACGGCGCTCCGGCGACAGTCGGCACTTGCGCGTTCTGGAGCAGATGGAGAAAGCGCGAGACCGAATCGGACGCCACGCCGGCGCGCTGCAAGACGTAACTGTCCGCGCTGATCAGCGACGCCACGTTCGCGCTCCGGCGTCCACCCTGCAGCCCGAAGCTGTAATCGAATTTGTCGTCGAGGATCTCGCCGCTCATCCCCAGACTTCCATTCACATTCGTGTACCGTTGCCCGAGTCGCGCCGACACTGGGTCGGTCGACTGGAGCGACGGAGCATCGACGAGTAAATGACCCGTGGCCTGTGAGAACAATTCGCTCGAAGCGACGAACACGTTCGTGCGCGCGCCGCTGAACCAGCCGTTGGATGGGTCGTAGCTCGACGCCGACACCGCGACGCGCATTCGCGCGTCGCGTGGAATCTGGCCGCCGGCGAACGACATCCCGTTCATCGTCACCGAGTTTTGCGAAGGAGCCAGCCCGAGCACGGAATTGCCAGCTGGTGTCGACACGACGCCCGGCACGAGCGCGGTAAGTGCGGCGATGTCGCCGACCAGATCCGGCGGTGCGCGACGATAGGTCGGCGAATTGGCTGTCGTTCCGCCGATCTCCGGATCGTCGTTGCGCGTTGGCGACGACCGCTGCGCCTGCGACACCACTGTCGGTAGTTGCTGCACGCGCGGCCGGTTGGTGAGCAGTGCGTCGAAGACCAGCACCGAATCGGTGCTGCCCGCCCCTCGCGTCAGGCGCCGTGACATCGGCGGCAGCCCGGGAGCACTGACCGACACCAAGTAGTCGCCGGTGCCGTCGGGCCAGTCGATGACGTAAGCGCCCGCGGCGTCGGTCGACGCCGACCGCTGGGCGCGGTCCGGTGCACGCTGCGAGCGCACGGTCGCGCCGGCGACGGTTCGTCCGCTGTCCGTCGTAATGCGGCCGCGAATGATCTCGTGGCGGGTCTGAGCACCGGCCGGAAGCGCCGCGGTTGTCAAGAGCCAGCAGGCAATTGCCGAGTAGCCGAGTTTCGAACTCATGGGAGCGAACCTGGGAGAGTGGCCTATCGCCAAATGCAGCCGACGACCATTGTGTCACTGCGATGACACGACCCCTCGACGTTGCATTGTACAGGTGCCGTGACCCAACACGCCTTCGATCCTACCGCCTTCGCACAGCGCCAAGACCAGCTCGAGCGGCGTCTCTCCGCCGCGGTCGAGCGTATCGGCGACGCGCGACTCATTGACCGGGTCCGCGGGCCGCTTACTCGCGGTAACGCCGCCGAACTGTTCGCGCTCCTCGCCGACGACGACCGCCGCGTCGCCAGGGCGGCACACGAGTGCGCGATGCTCCGCTTCGCGTTCGTCGTGGCGATCGTCGCACAGTCGATGGCGTTCGATCCCGACCGGCGCGACGACCTCGTGCAGCGCACCTTCCTCAACCTGCCGCAGATCGTTCGTCGCTCGATGGTGAATGGGGTCGGCATTCCCAATCCCGAGGGCTGGCTCGCTTATCGCGCGCATCTGATGGCGCGGCAGATGTTCCGGGAGGAGCGCGGCTCCGCGAGACGAGATACCAGCGCCGGCGGCGCGCGGCCGGTGCGTTCGGCGCGCACGCATGGTCTGCGCGTCGGCGTCGAGTCCATCGACGCCGAGCTGCACGCCGATGCCGACGCGATCATCGCCGCGCTCGACGACTCGACGATGCGTGACGAGCTCGCCGCGGCGCTTCGCACGCTTGGAACGGAGCACGCACTCTGGGCCGAAGTGCTGCGCCTCCACTATATCGAAGGCCTGCGCCTCGACGAGATCGCCGTTCGACTCGGCCGCTCGCACGGAACCGTGCGCAACGACGCACTGCGCGCGCGGGCGCGGTTGGCCACGATCATCCGGCAGCAGTATCCGTTACTCGATCGCGATCGAGCCGATTCCGGCAATCGGGGGCGCGATGATGTCGCCCGGTAATCAGCGGGACTGGAGCGGTTTGCTCTACCTGCCCGGCGAAGAGCTGGTGCGCTCGACGATCGACGGCGATGACGCCGACTGGTCGGACTCGCTGTCGTACGTGCCGCCGGACTCGCTCGTCCGCTCGGTGCTCGACGCGTCGGTGCGGGATCGACCGATGTTCATCCTGCCGGCCACGTTGCTGCGGACTTCGGCGTCACGCGCCGAACCGAATCGTGTGCGACGGACGGCGGCGCTGCTTGCGGGGCTCGGTTTCTCGCCGTTCTCTCTGGCCGCGGCCGCGGCGTTCCATGTGGTCTTCCTCTTCGCCGTCGGCCCGTGGATTGTAACCCAAGCAGGCGCCGCCCGCTCGATTCGCACGCCGCTTCCGCCGCCGTTTGTCGTCACGCGCCTTGTCTACGTTCCACCGGCCAGCCGCGGCGCGTCACCGATCAAAGCCACCCGCACGCGTTCACCGCGTCCGATTACCCGCCCGTCAGCCGGCGAAACCTTGGGGCGCGTCCGGACCGTGCTTCAGTCGCAGCCGGATTCTGGCCGCACCGGCGGAGGGGAGGCGAGGCAGGGATCCTCCACCGAACGCGAGGTCGCGAACGCCCTGAGCCAGGAGCTGTTCTTCGCGCGCGACGGATTCGATTTGGAAGCTCCCGACGTGCCAAAGTTCGAATTGATCGTCCGCGTCCTCACCCAATGGCCTAGCCTCCGCTTGCGCGTCTTGGGCGCGGCCCCTCAGCGGCGCGAGCCCGGTTCCGGTCCCCGTCCGGGAATGGCGGAAGCTGAAGCGTTGAAGCGCGCGTTCGTTCAAGCAGGCATCGACGGCGCGCGGATCGATGTCGGCCAAATTCCGGAGGCCGAGCGGCTCTGCCCCGAACGAGAGCCGCTTTGCGCCGCGGCCCGTCGCCGCGTCCGGACTTCGATGGCGAACTTCGATGGCGCCATGGATCGGCCGCCTCAATGAAGGTCGGTCGCGCCCTAGTCGAGTGAGCTAGTCGTCCGCGATCTCGTCGAACTCTTTGTCGGACAGCTCGAGCGAGAGTGCGCCGAGGTTGTCCCGCAGGTGCTGCGGTGAGAGCGTACCAGGAATCGGCAGCATTGCCGGCGATCGCTTGAGCAGCCATGCGAGCATTACCTGCTGCGGCGTGGCGCGATGTCGCTTCGCCGTCTCGCGCACCGCGCGGCCCGCGTCGGCACCGAGCGGATAGTAGGGCACGAACACGAGGCCTTCGCGCGCGCAGTAGTCGACGACGTCGTCGGACGCTCGCTTGCTGACGTTGTACTCGTTCTGTACCGCCGCGATCCGCACCACCTTTCGCGCGCGCTCGATGAGGGGAATGTCCACCTTGGAGATCCCGACCTGATCGATGACGCCGCGATCGACGCCCTCCTTGATCGCGCCCAAGCTCTCCTCGATTGGCGTCTCCGGGTCGACGCGATGGAGATAGTAGAGAGCGATGCGCTCGATTCGCAGGCTGGCGAGACTCTGCTCGATTTCTCTCGCCAGGACGTCCGGCTTGCCACGGCCGGCGCTGCCGTAGCCGCCCTTGGTGGCGACAACGACGCCCAGGGGCGCGGGCGACAGTGCCCGGCCGATCGTCTTCTCGCTCTCGCCCGCGGTGTAGAGATGCGCCGTGTCGATCATCTGGATGCCGGCGTCGACCGCGGCGCGGATGAAGGCGACATGGTCGTCGACGTTGCGGAGCCGGTTCGTGCCGAGGCCGATCCGTGCAACCTCGATATTGCCGAGCGCTATCGTGCGTTTCAAAGAAATGGTCCCCCCCCCGCTGCTACGGGCTCACGCTACCGCGCAGGATCTCACCGAGCACACGCGTCGCCGCCAGGAGGCGCTGTGGCGTCGCGCAGCCAAATCCGAGCAGCAGCCCATGCCTCTCACCCGGTCCCACATAGCTGCTCGAAAGTGGAAGCGCCGCGAGCCCGCGGCGTCCCATCTCCTTGATGACCTCGTGATCGTCGATGCCTTCGCCAGCGCGCAGCAAGACCGTGAGGTGGAGGCCCGCATCCGAATTGGAAACCTCTACCAGACCAGCACAATGTCGCTCCAGGCCCCGAAGCAGCGCATCCCGCCGTTCCGTGTACGCGCTCCGCATGCGGCGAAGGTGCCGCGCGAACTGCCCCGAGGTGAGAAACTCCGCGAGGGCCCGCTGATAGATCGTCGGCGTAAAGATGTCGAACGCGAACCGCGACTCGAGAAACCTGTTCCACAATGGCGGCGGGACGACCATGTAGCCGATGCGCGCCGCGGGAAAGAGAGCCTTGCTGAACGTTCCGATGTAGATCACCCGATCGTGCGTGTCCATGCCCTGTAGCGCGCCGACCGGACGACTGATGTAGCGGAACTCGCTGTCGTAATCGTCTTCGAGGATCCATGCCTTGTTGCGCTCGGCCCAGTCCAACAGCGCGAGTCGACGGCCGGCCGACATGGTCATGCCCAAGGGGTACTGATGGGACGGCGTCACGTACACCGCGCGAATATTGGCGCCCGCGCCGGCGGAGCGACGCTCGAGCGCAGCGACGTTCAGGCCCTCCGCATCGACCGGCACCGGGACGAACTGCGCCCCGGCGGCGCCAAACGCGCGGTGCGTTCCGAAGTAGCCCGGTTCCTCCAGCGCAACGCGATCGTTCGGCTCGAGCAACGTCGTCGCGACTAGTCGGAGCGCCGCTTGAGATCCGGGCACGATGAGGACCTGATCGGCCACGCATCGAACTGCTCGTGAAGCGCGCAGATGCTCGGCGACGGCAACGCGAAGCGTGCGCAACCCAGCCGGGTCGCCATATGCCAACTGCTCCGGCGTCTCGGCACGCACCTGGCGAGCGACCAACTTGGTCCAA
>Ga0310811_10009930_pt1 | contig 12305 bp, 13 predicted proteins | sample YCmetagenome_FD_207642 | JGI IMG/M metagenome (GOLD analysis project Ga0310811, IMG submission 207642) | Soil microbial communities from experimental microcosm in Duke University, North Carolina, United States - YC | ecosystem: Engineered > Artificial ecosystem > Soil microcosm > Unclassified ... | reverse complement strand
GAGCTGAAGAACTCCCTCGGCAGCCGCGTCGACGTGGTGCTCAGCGACGCAGCCGCCGCGGGCGGCGCGCTGCCGGCGGCCGAAGCTGTGCTCAGCGTGATCGCGGGCAGCCGGCCGCGGGTCGACGCAGTCGCGCGCCGCCTGACGGTGCCGGTCGCGGCGGGCGCGCTGACGCTGCCCGAGCTCGTCCGCCGCCTCGACGCCGCCGGCGTCGAGGCGCAGGACGTGAGCATCCGGCAGCCGACGCTCGACGAGGTGTTCCTCGCGGAAACCGAGAAGGAAGAAACCGGAACGGAGGCGGCAGTATGACCGGCGCACTCATCGACGGGGCAGCGGCGGCGGAGCGCCAGTTCGCCAAGCTCCGGCACGACCCGACCGCGATCGCCTTGACGCTCGGTGCTCCGGTCGTGCTCGTGGTCATCTTCGGGTACATCTTCGGCAGCGCGATTGCGGTTCCCGGGGGAGGAAACTACCGGGCGTTCCTTATCCCTGGTCTCTTCGCGACCACCGCGGTGAACGTGCTCCCGGCCATGATCGGCATGGCGCGCGACAGCGGCAGGGGAGTGGTGGACCGCTTCCGGTCGCTGCCGATCGCGCGGACGGCGGTACCGCTCGGCCAGGCGTTCGCCACCACGATCTACGGGCTGGCGAACTTCGTGCTGATGGGGCTGTGCGGCCTGCTCATCGGCTGGCGGATCGAGCGCGGCGCGGGCTACGCGCTCGCCGCGCTCGCCCTGGTCGCCGGCTTCCAGTTCACCGCCACCTGGATCGGCATGTACCTGGGGCTGGTCATCGGCAACGAGGAGGCGGCGTCCCAGGCGTCGGTCCTGGTCTTCCCGGTGACCATGCTGTCCAACGTGTTCGTGCCCACCACGGGGATGCCCGCGTGGCTGCGCACCATCGCGGACTGGAACCCGGTCAGCGCGCTGGCCGCCGCCATGCGCGAACTGTTCGGCAACCCGACCGTGCCCGCGAACGGTGCCTGGCCGCTGCTGCACCCGGTCCTGGCCTGTGCCGGCTGGATGGTCCTGCTGCTGGCGGTCTTCGTGCCGCTGTGCACCGTCCGTTACGCCCGCGCGTGAGCTAATCGAAGCCCTTGGGCAAGATCCGTCCCGCAGCACCTTGTGGTATCTGGTCACTTTTTGGCAGGATTTGAACAGAATCGAACAGGTTCGGACCAAAAGGTGACACCCAAACCTAGGACTTCGCTGAGAGTCGTAGGCTCGTGCCCCAACTGGGGGCAACGGGGACATAAGCGGACCTAGGGTGTGGGAGTGGGACAGGAAACGATGCCCTTTAGCTTCTCCGGTGCCAGGAGTGCTCTGGTCAACTCGGCCGCGACATTCGCTACCCCGCGTAACGTGGGCCGCTACTTCGGCTTCGACGCTATGCGGGCGACTGTTGAGTTCGTGTGGCATCGCCAGGTGAAGTCCGGCGACCTCGCCGCCGCGCTGACCGACCGCTTCGTCTGCGACGGCGCTGTTGTCGTGGACGTCGGCGCGAGCTGGGGGCTGTTCAGCTACCATCTCGCCCGCAAGGTCGGCGGGTCCGGCGCGCTGTTCAGCTTCGAGCCGCACCCCATGAACAGGGCGGTGCTCGAGAAGCTGGCTAAGGCGCGGCCTAACGTCTGTTTCCGGCCCGTCGCGGCGTCGGACCTCGTCGGCAGCGCCGACATGCAGGTTCCCGTTTTCGGAAACCGGCACGTCACCGCGCAGTCGAGCATCGCCCATGGCTTTGACGGGCAGCACGGCGTGCGGGTCGAGAAAGTCACGGTGCCGACAGTCCGGATCGATGACGAGATCGGCGACCGGCCGATCGACTTCATCAAGATCGACGTGGAGGGGCACGAGATCTCCGTGCTGCGCGGCGCGTCCGCCGTGCTCCGCAAGTACCTTCCCCCCATGCTCATCGAAATCGAGCAGCGCCACCTGGACCACCCCATCAAGGATGTCTTCGCGGAAATCGAGGACATCGGGTACACGCTCTATTTCATCGACGGGCCGACGCTTCGCCCGGTCGAGGAGTTCGACCTCGAAAAGCACCAGTTGTCGTCCGTCGTACCGAATGAGTTCACGCCGTTCAGCATGCCGGAAGGCTACGTTTACAACTTCTGCGCGGTCGCCAAGCCGGAATGCCTGTCCGGCGCCCCCGGCTTCGCGGGCTGATCCTGGTGTGGGATGAGGCTAACGCTTGGGTGGGCGGCTGCCAGTCGGGGGAGCGGCCGAGGATGGCCACGACCTGGTCCAGGGGTGAACCGCCGGGCCACGTGACTTGCGGGCCGAACGCGGCGCCGGGCGCCACGCGTGCCGTCCCGCCGGGCACTGCCCGCGCCACGGCGAGCGCCGCCTCAAGCAGCGCGGGCTCGAAGCGCGCCGTGCGGCCAAGGGTCTTCGCGACGTCCCAGGAATGCACCACGTAGTCAACGAAGTGGAAGCTGACCGCCTGTGCCCCCGGGAACATCAGGCCCTGCTTGAACTCCGGGAGCGGGAACTCGCGGTCCACCACGCCGTCGGCGGCGAACGCCGCCAGCACGGACTCGGCCGCGGTGCGGTACGCAGCGACCGGGTCGTCGCCCAGCAGGCGCAGCCGCCACCGCGCCAGGTCCCCGTCGCCCGCTGCCGCGGCCGCGAAGCCGTAGTGCTGGGTGGCCATATGCCGGAGCAGGCCGTGCAGCGTCCAGTCGGCGCACGGTGTAGGCCGCGCCATGTCCGCCGCCGTAGCCTGCTCCACCAGGCGGACGCTCTCGGTCACGGCCTGCGCGTCGAGCGCCACGATGTTAGAAGCCAGATCTGTATGCATGCGCTTATCATAAGCGAATGCACATCATCTGTCGACGGGTACCTTAAATCGCATGCCAGATCACGGCGGCGGACGGCGGGACCTCGCGGCGATGCTCCAGCCCCTCACCCGGGCGCTCATCGCCGCCGAATTGCCGGTGCTTGCCCGGCACGGGGTCACCATGTGGGGTTATGTCGTGCTCAACGCGCTGGACGGCCACCCGGCCCGGACCCAAGCCGCGCTCGCGCACGCGATCGGGGCCGACAAGACCCGGATCATCGCCACCTTCGACGAACTCCAGCAAGCGGGGCTCATCGCCCGCGAGCCGGATCCCGCCGACCGGCGCGCGCGGCTGCTGTCGATCACCGAGGCCGGCCGCCGCGCCCGCCGCGCCGTCCAGGCCGAGATCCAGGCCAACGAGGAACGGGTCCTTTCCCTGCTACCGGCGGCCGACCGGGAGGCCTTCCTGCGCGCGGCCCAGACGCTCTCCACCGTGCCCCTCGAGGAATTCACCGGCCGCGACACCTAGCGCGGCGCGCTCCGGCAGCACAGCGGCGGACGGCGCCCGCCGTCCTAGGCGGCGGCGAATGTGGTGAGGGAGAGGGTGTTGCCGTCTGGGTCCTTGAACCAGGCAACGAGATCGCCACCCGGAGTGGTCCAAATGCCGAGGTCGTCTTGGGTCATGCCGTCATAGCGGGCGAACTTCACGCCCCTGCTCGTCAAAGCGGCGACCGTGCTTCTGGTGTCGGGCACCTGCCAGCCGGCGACAGTGAAAGGACGGGCCTCGAACCCGGCGACCGGCGTGACCCGCAGCATGGTGCCGCCGGCGTCCAGCACCAGTGCGAAGGGCGTGTCGTCAACGACGCGCAGCCCGAGCGTTCCCTCGTAGAAGCCCCGGGCCACAGCTAGGTCCGTGACCGGGATGAAGCCCACGAACGAGGCGCTGGCCAGCATGGAACCGAACCTACACCCCACGCTGGCGAGAAGGCAGCCAACGCGCGCTGCGGTCGCGGCGTCAGGATGCCGCGGTGACGGGCAGCACGATGGCGGACGGGTGCGCGCGGTCGTGGTAGACCGCCTGCTGCGCGGTGTGCAGGGTGGTCGCGGTCGCGAGCGGTTCGCCGCTTCCCGGGTTGCGCGCGTAACGGGGGTGGGCGCCGCTGGACACCTGGAGGCGGATGCGGTGGCCGGCCTGGAACTGGTGCGCGGTGGGCCACAGGTCGATGGTGATGCCCTGCGGTTCCTCGGTCGCGGCGGTGAGGCGGAGGATGCCGTCGGTGATGTTCACAGACTTGCCGTCCGGGTCAACGTCGCAAAGGCGGGCGAAGAAGTCCGTGTGCGGGCGGCTTGAAGCGGCGAACAGTTCTGCGGTAATGGGCCCGGTGATCGTGAGGGGGCTGGGCAGCGGCTCGCTGGTGTAGGTGCGGACATCAGGACGCTGCTCGACGGTGCGGTTGTCGACGGGGCCGGCGCTCGCGATGGTGGCGCCGCCCGCGCTCGGCGTCGGGTCGGCGGGGTTGTAGGTGTAGCGGTCCGGGCCGCTGTCCGCGGCGTCGCCGGTCCCCAGCGCGCCGCCGGGGTGCAGGTGCCAGCGCTGAGCGGCGGTGCTAGGCGGCGGCCACTCGGGCAGGCTGCGCCACCCGCCCCCGCCCATGACCTCCACCCGGAGCCTGGGCTGGCCCGCGGCCGGCGCGCGGCCAAGTAGGTGCGTCCCGAACCAGTCGAGGGCGTCGGCGATCGACTGGGGGAGTAGCCCCTGGCTGGTGTGGTGCCAGGCACCGACCCGCAGCCGTACGTCCTGCCCCCCGTCGCGCAGCTCCCGGTAGTCCGCGAGCATCTGCGGGAGGAACATGTCGTACCAGCCCGCGAGCATGGTGACGGGCACGCCAAGGTCCTTCAGGATCGGGCGGAAGTCCGTCGGCGCCCAGTACGGGTCGCCCGGTTGGTCGTGGGTGACCCAGTCCCGGTAGAAGCTGACCGGGTGCCCGACGGCCACCGTGTCGGCGTCGAGCAGCGGAAGATGACCCAACGCGGGGTCGAGGGCCTTGCGGGCGAGCAGCGTGGCGCGGAGGAAACCGAGCGGGCGCTCCTGGTATTCCATGGTGGCGGCCCAGCCGAGGGCCTGCTCCAACGTGAACACGCCGCCTGGGTACTTGTATTCGCGCCGGTCGGCGCCCCAGACCGACAGCGCCATCGCCTTCAGCTGCGGCGGCCTGGTCGAGGCGAGCGCGAGCTGGGTCAGGCTGAGGTAGCTGCCGCCGAACGTGCCGATCGTCCCGTCGGACCACGGCTGCTCGATGATCCAGTCGGCGGCGGAGCGGCCGTCAGTTGCCTCGGCGTCGAAGTCGAGCCGTCCGCCGGAGCCGAACGTGCCCCTGGTCGACTGGATCACCGCGTGGTAGCCGCGCTCAGCGAACAGCCGGGCGGCGGTGCCGATCAGGCGGCGGCCGTAGGGGGAGCGGATGAGGATGACGGGCAGCGGCCGGCCGGGGCTGGCCAGGTAGACGTCAGTGAGCAGCAGGGTGCCGTCGGGGGCGCGGACCGCGACATCCCGGCGCACGTCCACGGCGCGGGTGACCGCGGGCTCGGCTCTCAGCATCGACCCGTACAAGCGGGTGGCTAGCGTCACGCGCTCACATCCGTTCCCGTTAGTGCCGTCATCGGCTGGCGCATTCAGACACTAGCCGGAGGCTGAACCGCGGGGACCGCGGGGCTGCCCGTGATTCGCAAGGCGCAGGATAGGTCCATGATCGGTGACAAGTGGGGCGTAACCGACGCCGAGGTGTCACGTCCTTATCCATGCGATGAGTTCGTCGCCACGCCCACGCTGAGCGCCTGGCGGGGGGTGAGCGTGGCGGCGCCGCCCGAGGCGGTATGGCCGTGGGTCGCCCAGGTCCGGATCGCGCCGTACTCCTACGACTTGATCGACAACCGGGGCCGCCGCTCGCCCCGGGAACTGGCAGGCCTGCCCGAGCCGCGGGTGGGAGAGCGGTTCACCACCGCAGGCGGGCGCGAGCTAGGCCGGATCGTGTCGGTCGAGCCCGGGAAGCAGCTGACCGGCACCATCATGGGCGCCTTCATGTCGTATGTCCTGGTGCCGCAGGACCGCGACGCGACCCGGCTGCTGCTCAAGGTCGTCATGCGCACCGCTCGCTGGCGCGCGGTCGGGCTGTCGGTCGGCGACCTGGTGATGGCACGTCGGCAGCTGCTCACCTTGAAGCAACTCGCGGAACTAGGGCCAGGTGCTAGCGCGCCTAGCACCCGGCGGGCGGGTCCACGGTGACCTCCGGCAGGCTGATGCGGAAGGTCACCCCCTGCGGCAGCGGAATCGCCTCGACGGTTCCGTCGTGCAGGTCGGTGATCCTGCGCACGATCGCGAGGCCGAGGCCCGATCCCGGCAGCGACCGCGCCTGCACCGACCGGTAGAACCGGTCGAAGATGTACGGCAGGTCGGCGGCGGGGATGCCCGGCCCCTCGTCGCTGACCTCCACCGTGCCGCCGGCGGCCGTGATGCGGATAAGCCCATCGGGCGGGCTCCACTTCAGCGCGTTGTCGACCAGGTTGCCGATCGCCCGTTCCAGGGCATCCGGGTCGCCGAGGACCAGGGTCGGCCGGGCGTCCAACGCAAAACGCGGCCCCGGTGACCGGCCGGCGGCCCGTGCCGCGACCCGCTCCGCGACCAGGTCGAGCCGGACGTCTTCCATGTGGAACGAGGCCTGCCCGTCGCGCGCGAGCTCCACGATGTCGTTGATCAGCACGCGCAACTCGACGGCCTCGGCGAGCGCGGCCGCGATGAACGCGGGCGCGCTGGGGTCGCCCGGCTGCTCGGCGAGCAGTTCGAGGTTGGTGATCAGGCTGGTCAGCGGGGTGCGCAGCTCGTGCGAGGCGTCGCCGACGAGCCGGCGCTGCGCGCCGACGGACTCATCGAGCGCGGCGGTCATCGCGGCGAAGGCCTGGCCGAGCCGGCTGATCTCGTCCTGGCCCGGTGTCTCGATCGGAGCGCTGAGGTCGCCGGTGTCCCTGATCCGCTCGACGGTCTCCGTGAGCTGCCCGACCGGGCGGAGCACCCGGCCCGCGGCCAGCCGCGCCAGGGCGGCCGCGGCGATCGCGGCGGTCGGCACGAGCGCGAGGAGCAGCCAGCCCAGCGCCTGCTGGGTCGAGGCGGCTTGCGCCGCCGGTATGGCGGCGCGGACCAGGACTCCGGGGTTACCCGGGAACTGGGTGGTGTAGATGCGCCAGTCGACGCCGTCAAAGGTCGCGTTCTGGAAGTACGCCTTGGCCTCCCCGAGCGCCACCGCCATGTCTTGATCGGTGACGTCGACGAACCCCTTGACGGGGCCGGGCATGGGATCGGGCAGGATCTGCAGCTGGGTGTCGCCGAGCGTGACAAGCTGCCCGAAGGGAGTGCCGGCCTGCTTGAGCTTCGTCGCCGTCAGCGGCGCGTTGTTGGCTACCTGCATCAGGGACGCGTCGTCTTGCGCCTGCAGGTTCGCGCCGACCACCGGATACACCACCGCCGCCACGATCGCCAGCGCGCAGAAGACAACGACGCCGACCGCGATCGCGACCCTGGAGCGCAGGCTCAATTGCCCTCCCGCAGCACGTAGCCAAGGCCGCGCACGGTCTGGATCAGCCGCGGTTCGCCCATCTTCCGCCGCAGGTAGCTGATGTAGACCCACAGCCCGTTCGATTCCGGGCCGAAGTCGTAGCCCCACACCGACTCAAAGATCTGGGTACGGGAAAGCACCCGCCCCCGGTTGCGGAGGAACAGCTCGAGCAGCGCGAACTCGGTCTTGGTCAGCAGCAGGGGCTCGCCGCCGCGGCTTGCCTGGTGCGTCACGGGGTTGAGCTCGATGTCAGCGAACCGCAGCGGGGCACTGCCCGCGCCGGTGCGCCGCAGCAGGGCGCGCAGCCGCGCCCTCAGCTCCTCCAGCGCGAACGGCTTGGCCAGGTAGTCGTCGGCCCCGGCGTCCAGCCCGGCGACCCGGTCGCAGACCAGGTCGCGCGCGGTCAGCATCAGGATCGGGGTGTCGTCGCCGCGGGCCCTGATCGAGCGGCAGACGTCAAGCCCGTTCGGCTCCGGCATCAGGACGTCGAGCACGACGGCCTGATGCCGGAGCCCCAGCAGCATGGCAAGCGCGGTGGCCCCGTCGGCCGCCGTGGACACTTCGTAGCCGTCACGCTGCAGCGCATGGGTCAGCGCGCTGCGCACCGCCTCGTCATCGTCGACCACGAGCACCCGCACGGGGCCAGTATCGCGCATGGACCTTAACCCAGCCTTAAACGCTACTCAGCGGGGATTTCAGCTGCTTCCGGCCAGGCTCTGCTTGGCCTGCATGAGGGCATCGTCCAACTGCTGGACGGTGACCCCGAGCGACTGCGCGGCCGCCGCGAACGTCGCTGACGACGTGTCGACGCTTCCCGCCGCGAGCAGCGGTGCCAGCGCCGCCTTGACCTGGGCCGTGCTGAGGTTCAGCGCGCTGGCCACTGCCGTGACGAACGCGGCGTCGGTCGGCTGCGCGGGTGACTTGGAGTGGGGTGGCTTAGCGCCGGTGCCCTTCTTGCCGGCACCGTCGCCGCCGGCCTCCTTGCCGCCGGCCTCCTTGGGCGCGCCGGGCTTGGCGACACTAAACGTCCCGGGCGGGAACGCGTGCCGCACCCGCGCCAGCGGGATACCAAGGACGCGGGCGAGCCTGGACTCGAACTGAGCCTGGGTCGGTGTGCCGGACTTGCCGAACGAGATCTTGACCTCGCGCAGCGCCCGGTCGAGACGGGCCGGCGACACGCCGAGCCGGGCGGCCAGGGCATTGAGCGAGATCGGCTGCTGGCTGGTGACGGACACGGTCTTCGCGGTGGTACCAGGCTTGGTGCAGTTCGTTGCCGCCATCGCGGTGCCCGTGGTGCCGGCGAGGGCTGCGGTGACAGCTGCGGCAGCGGCGATGATCCTGGTTCGGTTGCGCATACGAATTCTCCTTTGTGTTTCGTTGCCAGGCCCAAGGAATCAAGCGAGCCTCAGACCGCCCGAAGCCGTTCCTTACACCGCCCTAAAAATCCGGCGCGTGAACCGAGATAATGCCTGTCATGGCTCCTAGGGCCGCGATCGTCGGCGGCGGGCTCGGCGGGCTGGCCGCCGCGGCGTTCCTGCACCAGGCGGGCGTGCCCGCGGTCGTCTACGAGCAGGCGCGGCAACTGCGCGAGGTGGGCGCGGGCATCATGGTCCCGCCGAACGGAGCCCGTATGCTCCGCCGGCTCGGGGTGCTTGGCGCGTTCAGCGAGCGGGCGGTGCGGCTGGATACCGGGTGGGAGTTCCGGCGGTGGCAGGACGGAACGGTCCTGTCCGCGGTCGACCTCGCCGCCAACGCCGCGCGGCTCTACGGCGACGACATGTACACGGTGCACCGCGCCGACCTGCTCGACTCGGTGAAGCGCGCGGTGCCGGCGGACGCCATCAGGCTCGGCAAGCGGCTGGACCGCTACTCGGCGGCGGCGGACAGGGTGCGCCTCGACTTCACCGACGGGGAGCACGTCGAAGCTGACGTGCTGATCGGTGCGGACGGCATCCACTCGGTGATCCGCGCCGCGCTCACCGCGCCGGCCCCGCCCGTGCACTCAGGAATGTGCGCGTTCCGTGCGCTCGTCCCCGCGGCCGCCGCGCCGGACCTCGCCCGCCGCCCCGCCCAGGTGGTGTGGCTCGGCCCTGGCCGCCACGTGGTCCACTACCCGGTCAGCGCAGGCGCGATGATCAACCTCGTGGCGATCGCCCCAGCGGGGGACTACGTCACCGAGTCGTGGACGGCGACCGCGACGGTGGAAGAATTCCTCGCGGAGTACGGCGGCTGGGACGACCGCCTGCTCCGCCTCATCAAGGCCGCGAACACCCCCGGACGCTGGGCGCTGCTCATCAGGCAGCCCCTGCCCCAGTGGACGTGGGGCCGCGTCACCCTGCTGGGCGACGCCGCGCACCCGATGCTCCCGTTCCTCGGGCAGGGCGCGGCACAGGCCTTCGAGGACGCCGCGGTGCTCGCCGACTGCCTCGCGCGGCACGACCCGGCAGTGGCCCTGCGCCGGTACGAGTCCGCGCGCCTTGCCCGCGCGAGCCAGGTCCAGCAGGGCAGCCACACCCGCGCGGACTTCAACCACCTCCCCGACGGCCCGGAGCAGCGCTCCAGGGACGACGCGCTCCGCGCCGCCGACCCCTTGGCGGCCAACGCGTGGATCTACTCCCACGACCCGCTCACCGTGGACTGAATGCCTCGCTCACCCATCGGGCTGGCCGGTAGCACGCGACAAGCCGGCCGTCAGCCGCCGCCGGCGTCAAAGCCAGCCGTTGTGGCGGGCCGTCTCGGCGGCCGCGATGCGGTTGCGGGCATGGGTCTTGCCGATGGCGGACGACAGGTAGTTCCGCACGGTGCTCTCAGACAGGAAGAGCCGCGCCGCGATGTCGGCGACCGTTGCCCCGCCGTCGGCCGCCCGCAGCACGTCGCGTTCCCGGTCGGTGAGCGGGTTCGGCCCGGCGGACAGCGCCGCCGCGGCCAGGCTCGGATCCACGATCTGCTGCCCGGCCAGGACCTTGCGGACGGCGTCGGCCAGTTCCTCGACGGGCGCGTCCTTCAGCAAGAACCCCCGGGCGCCGGCTTCCATCGCCCGGCGGAGGTAGCCGGGGCGGCCGAACGTGGTCAGCATGAGCACCGCGCACTCCGGCAGCCGCGCCCGCAGGTCGGCGGCGGCATCGAGCCCGCTGCGCCCGGGCAGTTCGATGTCAAGCAGGGCGACGTCAGGCCGCGCGTCGAGGGCCGCCGCGAGCACGCGGTCGCCGGACTCCACCTGGGCGACTACCTCGATGTCTTCTTCCATGCCGAGCAGCAGGGCCAGGGCGCTGCGCATCATTCCCTGGTCTTCGGCGAGCAGCAGCCGGATCACGGGCAGGCACCAGCCGAAACCGAAGCGGGAACCGGGACCGTGGCGGTAAGGCGGAAGCCGCCGCCGGGCGCGGGGCCTGCGATCAGCGTTCCGCCGTCGGCGGCGAGCCGTTCCCGCAGCCCGTCGAGCCCGTGCCCGCCCGCGGGCAGCGTCCCGGCGGCTCCCGCTTCCGGCGATACCGCGCCCGCGCCGTCGTCGTGGATCGTCACCGTGGCGCAGCCGCCGTCGTTGCGGACCTCGACCTGGCACTCGTGCCCGCCGCTGTGCCGGATGACGTTCGTGACGCCCTCCCGGACGACCCAGCCCAGCAGCGCATCCGCCCCGGCGGGGACTGGGGGGCCGTCCTGCCGGACGGCGACGCTCATGCCTGCGCCGGCCAGCGCGGTGCGGGCCGCCTCAAGCTCGCGCGCCAGGCCACGGCCCCGGTAGCCGGCGACCGTCTGGCGCACCTCGGTGAGGGCCTCGCGGCCGATGTCCTCGATGTCCATCGCCGCCTGCTCCGCCAGCGCGGGGTCCCGGGTCACCAGCTTGCGGGTGACCTGTGCCTTCACCACCATCACCGACAGCGTGTGGCCGAGCAGGTCGTGCAGGTCCCGGGCGAAGCGGAGCCGCTCGGCGTCCACCGCCGCCCGCGCCAGTTCCTCCCTGGTCCGGCGCAGTTCGGCGACCGCCTCGATGAAGCGGTAGATGATGGCGACGATCCCGCCGGCCAGCGCCGGGCCGTACCACCCCGCCCAGATGTCCCCGGCGGAGGCGCCCTGGGCCACGGCGGTCAGCATGCTCGCGAACGCGATCGTGAAGACGACCAGCAGCGGCAGTGGCGGCCCGTGCCCGCCACGGAACGGCATTACCCAGGGCACCACGGCGCCGCAGGCGATCGACAGCAGCGGGACCAGTGCGTTCATGCCGGCGCCGAAGCCGAGGTTCAGGCTGAGCGTGACCGCGGCGAGGAGCACGAGCATCACATAGGCGACCGGCGGGCGCCCGCGCCAGCGGATCCACGTCGCCGCCATGTACAGGCCCGCGAAGACGAGCAGCCCGCACCCCGCCAGCCAGGCCGGGTGGAACTTCCCGTCCACGGTGTCGCGCACGGCTCCCGCGGCGATCAGCAGCCACGGGTACAGGGTGACCGGGGACGGCCGGTCGGGCACCTCTGGGAAGTCCCGCGCGTCACCCTGCGCCATCGGTCACCGCTCCGCTCGGCCGTAGGCGGCGGCCAGGGCGTGGAAGGCCTCCTTGGGCCGCCAGTCCGTTCCATCGTCGTCCAGGATGGCGACCAGGCCGTAGGACGCGAGGTCCAGGTCGCGGCGCGGGTCGTCGTGCCGTGGCGTCTGGTACCCGGCGAAGGTGAACCAGAAGGCGGTATCCACCCCCGCACCGGAGAAGACCTCAAGCAACTCGGTCAGGTAGCGGACCTGCTCGCCTTCGTCGCGCACGTAGTCGCCGTTCAGCACCGGCGGCACGGCGGCGGGGTCGATGATCATCCAGCCCATGCCGCCCCGGTCGGCGGCGCCGCGGTAGGCGCAGCAGCCGAACTCGGTGATCGTCACCGGCTTGCCGTGCCGCGACAGCCCCCGGATGTCGTCGGCGAAGCGGTCCCGGTTGCC
>Ga0310811_10009929_pt1 | contig 12307 bp, 9 predicted proteins | sample YCmetagenome_FD_207642 | JGI IMG/M metagenome (GOLD analysis project Ga0310811, IMG submission 207642) | Soil microbial communities from experimental microcosm in Duke University, North Carolina, United States - YC | ecosystem: Engineered > Artificial ecosystem > Soil microcosm > Unclassified ... | reverse complement strand
GTCGGCCGCGATTGTTTGTGATAAGCCTGCGTACAAAGCGGGCAGTAAGAACCGGTCAAGGGCAGGGATAATGTCGACCATCCTCGAGACATATCTCGAGAACGAAGAGGCGCTTAAGCGCTTCTTGCGGCGCTTCATCAAGTCCCGGGAGGGGGCCGATGATCTGGCCCAGGAGGCGTTCCTGCGCGCCTTCGCCGCCGAATCCGGGCGCTCGATTCAGTCCCCGAAAGCCTTTTTGTTCAAGGTCGCCAGGAACTTGGCCCTTAATGAGCTTGCCAGACAGTCATCTGCGGCAACCGAGCCTTTAGGGGATTTTGACGGCGAGGAGGTCTTAGAAGATAGCAGTCAAGCCGCGGTGGACGATGCAGTCGATGGCCGGGAACGTATTCGCATGCTCGCGCGCGCGATTGCCGCTCTGCCGCCGCAATGCGCGAAGGTGTTCATCCTCCGCAAGATGCAGGGCCTGTCGCAAAAGGAGATTGCGGCGCGGCTTAATATCTCTGTCCGTACCGTTGAAAACCATGTCGCGCTCGGCCTGGTACGGTGTAAAGCCTATATGCGGGCGCATGGCGGCGCATCTGACCAGGGGGGTGGGGTTTCGCGGATCGCTGAACCGGCCCCTGAGGCTTTTGTTAAAGCCAAGGTGGTAGAGTAGCGCCATGCTGGGAACGAAAGTGCAATGAGTAATAGCGGCAAAATCCTTGCTTTTCCCGATATGGCAGCGCTTGACGCTGAGGCGGCTGCCTGGGTTGCCCGGTTCGATGCGGGGGACGTCTCGGCCAAGGATCAGGCGGCATTCCAGGCCTGGCTGAACAGCAGCGCGCTTCACCGCCAGGCCATCGCGGAGTATGGGAATTTCTGGTCGGAATTCGATCAGCTTGGGCAGCTTACCGGTTCCGTCGGAGCCGAGCCGGAGGTCGCTATCCAGGCCAAGCCTTCGCTTCCCTTCTCTGGCGCGAAATACTGGCTCGCGGCCTGTGCGGCCTCTGTCCTTGTGATGGTGGCAGCCGGCGGGGTTGTTCGCCAGGAAATCCCTGCACGTCCGTCAATCCAGCAGGCCGCTGCACCGCGTCTTCCCGTCCGGCAATCCTATGCCACGGCCATAGGCGGCCAGAAGAAATTCACCCTGGCTGATGGTTCGGTCGTCGCCCTCAATACCAACAGCCGGATTGATGTGGAAATACTGGGTGATCGCCGCGACGTTCATCTGGTGCGCGGCGAGGCCTATTTCGAGGTCGTACACGACAAGGCTCGTCCCTTTACGGTGTATGCGGACCAGTATGTGGTGCGCGACATCGGGACCGCCTTTGCCGTTCATCTGTTGGACAAGTGCCTGGTGAATGTGCGTGTCACAAAAGGCAGCGTTGAGATTGCCGCGCGAAACCGCAAAGGCAGAGTTTCCGGTAAAGCCAAAAGCCTGGGCGTCGTCGTCGCCGGCCATGATGTCGTGTTTGGGCAGAAAATCGAACGCGCTGAAACCGTGTCCGACGCCGAACTGGGCCGCAAGCTGGCCTGGCGCCAAGGTCAGTTGATCTATTCCGGCCAGCCCCTGGCGGAAGTCCTCGCCGATATCGGTAGGTATTCGGACATCGAGATCGAGCTCGCGGATCCGGAACTGCGCAATCTGCCGGTCGGTGGCGCCTTCAGCGTCAATCAGACGGACGCCATATTCGCAGCTCTGGAGAACAATTTCGGCGTGCATGCGGAGTGGATCGATGCGCGCCATGTCCGCCTCACTGCGGCGGCCGATAAAGACACCTCCGGCAGGTAACATTTCTTTCAACCGCGGGCCGCTGTTTACGCCGCACCGCGCGGCTGATCACTTGTCAGGCGGCGGGTGCATCCACGGTGTTTGCGCCGGACGCGCGGGCGTCCTATTGCTACTGCGCATCACACAAGACCAATAAATCGCCTGATGTATTTCGAGCTGTAGGGGGCAGCTTGTTGTAAAATGGCAACAACCACGATCCTTTCCAATTTTGTTGCACGGGCCACTAGGTGGATTGGCGTGATCGCCGGTCTCACCCATCATAAGGCCGGTGTGAAGGCAAGGTTGTGCCAACCCACTGGGTCAGAGAATGAGGTTTAGGGGAGAGACGCTCGCTGCGGTGGCGCTCTGTCTGGCAGTTTCAAAACCTGCCTTCGCAGAACCAACGTACGAACAGGCCACGAAATATAATCTGGATATTTCGGGAGCGGACCTGATGACCGCCCTGCCTGCCTTGTCACGGCAGACGGGAGTGGTCGTCCTTTACCCTTACCAACTGGCCCCGGTCCGGAGCAATCCGGTCAAAGGTTTGTACACGGTTCCTGAAGCGTTGCAGTTGATGCTTCAAGGGACAGGCTTCTCCGGTGATGTCACTGCCCAGGGAGCTGTTTCCATCTCCCGGCTGAAAAAACGTTGCGACACCGAGGGAGAAACCATGCTTCGCGATTCAAAATCCTCCGTATCCGTCCTTGCGCTGCTTGCCAGCCTGTTCAGCGCGCCTGTCTGCGCCCAGCAGGTGGCACAGGCGGGCGGTGCGTCAGAGGGCCCCGTGGAAACCGTGACGGTCTCCGGTTCGCGCGTCATTACCGATATCGCCAACTCGCCCACGCCGATCACCGCCGTTAACACCGAGCAGTTGCTGGCTACCACCCCCACCAACCTCGGCGACGCCTTGAACAAGCTGCCGGTTTTCATCAACAGCAACACCCAGCGCAACGCAGGCAATGCCGGCGGCAATAGTGGCGGCAACTTCCTCAACCTGCGCAATTTCGGGCCGCAGCGCACCCTGGTCCTGTTGGATGGCGCGCGCCTCCCGGCCGCAAACCAGGACGGCAGCGTCGACATCAGCACCCTGCCGCAGCAGCTGATATCCCGCGTGGACGTGGTCACCGGCGGCGCCTCGGCGGTCTACGGTTCCGACGCCATCACCGGCGTGGTCAACCTCATCCTCGACAAGAATTTCGAGGGCATCAAGTACGACTTGAATGCCGGCATTTCGACCTATGCCGATGGTTTCTCATACAAGGCGCATGTGGCGGCCGGCACCAGCCTGTTCGGCGGCAGGGGCCATATCGAAGGCGCCATTGGCTATCAAAGCCAGGACACTGTCCGCAAGGAAGCCCGCCCTTCGGGCGCGGAAAATCTGGGCTCCTACAATACCGGCGGCAACGCGACCGTGCCGGTCACCAATATCACGCAGGCCGGCCAGACAGTCTCAACCCAGGCCGGCAAGATCGGCTGCACGAACTGCTCGGTCAACGGCTTCGAGTTCGGCCAGCCCGGCGTACCCACGCCTATCTTCTTCGGCATCATACCTGTGACGCCTGGCTCATCGTCTCCCAATACCGCGATCGCCCAAGGTTGTCCCACCTGCGCTCATGTGAACAATACGTCGATTTTTGGCGCCACCAGGAATGCCACGGCGTTCGGCCGCTTCAGCTATAAACTCAATGACGACACCGATTTCTTTACCCAGCTCTCGCTCGCCCAGGCCAATGTCTTCAACTATTTCTTCCCGATGCAGCAAGAGGCCAGCCGCCAGACCGTCACCTATTTCAAGAACAATGCCTTCCTCCCGGCGGCCACCCAGGCGTTGCTGGGCAATAACAGCGCCACAAATCCCAATTGGGCGACCGACGGCAGCAACACCTTCACGGTTTCGGAATGGTACAACGACCCCAATCGCGTCCGCGCAACCAACAACGTCACGCGCAACATCATCTCGACCACCGGCGTGAACGGCGTGGTGTTCAAGGATTTTGCCTGGGACGCGCATTACACCCATGGCGAAACGCGCCTGTCGACCACTGGCGTGCACAACGGCAACAACCAGTTCCACGACGCGGCACAGGACGCGGTGATCGATGGCGGCGTGCTGAAGTGCTGGAATGAAACGGCGGCAGCGATCGCGCAGTTTGGCCGTCTCTATCCCGGTTGCGTGCCGATCAACACATTCGGCAACAATGTGACGACCAACCAGCAGGTCGATTACTGGTCGAGAAATACCCATTTCTCCGAGACCAACATCATGGACGATATCGCCGCCGACATTTCGGGCGAGGTCTTCCAGCTGCCGGCCGGTCCGGTCAAGGTGGCGTTGGCAGGCGAAATGCGCTGGCTCGACTATACGATCGATTCCAATGCCTCGCCGACCCAGGTGGTCGATTGCACCGGCCTGCGCCTTTGCGGCAACAATGCCGGCAAGGGCTTCACCCCTCAGGCCAGCGTTACCCAGACCTTGTGGGACAACAACACCCTGCCGTCCGTCAAGGCCTCGATGAATGTCTGGGAATTCTCGGGCGAAGTGAATGTCCCGATCGTCAAGGATGTTCCGCTCATCCAGAGCCTGAACGCCGACCTGGCGGGCCGCTACACCGATTACAGCGTCTCCGGCTCGGTTGAGACCTGGAAGATCGGCCTGGACTGGCATGTGAATGACGATGTCCGCTTCCGCGGCACGACGTCCGTCGACATCCGTGCCCCAACACTGAACGATCTGTATTCACCCCAGGTCTCCGCCAGCGGGCCCTTCCTGGATCCCCTGACCAACTTCAATCCGGGCGGCATCCAGACCATAAGCCAGGGCAATCCCAAACTGGTGCCGGAAACCTCGCGCACCTATACGGCGGGCATTGTGCTGACGCCGACCTTCATTCCCGGCCTCACCATTTCGGCGGATTATTACAACATCAAGGTCAAGAATGCGATCGGCGTCGTCAGCGGCAGCAATTTGGCGATTGCGAATATCTGTATCGGTTCCGGCGGTGCGTCGCCGCTCTGCTCGCTGTATGTGCGGCCTTTCCCGTACACCAACACCACACCGGCCAACTATCCCTCGGTGCTGTTGAGCCAGAAGCTCAACGTGGCGTTTTCGGAGACCGAAGGCCAGGATTACGAGATCGACTATAATTTCGATATGGCCGATATCCAGGACAGCCTGGCGGGCATCGTCAATCTGCGCGGCCTGGTGAATGTGGCCCCCGTGCTCAACTCGGCGACCTTCCCGGGCGCTCCGATCCAGCACGGGTTTGGCATCAACACCACAGTCCCCAGCCAGAAGGGCCATGCCAACCTTATCGCCGATTACACCCTCGGCAATTGGAGCGTGGACGCCTCGTGGCACTGGTTCAGCGGCCTGACCAAGAACGGCGTTTACGGGACTGGGCAGACTTTCTATGCCAACAACTATGTCGGCAGCTTCAGCACCATGGACTTCACCCTGTCCAAGCGGATCACCCTCGACAACGGCACGAGCATGAATGCCTTCTTCAACGTGCAGAATGCCTTCAACAACATCCCCCCGGATGTCATCGGATCGAGCGGCAACCCGGGTGGCATCAACACCCCGATTGGCGAAGACCTGATGGGCCGTTATTTCATCATCGGTCTCCGCGGAAACCTCTAAGCCGCGTAATACGTCTCACTCAAAAGGGCGCTCCTTGCGGAGCGCCCTTTTTCTTTAGGGCGTATCGCTCTCTTTCGACACTATCCCCCGCGCGTGCTTGAAGCCTTCATTGATGGCATGGATCATGGCGTCGCGGGCCTGGTCTTCATTATGCGCCTCGATCGCGTCCAGAATCCTGGCATGGCGCTCCGCCGAGCGGGCATGGGTCTTCTCGTCGGCAATCGCCCCCACCGACATCATCCGCAAAAAGCCGGCCAGCGCGATTTCGGTCGCCGACAGAAAGGAACGGAGCAGGGGATTTCCAGACGCGGTGCTCACCGCCACATGAAAGCGAAGGTCGCCCTGCGAGAACATGTGATGATTGCCCTTGGCGTGGCGCATCATCCTCAGTGCGGCGCGCATCGCCGCCAGGTCCTCCGGCGTGCGCCGGCGCGCGGCGAGTGCGGCGCAAACCGGTTCCACCGCCAATCGCGTTTCCGATATGTGGTTGAGGAAATTCTGGTCCAGCCCCACCTTGCTGCGCCACTCCAGAACGTCGGGGTCCAGCCAGTTCCAGTGGGTGGGCGGAGCGACCAAGGTGCCGACCCGCGACTTGGAGACGACCATGCCCTTTGCCGCGAGGGTGCGCGTGACTTCGCGCAGCACCATTCGCGATACGCCGAATGTCATGAACATTTCTTCGGGCGAGGGGAGCCGTGAACCGGGCTTGCGGATACCGGAAAGAATTTCCGAACCCAGCACCGCCACGATTTCGGCATGCCCCCGGGCGTGAGAGCCCGGGCCGGTCGGTTCGAAGCGTTTGCCGGCGTCGGTTCTGGCCATGTCGACTTAGCTAAAGCCTGTGCCCAAGATTATCAAATTGGCGCGGCTGTATACGATCCGGCCGGGACGGAAAATGCTGCGGTTGCACAGGCTTGGGAAAGGCGGGACGGTCATGCTAGGACTCCCCGCCATAATAAGAAGAATCCGGACAGGGAAATGGGTTTGCGGCTTGGTGGCATGGCAATTCTGGCGCTGGCTCTGGCTGCCAGCCAGGCTGCCGCGGAGAGTTTTGAGACCCGCCTGTCGCCATCACCCCTGACCGACGGCACCCGCGTCAACATCACGGGCGAGGGCAGGGCTCTGGTCACATGGGACGGCAACATCCTCTCCGTCAGCGGGAATTTTCAAGATCTGGCCGGCAACGCCACAACCGCGGCGCTGTATGACGGGCTGGGCATCGGAATTCCCGGTCCGAAAGCCTTCGATCTTTCGCTGACCCAGGACAAATCCGGGATGATCTGGGGCAGTCTTCAACTCACGCGCAGGCAGCTCGCGGACCTGAGAGCCGGGCATTTCTACGTTCAGATCGACAGCGAAAAAGCCCCCGACGGCAATCTCCATGGCTGGCTTTTGCCGCCGCATCCCTTTCCCGGCGAAGGCGTCCCGGTGGCCGGTCCCGGTTTCCTGCCGCAATTCGATGTGAGCAAGAAATGAAGAAGCTGCTTGCGACCTCGGTCCTTGCCGTGGCGCTTGCGAGCGTCGCGGCACTCGCGCTGGAAGATGGGCCGTTCACGGCCGACCAGGCGCGCGGCGGGGCTGCGTCATACGCCGCCAACTGCGCCGGCTGTCATGGCGCGCGGCTGCAGGGCGCGGGCGAAGCGCCGCCGCTGGCCGGCGCAAGCTTCATGGCGGCCTGGGGCAACCGCACGACCGAGGAATTCTACAATCTGATCAAGACGTCCATGCCCTATGGCAATGGCAACAGCCTGGATGCCGCCACCTATCGCAGCATCACTGCCTATGTTTTGACCTATAACGGCGCCAAGGCGGGCAACACCGCTTTGGCCGGCACGGAAAAGACGCGCATCGCGGCGGTCGCAGACGGCAAGACGCCCGCCAATCTGGCCCAGGCGCCCGTTCCGGCAGCGGCGCGGGAGCAGCCAGCCACCTCCTATCCGCCGGGACGTTTCGGGCTGACGGTTGCGGGCGAACTCAAAAGTTATAATCCTGTCACCGATGCGATGCTGGCCAAGCCCGCCGACGCCGACTGGCTGATGTACCGGCGCAATTACCAGGGCTGGAGCCATTCTCCGCTGGGCCAGATCACCACCGCGAATGTGAAGGACCTGCAGCTTGTCTGGTCCTGGGCGATGAATGACGGCGGCGCCAGCCAGGTGACGCCGATCGTCCATGACGGGATCATGTTCCTGTCCAATGTCGCCAATACGGTACAGGCGCTGGATGCCAAGACCGGCGAGTTGATTTGGGAAAACCGCATCGGCCCGGCGCCCACCCGCGCCTATGGCGCGACCCGCGCGCTGGCGCTGTATGGCGACAAGGTGTTTGTACCCACCACCGATGCCAAGCTGTATGGCCTGGACGCCAAGACCGGCAAGATCGTCTGGCAGACGGTGATCGAAGACGCCAAGGAAGGTTACAGCAACACCGGCGGCGCCATCGCCATCAAGGGCAAGGTGCTGGTGGGCCTGACCTACTGCAACCGTTATGAGACCAAGCATTGCTTCATCAGCGCCTATGATGCCGATACCGGCAAGGTCGCCTGGCGCTTCAAGACCATCGCGCTGAAAGGCGAGCCGGGCGGCGACACCTGGAACAACCTGCCGGACGAATTCCGCCAGGGCGCGGAGACCTGGATCGCGGGCACCTACGATCCCGAATTGAACACGACCTATTGGGGCACGGCGCAATCCAAGCCCTGGACGCGGCTGAGCCGCGGCAGCGGCATTGGCGCCACGCTCTATGCCAACTCCACGCTGGCGCTGGATCCCGACACCGGCAAGCTCAAATGGCATTATACCCACGCGCCGGGCGAGAATTTCGACCTGGACGAAGTGTTCGAGCGCGTTCTGGTGGACCATGACGGCAGCAAGGATGTGCTCACCATCGGCAAGGTGGGCGTGTTGTGGAAGCTCAACCGCGTCACCGGCCAGTATGAAGACAGCGCCCAGACCGTCTTCCAGAATGTCTATGAGAAAATCGATCCCAGGACCGGCGTGCCGACCTATCGCAAGGATGTGCTGGAAGCCAAGATCGGGGACTGGATTTCCTCATGCCCCGGACCGGCGGGCGGACATGACTGGCCCGCGACGTCTTATGATCCCAAGACCGACCTGATGGTGATCCCGCTGCATCAATCCTGTGTCTTGATGCGCGCCGAACCGATGGAGAAGAAGATCGGGGTGGGCGGCAATTCCGCCTCGCAGAAACTGTTCGAGATGCCGGGCACCGACGGCAATCTGGGCAAGCTGGCCGCCTATAACACCAAGACCATGAAGGCAGAGTGGAGCTTCCAGCAAAAGGCGCCGTTCCTGACAGGCGTGTTGACCACCGGTGGCGGTGTCGGCTTTGTCGGCGATTTCGACCGCCGGGTGCGCGCTTTCGAGACCGCGACAGGGCGCACCTTGTGGCAGACCCGCCTTCCCACCAGCGCGCAGGGCCATATCGTCAGCTTTGCGGTGGACGGCAAGCAGTACATCGCCATCGAAAGCGGCCTTGGCGGCGGCAGCCCGGTGGGCAAGCCCACCACTCTGCTTCCGGACATCCATCATCCCAACAACGGCAATGCGATTTTTGTTTTCGCGCTGCCTGAAAATTGAATGGCAACTGATTTCGAAAGGAAGGCGCCGGTGAAATTTCTTCGTACCACCGCAGCTGTCGCGGCACTGGCCGTTCTGTTTGGCACCCCCGCCTATGCCGCGCGGGCCTATATCGGAACCTACACGCACAATGAGGCCGATCCGCACGCCTATGCCAATGGCAGGGGCGAAGGCATTTATCTGGCGAATGTCGACGATGTCACCGGCGCGCTGTCGGGTCTCAAGCTGGTGGCCAAGGACCGGTCGCCGGCATGGTTTGTCCTGTCGGCCGACCACAAGTTTCTCTACACGGTGAATGAGGTCGACAGTTATGGCCAGGACAATGGTCAGGGCAAAAGCGGCTCGGTCACCGCCTATGCGGTGGATTCCAAAAGCGGCGCGCTCAAGAAGCTCAACACCGTGGACTCGGGTGGCGCCGGTCCCTGCTATATCAGCATCCATGCCTCCGGAAAATTCGTCCTGGCCGCCAATTATATCGGCGGGAGTTTTTCAGTTTTCCCTATCAAGGCGGACGGCAGCCTGGGAGCAGCCAGTGATGTGGTGAAGCCTGGCGGGCCGACCAATTCCGCCAGCGCGGTGGATGCGCCGCCGGGCCAGGCACCGGCCGGGCTCAACCGCCCCACCCACGGTCACATGATCGCCAGTGATCCGTCTGGCCAATATGTGGTGGGCGACGATGCCGGCCGCGACAGGATCTTCGTCTGGCGCCTCAACACCGGCACCGGCAAGCTGCAGGAAGTGTCCGTCACCCACGCGCTGGCAGGTTCGGCGCCGCGCCATTTCGGTTTTTCGCCCGACGGCAAGACGCTGTACCAGATCGGCGAATACAATGCCCGCCTGACGACCTATGGCTTCGCCAATGGCAAGCTGACACAAAAGGGACAGAGCATCTCGGCTTTGCCGGACGGCTATCAGGGCAGCGGTTCGGCATCGCGCCTGCTGGTCTCCCCCAGTGGCAGACACGTCTATTCCGCCAACCGCACCCACAATTCCATCGCCACTTACGCGGTGGGCGCGGACGGCATTGCCACCAAACTCGCAAACACGCCGACCGAGGGCGAACACCCGCGCAGCCTGACTATCGATCCCAGCGGCAAGTTCCTCTATTCGCTGAACCTGCGAGCCGACAGCATCGCCACCTTCCGCCTTCAGCCCGATGGAGTGCCGCGGTTCACCGGCAAGTTTCTGGCGGTGGGTGCTCCGGCGGTGATGGTTTTCCTGCCCTAAGTGAATTGCGATGAGAACCGGCGCGCTGCCGGGCAACTGAATTTTTGGCCATTGAAGGAGTGAAGACATGAAATTCCTGACCACCGTCGCTGCGGCGGCCCTGATCCTGGGTTCGGCAAACGCAGCCTTTGCCGCCCGCGCCTATATCGGCACTTATACCGCCGATCCCGCGGAGCCCCGTTCGGGCAACAACAATCACGGCGAAGGCATCTATCTGGTGAATATCGACGATGCCACCGGCGCGCCGTCCAATCCCAAGCTGGTGGCCAAGGATCTGTCGCCGTCCTGGATCACGCTTTCGGCCGATCACAAGTTTCTCTATGCGGTGAATGAAATCGCCAGCTATGGCAACAAGAGCGGCTCCATCACCGCCTATGCGGTGGATTCCGGCAGCGGCGCGCTCAAGAAGCTCAACACGGTGGATTCCGGCGGGCCCATTCCCTGCTATGTCAGTATCCATCCGTCGGGAAAATTCCTGCTGGTGGCCAATTACACCGGCGGCACCTTTTCGGTGACCCGCATCAAGGCCGACGGCAGCCTGGGCGAGACCACCGATGTGGTGAAGCCGGGCGGCCCGATGAGCGTCTACAATGCCACCGACAAGCCCAAGGGCATGTTCGGCAGCATGGAGCCGCATGGCTCGCGCGGCCATATGATCCTGCCCGATCCGTCGGGCCAATATGTGATCGGCGCCGATGCCGGCCGCGACCAGATCTTTGTCTGGAAGCTGGACGCCAACACCGGCAAGTTGACGGAAGCATCGGTGACCAAGTCGCTGGCGGGCGCCGCGCCGCGCCATTTCGCTTTCTCGCCGGACGGCAAGACGCTGTACCAGCAACAGGAACAGGACTCCCGCCTGCAGGTCTACGGTTTCGCGGGCGGCAAACTGACCGCCAAAGGCGCGTCCATCTCGACTCTTCCCGCGGGCTTTGAGGGCAGCAACACCACCTCCGAGCTTCTGATCGATAAGGCAGGCAAGTATCTTTATGGCGCCAACCGCAATCATGACTCCATCGCCACCATGGCGGTGGGTGCGAATGGCAGCGTGAAGCTGATGGCCAATACCCATACCGAAGGCACCATTCCGCGCAGCCTGACCATCGATCCCACCGGCAAGTTCCTCTATTCGCTCAACCAGAGCGCCAGCAATGTGACCACCTTCCGGCTGGGCGCTGATGGCGTACCGAAATTCACCGGCAAGTTTTTGGCGCTCGGCAGCCCGGCTGTGATGGTGTTTTTGCCGTAGCATTTGTTCCTCCTCATGCTGCGACAAGCTCGGCATGAGGAGGTCTTCAACAAGGAAGCGGAGGCTCTCATGGACAAACGACAATTCCTTACCGCGGCGGCGGCGCTGGCGGCATCTTCGACCGGGGCACTGGCGCAGGCGCAAAAGAAAAAACCGGGCACCGACGATCTGGGCCGAACCCTGGCCAGCATGAAGGCCAAGCCCATTCCGCGCCGCAAAGCCAAGACCACGGAATTGTTTTTGACGCCGCCATCATGGCCCAATGCCATCACAGCCGATCCGCAAGGACGCGGCTTCTGGGTGCAGCAGCAGCGTCATGACCGCGGTCCGGAAACCGCCTGGCTGCTGGACCGCAAGGGCAAGGTGCTGCACAGCGTGGTCACCAAGTGCGAAGACTGCAGCGGTATGGCGGTGGGCAACGGCTTTATCTGGAGCGGCGCCAACGGCGCCTCGGTGCACAATCCACCCAATCCGCCGGTCGAGGGTGTGTTCCAGACCGACATGAACGGCAAGACCATCAGCCACCGCCAGATTCCCTTTGGGCCCAAGGACAACGGCGGCTCCTGCCACGGCCTGGCCTGGGAAAATGCCGAAGGCGGGCGCTTGTGGATTCAGTCCAACCGGCTCGAAGCGCTTGTGAGGATGAATCCGGTGACCTGGGAATGCGATTACATGTTCCCGGCCGCCCATGCCGAGCGGCTGCATGGCATTGAAGTGGATGGCGGCTTCATCTGGCAGGTCTATGGCACCCAGAACCCGAAGGTGCCCGGCTATGAGGGCTATACGCCGGGCTTGATCAAATACGACATCAAGTCGGGCCAGCCGGTGCTGTTTGTTGATTT
>Ga0310811_10009928_pt1 | contig 12307 bp, 13 predicted proteins | sample YCmetagenome_FD_207642 | JGI IMG/M metagenome (GOLD analysis project Ga0310811, IMG submission 207642) | Soil microbial communities from experimental microcosm in Duke University, North Carolina, United States - YC | ecosystem: Engineered > Artificial ecosystem > Soil microcosm > Unclassified ... | reverse complement strand
GGCGCTCGCCGGCGATGTCTCCTCGGCGAGCGCCCGGTCGGTGGGCACAGCCCGCGTGCACCGCCCTGTCCTTACACCGGGGAAGTGCCTTCAGCGGGCCCGGCGGACAGGTCATCTGGCCACCAGGCCTTGTGCGCTTCGGAGTGGTCGGCGGAAAAGCCCAGGCCCGCGGCCGCGTCCGCCCAGCGCGAGCGCACCAGGCGGAGGGCGGGCGCGTCCGCCCCCAGCGAGTCGGCCAGGTCGGCGGCGATGCCCACGTCCTTCGCTAGCAGGCCCAGCGCGAATCCCGTGCCGTACCGGCCCGTGATCACCTCGTCCTTGAGCACGACCTCGGAGTTGAAGGACCGCCCGGTTGACGTGTTAACGACATCGAGCATCACCTGCGGGTCGAGGCCGAACTGCTTGCCGATGGCGAGCGCCTCCACGCCGGCGGCGTAGGCGGTGGCACCGAGGAAGTTGTTGAGCGCCTTCATGGCATGCCCTGAGCCGACTGGCCCGGTGCGGAAGATCCGCTCGCCCATCGCCTCAAGCGCGGGGCGTACCAGCTCGAACGCCTCCTCGTCCTGCCCGCCCACCATCAGCGACAGCGTGCCCGACTCGGCGCGGGAGATCCCGCCGGAGACCGGCGCGTCGACCACCTTGAGGCCGGCCGGCGCGAGGTCGGCAGCTAGCTGCTGGGTGCCGACCGGGCTGGAGGAACTCATCTCCAGCACCACCGCGCCCGGCTTGAGCGCGGCGGCGATCCCGCCCTGCCACCCGCAGATGGCCTCGCGCACCGCCGTGCCGTCGGGCAGCATGGTTACCACGACCGAGATGTCCGTGAACGCGGCGGGCGAGGCGGCGGCCGTACCGCCGTGCGCGGCGATGAACCGCTCTTCGGCCGCCGGGTCGGCGTCGCGCAGCACCAGGTCGAACCCGGCTTTGGCGAGGTTGGCGGCCATCCGGCGGCCCATGTTGCCCAGGCCGACGAAGCCGACGGCCTTCCCCGGGGCGCTCACTCCACCCCCAGCTCATCCAGCACGGCCGATGCGCTGCGGAAGCCCTCAACCGCCGCCGGGATACCGCAGTACACGGCGGCGTGCATCAGCACCTCCCGCAGTTCGTCCTTGGTGACACCGTTGTTGATCGCGCCCTTGACGTGCCATCGGACCTCCTGCGCACGGCCTTGTGCGACCAGCATGGCGATGGTGAGCATGCTCCGGGTGCCGCGGGAAATCTGGTCGCGGCTCCAGACCGAGCCGAAGCAGTAGCGGGTCACCAGCTCCTCGAAATCCCGGGTGAAGTCGGGCTGGCTCTCCACCTTCGCCCGGCCGTGCTCAGGGCCGAGCATCTCCTCGCGGATCGCGATCCCCTTCTCGTACGGGTCGTCGTCAGCCATCCGTCCTCCATCCGTTGCACTAGGCATCACATGCCAAACGATATACGATCTCGTCTGCCGGGCCAGTGGTCGGCGGCAGGTTCTCCGGCTGGTGCCGGCCGCCCGCTGCCGCGGAACGCACCACCAAGCGCAGGCGCAGCCCGGCCACGCCTGCCGCACGGGAGGGGACCACGATGTCCGACAACCTGATCATCGTGTTCAGCACGCCGCCAGCGGGCGTGTCGGCGGATGAGTTCAGCAACTGGTACGACGTTCACGTCGGCGAACTCGTGACGGTGGCCGGCTTCGCCGGGGCGCGCCGCTACCAGGTGGCGACCATCAAGGGCGACTGGGTCCCCTCGGGGGAGCAGCACCTGGCGGTCTACGAGACCGACGGCAGCCCGGCCGACGCGCTGGGGGCGGTGGGGGAACGGGCCGCGGCCGGGCAGTTGACGCTGCCTGGCTGGTTCCCTGAGGTCAACTTCGCGACCTTCGCCTGTTACCTGCACGGCGACCACGCCGGACCGCGGCTGGCCGACCACCTCTACCTGGTGTTCAGCACGCCGCCCGAGGGGCTGGACAACGACGAGTTCGTCGCCTGGTACCAGGAACACGCCGACGAGAACACGCAAGTTCCCGGCTTCGTGGCCAACTGGCGGTTCCGCCTGGAGCCGCAGTTGGCCGCCGGCTCCGCCAACGCCCCCGCCACGCACCTGGCCATCTACGAGGTGGAGCGCGACCTGGCCACGCTGCGCGCGAACCTGGCGGCTGCCCGCGAGGTCAACGAGGCCGGCTGGCCCGCCTGGTTCAACCCGGAGCCCTGGACATCGCTTGACGCCAACGCGGTCGCCGGCCACGTGGCGGCGCCGGCCGCGTCCCCCGCCTGACCGCGCCGCCGCCAGGACATCCGTACCGCCAGGCCAGCCACTGGCGGAAAACCACTGGCACGTGACCACTGCCAGCAAGCCGTAACCAGAGAGGACCCCATGTCCGCACGTACCACCCCGCCCTTCCGTGCCGATCACGTCGGCAGCCTGCTCCGCCCGCCCGCCCTGCTCGAGGCGCGGGGGGCCGCCGCCAGCGGGGCGATCTCTCCCGATGAGCTGCGGGCCGCCGAGGACGCCGCGATCCGCGACGCGATCGCGATGCAGGCGGACATCGGCCTGCGCTCGGTCACCGACGGCGAGTTCCGGCGGGCCTCCTGGCACATGGACTTCATATACGAGATCGCTGGCGTGCAGAAAGTCAGCCAGGCCATGAAGAGCGTGTTCCACAACGCCGACGGCGACATCGAGTTCACCCCGGCAGGCGTGCGGGTCACCGGCAAGGTGGGGATGGACCACACGATCTTCGGGTCGGCGTTCGAGTTCCTCCGCGACACCGCAGCGCAGGCGGCTCCCGGCGCCACCCCCAAGCTGACCATCCCCGCGCCCAGTCTGGTGAACTACCGCGGCGGCCCGGCGGCGATCAACCATGCCGTGTACCCGGACATGGACGAGTTCTGGGATGACCTCGGCGCCGCCTACGCCGACGAGGTCGCCCGGCTGGACGCCATCGGCTGCACCTACCTGCAGATCGACGACACCAGCCTGGCCTACGTGAACGACCCAGACCAGCGGGCGGAGATCACCCGGCGCGGTGAGGACGCCGATCACCAGCACGAGATCTACATCAAGTCCATCAACCGCGCGCTGCGCGACAAGCCGGCCGGGATGACAGTCACCACGCACATGTGCCGTGGCAACTTCCGCTCCTCGTGGGTGGCCCAGGGCGGGTACGAGTTCGTCGCCGACGCCCTGTTCAACGAGCTGAACGTGGACGGCTACTTCATGGAGTACGACGACGAGCGCTCCGGCGGCTTCGAGCCGCTGCGCTTCGTCCCGAAGGGCAAGTACGTCATCCTCGGCCTGGTAACCAGCAAGAAGCCGCAACTGGAAGCCAAGGACGACATCAAGCGCCGGATCGAGGAGGCGGCCAAGTACGTGGACATCGACCAGCTGTGCCTGTCGCCGCAGTGCGGCTTCTCCTCCACCCTCGACGGCAACTCGCTAACGCTTGAGCAGCAGATCGCCAAGCTGCGCCTGGTGGTGGAGATCGCCGAGGAGGTCTGGGGCTGACCTATGACAGGACGAGTAGCAGGCAAGGTCGCCTTCGTCACCGGCGCGGGACGCGGCCAGGGTCGCAGCCATGCGATCCGGCTGGCGGAGGAGGGCGCGGACATCATCGCCGTCGACATCCTGGCCGATTACGCCACAGTGCCGTACGGCATGGCCACGGCGGCGGACTTGGATGAGACGGTCAAGCAGGTGGAGGCACTGGACCGGCGGATCATCGCCTCCCGGGCCGACGTCCGCGACGCCGCCGCGCTGAAGAACGCGGTCGATCACGGAGTCGCGCAGCTGGGCAGGCTAGACATTGCCTGCGCCAACGCGGGGATCTGCACGGTGCAAACCTGGGATGAGGTGACCCCGGAGGTCTGGCAGGACACCGTCGACACCAACCTCACCGGAGTATGGAACACGATGACCGCCGCCGTGCCACATCTCATCGCGGGCGGCGGCGGTTCCATAATCTGCACGAGTTCCACCGCCGGCATCAAGGGACTGCCGTTCTGCGCGCCGTATGTGGCCGCCAAGCACGGCGTCGTCGGGATCGCCAAGGCGATGGCCAACGAACTGGGCCGCTACAGCATCCGGGTCAACACCGTGCACCCGACCGGCGTGAACACGGCGATGGCGGCCGGCCTGGACCTGGACGCGGTGCTGGCGCGCGACCCGGATCTCGGCACCATCCTGATGAACTCGCTGCCTGTGGAGATGGTGGAGCCGCGCGACATCTCCAACGCCGTTCTGTTCCTCGCCTCCGATGAGTCGCGCTATGTGACGGGCCTGGAATTCACCGTCGACGCCGGAAGCACGAACCGCTGATGCCATAGGGAGCCGCCGTTTCCCGGACTGCCCTGGCGCAACGCCAAGCGCAGCAAGCCCGCACAGCGTCAGCTGCCGCTGTGCGGGCGGGCACCGGGCTACGCTGAGCCCATGGATGCTGGTGCCCTGATCCCGTCGACCACACGATCTCTCCCCATGGCCGTGTCCGCCAAGGGAGCCCGGATCTTCGACGAAGCGGGCCTCGACTACATCGATGCCTCCTCCGGCCCCCTCGCCGTCACGCTCGGGCACGGCCACCCGAGGGTGCTCGCGGCCCTCGCCGACCAGTTCAACGCCGTCGACTACGTGCACCGCACGCACTTCAGGAACTCCGCCGCCGAGCGCCTCGCCGCCCTGGTGACCGAGCGGCTCGGCGGCGACCTCGGCCACGTGCTGTTCGTGAGCAGCGGGTCCGAGGCGAACGAGCTCGCGATGAAGTTCGCCCACATGTACTGGGCGGCCAAGGGCCTGCCCGACAAGCACAGGTTCGTGTCCAGCTCGGTCAGCTATCACGGCAACACCGCCGGCGCGCTGGGCGCCTCAGGGCAGCCCCGCTACTCCGCGAACTACCGCCCCCTGGTGCGCGCGGGGGAGACGATCTCCGCGCCGCAGGTCTACCGGCTGCCCGTGCCCGAAGGCAGCACCGCCGCGGCCGAGTGCATCGCCCGGCTGCGCCGCGAGTTCGCCCAGCTTGACCTGCGGCGGACGGCGGCGATCCTGTTTGAGGGGGTGGGCGGGTCCGGCAGCGGCGTACTCGTCCCGCCGCCTGGCTTCCTTGAGGAGCTCCGCCGGCTCTGCGACGCCCACGACGTGCTGTGGATCAGCGACGAGGTCATGTCCGGCTTCGGCCGCACGGGAAAGTGGTTCGCCTTCCAGCACTCCGCCGCGGCCCCAGACATCGTCACGTTCGCCAAGGGTGCGGGCGGCGGGACCGTGCCGCTCGGCGGCGCGGCCCTGACCCGGAAGGTCTGGGGTCAGATCAGCGGCGTCTACCCGGCGATGACCGGCGGCCACACGTTCACCAACGCGCCCCTCGCCTGCGCGGCCGGGATCGCGACCATCGAAACCCTGGAAGAAGAGCGCATCCTGGACCGGGTGACCAACCGGGGTGCCTGGCTCGGTTCGCGACTGCGGGAGCTTCAGGCTGAGTTCCCCTTCGTCGGTGACGTCCGGGGCGCCGGCTACCTGTGGGGCCTGGAGTTCGTCGCCGACCCCGCCACCGCCGAGCCACCCGCCCCAGCGCTCGACGTCACCGCCAAGGCGGCCGCCGCCGCGGCGGCCAGCCGCCTGATGGTCTACCCCGCCCGCTACTGCGTAGACGGCACGCGCGGCGACGCCATCCTGATCGGCCCGCCCCTAACAGCCACCGACGAGGAACTAGAGGAACTCCTCACCCGCCTCCACACCACCCTGACCACAATGGCCCCTTTGTTCCACACTCCGTAACCCGCCCCATACCCCCTTCCGTGATGTGGCGATCGCTGCCAGGCGAGTTTCCGGCCTCACGCCACCCTTGCCCAAGGCGTTCTGCCCTTGTGGCCCGCAAGGCCAGAACGCGTTGTCCCGGAGTGCCGCAAGGCCACTAGAAGCGTCCTTGAGTGCCACAGGGACAAAACCGAAGGAGCCTTGCGTGCCACAAGGTCATATCTGTAATGGCCCGGAGTGCCACAAGGCCAAGCCCGCAATGGCGCCGGGGCGTCAAGGGGCCATAACGGTGGTGCCCACGAGCCTCAGTGCGACGGTGATCATGGCCGCGCGGTCCCGCGGCCCCTACCGCCTCTGCTCTGATTTGATAACAGCAAGAAGCGCGCAGTGCCAGATGATCCCTGCGTTCCGCCGCCCTCGTCCAAGGACGATAACAGCAAGAGACTTAGCTGCCTCGGTATGTGGAGTACGCGAAGGGCGACAGCAGCAGCGGGACGTGGGAGTGGGCCGGTGGCGTGCCGTCTTCGGCGGCCACGATGGTGAACATGATCGCGATCTCTGGGTAGAACGTGCGGACCGCGCGGGCTGTGAAGTACGCGCCGGTCGCGAACGTCAGGCAGTACGTGCCCGCGGGTGCCTCGGCGAGGAAGCGGTGCCGGCCGTCGGCGTCGGTGACCCCGGACTCGACATCTAGCCAGCCGATCTCCAGCCGGGAGAGCGTCACCGAGATACCCGCCGCCGGGACGCCCTGGCTCGCGTCGAGGACATGGGTCGAGATCGTCATTCGGCGAGGGCCTTCCCGACGCGCAGGGCAGTGATCTTGCCGAGTTCTTGCGTAGCGACAAGCCGTTCGGACATCTCGTCATTGTGCAGGCGCTGTTCGAGCGCGGCCAGCATCTGGGCGCCGGTGAGGCCAGTGGCGCAAATGAGGAACACGTGACCGAACCGCTCCTCGTACGCGGCGTTGCCCGCCGCGAGGGCCGCCCGCGAGTCGTCGGCGACGCCGGACTGCTCGGCGGCGGACTGCCCAGACACGCGGTCGCCGATGCGCGGGTGACCGTCCATGGCCTCAAGCACGTCCGGCCAGTCCAGCGTCTGGAACACCGATGCGACAGCGTCGAGCGCGGCGGCCCGCGACGCGTACGGGCGCCCCGCGGCCATCGCCGCGGCGAACCGGCGCGACGCGCAGCAGGCCAGCATCGCGCTCACCGCCGCCTGCTCGGGTGCCGCGTTGAACGAAGCCAGGGTCACCGGAGCCTCCTGTGTCATGAGGGTATGGCACACCAGCACAACCTGCCCGGAGCGGCCCCGCGAAATGCGCCGTAACGCGCGGCTATTCGTTTTGTAGCTTCCAATAAACATGGGCGGGTTACCGTGGCGCGGTCGCTTACTTGGAGGTGCTCGTGCGGGTCGGTAAATTCCTGGAGCGGACGGCGGACGGGCCGGAGGCGCTGACCGGGCCCGATGCCGGTCAAACAGCTGAGCCGTTGCACGAGGCAGTGCTCGCCAACGTTCCCACGCCGCTCCTGCGCTCGCTGCGCGACCGGCTCCTCGGCCCGCTCAAGGACTACGACGACCGGCATAACGCTGAGCTGATGACCACGTTGACGGCGTTCCTCGCCTGCGACGGGTCCTGGTCCGCCTGCGCGTCCCGGATGTACGTGCACGTCAACACGGTGCGATACCGGATCGGCCGGATCGAGGCCCTCACCGGCCGCGACCTGTCCGCGCTGCCTGACCAAGTCGACTTCTTCCTGGCGCTGCGCGGCGCGTGACCTGCGCTAACGCCAGGGGCGCGCAGGCCTGATGCGGTCGCGGTATTGCCCGTGTCCCCTATCGGGGTTGGGGTGTCCCCGGCGGCGCTTCGTCGGTATCGGCGGGCCTGATACGATCGCGGTTTTGCGATCAGGCCCGCCGATACCGACTTCGGGGGGTACGGGGGTCGTCCCCCGGGGGATTACAGCGCGTTCGCCGCGATCACCGACGCGTAGAACTTCCCGGTGTCCTTGAGGATCCGGCGCCCGGTCTCGAAGTCGACGTACGCGAGGCCGAACCGCTTCGCGTACCCCTCGGCCCACTCGTAGTTGTCGAGCAGCGACCAGGCGAAGTACCCCTTCAGCGGCACGCCGTCCTCGATCGCGCCGTGCAGGGCCGCGAGGTGCCCGCGCAGGTAGGCGGTCCGCTCCTCGTCGTGCACCTGCCCGTCGGCGGTGACGTAGTCGTACCAGGACGACCCGTTCTCCGTGATGTAGACGGGAAGCTCCCCGGTCACCGGCGCGACGACCCGGGTCAGCAGCTCGCGGATGGAGCTGGGCTCGACCAGCCAGTTCATCGCGGTGATCGGCAGGCCTTCCGGCTGGACCGACACCGTGTTGGGGCCGGTCACGGTCTCGCCGCGGCGGGGCTCGCCGTCCGCGTTGAGCAGGCCGACGTAGTGCGGCGCGTAGTAGTTGACGCCGAGGAAGTCGAGCGGCGCGCCGATCACGTCGAAGTCACCGTCGTGCACGAGGCCGGGCACGGCGGCGGGGGAGTAGTCCGGCTGCCCGTCGAGCAGGGCCGGGTACTGGCCGCGGAAGATCGGGTCGAGGTAGACCCCGTTCTGCCGGGCTTCGAGCACCGCCGCGTGATCGGCGGCCTCGGGGGTCACCGGCCGCTCCACGGTCAGGTTGAGGGTGATCCCGACCTCGCCGGTCACCGAGGCGGCGCGCAGCGCGGAGACCGCCCGGCCGTGCGCGAGCAGGAGGTGGTGGTTGGCGGCGACCGCCTGCGCGGCGTCGCGGATGCCCGGCGCGTGCCGGCCGTCACGGTAGCCGACGTGGGCGACGACCCAGGGCTCGTTCAGCGTGATCCACTTGGCGACCCGGTCGCCGAAAGCCTCGCCGGCGATCCCGGCGAACTCCTCGAACCAGTCCGCCACGTCCCGGTTGGCCCAGCCGCCCTTGTCCTGCAGCGCCTGCGGCAGGTCCCAGTGGTAGAGCGTGATCGCGGGCTTGATGCCCGCTTCAAGCAGCCCGTCGATGACCCGGTTGTAGTAGTCGAGGCCCTTGGCGTTGGGGGCGCCGGTCCCGGTCGGCTGGATGCGCGGCCAGGACAGGCTCAGCCGGTAGGCCCCGGCGCCGAGGCTCTTGAGCAGCTCGATGTCCTCGGGGAAGCGGTGGTAGCTGTCGCATGCGACGTCGCCGTTGTCACCGTGGTGGGTCTTCCCGGGGGTGTGGCTGAACGTGTCCCAGATCGACGGGCCCTTCCCGTCGGCGTCCGCCGCCCCTTCGATCTGGTAGGCAGCGGTGGCCGCCCCCCAGAGGAACCCGTCAGGGAAACGCAACTGCCCGTCGGCACTCATTAGCGACACCTTTCCTCTGTCCGCCATAATATCGAAATTAACCGATTTAGCGTATCAGGTGAGTGATGGGCCGGACGCGGTGTCCGAGGCGGGGATGGAGTTCGCTGGCGCGGTGAGGTGCACTGCCTCACCCCACTGGCTGAACGACATCAGGTATTTGTAGCTGCCGGCGTCCAGCACCTCAAGCACCACGGGCCGGTGCAGCGAGTTGTCCGTCGCGTACAGCACGTTCCGTGCCGACGCGGGGAGCTTGGCGCTGGCGGGCATCGGCGCCTCCACGCCGGTGACCGGCTGGCCGTCGACGGTGGACGGCTTGGCGGGCTTGAGGGTTCCGGCCAGCGCCAGCTCGTCGGCGACTGAGGACAGCGTGATCCCGGCGGTGACGTCGTCGTAGGTGCTCGTGCCGATTTTCTCGCCCGCGCTGAGCTTGATCCACTGGTCCGCATTTTGCTCCGCCTGAGCCGGTGGCACCTGGAAGAATCCTTCCAGGGCGGCGGCATTGGCCTGGACGTAGTCGGTCCCGTCGATGAGCAAGATGGTGACGCGTCCTCCGTTGGAAAGCGTGACGACCTGCCGCCCGCCGCTGGCCGTGTCATCGTCGGAGAAGTGGATCGAGCCGCTCGCCGAACTGTCGGTGATGTCAACGTGTACCGAGCCGCCTGAGCGCACCGCGGCCTGCGCGGCGTGCAGGAAGGCGGACGGGGACAGGCCGCCAGGAGATGCGGACGGGGACAGGGCACCGGGAGATGACGCGACCGCCGTCGGCGCGGCGGCGGTGCCCGCCGGCCGGGTCGGCGCGCTGGTCGAGGGGAGTGCCGTGCTGCTCCCGCCGCTGGTACAGCCTGCCAGGAGGCCGACGCCGGCGAGCATCGATAGGGTGAGGGCGGCACCCGCTGCCCGGGGGCGCTGGTTTGTGTCCATGGATGACGGAATATCACGTTCGCGCCGCGCCGTGGCAAACCGGAACCCCATTGCTATGCCGCCCCACCGGAACGTCGCAGGTCGCTGGGCGACGACCGTCGGAAGGACATGATGACCAAGCGCACGCCGTCAGAGGAAGAGTGGCTGCGGGTCAGCGCCTACGCGCATCAGCACCACCACGAGCTGGCGGGCCGCATCGCGGCGGAGTATCCGCCAGCAGCCAGGGTGGGCGGCACCCCGCTGCTCGCCGTCCCGGCCTGGCGGCTGCCCGCACCGGTCCCGCTCGACGAAATCAAGCTGGAGTTCCAGCCGGACGCACCGCCGCCCGCCGTGCCCGACGTGGCCGGGCTGGTTCCGGGTGCGCTGCCAGAACGCGCGGACGGCACCAGGTATGAGCGCTACAGCGACGTGATCGGCGAGCTCGCCGCGCCCGCGGTCTACGAGAACCGGCCGGTCTACCGGCTCATCGAGGCTGACCTGGCCGGCGCGGCGGGTCCGCGGCTGGCCTTCGGCCGCGGCCGGTACTTCGGCGGCGCGGACTTCACCGGCCCCGCGGGCCACGAGTACGCCGCCGCCGAACTAGCCGCCCTCGACCTAGCCGACGCGGGCACACCGGCCGACGCGGGCACCCCAGCCGCCACGCTGTCCCGCGCCGCAGCGGGACCTTGCCCGTACCGGGCCGCGATCGGCGGGCCGACCGGCCTCACCGGGCGGGTGGCGATGATGGCGACCTGCGCGCTGACCTTGCGCTACGACAGGGCCACGGGCACGGCGACGTTTCCGCTCCACTACCGGCAGCCAGGCAAGGTCGGCCATGCGGCGGGCATGTACACGACGATCCCGGTCGGTGTCTTCCAGCCGTCCGGCGAGGCGCCGTGGAACGAGGCCAACGACTTCAGCCTCTGGCGCGGCCTGCTCCGCGAGTACGCCGAGGAACTCCTCGGCGCGGACGAAGACCACGGCAGCGAGCATGCCCCCATTGACTACGCCGCCTGGCCGCTGGCGAAGGCCATGACCGACGGCCTCGCCGACGGCACCGTCCGCGCCTGGTGCCTTGGCCTTGGCGCGGACCCGCTCACGTTCGCGCTCGACCTGCTCGCGGTCGTGGTGATCGACGCGCCGCGCTACGACGACCTCTTCGGCGACATGGTCGACGACAACGCCGAGGGCAAGGTCATCAAGCCCCGCCCCTTCGACGCCCCGTCCGTCACCGAGCTCGTGCGGGACGCCCCGCTCCAGGCGGCAGCGGCCGCCTTGCTGACCCTAGCGCTAACCCACCGCGAGACGCTCCTAGCGGGCTAGAAGGCTAGATAAAGCAAGACGGTGGATAGAAATCCACACCGGAGCGTGCATTTCTATCCACCGTCGTGAGCTGCGAGGAGTGAATGCCTACCAGCCGCGCTCGCGCCACTCCTCCGGGTGCGGCCGCTCGGCACCGAGCGTGGTGTCCGAGCCGTGCCCGGGGTAGACCCACGTCTCGTCGGGCAGCCGGTCGAAGACCTTCGTGACCACGCCCTCATACAGCGAAGCGAACCGCGACGCGTCCTTCTGCGTGTTCCCGACCCCGCCGGGGAACAGGCCATAACCTGTGCGCTTGCTGGCCATCGATGGTGTGCTGTCACGTCGCGACCATCCGTGGCGTCCTCGCTGACCAGTGCAAACGGCCTGGGCAGCGCACAGGAGACAGTGTTGCCGGGCAACTCAGGGTGACGCTCCGGGGTTCCGCCTGCGACGTCCGCTTGTTCTGGCCGCCCGTCAGCGGGGACCGTGGCGTTCGCGTGGGTGCTGGACCTGGTCCGGGAGGACGGATCCGGTAAGCGGGCGGCAATGACGATGTCCCGCCCAGGGGAACTGGCCGTGCGGGGGAACACCGATGCCGCGTGCCCGCCGTCGCTAGTGCAGATGAGCCTGGCGGCCACGACGGGCGGATTATGAGAAGCACGCTCGTTCGCAACACGTATTTGACCAGCAGAGATGCCTCACGTCCATGCCATGAATGCACCCACGGCACTGGGATTTCTCCGGGTGTCGGCCCATATGCCGGTCCGCGCTGAACCCTTCCGGCGGGGCTGCCAACGTGACGCTGCGTGAGCCCGTATCGTCAATTGCAAGGCGCACTCATCAGCGTCACTCCGCCGGGGGCGGGGTTCGCCATGTACGAGGGAGAAAGGCGGAGAACAAAGGAGAGGAAAAGGAGAAAGGACATGATCACGTCACATGACCGGCTGAAAGTCCCCAACCGCCGCCGGCTGGCGTTGCTGGTGGTCCCGGCTGCCGCAGCAGGCCTTGCGGCGCTGGCCGCGTGCAGCTCATCCAGCAGTTCGCCGGCTGCCAGCA
>Ga0310811_10009927_pt1 | contig 12308 bp, 13 predicted proteins | sample YCmetagenome_FD_207642 | JGI IMG/M metagenome (GOLD analysis project Ga0310811, IMG submission 207642) | Soil microbial communities from experimental microcosm in Duke University, North Carolina, United States - YC | ecosystem: Engineered > Artificial ecosystem > Soil microcosm > Unclassified ... | reverse complement strand
GGCAGTTGAAGCGCATCTATCGCTCGTAACGCCCTTGTCCCGGGCGTGACGCGGCGCGCAAGTGCCGCGTTGCAGACCCGGGACCGTACCACCTGAAGGCCCCGGATCTGCGGTGCACCGCTCGCGCGCTGCACCGCGCGTCCGGGGCACGAGGCTCCGTACCAATGACCGACGCCGCGATCAGAACCAAAGCTGTCGCCTCCGAGCCGAGCCTCATGGAACGGCTGATGACGAACCGCGACTGGCTCGGCTTTTGGTTCATGCTGCCGGCGGCGGCGTTCCTGATTCTGTTTCTCGCCTATCCACTCGGGCTCGGCGTCTGGCTCTCGTTCACCGACGCGCGGCTCGGCCGCGGCGGCGAGTTCATCGGCCTGGAGAACTACGGATATCTGATCGACGATCCGACCTTCTGGCTGACGGTTTTCAACACGATCCTGTATACGACCATCGCCTCGACCATCAAATTCGCCGTCGGTCTCTACCTCGCGCTGCTTCTCAACGAGCGGCTGCCGTTCAAGGCGATCATCCGCGCGGTCGTGCTGATCCCGTTCATCGTTCCGACGGTCCTGTCGGCGATCGCCTTCTGGTGGTTGTTCGATCCGCAGTTCTCGATCATCTCGTGGTCGCTGATGAAGATGGGCCTCATCACCCAGTACATCAACTTCCTCGGCGATCCGTGGAACGCGCGCTGGTCGGTGATCTTCGCCAATATCTGGCGCGGCGTGCCCTTCGTCGCCATCACGCTGCTCGCGGGCCTACAAACGGTGTCGCCCTCGCTCTACGAGGCGGCGACGATCGATGGCGCCACGCCGTGGCAGAACTTCCGCTACATCACCTATCCGCTGCTGACGCCAATCATCGCGGTGGTGATGACCTTCTCGGTGCTGTTCACCTTCACCGATTTCCAGCTCATCTGGGTGATGACGCGCGGCGGACCGGTCAATGCAACGCACCTGATGGCGACCTATTCCTATCAGCGCGGCATCATGAGCGGCTATCTCGGCGAGGGCTCGGCCATCGCGACGGCGATGATCCCGTTCCTCCTTCTCGCCATTCTCGTCTCCTGGTTCGGCCTGCAGCGCCGCAAGTGGCAGCAGGGAGAAGACAATGACTGACGCGCTCGCAAAGCAGGTCGCCGAGCCGCAGCACGTGCTGACGGATTCGTCCGCCGACCACAGCGAGGGCATGAGCTACCTGCAATCGCTGCCGCGACGGCTGGTGACGCTCTACTTGCCGCTGTCGCTGATCCTGTTCGTGCTCCTATTCCCTTTCTACTGGATGGCGCTGACGGCGGTGAAACCGGACAGCCAGCTCCTCGATTTCAACACCTACAGCCCGTTCTGGACGTGGAATCCGACGTTCAAGCACATCTATCACTTGCTGTTCGAAACCGAATATCCGGTCTGGCTGTGGAACACGATGCTGGTCGCGGTCTGCGCCACCGCGCTGTCGATCGTCGCCAGCGTGCTCGCCGCCTATGCGATCGTGCGTCTGCGCTACAAGGGGGCGCGCTGGGTCGGCGGCTTGATCTTCCTCGCCTACCTCGTGCCGCCGTCGATCCTGTTCATCCCGCTCTCGACCGTCGTCTTCCAGTACGGCCTGTTCGACACGCCCTTCGCACTGATCCTGACTTATCCGACGATCCTGATCCCGTTCTCGACCTGGCTCCTGATGGGGTACTTCAAGACCATCCCCTTCGAGCTCGAGGAATGCGCGCTGATCGACGGCGCCAGCCGCTGGCAGATCCTGATGCGTATTGTGCTGCCGCTGGCGGTGCCGGGGCTGATCTCTGCGTTCATCTTCTGCTTCACCCTGTGCTGGAACGAGTTCATCTACGCGCTGACCTTCATCTCGTCGACGCAGTATAAAACCGTTCCGGTCGCCATCGTCACGGCGCTGGTCGACGGCGACGTCTATCGCTGGGGCTCGCTGATGGCCGGCGCACTGATCGGCTCATTGCCGCTGGTCGTGCTCTACGCCTTCTTCGTCGAGCACTACGTGTCGGCGATGACCGGGGCGGTGAAGGAGTAGTCTTTCAGCCTTTCGCGGCGGCGAAGAAGGCCTTGGCGCCGGCGCCGAGAATGCGCGGCGCGTGCGTGTAGATGTAGCGCACGCCCTGGCCGACCACCTTGCCGACATTTTCGGTCGACGCCGGCATGCCCGGCGTCTTGCCGGCACGCACGATCTTCGCGATCGTCTCGTTGATCGCCTTCGCGACCGTGGGTTCGGACTGGTTGCCGGGATGCCCCAGCGATTGCGAGAGGTCCGACGGGCCGACGAAGAACACGTCGACGCCCTCCACCGCCAATATCTCGTCGACGTTCGGCAGCGCTTCGGCGTGCTCGAACTGCACGATGACGAGGGTTTCCTCGTTGGTCTTCCTGATGTAATCGGCGGCGTTGCCGGTGAAGCCCCAGTCGTCGGGCCGCGTGCCGGCGGCGAGCCCGCGGCCGTGCGCATTGCCGAACTTCACCGAGGCGACGGCCCTGCGCGCGTCGGCCGCCGTATTGACGTGCGGCACCTGCACGCCGCCGACGCCGCGGTCCATCAGCACCTGGATGTCGATGACCGTGTTCAGGCGCGGCCGGCCGATCGGCGTGATGCCGACCGCGTCGGCGGCGATGCACATCAGCTCGACGTCGGCCGGCGACAGCGAGCCGTGCTCGCAGTCGAGCAGCACCCAGTCGAAGCCGGCATGGCCGAGCATCTCCACGAGCTGTGGCGAAGGGAACATGACCGAGCAGCCGAGCGCCGGCGCGCCGGACTTGAGTTTCGCCTTCATCCGGTTGGGCTTCATGCAGGACTCCCCGAGCGCAAGATCGTTTGCCGCGCCGGGCTTCGGCACGGACATCGAGTATCGGGGATTCCTCTGGCGATAAAAAGCGGGACGATCAGCAGGCCGCTTCCAGGCCGTGGCCGTTGACGTGCGGCCCGTCGATCGCGGGGTTCGGCTTGGCGAACTCGGCGAGACGCCTGAGGTCTTCGACCATGATGTCGCGGCCGGCATTCCGGACGCCGTAGCGCTCGAGCAGCGCGAGGTTGCGCGACAGGTTCTCCGGCGCCATGCCGAGGCGGGAGGCGAGGATACGCTTGTTGAACCTCAGCTCGAGCGTCGCCTGATTGCCGCCGTCGACCTTGCAGGACTGTATGATCCACGCCGCGAGCCGCTCGACGCTGGTGCGCAGCTTCTCGTTCATCAAGAGCCGCATCACGTCGCGATAGCCGTCGGCGAGCTCGGCGGCGACGGCGAGCGCGAAATTGGGATCGTGCCGGAAGATGTCGCGGATGGTCTCGGCCGGGACCGCGAGCGTGCGCGCCGCGGAGACGGTGCGCGCCTGCTCGACCGGTGCGCCATTGCGCAGGATCCCCGCCAGATTGATCGCGGTCACCGGCTCCTTGACGTCGATCGTCGCGCTCTGTCCGTCATGGCTGCCGTAGAGCTCGACCGCACCTTCGGCGAGGACGTGGAGGACGCGCTCGCTCTGCTTGCCCACGGGCGCGTTCTTCGGCAGTCGATGAACGACGGCCGCCTCGCGGACGGTGCGGAAGTTCGCTTCGCTCATGGCGGCGAACAGCGGCGCTGCGCGGATAGCGTCCCAGTCGGACAAGATCAGGCCCTCTCGAATTCGTCGATGCGAATGCATCGGCCAGTAAATGGGGCCGCACCTCACGCGGCATTGACCGCGATCAATTCTAGTGTGCGCTATCGCACTCAGCGTGTAAATTGCTGATAAATAACCTTTTTCCGGCTTCGTCCGGACCGTGTGCTGGCGCAGCGCGCGCAGGGTCGCCGGGCAGGAGGTCGTCACAATGCCCGATTTGCCGGGAAAGCCTGAGTGCAGCATATGAAACGGCCACGGGTGTGGAATTGAGTCGGACGAAGCGATGTCACGGATGAATGGCGGCTGCACCGCAGCGATCGCGGCGGTCTTGCTCTCGGCCGGCTTGCTCGGCGGCTGCGCGATGTCCGACGAGAGGGCGGCGAGCCTTCTGGTCGCGCCGGGCGATTACGAAATTTATTCGTGCCCGCAGCTCGCGGTGACCTATGCGGGTCTGAAAGCGCGGCGGATTGAACTCGAAGGCCTGATGGCGAAGGCCGAAGGGGGCGCCGGAGGTCAGTTGGTCAATGCGGTTGGCTATCGGCCGGACTATCTCAAGGTGCGCGGCGAGCAGCACGAAATCGAGAAGACCGCGCGCGAGAAAAATTGCGACCTCGCCGCGGTGCCGGCCGGCGCCGCGCCGGTCAATGCCGCAATGCCGCCGCTTCCGGCCGCGCCGGGCCTGGTGCAGCCGCAGCCGCGCTGATCAGCGCGACAGCGACGCCGCGCGCAGCCGCAGCGCATTGCCGACCACGCTGACCGACGACAGCGCCATCGCCGCTGCGGCGATGATCGGCGACAGGAGCACGCCGAAGACCGGGTAGAGCACGCCGGCGGCGATCGGCACGCCGGCGGAATTGTAGATGAAGGCGAAGAACAGGTTCTGCCGGATGTTGCGCATGACAGCGGCCGACAGCGCGCGCGCCTTGACGATGCCGTTGAGGTCGCCCTTGAGCAGCGTGACGCCGGCGCTCTCGATGGCGACGTCGGAGCCGGTGCCCATCGCGATGCCGACCTGCGCGGCGGCGAGCGCCGGCGCGTCGTTGACGCCGTCGCCGGCCATCGCGACGACGCGGCCCTCGCGCGTGAGCCTGTCCACCACCGCGCTCTTCTGATCGGGCAGGACTTCCGCCTCGACCTCGGTGATGCCGAGGCGCTTCGCCACGGCCTCGGCCGTCGTCCGGTTGTCGCCGGTGAGCATCACGACGCGGATGCCGTCGGCCTTCAGCGCTTCGAGTGCCTCGCGCGTCGTCGCCTTGACCGGGTCAGCGATGGCGATGATGCCGGCCGGCTTGCCGTTGACCGCGAGGAACACCGCCGTGGCGCCGTCGCCGCGCAGGCGCTCCGCCTCGGCGGCGAGCGGCGCGACGTCGATGTTGAGTTCGGCGAGGAAGCGGGCATTGCCGAGGGCGAGGCGCTGGCGTTCGACCATGCCGATGACGCCCTTGCCGGCCGGCGCGTCGAAGCCGCGCACCGGGGCGAGCTCGAGCTTGCGTTCGCCGGCGGCTGCGACGATTGCCACGGCGAGCGGATGCTCGCTGCCGCGCTCGACGCTGGCGGCCAGCCGCAGCACCTGCGCTTCGTCGAAACCTTCGGCGGGGGAGACCGCGACCACCTTCGGCTTGCCTTCGGTCAGCGTGCCGGTCTTGTCGACGACAAGAGTGTCGACCTTCTCCATGCGCTCGAGCGCTTCCGCGTTCTTGATCAGCACGCCTTCCTGCGCGCCGCGGCCGACGCCGACCATGATCGACATCGGCGTGGCGAGGCCGAGCGCGCAGGGGCAGGCGATGATCAGCACGCTGACCGCCGCGACCAGTGCATAGGCGTAGCGCGGCTCCGGTCCGAACCAGGCCCAGGCGGCGAAGGCTGCGATCGCCGCGGCGATGACCGCCGGCACGAACCAGCCGGCGACCTGGTCGGCGAGACGCTGGATCGGCGCGCGCGAGCGCTGCGCGCCGGCGACCATCTGCACGATCTGCGAGAGCAGCGTGTCGCGGCCGACCTTGTCGGCGCGCATGACGAACCCGCCCGATGTGTTGAGCGTGCCGCCGATGACGCGCGCGTCCTTCTCCTTGGTGACCGGCATCGACTCGCCGGTGACCATCGACTCGTCGATCGCGGAACGGCCTTCGAGCACCGTGCCGTCGACCGGCACCTTGTCGCCCGGCCGCACGCGCAGGCGGTCGCCAACCTCGACTCTGTCGAGCGGAATCTCGTCGTCGCTGCCGTCGTCCCTGACGCGCCGGGCGGTCGCCGGAGCGAGATCGAGCAGCGCACGGATCGCGCCCGAGGTCGCCTCGCGCGCGCGCAGTTCGAGCAACTGGCCCATCAGGACCAGCACGGTGATCACCGCCGCGCTCTCGAAATAGACCGCCGGCGCGCCGCCGTGTCCGCGGAAGGCTTGCGGAAAGACGCCGGGCGCGAAGGTAGCAACGACGCTGTACACGTAGGCGACGCCGGTGCCGATCGCGATCAGCGTGAACATGTTGAGGTTGCGCGTGACGAGGGACTGCCAGCCGCGCTCGAAGAACGGCCAGCCGGCCCACAGCACGACCGGCGTCGAGAAGGCGAACTGGATGTAATTGGACAGCGTGGGATCGACCCAGCCGTGCGCGCCGGCGACGTGCGCGCCCATCTCCAGCACAAACACCGGCACCGTCAGCGTAAGGCCGATCCAGAAGCGGCGCGTGAAGTCGACGAGCTCGGGATTCGGCCCGGTGTCGGCCGAGGGCATTTCGGGTTCGAGCGCCATGCCGCAGATCGGGCAGGAGCCGGGGCCTTCCTGCCGGATCTCCGGATGCATCGGGCAGGTGTAGATCGCGCCTTCGACGACCGGCTCGGGTTCGCGATCGCCGAGGTACTTCTCCGGATTGGCGATGAACTTCGTGCGGCAACCGGCCGAGCAGAAATAATAGGGGTGGCCCTTGTGGTCGGCGCGGTGCTTGGCCGTGTGCGGATCGACCGTCATGCCGCATACCGGATCGATGACGCCGCCCTCGGTCGGCGCACCAAGGGCGTGATGGTGCTCGTCATGGCCGTGATCGTGGTGCGCGTCGCTCATAGCGAAATCCGAACCTTGCAACAGATACCCTAGGGGGGTATATAGACGGCATGGCTAAGGACAGCAAGAGCGCCAATCTCAAGCGGCTGAGCCGCATCGAAGGTCAGGTGCGCGGACTCGCGCGCATGGTCGAGGACGACCGCTACTGCATCGACATCGTCACGCAGATCGGCGCGGTGCGCGCCGCGCTGCGCCGGGTCGAGGAGGAGATCCTGCGCGAGCACGTCGCGCATTGCGTGGAGCACGCGATCTCGTCCGGCGACAAGGCCGACCAGCGGCGCAAGGTCGCCGAGCTGATGGACGTGATGGGCCGCGCCGGCCGCTAGCGCGTCGAGCAGCCGACCATCGTATAGGCCGGGCAATAGCCGAAGATCGCGGTGAGAATTGGCACGACGCCGATCCAGCCGACCCAGCTCCAACTCGTGCCCGGGGCGATAATTCCGATCGCGAAGGCGATCAGCGCGATGCCGACGACGATGCGCGCGATGCGGTCGAAAATCCCGACATTGGCCTTCATGGCGGACGCTCCATGCGAATGCGTGAAGCGAAACCTAGCCGGGTCCGCCGTCCGAAGCGTTGATGTGGGTCAAGCGTCCGGAGTTGAACTCAGCCGAGGCCTATCATCTTCAGCGCCACTCGACCGTTCGCGCCGTACGGATTGCCGAGCGACTCGCACATCTCGAAATGATTGTGATCGGGCACCGAAACGTATTCCAAGGGTTTGCCGGCGGCCTTCATCTTGGCGGCGAAGTCGCGGCTCTGGCGCTGGAATTCCGGCGTCTCGTTGGTCCCTGTCGTCAACACCATCGGCGCGTTGATCCGGTCCATGTGCCGCTCGGCGCTCATCGCGTCTTCCATGGCGTCGGTGAACTTGATGTACGACGAGCGCTTGGACAGCCGCACTGGCTTCATGTCGAACATGCCGCTCATGCAGTGCCAGCCGCGCACGGGGCTCGCCGGCAGGCCGAGCGCCGTCCAGTCCGTGGCTGCCGCGACGCCGCAGAGATGGCCGCCGGAGGAGTGGCCGCCGACATAGAGCTTCTGGCGGTCGCCGCCGAACTCGCCGGCATTCTTGTAGACCCAGGCGATGGCGCGCCGCACCTGATCGGCCATGACGCCGAGATCGCCGCCGGCCTGCTTCACCGACACAAAGTCGAGGGGAACGTAATGCGCCCCGGCGTGGACGAACATCTCGGCCGGATAGGCGTAGTTGGAGGCGGCGCCGCCGAGCCACGCGCCACCATGGATGAAGACGTAGATCGGCGCGTTCGATTGCTTGGCGCGGTAAATGTCGAGCTTCTCGGACTCCGTCGGCCCATAAGCGACGCGCTGCGGCGCGCCGAGGCGGGCGCGCGTCGCGGCGCTCGTCGAAGCGTAACGCTTGATGATCTGGCCCAGAAGCGGGGCGTATTCCGACTGGTCGTAGGCGGCGTCGAGCTCGACCTGATCGAGGCCCATCCAGACGGCAGGGCCTCTGTCGTGCGCCGGCGGGCCAATATGGCATTCGGCGGACAGAGCGGGTGTGGCGATCAGCGCGGCGCCGCCGGCAAGGGCTGCGCGGCGCGACAATCCGGACTTAAGTCGAGCGGTCGATGTCATTGCGCTTCCCCGTACGGTTTTGACGAACAAGACAAGCTGCGACGTCAGCCGAACCGTTCCCGCGCCAGCTTCGCGCCGGCGCCGAGCGCGGCGAGTTTCGCCTCGGCGATATCGCGGCGCATCGGCGCCATGCCGCAATTCGTAGAGGCGACGATCTTCTCCTTGGGCACGAACTGCATGATGTCCTTGATGACCCCGGCGATCTCCTCCGGCGTCTCGACCCTGTCGGTGGCGACGTCGATGACGCCGGCGAGCACATCCTTGCCCTCTAGCAGCGCGAGCAACTTCATCGGCACGTGCGAATGGATGACCTCGACCGAGACCTGGCCGATGCGGCTCCTGGCGAGCGCCGGAAAAATCTTCTCGTACTGGCGCCACTCCTCGCCGAGCGCGTTCTTCCAGTCGATGTTCGCCTGAATGCCGTAGCCGTAGCAAATGTGCACGGCGGTGGTGCAGGTAAGGCCGTCGATCGCACGCTCGAGCGCCTCGACGCCCCAGGTCGGAACCTCGTCCATGAATACGTTGAAAGCCGGCTCGTCGAACTGGATGACGTCGACGCCGTCAGCTTGCAGCGCGCGCGCTTCCTTGTTCAGGAGGTCGGCGAAGGCGAGCGCCATCTTGGCGCGGTTGCCGTAATGCGCATCGGCGACGGTGTCGGCGATGGTCATGGCGCCGGGGAGCGTGATCTTGAACTTCTTTTTCGTGTGCGCGCGGGCGTGCTTCGCTTCGGCCTGATGCACGCGGCCCTTCAAGGAGAGCGCGCCGCGCACCACCGGCACCATCGCCTTGTAGCGGTCGGCGCGGATGCCCATCTCGACCTTGTTGTCACGGTCGATGCCGTCGACGGATTCGAGGAAGCCGTGCACAAAGTGCTGGCGCGACATCTCACCGTCGCCGACGACGTCGATGCCGGCGTCTTCCTGCAATTTGATCGCAAGCAGCGTCGCGTCGAGCTTGGCCTGCGCCAGTTCGTCGCCGGACTGCCGCCATTTCGGCCACAGCTTGTTCGTCTCGGCGAGCCATGCGGGTTTCGGCAGGCTGCCGGCAATAGTCGATGGAAACAGCATCAGGCGAGGCTCCCGGTCTCTTCTGGCGGCCGCCAAGTATAAATCCAATCGTAGCGCGTGCGCAGTCTTTCGCCGCCGAGCATTTTCATTCCGACATTGCGGACCAGAGCCTCCGGCCCACTCCGCCCATAGAGCTTGCCCTGCTTGTGCGCGGTTTCCTGCGCCCGCGCTGTGCGCCTGCGGCGCGCGCCTTCATAGGCGCGCAGCGCGTCGGCCGGGTCGTCGAGGTATTCCTTGAGGCACCAGGCGAGCACAGCCGCGTCCTCGATCGCCATGCCGGCGCCCTGGGCGAGGAATGGCAGCATCGGATGGGCAGCATCGCCGATCAGCGTCACCGGACCGTCGCCGCCGCGGAAGGCCGCGCGGCGCTCGTACAGCGCCCATTTGAGCCAGCGCGTCGGGATCGAGATCAGGTCGCGGGCGCGCTCGTGCCAGGTCCAGCGGGCGAAGCGGCGCAGGATTTCGGCCGGCTCGCCCGGCGCCGACCAGCCGGGCTCGTTCCAGTCGTCGGCGACGATGCCGACGATGTTGATGAGGGCGCCTCCGCGCACAGGGTAGTGCACCAGATGTGCGTCCAGTCCAAGCCACAGGTGCACGAAGGGTGCGCGGAATTCCGCCGGCACGCTGTCCGCCGGAACGAGTGCGCGCCAGGCGGTGCGATGCGCAAAGGTGGCCGGGCGCTGCCGCTTCATGCGCGTAGCGACGTTCGACCAGATGCCGTCTGCGCCGACGAGCGCAATGCCGCGCTCGTCGATCACGGTCTTCTCCTGCCGGCCGAGGACCGAGATGCCTTTGACGTGCGCGGCGAAGTCTTCGACGCGGGTGCCGAGCTTGAGCGTGATGTCCATCGAGTTCTGCGCCGCCGTCACGAGTACGCTTTGCAGGTCGGCGCGGTGCAGCACCCAGAACGGCGCGCCGTAGGCCGCTTCGGCGTCGGCAAGCGGGATGCGCACGATCTCGCGGCCGGAACCGGCGGACATGACGCGGATCGCATGCGGGGCGACGGCGTAGGGCTCGAGACGGTCGCGCAGGCCCAGGTCGGTCAGGACGCGCGTGGCGTTCGGCGAGAGCTGGAGGCCCGCGCCGGTCTCGAGCAGCTTGGGCGCCTGTTCGAGCATGGTGACGCGCAAGCCGGCCTTGGCCATCGCAAGCGCGGCTGTCAGCCCTGCGACTCCCGCGCCGGCGACGATGACGTGACGCTCGGCCGGCAAGGTGTACTCCCGGCGATCAGACGGCGGCGGTCGTGGGCAGCGCGCATTCGGCCGGGCGCGCCGCATGCGGGTCGAGCGAGGGATCAAACTTGTAGAGCGTCGAGCAGTAGGAGCAGACGATCTCGCTCTCATCGCCCATGTCGAGGAAGATGTGCGGATGGTCGAACGGTGGCGTTGCGCCCACGCACATGAACTCCTTGGCGCCGATCTCGATGACCGGCACGCCCGGATCGTTCTGGAAATGGGGGACGACGTGCTCCGCCATGAAGGAACCCTCGTGAATCGACGCAAAACAGGTGATTTGCGCGGCACCATAGCGGCGCTGGCGGGACGTGCCTAGGGCCTGTGAGAAGACGTCAACCATGCCGCGCGCAAGCGAGGAACATCATGGAATCGCCGGGATTTTTCCTCATCAGCCTTGCGGCGCTAGCATCGGCCCGCGCCGTTTCGAGTCGGGCCGGACGAGAGGATGAGGCCATGCGCGACGCCGCCGGATTCGCGCCAACACAGATGCGACAGGGCCGGCCGGCGCCGCGGCCAGGCCGCTCGCTCGTCTACGTGCCGGTCGTGCTCGCGGCTACAGCCTTCGCCGGACTCGGTGTCTGGCTGGTGCCGCAGGGCGTTGATGCCGGTGCACGCATTGCCAATGAGAGCGATCCGGCGGCAGTCGCCGACCGCATGCTCGACGAGACGTTCAACGCCGACGTCGCCGCGCGGGGCATCGACGATGCGCTCGCCGACAAGGACGCCGATCTGGCGAAGAGCTTTGTCGAGCTTTCCGATGCGCGCCACGTCGCAGTCGACGATGAGCGCCGCAAGAAGGTCGACGCCGCCGTGACCGACGCCGGCAGCGCGTCGACGGCGATGAAGAGCTTCGCCTACGGCTTCGTCAGCGGCGAGCCCACCGATGCGACGAGCTTCGCCGGTACCGCGCTTGGCGACCTGTTCGTGTTCGGCGACATCCGCGACGCGGTGCGCGAGGGCTCGCGGCTCGCGACTGGTCAGAAGGCGGACGAACTCGTGCTCGGTCTTTCCTGCGTCGGGCTGGCCATCACCGCCGGCACCTATGCGACGGTCGGCGCGGCGGCGCCGGCACGCGTCGGGCTGACGCTCGCCAAGGTGGCGCGCAAGACGGGCCGTTTGAGCGAAAGGATGGCCGGATCGGTCGGCCGCATGATGCGCGGCGTCGTCGACTGGGCGGCGCTCAAGAAGGCGATCGCCGGCGTCTCTGTCGCGGAGCCGGCGTTGGCAATTCGGGCGGCGCGCGACGCCGTGAAGGTCGAGCGCGCCGGCAAGCTCGTCGATCTCGCCCGCGACGTGAGCAAGGTCGAGGCCAAGGCCGGGACGCAAGCGGCGCTCGATGGTTTGAAGCTCGCCGAGACGCCGGCGCAGATGTCGCGGGTTGCCAAACTGGCGGAAAAGGCGGGCGGCAAGACGCGCGCGATTTTGAAGGTCGGCGGCCGCACCGCCATCATGCTCGGCGCGGCCGTTTTCAATATGGCGAGCTGGGTGTTCGGCGCGCTGTTCGCCGTGCTCGGCTTCATCGCTTCGCTCAAGCGCGGAACGGAGCGTCTGACCGAGCAATGGCTCCATCGCCGCAAGGCGCGGCGCCGGCGCGCGGCAATCGTGCTGGCCACGCGTTGACGCGTCGTCGTCAGGCTGTCTGCGCCTCGCGGTTGACTTTCTTTGCAGCAAGGGTCGTCAGGAACGCATCGGTCTTAGACTCCTCATCGAGCGTCTTCGACAGGATCGTCACCGCATCCTTGTGCCC
>Ga0310811_10009926_pt1 | contig 12308 bp, 10 predicted proteins | sample YCmetagenome_FD_207642 | JGI IMG/M metagenome (GOLD analysis project Ga0310811, IMG submission 207642) | Soil microbial communities from experimental microcosm in Duke University, North Carolina, United States - YC | ecosystem: Engineered > Artificial ecosystem > Soil microcosm > Unclassified ... | reverse complement strand
TGCGCGTTGCTTCGAATTAAACCACATGCTCCACCGCTTGTGCGGGCCCCCGTCAATTCCTTTGAGTTTCAACCTTGCGGCCGTACTCCCCAGGCGGTGTGCTTATCGCGTTAGCTACGACACTGAGAAACTAAGTTCCCCAACATCCAGCACACATCGTTTACAGCGTGGACTACCAGGGTATCTAATCCTGTTTGCTCCCCACGCTTTCGCGCCTCAGCGTCAGTCAAGGACCAGGTTGCCGCCTTCGCCACCGGTGTTCTTTCCAATATCTACGAATTTCACCTCTACACTGGAAATTCCGCAACCCTCTTCCCCACTCAAGCCGCCACGTATCAAAAGCAGTCCCCAGGTTGAGCCCAGGAATTTCACTTCTGACTGTGACAGCCGCCTACGCGCCCTTTACGCCCAGTCATTCCGAGCAACGCTAGCCCCCTTCGTATTACCGCGGCTGCTGGCACGAAGTTAGCCGGGGCTTATTCTGCAGGTACCGTCATCATCGTCCCTGCCAAAAGTGCTTTACAATCCGAAGACCTTCTTCACACACGCGGCATTGCTGGATCAGGCTTGCGCCCATTGTCCAATATTCCCCACTGCTGCCTCCCGTAGGAGTTTGGGCCGTGTCTCAGTCCCAATGTGGCTGATCATCCTCTCAGACCAGCTACTGATCGTCGCCTTGGTAGGCCTTTACCCCACCAACTAGCTAATCAGACGCAGGCTCCTCTCCAGGCGACTTGCGCCTTTGACCCTCAGGTATCATGCGGTATTAGCTGTAGTTTCCCACAGTTGTCCCCCACCCAGAGATAGATTCCTACGCGTTACTCACCCGTCCGCCACTGCCATTGCTGACCGTGCGACTTGCATGTGTTAAGCATGCCGCCAGCGTTCGCTCTGAGCCAGGATCAAACTCTCAAGTTCATCCCGCTCGAAACCAAAAACCAGCACAAAAAGCCCGGCTTCGTTTCAAACAAAACGAAAACCCAAGCTCACATATAGTTAGCGCCCTTCAGGCAAGCCCGAAGCACGCCCCTTCAAAGCGTATCTGTACAATCTCAAAAGAAACACATCAGAAAACGCTTCCGATCATGACGATCCGCTATGCAAGCTCAAGCCAATGCCCAAACCCAAACCAGACCATCACCACGCTTCCATCGCCAAAGCTTAAAGCCCCAGCCACAAAACCAGCCCCGCCGGTTACCCAGCAGAAACCAGAAACGCCACCAACGTATCCCTTCCCAGCCTATTCAATTGTCAAACAGCAAATCCAAACCCTCGAGCCCCAGCCAATGAAAACGGCACCGTCTCCGGTGCCTCACCAGCCAAACGCCAAAGCGTGGAGCGCCTTCTACAGATAACCGCCCCCCGCTGTCAACAAGACGTCATATACGGCAAAGTTGAGGAAAAGCCTCACTTTCACCCGCAAAGCACCAGCCCCGGCACAAAAAATTTTTACGCCCCTACCCTACGGCCGCGCGCCGGAGGGAAAGAGGGTCTCCATATGCTCGCGCAACAGCGCCTGAAGCGCCTGGGCCGCGGGAAGCAGGGTCCGGTCCAGCAGATGCACCGCGTACCATTGCCGCACCACCGGCAACCCCACCACGTCCAGCGTCACCAACCGGCCATCGGCAATCTCATGGCCCACCGTGTGACGGGAGATGAAGGCGATCCCCAACCCTGCCATCACCGCCTGCTTGATCGTCTCATTGCTGCTGATCTCCATGCCCAAACGCGGAATCACCCCGGCTTTGGCAAAAAACTGCTCCATCAGCATGCGCGTGCCCGACCCCAGCTCTCTCACGAGAAAAATTTCTGGCGCGAGGTCCGAGGGGGCGAGTTGGCGCCGCTGCCGAAGCGGATGATCGGGTGCGGCGATGATCACATGCGGGTGATCGGCGAGCTTCACCAGATCCACCTCCATCCCTTCCGGCGGCCGCCCCATGATCGCAAGGTCGATCTCGCGCCGCCGCAGCCCGTCGATAATGTCGTTGCGGTTGCCGATCAACAGCTTCAGCTCGACCAGAGGATAAGCCTTGTGGAAGGCGCCCAGCGCCTGTGGGGCGAAATATTTGGCCGTGGACACGACGCCCACCACCACCCGGCCGCGCCCCGGGTCGCGCAGCCCGGCGATCGCCTGGTCGCAATCCGTGAGGACCGCCTCGATGCGCGCCGCCGCCGCCAGCACCTCCTCGCCCGCCTTGGTCAACAGCAGCCGGCCTTCGGCAAATTCGAACAAAGGCAAACCGACCTCTTCGGCAAGCGTCTTCATCTGCATGCTCACCGCCGAGGGCGTGAGCCCCACCGCCTCTCCGGCCGCCGTGAAGCTGCCCAGCCGCCCCGCGGCGGCGGCGATCCGCATCTGTTTCAGGGTCACCCGGCGCATGGTTTTCAGTTTATCTGAAAATCTCTTTCAGAACATTCAAATTCTCAAACGGCCGCCCTTCGCCCATGCTGCCTTTCCAGAACAATTCAAGGAAGGACGCCGATGACCCATAGCCGCCCCATGCCGGCCGCGCCGGCCAAGAAAAGCCGCTATTCCGCCGGTGTCATGGAGTACCGGAACATGGGCTATTGGGAGCCCGACTACGTTCCCAAGGACACTGACATCATCTGCCTGTTCCGTGTCACCCCGCAGGACGGTGTGGACCCGGTGGAAGCGTCCGCCGCCGTGGCCGGTGAATCCTCCACCGCCACCTGGACCGTAGTCTGGACCGACCGGCTCACCGCCTGCGAGACCTACCGCGCCAAATGCTATCGGGTGGACCCGGTGCCGGCCATGCCCGGCTCCTATTTCGCCTATATCGCCTATGACCTCGATTTGTTCGAACCCGGCTCCATCACCAATGTCGCCGCCTCGGTGATCGGCAATGTGTTCGGCTTCAAGCCGCTGAAGGCGCTGCGGCTGGAGGATATGCGCTTCCCCACCGCCTATGTGAAAACCTTCGACGGCCCGCCGACCGGCATCGTCGTCGAACGCGAGCGGCTGGACAAATTCGGCCGCCCCCTGCTTGGCGCCACGGTCAAGCCCAAGCTCGGCCTCTCCGGGCGTAATTATGGCCGCGTCGTCTACGAGGCGCTGAAAGGCGGGCTCGATTTCACCAAGGATGACGAAAACATCAATTCCCAGCCTTTCATGCATTGGCGCGACCGCTACCTCTATTGCATGGAAGCGGTGAATCGCGCCCAGGCGGCCACCGGCGAGGTCAAAGGCACCTATCTCAACGTCACCGCCGGCACCATGGAGCAGATGTACGAGCGCGCAGAGTTCGCGAAAGAACTCGGCTCCGTCATCGTCATGATCGACCTGGTGATCGGCTACACCGCGATCCAGTCAATGTCGAAATGGGCCCGCCGCAACGACATGGTCCTGCACCTGCACCGCGCCGGGCACTCCACCTATACGCGCCAGAAGACCCATGGCGTGTCCTTCCGCGTCATCGCCAAATGGATGCGCCTGGCCGGCGTCGATCACATCCATGCCGGGACGGTGGTCGGCAAGCTGGAAGGCGACCCCGCGACCACCCGCGGCTATTACGACATCTGCCGCGAGGGCTTTAACCCGATGCAGCTCGAGCACGGTGTTTTCTTCGATCAGAACTGGGCGAGCCTGCGCAAAGTGATGCCCGTGGCCTCCGGCGGCATCCATGCCGGGCAGATGCACCAGCTGCTGCATTTGCTGGGCGAGGATGTGGTGCTGCAATTCGGCGGCGGCACGATCGGCCATCCGCTTGGCATCGAGGCCGGGGCCATCGCCAACCGCGTTGCCCTGGAAGCGATGGTGCTCGCCCGCAACGAGGGACGGGACATTCTGGCCGAGGGCCCTTCCATCCTCAACGAGGCCGCCGCCCACTGCCCGCCGCTCCGCCAGGCACTGGAAACCTGGCGCGACGTCACCTTCAACTACGCTTCCACCGACACGCCGGATTTCGTGCCGAGCGAGAGCGTCTCCGCCTGACCGATCCGCCTAACCCAACCCAGTCTGCCTGACCGAGAGGAGTGTGTTTCCATGCGTGTGACCCAAGGCGCCTTTTCCTTCCTGCCCGACCTCACCGACCGGCAGATCACCGCCCAGGTGCAATATTGCCTGGACCGCGGCTGGGCGGTGAACATCGAATTCACCGACGACCCGCATCCCCGGAACACCTATTGGGAAATGTGGGGCCTGCCGATGTTCGACCTGGCCGACGCCGCCGGGGTCATGGCCGAACTCGCCGCCTGCCGGAAAATCCATGGCGATGGCTATATCCGCCTCTCCGCCTTCGACAGCACCGCGGGCTGGGAGTCGCTGCGCCTCTCCTTCATCGTCAACCGCCCCGCCGAGGAGCCGGGTTTCCGCCTCGACCGCGCCGAACAGGCCGGCCGCCGCATTTCCTACACCACGCACGCCTACGCGACCGACCGCCCTGAAGGGTCTCGCTATGGCGGCTGAACCGGCGGAATTTGGCGGCCCGGATCGGCTCGACCTCGCTGCCCTTTACGCGGACAGCGAGGTGGGCCGGATGCTCGCCGCCCTCGACGATGAATTGATCGGGCTGCTGCCCGTCAAACGCCGCATCCGGGAAATCACCGCCTATCTCTTCGTCACCCGGGCGCGTCAGATGATGGGCTTGGCCACCGGCACGCCGACCCTGCACATGGCCTTCACCGGCAATCCCGGCACCGGCAAAACCACTTTGGCCTTGCGTATGGCGAGCATCCTGCACGGGCTCGGCTTCATCCGCCGCAACAGCGTCGTCTCCGTCACCCGCGACGATCTGGTCGGCCAATATATCGGCCACACCGCGCCAAAGACCAAAGAGGTGCTGAAAAAGGCCATGGGCGGCGTGCTCTTCATCGACGAGGCCTACTATCTGCACCGGCCGGAGAACGAGCGCGACTACGGCCAGGAATCGATCGAGATCCTGCTCCAGGTGATGGAGAACCAGCGCGACGACCTGGTCGTCATCCTCGCCGGCTACAAAGACCGCATCGACCAGTTTTTCGAGTCCAACCCCGGTTTCCGCTCACGCGTCGCTCATCATATCGATTTTCCGGATTTTTCCGATGACGAGCTGGTGGCGATCACCTGCAAAATGCTGGACGAGGCACAATACAGCTTCAGCCCGGCGGCGCTTGAGCTGCTGCGCCACTACGTCGCCGCGCGGCGGCAACAGCCGAACTTCGCCAATGCGCGCTCGATGCGCAACGCTTTCGACCGCATGCGCCTGCGCCAGTCGCTGCGCCTGTTTGAAACGCCTGGCCTGGTGGACCGCGACGCCCTGACCACCATCGAAGCCGCCGATCTCCGCGCAAGCCGGGTCCTGACGGGTTTTCCGGGCGGCCAACAAGACGAAGACGGAGGAAACCATGACACCGAGGAAGCGGCTTGATGACACCCTAAACGCCTGGGCGGAAGCCGATCCGCTGAAAGACGCCGTGGCCGCAACGATCCTGTGCCTCGCCGAGGCCGCGGCCAAAATGTCCCGCCTGCTCGCCGCCGGCCCGCTCGCCGGCGATCTCGGCCACGTGCTGTTCAGCGGCGAAGCCGGCGAGGAACAAAAAGCCCTCGACGTTCAGGCTGAGGCGATCTTCACCGCCGGCCTGCGCACCGCCGCCCGGATCGCCGCCATCGCCTCCGAAGAGGCCCCGGACGCCATCCCCCTCAATCCCGATGCGCCCCTGCTGGTCGCGCTCGACCCGCTGGATGGCTCCTCCAATATCGAAACCGGCCTCACCGTCGGCTCGATTTTCTCGATCCTGCCGCGCGCCGCCGCGACCACGCTCGAACAGCAATTTCTGCGCCCCGGCACGACGCAACTTGCCGCGGGTTACCTGCTCTACGGTCCGCACACATCCCTGGTGCTGAGCGTCGGCCAGGGGACGGATCTTTATGTTCTGGACCAGGAAAGCGGCACGTTTCGTCTGGCGCAGGCGGGGCTGCAAATCCCCCGCGGCAAGGCCGAGTTCGCCATCAACATGTCGAACTATCGGCATTGGGACGAAAATGTGCGCGCCTATATCGATGACTGCCTGAGCGGCGAAGACGGTTTGCACAAAACCGATTTCAACATGCGCTGGCTCGCCTGCATGGTCGCCGAGGCGCACCGCATTTTCAACCGCGGCGGCATTTATCTCTACCCCGCCGACGCGCGCAAAGGTTATGGCAGCGGCCGGCTGCGGCTGCTCTATGAGGCCAACCCCATTGCCATGCTGGTGCACCAGGCCGGCGGCCTCGCCACCGATGGGGCCATGCCGATCCTGGAGAAAATCCCGCTCAAGCTGCACCAGCGCACGCCCTTGATCTTCGGCGCGCGGGAAAAGGTGGAGCATCTCGCGGCCTATGTGAGCGGCCCCGGCGGGGCCGGCGAACGTGCGCCACTGTTCCGCCGTCGCACCTTGTTCTGCGCCTGAGAGGAAGCGCAAAATGTCCGTCCGCCATCCGATCATCGTCGTCACCGGTTCGTCCGGCGCCGGCACCACCTCGGTCCGCAACACCTTCCAGCAAATCTTCCGGCGCGAGAAGGTGCGCGCCGCTTACATCGAAGGCGATGCCTTCCACCGTTACGACCGCGCCGGCATGCGGGAAAAAACCGCCGAGGAGGCCGCACGCGGCAACCATCATTTCAGCCATTTCGGCCTCGACGCCAACCTGCTGGAAGAGCTGGAGACGCTGTTCCGCACCTATGGCGAGGCCGGCACCGGCCGCACCCGCCATTACGTGCACGACGCCGCCGAAGCCGAGCGTTACGGCGCCCCGCCCGGCCACTTCACCGCGTGGCAGGATCTCGAAGCCCCGACGGACCTGCTGTTCTACGAGGGCCTGCATGGCGCGGTGGTGGCGGACGGGCTCAACCTCGCGCGCCATGCCGATCTCAAAATCGGCGTCGTCCCGGTGATCAATCTCGAATGGGTCCAGAAAATTCACCGGGACCGCAACACGCGCGGCTATTCCACCGAGGACGTGATGGCGACGATCCTGCGCCGCATGCCTGATTACGCGCACTATATCTGCCCGCAATTCACCCAGACCGACATCAACTTTCAACGCATCCCCACGGTCGACACCTCCAACCCGTTCATCGCCCGCTGGATCCCCACACCCGACGAATCCATGGTGGTGATCCGCTTTCGCAATCCGCGCGGCATCGATTTTCCCTATCTGCTCTCGATGATTGCCGGCAGCTTCATGTCGCGCGCCAACTGCATCGTCATCCCCGGCAACAAGCTCGATCTCGCCATGCAGCTGATCCTCACCCCGCTGATCCTGCGGCTGATCGAACGCCAGCAACGGTCCCAGTAAGGAGTGTCATGAACATTATCGAGCGTCCCGCCGCCCGCCCGGGCGATCTCGCTTGGGCTCTCACCGCCGTGCTCCGCGCCTTGAGCATGGACATGGTCGAACAGGCCAAAGCCGGCCATCCAGGCGCGCCGATGGGCATGGCGGAAATCGCCGCCGTGCTGTGGCGCAACCATCTGCGCCACAACCCCGCCAACCCGCTCTGGCCGGACCGCGACCGCTTCGTGCTCTCGAACGGCCATGCCTCGGCCCTGCTCTACGCGCTGCTGCATCTCACCGGCTATGATCTGCCTGTGGCCGAGTTGCGCCGCTTCCGCCAGCTGCATTCGCGCACCCCCGGCCACCCGGAATATGGCGTCACCCCCGGCGTGGAAACCACCACCGGCCCGCTCGGCCAGGGCTTTGCCAATGCCGTCGGCATGGCCATCGCCGAGCGCACGCTGGCCGCCCAGTTCAACCGCCCCGGCCATGCCATCGTCGATCATCGCAGCTTCGTCTTCCTCGGCGATGGCTGCATGATGGAAGGCATCAGCCACGAGGCCGCTTCCCTCGCCGGCCGGCTCGGCCTCGGCAAGCTCGTCGCCTGCTATGACGATAACGGCATTTCCATCGACGGCCCCGTCGCCGGCTGGTTCAGCGACGACACGCCGCGCCGTTTCGAAGCCTATGGCTGGCAGGTGCTGCGCGATATTGACGGCCACGATCCGGCACAGATCGATGCCGCCTTCCGCACGGCCCTGGCGCAAACCGACCGGCCCAGCTTGCTGTGCTGCCGGACCACGATCGGCCGCGGCGCCCCGACCAAGGCGGGACATCAGGACACGCACGGCGCCCCGCTGGGGCCCGAGGAAATCCAGCGCGCCCGCGAGGACATGCGCTGGCCCTACAAGCCATTCGAGATCCCGGACGATGTCGCGGCCGCCTGGAACCACCGGCCGGAAGGGGAAGCAGCGGAGGCGGAATGGCAAGAGCGTCTCGTCCGCTACCAGGCGGCCTATCCGGACCTCGCGGCCGAATTTTCTCGCCGCATCGCGGGCCGGCTGCGGCCGGAACTTGAGCCCGCCGCCGAACATGCCCTCGTCGCGATCACCGACCAAAAAACCGCGACGCGCAAATCCGGCCAGATCGCGCTCACCGCCTTCGCGCCGGCAGCCCCCGAATTGCTCGGCGGCTCGGCCGACCTGACCCATTCCAACCTCACCTTCCACCCCGGCTCCAGGGCGATCACCGACGATCCGGCCGGCAATCAGATTTCCTTCGGCGTGCGAGAGTTCGGCATGGCGGCGATCGCCAACGGCATCGCGTTGCATGGCGGCTTCATCCCCTTTGTCGCCACCTTCCTGGTGTTCAGCGATTACGCCCGCAACGCCATCCGCATGAGCGCGCTGATGCGCCAGCGGGTGATCTATGTCATGACCCATGATTCCATCGCGCTCGGCGAGGACGGCCCGACCCATCAGCCGGTGGAACAGCTCGCCGCGCTGCGGCTGATCCCAAATCTCGAAGTCTGGCGCCCTTGTGACACCGCCGAGACCATCTGCGCCTGGGCTGAGGCGCTGCTGCGGCATGACGGCCCGACCTTGCTCGCCCTCTCCCGCCAGGCTTTGCCCGCACAGAAGCGGGGCCTAAGCGCGCGCCGCGCGATCAGCCGCGGCGGCTATATGCTCTCCGAGTCAGGCGCGCCGCAGGCCGTGCTGCTCGCCACCGGGTCCGAAGTCGCGCTGGCCGTGGCGGCCGCCGAGATCCTGGCAAATAAGAGTATTTTTCTCCGCGTGGTCTCGATGCCCTGCGTCAGCCGCTTCGAGGCGCAGGATGAGGCCTACCACGCCAGCGTCCTGCCGCCGGGTCTGCCGGTCATCACGCTGGAGGCCGGCGCCACCGCGACCTGGCGCGCCTATGCCGGGCGCGACGGCATGACCATCGGTCTGGACCGTTTTGGCGAATCCGGCCCCGAAAAAGCCGTGCTCGAAGCCTTCGGCTTCACTCCGGCTTGTGTCGCCGAAAGAATTCGCGTGCTACTGGGCCGCCATCTCAACGAGAGGAGTTGACCCGATGCCCCTGATCTCCATGCGCCAGCTGCTGGACCATGCCGCCGAGCATGGCTACGGCCTGCCCGCCTTCAACGTTAACAACATGGAGCAGATCCGCGCCATCATGGAGGCCGCCGCCGCCACTGACAGCCCGGTGATCCTGCAGGGCTCGGTCGGCGCCCGCAAATATGCCGGCGATGTGTTCCTCCGCCACCTGGTTTCCGCCGCGGCGGAAACCTGGCCGAACATTCCCATCGCCATGCACCAGGACCACGGCGCCACCCCGTCAGTCTGCATCAGCGCCATCCGCCACGGCTTTACCTCGGTGATGATGGACGGCTCGCTCCGTGAAGACGGTAAAACCCCGGCCGATTATGCCTATAACGTCGCCGTCACCGCCAAGGTGGTGGAAATCGCCCACGCCGCCGGCGTCTCCGTGGAAGGCGAGCTCGGCTGCCTCGGCTCGCTGGAGACGATGCAGGGCGACAAGGAGGATGGCCACGGCGCGGAAGGCACGCTCTCGCGCGAAATGCTGCTGACCGACCCGGACGAAGCCGCCCGCTTCGTCAACGAAACCCAGGTGGATGCGCTCGCCATCGCCATCGGTACCTCGCATGGCGCCTATAAATTCTCACGCCAGCCGACCGGCGAAATCCTCGCCATCGACCGCATCAAGGCGATCCACGCCCGCCTGCCGAACACGCATCTGGTCATGCACGGCTCCTCCTCGGTGCCGCAGGCCTTGCTCGAAGAGATCCGGGCGTATGGTGGCGACATGAAGGAAACTTACGGCGTGCCGGTGGAGGAAATCCAGGAAGGCATCCGCCACGGCGTGCGCAAGGTGAACATCGACACCGATCTGCGTCTGGCGATGACCGCCGGCATCCGCCGCGTCATGGGCAAGAACAAGAGCGAATTCGACCCGCGCAAATTCCTCCAGGCGGCTCTGGACGAAGCCCGCGCGGTCTGCCGCGTCCGCTTCGAGGCGTTCGGCACCGCCGGCCAGGCCAGCCGCATCCGCGCGCTCGACCTCGACATCATGGCGCAGCGTTATGCCAAGGGCGAACTGCGGCAGCTGGTCACGGCGGCGTAAGCAAGGAAAAAGAAAGAACTACTTTTTGTGAACAAAAAGTAGCAAAAAAACTTTGTTCGTTTGGGCCGTGCTGGTTTCACCGCCACTGGCCCAAATTCAAAAAAGTTTTTGCGCCGCTTTTTTCAAAAAGCAGCCCTTCCTTACTTCCTCAACGCCACCCGCAGCCCCGCCAGCCGCTCCAACGTTTCGATCGTATGCGTGCGGTTGGCCACCGCCAGTCCCATCAACAAAGCTTCCAAGGTGATCAGCGTGGCGCCATGCAGCGCCACCTGTTCGGCCCGGCCGCGCCGCGCCGGCAGCACCACGGCGGCCTTCTCGGCGAGCTTGCTTGCCGGATTATCGGTGACCAGCACGATCGGGATGTTGTGCGCCGCGGCTTCCGCCGCCGTCACCAGCACCTCGCGATAGGGCTCGCCGTAGGAGAGCAGCAGCAACCCGTCTCGCGGTGACAGATCGAGCAGCTGGTCGGCCAAGCCCTGGCCCCCGTGCCCGATCACCTTGGCCCGCCGCCCGTGGCGGTTCAGCATCACCTCCAGATAGGCGCCAATCGCGCTTGAGGGGCCGGCGCCGTAAATAATGATGCGCTCGACCGGATGCAGCGCCGCGATGGCCTGATGGATTGGCGCGCGCCCCGCTTCCGTCCGCATCTCCCGCACCGATTTACCATGGGTGTCGAGCACCAGGTCGGCGGCCTTCATCGCTTCGGTCTCCGCCGACCCGTGCAAATCCTGCAGGGTCCGGCGCATATTCTCCAAGGGCGTAGTGGAACGGTCGATCGAGGCGGCGATCGCCTGACGCAGCTCGCCCAGCCCCTGGAAACCGAGCATCTGCACCGTGCGCACCACGGTCGCATCGGAGGTCCCGATGCTCGCCGCCAACTCCGCCGCCGAGTCCCGCAGCACCAGCACGCGGTTGCGGTTCAGATAGCGCGCCACGCGCAACACGGTCGGCGACAGCTCGGCCTCCAGCGCGTGCAATTGGGCCGACAAGCGGTCGTCGGGCTCATCGGGCGGTTTCGGCCTGGATGGCGAACGCGTCATGAGACTGTCAGCTCCGTAGTATTGCAGATGGTTCGGAAGTGCACGTAATAGGCACTACATACACGATGCTTCATTCCTTTCGCCATACCCGCGACGCGCCGGGTGCCCGGCCAGGTCCAAAAACCCGGCGGCGAGGCCCGCCTCACCATCCGCCCGAGAAAGAATCGGCCCTCCATGCTGCTTGAAATCCGTGATCTGACCGGGGCCCCCGGTGGGCCATTCAATCTCACCCTCGCGGCCGGCGACTGCCTGGTCATCTCCGGCCCGTCGGGCATCGGCAAGAGCCTGCTGCTGCGCATGATCGCCGACCTTGATGAAAATACCGGCACCGTCCGGCTCAACGGCGCGGCGCGGGACTCCATGCCGGCGCCGCAATGGCGGCGGCAGGTGATGTATGTCGCCGCGGAATCCGGCTGGTGGGCAGAGACGGTGCGCGAGCACATGCAGCCGGCCGCTGAGGCCGCCGCTTTGGCGCCACGCCTGAACCTGCGCACCGAGCTGCTGGACGCCCCGGTCGCACAGCTTTCGACCGGCGAGCGCCAACGCATGGCGCTGATCCGCGCCATCATCCGCAAACCCGCCGTGCTGCTGCTCGACGAGCCGACCTCGGCGCTCGACCAGGCCTCGACGCTCGCGGTGGAAACGCTGCTGACCGAACTGGCCGCCGCCGGGACCGGGCTGCTGGTGGTCTCGCATAACGAACAACAGGCCGAGCGCATCGCCACGCGGCGCGCGCAAATGACCGCCGGCATGCTGACCGAGACGGAGATCTGCGCATGAAACCCATCGACCTCACCGCGTTCGACCTCGCGATCAGCTCCGGCCTGGTGCTGCTGAGCGCGGTTTTGTCGCTGGTCCTGTCCTTGCGCGTC
>Ga0310811_10009924_pt1 | contig 12309 bp, 11 predicted proteins | sample YCmetagenome_FD_207642 | JGI IMG/M metagenome (GOLD analysis project Ga0310811, IMG submission 207642) | Soil microbial communities from experimental microcosm in Duke University, North Carolina, United States - YC | ecosystem: Engineered > Artificial ecosystem > Soil microcosm > Unclassified ... | reverse complement strand
GCGCCGCCACAGGCTCGTGACCCCGGGCCGCACCCGAAAGCGCGAGCGAGCAGCCGGCGTCATACACGAGTACCATCAAGCGGCCTGACCTGCACGGACGACATGATCGGCAAGTACAGGGCAATACCGGGCTGCTCCGCCACAGCAGACTGCCAACCACCAGTTGCGCGACACGCTCGCCCGTCTCCGGCGGGAAAACGAGGATCTGCGCCGGCACGTGGCCATCTACACGTCCGGCGGCTGGCCGCGGAAAACGCCCGCCTGCGCGACGAAGTGGGCCGGCTCGGCGGCGTCAGCGATCTTGCCGCATACCGGCAGCGCCGCAACGCGGCATAACGTTGATGATCGCGCGGTGCGGCTCCGGCGTGTCAAAGTCGTGTGCTGGGATACGGCGGCCCCTCGATCTGGCCGATAGTCAGATCGAGGCGGCACGCTTGGGTGGAGCAGGCTGGCGCTTGAGGGGAGGGTCCGTGTTGCTGGAGCGGTCAGTTCTGGCGGCGCCGGATCATCCAGAAGCAGAAGCCGGATAGCGCTGCTGCGAGCGCGGCGAAGATCCCGGTTTCGATCCATTGGAGCTGCCAGTAACGGCTCGCGGGCTGGTAGGTGATGCTTTGGTGCAGGTTGTCCTGGGCGAGGCAGGCGCCGATCTGGGAGATCCTGTCGAAGCCGGGCTTCTTGTTCGGCGCGCCGCCCGCGCCTGGGCCCGGGAAGCAGCCGGGGTAACTGTTCATGTAGACCACCTGGCCAGAGGAGTTCTCCACCGGGGTGCCGGACAGCACCCACGCGCCCTGCGATACCCCAAGGCCCTGGAAGCGGAAGTTCCCGGCCGTGCCGTAGATGCCGTTGGCCTGGCTCGTGGTGGCCTGGTTGATGGGGAACGTGACGCTAGTCGAGGGCAGCAGGTTAGGTCGGATGGTGGTGGGCACAAGGATCTGGATGCCGATGAACACCGCGAGGGTCACCGCCATCGCGGGGACGGTGCGGCGCAGCAGCAGTCCCGCCGTGGTGCCCAGGGCGAAGGCGAAGGCGGCGTAGGCGAGCGGGACGATGTCGCGGGTGGAGAAGGTCATGGCCCCGAACCGGTCGCCGTTGATCTGGTCGAGCGGTCCGGCCCACCAGGTCAGCAGGTAGCTGAGCAGCCCTGCGGTGGCGATGGAGGCGGCGCCGACGCCGACGAGCTTGACCGCGAGCCACCGGGTACGGGTCACGGACTGGTTCCACGCTAACTGGTGGGTGCCGGACTCGAGTTCGCGGCCGATCAGCGGTGCGCCCCAGAAGATGCCGATCAGCGCTGGGGCGGCGGTCACGAGGAGTTGGGTGAGGTTGAACGCGGAGTCGTAGGTGTATCGGAGTTGGTTCAGCACGTCGCTGCAGTCGTTCTGCGCGCCGCAGGAGGCGAGGTCGGCGGTGAAGGTGTGGCGCAGATGTAGGCCGGTGATCAGGAACGCGATCGCGGCGGCGGCGAGGATGACTAGGGCGGTCAGGGCCTGGGTGCGGAATTGGCGGAAGGTGAGCCAGATCATCGCGCGTCTCCCGTCGGGTGAGTGGTACCGCGGTGGCCGGGGTCGGCGGCGCGTTCCATGTAAGTCAGAACCAGGTCTTCGAGGTCGAGGTGTTCCGCGGACCAGTCTCCGGCCGGGATCTCGCTCTCGCCGCGCACGATGAAGGTGGACTGCCGGTCGGTTTGCTCGGCCCGGATCACTTCGAGCCCGGAGGGCAGGTCGGTCTCCTTCCGGCGTGTGCACACGATCCGGTGATGCTGGGCAAGCAGGTCCTCGGTCTCGCCGGCGAGCTGGACGCGGGAGGAGACCAGCACGATCAGGTAGTCGCAGACGCGTTCGAGGTCGGAGACGAGGTGGGAGGAGAGGATGACGCTGGTGTTGTTCTCGGCGACCGACTCCATCAGATGACGGAGGAAGGAGCGGCGGGCGAGTGGGTCGAGGCTGGCCACCGGTTCGTCGAGGATGAGCAGTTCCGGCCGCTTGGCGACGGCGACGGTCAGGGCGAGTTGGGCGCGCTGGCCGCCGGAGAGCTTGCCCGCCTTCTGCTTCGGGTAGAGGTCGAGTTGCTCGATCCGCGCCTGGGCCAGCTTCGCATCCCAGCGCGGGTTCATTTTGGCGCCCAGCTTGAGGTGGTCTGCCACAGACAGGCCCGGGTAGGTGGGGGTGTCCTGGGCGACGTAGCCGACCCGGGCGAGCTGCGCGGGGTCGGCGGCGGGCTGTTCGCCGAGCACCTCTATCTCGCCCGCGGTCGGTGCGAGCATCCCGCAGGCGATCTTCAGCAGGGTGGTCTTGCCCGCGCCGTTGGGCCCGACCAGGCCGACGACGTGCCCCGGGGGGATCTGCAGGGTGCACTCGGCCAGCGCCTGGCGTCGGCCGTATCTCTTGCCCAGAGCTTGGGCGTGCAGTATGGCGCTCATTTCTCCGCTTCTTTCTCCGCTTCGGCGCTCTCGCGGAAGGTTGTTGAAAACAGGGCCTCGATGCCCGGCTCGGTCAGGCCCGCGGCGCGGGCCTTGGCCAGCCATGCGCGCAGTTCGCCTTGGAGCGGGGCGTGCTCGGCGAGCGAGGCCTGGCCGAGGGAGCGGGTGACGAAGGTGCCCACCCCCGGCTTGGCCGTGGCAAGGCCCTGGTGCTCGAGTTCGCGGTAGGCCTTGCTCACGGTGTTCGGGTTGATCGCCACCTTGGCGACCACCTGTTTGACCGTGGGCAGTTGGTCGCCCTCGGAGAGCAGGCCGAGCAGCAGCGCCTGGCGTACCTGCCCGACGATCTGCAGGTACGGGGCGATTCCGGAGCGCGCGTCGAGGTGAAACTCGATCAACCTTACTCCCATTCCACTAGGTTACTAGGAGAATGAGCGTTGGAAGCCGGACTGTCAAGTCCCGGGCAGAGCAGAAGATCTTGAGCGTTGGCGTGGACGGGTCAACCGCATACCGGCGCCGGCTTCGGCCGGGCCGTTGCAACCTGCGGCGGGACCAAGCCACACAACCGTTGATCGCTCAACGCGAACCGTGCACCGCAGCTTGGCGGCGCTGGGTGGGAGCGCTATGGAGTTATCAAACAGCGAACCACGTATCAGGAGGTGAAGGCATCAGAGAGCCGGGGAGCGCCGAGACGGCTGCCGAGATCAGGGAGGTTCGCGGGGCCGGCGGCAGGCTACCGCCCCGTGGAGGCCACGGGTGGACAAAGGACACCCTGCAAACCAGCGACAGAAGTCGGTGGAGATTCCGATCCACTGCTCGAGCAGCACTCCGCGCTTGGTGCGTCCGACCCGTCCTTCGGGAAACTGTTCGGCGCCGAGCCGACGGCGTGCTTCTGCGAGCAGGACCTTGATTTTGTAGGTGGAGGTGCACATCCGGCGCTTCGCACCGGATCAACTGCGGGCACGCATCGGTGCCGTGTTCCAGGACTTCATGAAGTACGACCTGGCCGCGGCCGAGAACATCGGAGTCGGCGACGTGGCACGGATCGGCGAGCGCGGCGATATCGAACTCGCTGCGAAGCTCTCCGGCGCTGACGGCTTTCTCGCGGCTGCCTGACGGACTCGACACCATGCTCGGACGCACCTTCGCGGCAGCCCCCGGAGCCGTATCTGAAGCAGACCTGTCCGGCGGGCAGTGGTAGCGCGTCGCCCTCGCCCGCAGCCTCGTGTGGGCCGAGCGCGACCTCCTCGTGCTCGACGAGGCTGGCTCGGGTATGGATGCCCAGACCGAAGCAGAGGTCAGCGCGGTGCTCGCGGAGATCCGCCGCAGCCGAACCAGTGTGCTGATCTCCCATAGACTCAACGCGATCCGTGGTGCGCACGTCATCCACGTGTTGGAGGACGGCGTGGTGACGCAGAGGGGGACACACAGCGAGCTCATGGCACAGGATGCGACCTACCGAAAGCTCTTTCTGACCCAGGCACAGGGCTACCGGGACGAGGAGACCACGGGCGACACACCCGTGTAGCCGCGGGAAACGACGACGGAACGGTGCATACGAGATCTATGTTTGGGTTCATCATCAGACAACTGCGCCACCGGCCCGGGCGGGGCGTCGGCCTCGGTGCCGGGATTCCCGTGGCGGCGGCCGGGTTCTGCCTGCTGACCTCTGCGGTCGACACGGAGCAGGCCAGGATGACGCCCAACTGCTGACACAGGGCGGCGAACTCCTTCGACGTGTACTGGGCTTCGGGTTCGCCGCCGGTGAGCATTACCCGGCGAGCACTACAACGTATGGGTGATCTGATCGGCGGGTGGTGGGGTGACGACGACGGGCTGGTTCCAGGTGAACGTAACCACGCCGGACTGCGGGCCGTCCGGACCTGTGATCGCGAAAAGGTAGGCCGGTCCGTTGGCGGCGAAGTACTCCAGCATTCCGCTGCTGTCAGCGTAGACCGCGACCGGCTGCCCCTGGTAAGTGGCCTTTCCGTCTGCACTCGCGCTGGTAAGCAGGCCGCTTCCGGAGGAGCCGAAGAGGTCCTGCACCAGACCCCTGAAGGAACCGAAGGGGCCGATCGCCGATGCCGGCGAGGAGCCGCCCCCCGCAATCGTGGCTATCCACTTGTTCGTCAGCCGCGTGACCTGCTCCCCAGTGTACTTTCCCTGGGCGAGCACAGAGGGTGTGAGCTGTAGATACGTGGTGCCGTGGACGGTGATGAACGGAGCGGTGTAGCCGAACTGCTGCAGTCGTCCGCGCCCGCTTCCGTCGCTGTTGAGGTACAGATCGAAGCCGATCGTCTCTGTGCCCTGGGTCATAGACCCGTTCATATGCACGGCTGTCGCCCGCGAGGCCGCCGCCTCGAACGCCGCCTCGATCGCGTCCTGGCTCAGGCCTGCGTTCGCGGCATGCGAGCCGACCGTGCTGCCCGCGCTCGAGTTCGGACCGGCTGTGGAGGCCTTGTTTACGTCACCGCTGCTTGAGCAGCCTGACAGGGCGAATCCCACCGCCGCGAGTATTGCCATCGCAGCTGGCCGGAGTCGCTTGTGCTGCAACGTTGAGCGGGTCCTGGTTCTCGCCCTATACGAGGTCGACGCCGCGAGCGCGAAGGAGTGTTCGGTGTTCGACTCTGCGAGCATGTGATTGCCTTCCGTGCCATGGGACCGGGTTGCCGATGCCACCACGAGTCTCAGCAGCAGCCGTGACATTGCCGGGGCAATCGTGGTGCAGCGAGCTCAGCGCGCCATCGAAAGAGCGCGGCACTGTCGACCAGCGGCGAGTGCGGTGACGCGGCGAGCAACGGGCGCCCGCAGACGAAGCAGCCTTACACTTCAACAGAGTCCGCAACTTCTCGCCGACCCGGCAGCGGGACAACCGGGTTCAACGAACGGAGCGGCGCGGGGAATATCGCAACCGAACAGGCGGCGAGGCCCGGAACGTTCTCGATCAGGGGTGACTGGCGTGAGATTCGCCTTGCTGGGTCCGCTCGTGGTGGAGGACGGCGCAGGCGGTAAGCCGACGGAGCTGAGTGCAACGCGCATGAGGATCTTGTTGGCAGCGCTGCTGTTGCACGCCAATGCGCCGATCTCGCGCACGGCGCTGGCTGAGGCCCTGTGGGATGGTGCTCCTCCCCTCGCTGCACTCGAATCACTCCGTTCCTACGTGAGGCGGTTACGCCTGAGCCTCGGATCTGAGAACGCCGAGCGCATCGAGACGCGCGCGCCGGGCTACCTGATTCACGTGTCTGCGGGCGAACTGGACATCGCCCAGTTCGAGCAGCTGTGCCGGGAGGCCAGCGTGTCACTGCGGGAACAGCTCTGGCAGGAGGCGTCGGACGCGGCGGCTCGAGCCCTGGAACTGTGGCGTGGTGAGCCGCTTGCCGACATCCCGTCCACGCTGCTTCGTGACCGCTACCTGCCCCGGCTCGAGCAACTGTGTCTGCAGGCGCTGGAAGATCAGGCCGAAGCCGATCTGCGCCTTGGCCGACATGAGCGCTGGGTGCAGCGGCTGCGCGATTTGGCGGTGCAGCATCCGTTGCGTGAGCGCTTTCACACGCAACTGATGATGGCCCTCGCCCGCAGCGGACGCCAGGCTGAGGCCCTGGACGCCTACCGTGCCGCGCGGCGAATACTCATCAACGAGCTCGGCGTCGAACCAGGACCCGAACTGCGCGATATGCATGCACGCATCCTGTCCGGGGAAAACGAAATCCTGGGTCGGGACTCGCGATCGACGTGGTCGTATGACGCGACGCGGGAAACCGTGCCCAGACAGCTTCCCGCGGCGGCCCGGCACTTCACCGGCAGGCTCGAGGAACTCGACGAGCTTGTCGGCTTTGCGGTTGAGAACGCGCTTTCGGGCGACGGGGTGGCCGTCTCGGTGATCGAGGGCATGGCGGGGGTCGGCAAGACCGCGCTCGCCGTGCACGTCGCCCACCGCGTGGCCGACAAGTTCTCGGGCGGACAGCTCTTCATCGACCTGCACGGCTGCAGCGGGGATCGCCCGCCGCGCAGCCCCGGCGACGCTCTGGCCCTGCTGCTCGAGGCCCTGGGCGTGCCGCGACAGCAGATCCCGCGCGACGCGGATTTGCGGGCCTCTCTCTACCGCCAGCGCTTGGCTGACATGCGAACACTCGTATTGCTGGACAACGCCGCCGATGAGGCGCAGGTGCGCCCGCTGATTCCAGGCGGCCACGGAAGCCTGGTGCTGGTGACCAGCCGCCGGCGCCTGAAGGGACTGGACGATGCCCGCTCGCTGATCCTGGACACGATGGCTGAGGCGGATGCGAGTTCGTTGGTGCGCGCAGTGGCCGGGCCTGCCCGAGAGGTCTCAGCCGAGGATCCGGCGCTGGCCGAGATCGTGGCGTTCTGCGGGCGGCTGCCCCTGGCCCTGCGTATCGCGGCCGCGCTACTTCGCCACCGCCCCGCCTGGACAACGGAACACTTGGCCGATCTGCTCCGGAGCCGACACGAACGAATCAGCGTGCTGTCCGATGGGGAACGAGACCTGGGAGAGGTACTGGGGCTGTCCTACGCCGGCCTCACCGACGCGCAGCAGCATCTGTTGCGCCGGCTCGGGCTGGTACTCGGTCCTGATATCGACGCGTATGCGACCGCCCTATTAATCGACAGCGACCGAGGCACCGCGACTCGTCTGCTGGAGGATCTGGTCGATCACAACCTGCTCATCCAACAGACAGCGGGTCGCTATCAACTGCACGACCTGATCCGCGTGTATGCGCAGACGCTCGCCGACCAGAGCCCGCAGCAGGAGCGGGAGGCCGCACGCGGCCGCCTGGTCGACTACTACAGGTACACGGCACAGCGGGCTGATGCACTGGTCACGCTCTATCCGGCGCCGCCACCCGCGGATGCCGTGCCCGTCGGCACCCACGCTCCGGCTGATTCCGAGGAGGCGTGGGTATGGTTGCGTACGGAGCGCCCCAACCTATTGGCCGCCGTGTCTCATGCCTCCGGCTGCGGGGATGCCCAGCGCCGCGTCGGGCTCTCAATCGGGCTGTCCACGTTGCTACGCGTCGACGGTCCCTGGTCCACCGCCCTCGCACTGCACGAGGAGGCCGTCGCGGCGGCACATGAGCTCGGCGACGACTCGGGCCGCGCGCACGCCCTGCTGAATCTCGCGGATGCGCGAGCTGGCATCTTCGATTATCCGGGTGCTGCAGGCGCCATAGGTGAAGCGCTGAAGTTGTATCGAGGGCTCGGCCAGCAGCGTGGCGTGGCGACGGCGCTGTGCCTGCACGGAGAAGTACTGCGAATGACAAGCGATTACGCAGCGGCAGCGCGCGATCTCCACGAAGCCGCAGGACTGTATCGAGAGCTGGAGGAGCCACGGGGACAAGCGACGGCCCTATGCCTTTCCGGAGACGTGCATCGAATGACCGGCGACTACGTCAGAGCCGCACGCGACCTACACGAGGCCCTCGAGCTCTATCGTGAGTTGAAAGAGCGGCGCGGTGAGGCCACCGCGCTGAACTGGCTCGGACTCACACAGGCGACAACCGAGGACTTCCCGGGGGCGATCGACCACCTCGACCGGGCACTGCGGCTCTACCGGGATCTCGGCGAGCGACGCGGCCAGGCCTATGTGCTCACCCAGCTGGCGAACGTGCGGATATCGAACCAGGATTATGAGGGTGCGGAACAGGCTCTCTCGGATGCGCTGCGCCTTTATCGAGAGCTCGGTGAGCGACGCGGCCAGGCCAACGCCCTTGCCCTGCTCGGCCTGGCGCGCCAGCCGATCGGCGGCAGCGGAGAGCGCAGACGCCCGGTCGCACTCCATCCCGAAGGGCTGCACGCGACCGGAGCCGCCCGCAGCGCGGGCGCCCCCATCATGACCGAAGTCACACCGAGCCATTCAGGCCGGGCCGCCGAACTGTCTCGGCGGGTGCTCGTGGCGCCCGATCCCGATCGCGGCATCACGCGGTTCGCACTCACCGACCCGTTGAACCGCCTCGGGTGACGGGACGACTACGTTGACGACGGCACCCCCTGAAGTCCAGTCGCTCGCCTCCGCGCGGGATTTCGGGCAACTACTCGCGGTCTTCCGACCGGCCAAGCGCTATGGCGTGTTCTCCGGTTGGCTGCTTCTCGGCCTTCTCCCCTTCGCCTTTCTGTTCGGGTCCGCGCCCGTGGCTGCGCTGGTCCTCGGATCCCTCTTCTGGCCTCCGGCCATTCGTGGCCTGATGGTTAGTGCAGTCGTCGTCAGATCCATAGCCGGGCGGCGGATCTACCTCTACGACAAAGCACTCGTGCATGCCAGTGCGGCCGGCGAGCTCGACTGCTTTCGCTGGGATCAGATCACGACGTTGTTCCAGCGCGTCAGGACGCGCCGGATCGGATCGAAGACTTTCCGAAGGTATCGGCTCATCGCCACGCGCACCGACGGCAAGACGATCAAGCTGAACCAGACCTGGGCTGAGATCGCCCAGTTGGCTCAGCAGACTGCCGGGCGCGTGACGCGGGCGCAGTCGACGGCCGCGCGTGCCGCCCTACGAGAGGGCGGAAGCGTACGTTTCGGCAGACTCGTCGTCGACGCCCACGGAGTCACCGGTCCACGTGGCTCGGCGGCGTGGTCCGAGATCGAGATCACGATCTCACGCTGGTCCATGATCGCAGTTCTCGTCGCGGACGAGTTTCTGCCGCTGTTCCACGCAAGGTCGTGGAGGATTCCCAACACCCAACTCCTCGTGCAGCTCTATCACGGCTACCGGAAGCCGCTGCCGTGAAGAATCGCGCGCAAGGGGCCGCAGTCCGGCTGGTTCGCCAGCACGGCGGCGACCGCCGCGCTCAAGGCCTCAGACAGTCCGGGCGGCGCGTCAAGTTCGGCGAATCCAGACCAGGAATGGCTCCACCGCACGTGTCCCCGCTCTGCGAGCACCACGAGCATCCACGCACGCAGGCGCTGCGACGGCGCGGCTGCTGTCGCATCGGACGAAGAGTTCAGACGGTCAAGTATCTCGGAGAGTCGTCCGGCGCCGATCGCGTCGAGCAGGGATTCCGGCGTCGGCACCGTAGCTCCGGTGACCGCAGCCACGGCGTTGACCAGCGGCGTGGCCACGCGGTCCATGTTGTGGAAGAGTACCGCGTCAGTGAGACTCTTCCAGTCGAGAGCCGTCTTTCCCGAAGCCTCGTCCCCGAGCTTCTTCCGGCCCAAAGCAGTCAGTATGGTCTGCCGATGACGCAGCATCTCCACCGCCGGCTGACCGGACGGCTCGTCCGAATCGCGACCATCGTCGGGCAGTGCGCGCAAAGCCGCCAGACGCTCGTGGAGCGGCGGGTGCGAGTCGAAGCGGCGGCCGCCGGTACCGCCCGCTGCAAGCTGCCGCCGTACGAGGTCGAATTCGGCCCGGCGTCCCGGGTCCGCGATGAGTGAACCGAATCCGCCGATCACCTGATCCGGTTCGGGCACGAGGCCGTACGGCAGGCCGCAATACACATAGTTTTCGAGGTATAGCCGATAGGCCACGGCAATGACCGGAAGTTCAGCGAGTGCCGAGACGATGCTCTCACGGCCCACGAGCCGGGCGCCGGCCCTGTCCGCGCCGAACTCCTGTGCTCGGCTCGTCGCCTGGGTCAGCGAGAAGAACAGGTGCGCGTAACAGCGCAAGGCCAGTACGACATACCACCAGCCACGCGGCTCAAACCTCCGGGCGGTGCCGCTCCGGCCGATCGGCACGCTCCGATCCGCTACGCGAAGCGCCGTGAGGATGCCCATGCGGCCGCGGTTGACCAGGGGGCCGAGCCGCGTGTCGCTGTTGCCGAAATGGCCGAGTTCGTGGGCGATTATGGCGTCCAACTGCGCCGTGGAGAGGGCGAGCAGCAAAGGCGCGCCGATGACTAAGTGGCGCTTACCCGGAAACAGGCCGAGCAGCGGGCCGTACTCCCAGACCGCCGCATCGGCTTCTGTGCTGATCAGGATCCGCTGAGGGCCACGCGTGCCCATAGCCCGGGCCAGTCGCCGCACCCGCGCCCACAGTTCCGGCTCATCCTCCGGCGTGACCGGCACACCGGGGAAGTCCGCCGCGCTGAACCGTGTGGAGACGGTCACACCGTAGAACATCGTCGTCAGGGCGAAAAGTGTTGCCTGCACAGCGACGAGAAGCAGGAAAATGCCGCCGGTCCCGAGCGGGCCGATGAGCTTGACAGACACAAGGTCCAGGACCGCGAAAACTATGACCGCGCCGAACCCTAGAACATAGAACCCCACCAGTAACGCCACGGCCTGCGCGGCACGTGCTGCTGAGCGCACTTAATCCGCCCCCTGCCTCACTCGCCGAGAGTTCCCAGGCTATCAAAGCCCCTGCTCTGCGATGCCGACCGCGCGATCGCGTGGGCGACCCGGCGGTGTCCTTGCGCAGGCGCGGTTCGCACCTCCTGCCGTCGTGAATGAGCGTCACATCGCCGCAGGTTGTTCATGACCGCGGAAGGTCGTGGCGCGGCGTTTCGCCTATCGCGGGGAGAAGCTCGCCGATCTGCACCCGGCGGACGCGGCGTTGAATCTGCCCGCCGGGATGCACAGCCACGGGCTGGCCAGGTTGTGTGCGATCGAGGCGGCCCGTGGATCGTTCGCGGACGCGTGCGAGCGGGTCAACGCGCACACCGGTGCCGGGATCGGCAAGCGGCAGGTCGGCGAGCTGGTGATCGAAGCGGCCTGCGACATCGACGCGTTCTACGCCGCGAAGATCCCGGCCCCGGCCACCGCCGGAACGCTGCTGGTGCTGACCGTGGACGGCAAGGGCATCGTCATAAGGCCCGAGGCCCTGCGCGAGCACACCGCGAAGCTCGCGGCCGCGGCGAGCAAGAAGGACGCCACCCGCGTGGCGGTCGGGGAGAAGAACGGGCGCAAGCGCATGGCCACCCTCGGCGCGGTCTACGACGCCGAACCGGCCGTGCGCACGATCGACGACGTCATCGCTCCCGCCGGGCGCGAGGAAGCCGGCCGGCCACGCAACGGTGGGCCGATCGCGCTGGCCAAGTGGCTGACCGGCAGCGTGGAGCACACCGCGCCGCACACCGTCACCGCGGTCTTCGACCAGGCCGAATCACGCGATTCTCGTCGACGGCGCACCGGGCCCGATCGAACTGATCAAAGCCGAGGCCGGAACCCGAGGCGTACAGGTCCACATCGTCATCGACTTCATCCACGTCCTCGAATACCTGTGGGACGCGGCCTGGTGCCTGTACGAAAACGGGGACAAGGCCGCCGAGCATTGGGTCGGCGCACACGTCAGGAAACTGCTGGCAGGACGCACCCGCCAGGTCATCACCCAGCTCGAGACCGCAGCTGCCGGCCTGCCCGCAGCCGGTTGCAAGGGCCTCGATGCCGCCGTGCGCTACTTCACCGGCAGGGCCCAACACCTGCGCTACCACAAAGCGTTGAAAGCAGGCTGGCCGATCGCCACCGGCGTCATCGAAGGAGCGTGCCGCCATCTCGTCAAGGACAGAATGGATATCACCGGGGCGCGCTGGGGCCTGGACGGCGCCGAGGCCGTTCTGAAACTACGCGCGATGCGCGCCAACGGCGACTTCGACGCCTGCTGGCAGTTCCACCAACAACGAGATCACGAGCGCAACCACCAGGCAAAATACCGGGAACTCGCCTACCACGACCCCTGACCAGCGACACCCTCACAGGATCCGCACCCGTTCTCGACCACTACAGGACCCTGTGGCCGAATGTGACCCTTGAGCATGGAAGTCAGGTTGCGAGGGTGAGGGCGAGTTGGCTGAAGTTTGATGTTCGTGTGTTGGTGCGAGTGGGGTGCCGGTGAGCCAGGCGTCGAGGCGGATGAGGTTGAGCGCGGCGCCGACCAGGATGGTGTGCAGTCGGGCTTTGGGCAGGCCGCGGTAGCGTGCGCGGCGGGCGCCGGTGT
>Ga0310811_10009923_pt1 | contig 12310 bp, 11 predicted proteins | sample YCmetagenome_FD_207642 | JGI IMG/M metagenome (GOLD analysis project Ga0310811, IMG submission 207642) | Soil microbial communities from experimental microcosm in Duke University, North Carolina, United States - YC | ecosystem: Engineered > Artificial ecosystem > Soil microcosm > Unclassified ... | reverse complement strand
GAATTCGACATATAAGTCAAAATAACTTCATTGTAGAAATGTCGTATGTGCACTCATAAATGTACGCAATAAGGACGATCAGCATAACTCTAATGAGAATACCATCGATGGAATATTATGTCAACGCGAAAAGAGGTTCATCTAGCACTCTAAGCATGCAAAACTTGACAGGACAAAATTTTCCAGGTAAAATCTTTATAAGATGAATATGCGCACACAGGTAGGCATTATCGGAGCTGGTCCGGCTGGTTTGTTTCTGTCGCTCCTGCTCTCCTCGCATGGGATCGACTCTCTCGTTCTTGAAAGCCGGAGCCGGGAAGAGGTTGAAACGACGATTCGCGCCGGAGTTCTTGAGCAGAGCACTGTCGATCTGATGACGGAACTCGGACTTGATGAACGCATGAGGCGGAATGGCTCTGTTCATCACGGCATCGAGTTACGCTTCGATGGCTATGGTCATCGCATCCCCTTGTATGAATTGACGGGCCGGGCGATCACGCTGTATCCTCAGCATGAGGTCTTGAAAGATTGTATTGCCGCACTGCTCAAGCAAGGCACCCCCCTTTTCTTTAATGTCAAAAATGTGCAGCTCTCGGATGTGACTTCCTCTCAACCTCGTATCCGCTTTCTCCAGGACGAGCAGGAGATTGAGCTTCAGTGTGATTTTATTGCTGGCTGCGATGGCTTCCATGGCGTATCCCGCTCATCTCTACCCCCGTCGATCCAGACCGTGTTTAGCCGTTCGTATCCCTTTGGCTGGCTGGGTATCCTGTTGCAGGCTCCTCCCTCGACGCACGAATTGATTTATAGCTATAATGAGCGTGGTTTTGCCCTGGTCAGTACGCGTTCACCCGAACTGCAACGGCTCTATCTCCAATGTGATCCGCTGGATGATATCGCGAACTGGTCGGATGAGCGCATCCTGGCAGAGCTCCAGCAGCGTTTAGTGACGAGGGATGCCTGGAAGTTGCTTATGGGGCCTGTTGTCCAGAAAAATATTGTGGCGATGCGCAGTTTTGTTGTTGAGCCCATGCAGTATGGTCGGCTCTTCCTTGCCGGTGATGCCGCGCATATTGTGCCTCCGACGGGCGCGAAGGGTCTGAATCTGGCCGTAGCTGATGTCTATCATCTTTCCCACGCCCTCGCCGCGTTCTATCAGCAGAACGAGACGCAGCTTTTAGAAGCCTACTCCACCACCTGTTTACAGCGCGTCTGGCGTGCGGAACATTTCTCCTGGTGGATGACTTCGATGCTCCATCGCTTCCCCGATGACGACGCGTTTCAACGGCGCTTGCAGCTCGCGCAACTGGAGTATACGGTCAATTCACCAGTAGCGGCGAGGAGTCTGGCAGAAAATTATGTCGGATTTCCCTTTGAAAGGCTCTACCCCGAAGGATAAAGCCTTTCCCTTCCCGGCAAGAGGTGAATGCGATCCCAATCCTCGCGGAAAAGCAGAGGCAGGGGCAGTGGTTTATCCCTGCCCGTTGCTGCCCGCGGCCCGTGTCCTTACGAATCCTGGGCCTTCTCATACAGATCGTGCCAGGTGTTGTCATAATAAGGCGAGAACATGTGCCCGGGCTGGATACTGCTGGTGAAATCGTTATGTCCGTTGAGGTACCACTGGTCGCCGATTTTGATAAACCAGGGACCGCCGCTGGAACCACCCGTCATGTCGCAGCGGATAGAGACAACCTTGCCGCCTGCATGCTGCCAGGTGTTGCCAGAAGCGTTCTCGCAGGATTTTCTGGTTTGACCATCGAAGGGATAGGCCGCCGGATAGCCGTACGCATAGAAGGGTCGGTTGACGGGCTGATTATAGGCCCAACCGGCACCCCCAACGACATCGGTCAACGTTCCCTCGTCATTCGGCGAGACGATGGCCATACCCATGTCGTGATGCAGGTCATTGGGCTGAGCATTGATCCAATCGGCGGGCACTTCCAGTTCGCGTGCCGCCCAGCAGCCATAAGGCGTTGTGCCATTCTTGTACTGTGGGCAGAAGATCAGATTCTTCACCCACGCGCCGCTCCAGTAGAGACAGTGTCCGGCGCTATCCACAACACTCTGATTGGCACTGACGATGGCTGTACCTGAGCAGACCATATTTTGACCGGAATCATTGGTGAAGAAGATTTTCCCTACCGTCGAGAGGGGAAAGGTCGAATCTCCATTGCGTGGAGGGGTCCCCTGCTGCTGTGCCGCCTGAGCCTGACTGACGTCGCTACTTCCCCGCGTAAAACCTGCCAGATTGTGGACGGCCTCATCCGCATTGATTGCCGTACGCATGTTGGCCGTTGTCCAATGCTGAAAGGCCATGGTGGGACTCGTCTCTACCGCGTGCTCGACGACGGTATCCCACGGCATCGTGACCGAGACGTGCAGGAAATTCGTGAGCGTCACCAGGTAGGCAGAATACACAATGGCAAGTGCACATAAAAAAATCTTGCCAATCAGGGGAAGCTGGATGAGTCTCTTTTGTCGTGGCATCGTGCCTCTCTCCTTTATGAAAAGTAGTAGCGACTAGGCGGGAGGCTCTTGCGATCGCTTTTTCCCCTTATCGAGCGTGTCGACGTGCGGCATCTCGGAAGGTCTGGCATCACGCATTTTCTCCGCTGTCCAATATTTGAGAGTCTCATCGGCGGGCGTATCCACCTGATGCTTTGCAACTGCACCTACAGAATCGTTTTTCTCGTTTTTCTTGATTTTCTTTGCTGAACGCTTCCATGCATAGACACCAATAAACAGGCAAAGAAGAGTTACTCCAACAAGCAGGAGTCGGATGAGTCTCTGTTGTTGTGACATCATACCTCTCTCTTTCATATAGACAAAAAACCATGTACACGGTATCAGCACTAATATGTTCGTTTTTGCTCCCACGTATGAAGGGAGCTGTTTTTTTCAGGAATACAATTCGTCTCACTAAGTATAGCAGCATTTGTGCTTTTTAAGAAGATGGATAAGAAGAACGCCTCTTCCCTCTCCGGACGTTTCTGTGCGGAGGGAAAGAGGCGTAAGATCGATGGATAGTGCATCGTAGAGACGATACTTTTTATTCTGCGACTTCAACCTGTACGGTCTCGACACGTTTTTTGTTCCTGCGACCATTGACGAAGAAAATGCCCAGGGCGCAAAGGACCATCACGCAGGCACAGCCACACACGCCGTTCCATTGCGCCAGGGTCCAACCATAGGCGGCAATCAATGAACCAAGCGAGCCACCAATAAAGTAGGTGACCATGTAGACGGTGTTGAGTCTGCTTGGCGCATCAACTTTCAGCGTATAGACGCGAGCCTGATTCGAGATCTGTGTACTCTGCGTGCCAAGGTCGAGCAGGATGACGCCAATGATCAGCGACCAGATCCACTGGCCGGTAAACCATATCACGAGTAACGAGAGAAGCAGCACGCCGAGCGCGAGCCCGGTGGTCTGCCTGATGTCGCGTTTATCCGCCAGCTTGCCGACGAAGCTCGCGGCCAGCGCTCCTGCTACGCCAACCAGACCGAACAGGCCGGTGACATCGCTTCCGAAATGGTACGGGGGTGTTTGCAGGTAGAAGCCAAGCGTGACCCAGAAGGCGCTAAATGCGCCAAAGGCCAGCGCTCCGAAGAGACTCGCTTCGCGCAAGGCCGGTTGGGTACGGATGAGATTTCCCAATGAGCGCATGAGTTGCCCGTAATTCATGCTCTGATGTGGCTGATCTTGTGGCAGGAGGAAGCGCAGGACGATCGCCAGAATGACCATGAGCCCGGCGGCGATCCAGTAGACTGCTTGCCAGCCAAGATAGGCGCTGATCACGCCGCTAATCGTACGCGCAACAAGAATACCAATCAACAGGCCGCTCATAATCGTGCCGACGACGCGTCCACGCTTGTTCACTGGGGCAAGGCTGGCAGCAAACGGAATGATGACCTGGGGGACGACGGTGGTAATCCCAACGGCAAGGCTCGCCAGCGCGAGCAGGATAAAGGATGGGGCCGCTGCCGTGGCAATCAGAGCCAGTGTGACCAGTCCGAGCAAACAAACGATCAGCGTCCGGCGGTTGTAAAGGTCTCCCAGCGGGACAATCAGCAGAAGGCCCAGGGCATAACCAAGCTGACCTACCGTTGCAATCAAGCCTGCCTGACCAAAGGAGACATGGAAGGTATTTCCCATGTTCGCCAGAATTGGCTGGCTATAATAAAGATTCGCAACTGAGATGGCACAGGCGATGGACATAATGAAAACGAGGCGGTTATCGATACCCTGGTCGCTGCTCGTTATCTTTTCCTTGTCTATTGTCTCTGTGGGCTGCGCAAGTTTTTGGCTCAAAAGAAGAATAATCCTTTCGATCTATACTATCATGCAATGAGAAAAAGTCGTTTTCCAAAACAAGGGAACCTCCCCTCTTCTCATTGAGAAATGGGCAGGTTCCCTTCTATTATTCTATGAAGGAAAGAATGCAACTGTGCATTCTGTAGAGGCGCGGCTTGCCGACACCCGGGAATCTCCCCGGCGCAGACAAGCCGCGCCTCTACGGGTTATTTATGTATCTTAAAGCCTATGAGCACATTATGCCGTCGCCTCTTTGTAGCGGCGAAGTGCATCGATGTGCGCATCCACAGTCTTGAAACCGGAACCCATGGTGCTAATGGAAATATGTGTTGCGCCGAGTTTTTGCCACGCCTCGGTCTGCCGCGCCCATTCGTCGACGGTATCCAGACCCGTTCTCATCACCGCTTCGATACCCAACGAGGCCGGATCTCGACCCTCCTCCTGAAGATACTGGTGGAGATTCTCAAGAGCCTGACGCATCGAATCGCCTGGTTTGTCCAGTGGAAACCAGCCATCGGCGATCCGTGCTACTCGTCGTAATACTTTCTCGGTTGGACCTCCGCCGATCCAGACGGGAATAGAACGCTTCACGGGCAAAGGATTCAGGCCTGCTTCGGTAATACTGTGGTATTTCCCTTTGTAGCTGATAATCTCTTTGCTCCAGAGCAGACGCAGCACTTCAATCTGCTCCTCAAAGATCTTCCCTCTGGAGTGGAAATTGGCTTCCAATCCTAATCCCTCGTACTCTACAGCATTCCATCCCAATCCCACCCCCAGACGGAGTTTTCCTCCCGTTAGTACGTCCACTTCTGCGGCTTGCTTGGCTACCAGGGCCGTCTGCCTCTGCGGGAGGATGATGACATCTGTGACCATCTCCAGATTGGTCAGGGCGGCGAGATAGCCAAAGAGGACAAATGGCTCATGAAACATCGTCTCGTGTGTATATCCAGTCCAACCGGGTCGATTTGCCGGGTCCGCACCCAGAACGTGATCATAAGCGAGGAGGTGTTTATAGCCCAGAGCTTCGGCTGCCTGTGCATAGTCTCGAATGGCAAGCTTATCCGTGCCTATCTCGCTTTGGGGAAAGGTAACTCCAAACTGCATAAGTGAACTCCTCTATTGAAATAAAAAGTTACATGCTATTTTTTCATTCAGTAATATAAAAGGTCTGATCGCTTCCTTTTATTCCCTGACCACGTTATTCCCTGACCGCGAGACTTCTATCCTGCCACCCACCCTTATTTCAGGAGCGCGTCGATCTGTTCCGCCAGACGCTGTGTCGGGGCAAAGCCGTAATTGACGGCCTGTACCTGCCCATGCGTATCCAGCACGACTGTCGAGGGGACGGTCATCACACGATACTGTTGTGCTAATGCCGGTTCCTCAACTGCATCTATCTTTACCACATTGACCACTGCCCCGTAGGCGCTCTTCAGCCGTTCCAGCGCTGGCGATTGCAGCGTCTGGCACTGCCGACAATCGGGCGTGCTGAATGCCAGAATGCGTATGCTTCCCTGTGCTTCTCCGGTCGCTGGTAACGCCAGCACGGCCCGTCGTTGCCTCTCGACGAAAATCCTTGCGACCCGTACTACCAGCCAGAGAAGCACGATGATCCCCAGCAATAGCCCCAGGCGTATCCCTGTCTCCAGCATATTACACTCCCCTCCAGTGGAAGCCACCTTCATAGCGCACACGCGGCAGCAGTCCCAGTCGTCCCAGATGATAGTAGACGAAGCAGCCTGCGCAGAAGCCCACCGCGAAATTGAGCGTTGCCAGCACAAATACAATCAGATCCAGTACCCAGCCAACCGTGTGAGCTGGTGTCAGCAGCAGGCAGATCGTTGCGACAATCACGAATACTGCCCCGACGCCTTGCGCAAAGCGATGCGGTGCAGGATCATCCTCCACGATACGCGGCTGTAACAGATGCAGCGGCACGATCACTCTCTGGTAGAGCAGGCGGAAAGGGCTGGCTTGCGGCACCAGAGCACTCACTGTTAAACAAAGAGCTGCCAGCAAAACAAGGATGGGCTGGCTGAAGAGAAATGCGAGCGCTGTCAGTACGACGACGCAGCCCTGCGAAAATTTGAGCATCTGGCTATCCAGGCGAGGTATCGCCATCTGCGAAACAGTTGCTTCGTTCATGGTCCATTCCCTTTGTCTCGAGAGAAACATGCATACATAGAAATAATTGTATAGAAAGTATATCAAGAAAATGCACATTAAGCCAGTGGGAATCCTGGCACCCGCGAACCATGGCCCACAAAAACATAGACATCACGAAGCGACATGCGCTACAATAGCGTCCATCGAGAGAAATACTATTCGTAAGGAGAAGGAACCGCCAATGCCTGAGCCCTATCAGATAGCGATTGTCGGCGGAGGCATTACTGGTCTCGTCGCCGCTTACACATTGCAAAAACATTTCCAGCAAATCGGCCATGCCCCCCGTATGCTCTTGCTGGAAGCCGCTCCCCGTCTGGGAGGCAAGATCCACTCCATCGAGTTTGCCGATACCACCGTGGATGCGGGTGCGGAAGCAGTTGTTGCGCAGGCCGCTCGCCAGCTCTGCCACGACCTGGGGATCGAGGAAAAGTTGCAGGCCCCGCTGACCAGCCAGACGAATATCTGGACGTGTGGCCGTATCTGTCCGCTTCCCGCCGGTCTTGCAATGGGTATTCCGACGAATCCTCTGCTGATAGCGCAGGCGGGTATGCTCTCTCCTCTGGGCGTGCTGCGTGCTGGATTGGACGTGGTGCTCCCGCGTACGAAATTGCCTGCCGAGCCGACGATCGCTCAGGCCATCGGCCCTCGCCTGGGACGGGAGGTTCTGGATAATCTGGTTGAACCTTTGCTGGGCGGATTGCATGCTGGTCGGGCCGATCGTTTGAGCCTGGCTGCCGTTGTTCCACCCCTGGCCGCCGCCGTACAAAAACATCGCAGCCTTATTCTCGGCCTGCGTCCACCGCGCCGCAAGCCAGGACAGAGCGCGTCCCCGGCAGTCAGAAACGCCGCTGAACTGGTTACCTTCGAGGCGGGTCTTGGCTATCTCATTGCACAATTGCAGCAAGCTTTGCATACCGTCGAAGTACGTACGGGTGTGCCCGTGAAGACGTTGCGGCGTGAGGAGGATGGTCGCTATCGGTTGCTCTGTGCGAGCGGGGAAGAGATCGATGCTGCCTGCGTCGTGCTGACGGCGGCGTCCTACGATGCGGCCAATGTGATGCAGAGCCAGTGGCCCGAGGTTGCCACGGAGTTGCAGCAGATCGAATATGCTGCGGTGATGGTGACTCATCTTGCCTATCGCGCTTCTGCCTTACCTGCCGGACGTCTGAAGGGGAGCGGCTTCCTGGTGCCACGCGCCAATGGTCGGCTCATGAACGCCTGCACCTGCGTCAACTACAAATGGCCGCGCCAGCATAGCTCCGATCTCCTGGTTTTTCGCTGTTCAGCGGGAAGAGCTGGAGACGAGCGAGCCGCCAATATGAGCGATGAAGAACTGGTGACGGCGCTGCATCGAGAACTGGTCGAGGCGCTTGGACTCAGCGAACAACCCGTGCAGAGTCAGGTCGCTCGCTGGCCTCATGCTTTTCCACAATTTGTCGTCGGCCATCAGGCGCGTATCAAGCGCCTGGAGCAGACTCTGACGGAGCGTGCCCCCGGTCTGTTTCTGGCCGGAGCCCCGTATCACGGCCTTGGTCTGGCCTCTTGCATCAAAGATGGCATCCAGGTAGCCAGCCGTGCGTTGGGCTATACCGAGCATTAATTCGTCAATTTTAATGATGCCAGCATCGGCTCAAAAGCGGCGGCCACCAGTTGATCAAAGACCGAGGTATCTGCGGTGTAAATGACCAGAAACAATTTCGTACCCGGTGCGCGGTCGGGATGGTTGGTCCCCAGGACTATCGCCTTGATCGTATGGGTGGCCCCTTTGGTTACTGCGCTGCCGGTGAGACCACTCTGGCTCCACTTGATGCCGTTAATCGTCGTGCTATCTGGTATCGTTGCTTTGCTAAAATGATTGGGAAATGTGCTCTGGAGCCCTTTCACGCTGCCCAGGACGCCTGTCGATACGGATGTAAGCGCATCTGGATTGGGGATCGCTTCTATCGCTAAATAACCTGTCTGTGAGCTTGTGAATGTGACATTATCCCCCACTGCGACCTTCTGCCAGTCTTTGGGATAGCTGATCGAAAAGAATTTACTTTTGTAGGTGGTCATGTCCAGTGCTGAAACAGGTGCCGCAGTTGGTGTAACGACCTTGCTTGGTGTTTTATTCTGGCTGTTTGAAGCACTACCGTTGCCGCAAGCACTGAGGAAAAGCGCAAGCGAAAGGGTCAATACAAGTAAGCGAGACCAATGCGCAGAAGATTCTCTTTGTCTCATAAAAAAAACGGCCTCCCAATTCATGTAAATGTAGTACATTGTATGTACAAAATAGTGTTGTTATGGTGCTATCCGGTGCTGCTGGCGCTCTGTGGGATAGTACCAAAAATAGACTATCAAAGGGTACTATTAGTAGTATACGCCTCTACCATTACGCTTAATAATTGAGGAATTGGATGCCAATACATTTGCATTGATTGCTGACGAGATAGGTGACATGTTTCGTAGGGGCGAGGCTTGTCTCCGCCCCTACGAAAATCGTGGGATTGATGTAAATCGTTGATGTTTACCCACACAGGGTAGTTTACGCCATCTTTTCCGTCTGTTCTTTTTGCTCCAGGCGCTGCTTCCTCTCCTGCAAATATTTGCTCCAGAGCAGCAACGCAACGGTAATCAAAACGACGATGAGCAATCCCAGAAACTTGAATATCGATGGCAGGGTAAGGGCAAAAAAGCCACAGAGGAAGGTGGCTCCATATAAGACGAGGCAGACCTGACGCACGTTCAGCCCACCAAAGAGGAGGCGATAATGTAAATGCGTTTTGCCCGCATAGCGCGGCAGCTCATCCCTCTGCATTGGATGCTGCCCACGACGAAGCCGATTGGTGACGACAATCATTACGTCCAGAATCGGTACGCCCATGACCATTAATAAGAGCGCAAACTTGGCTCCTCCGATAACCGCCAGCACGGCCAGCCCGAGGCCGAGAAACTGGGAGCCACTATCTCCCATGATAACTCTGGCCGGATTCCAGTTGTGCGGCAGAAAACCGATGACGGACCCGCTAAAAATGGCGCTCAGAATGGCGATACTGTGCTGTCCCATCTGCCAGCTAATCACTGTCACAAAGAGTGCTGCGATGGCGACGATCCCTGCCGCAAGCCCGTCCAGGCCGTCAATCCAGTTGATGGCGTTCATCATGCCCGTCATCCAGAACCAGGTGAAGAGCGCCGCTGGTAGCGCTAACCAGGTGAGCAGTGGCTCGCGAATAAAAAGCGTCAACTCCGGCTGCTGATACCAGGGCAGGGCCGGGTTATAGCTGGTGGCTGTGTGGGGCAGGGGATTATGCACGCCGAAGAAAAGCACTCCATGAAAGACGTGAAATCCCGGGCCGAGCAGAATGAGCACGGCGACCGTCTGCGCTATCAATTTGGGCAAAGGCTTGAGCCCTCGCACATCGTCATAGACATGCACTGCAACGATAAGCAGTGAGGCTACGACAAAGAGTCCATAGATAACTAGCTCTTTCGGATAGCTCTGCCCAAAAATGAGCTCTGTGGGACCATGCTCGCCTTGCAAAAGGGGCATGTAGAATGTCAGGGAAACAATGAGGAAGGCCAGGAAGATCCCTACACCCCCAATGCGTGGACGGGTTACCGTATGAATTTTTCCCGCTACTGGCTTTTCTACCCAGCCCACCTTGCGGGCAAAAGCTATGACCCCGAAGGTGAGCAGGTAAGTGAGCAAGCAGGTCACCCCACCTGCCAGTAGAAGTGTGAGCACATTGGACGTAAGTGGCATAGTACGATCTACCTCTTTTCGGCCTGTATTGCTGTCATGCATTCTCGCCGTTCTTGCGTATCTTATCATGTTTAGCGCGAAGAGACTAGCAGATGAGCTGTGAATAGCAAAAGACGGTTAGTGAGGCGATCACGTACTTTTTCTACGGTATGATGAAGCGGCCTATCTGACTGGTATGAATCTCGGTAAACCAGAGGGTGCCGTTCGGCCCGCTGGTAATGCTGTTTGGCATGCTATTGGCATTGGGCAGCGGAAATTCTGTCACGCTCCCATTGTCATTTAATCTTGCCAGTTTGCCCTTATCGCATTCGGTAAACCAGATGTGGTTATCCGCTCCGATCGTCAATCCCTCGGGTCCACTATCATCGGTCGGCGTGGCGAACTCGGTAATCACGCCGTCAGGGGTAATGCGGGCGATCTTGTTGCTATAATATTCGCTAAACCAGAGATTGCCGTCAAGACCAGGAATGATGATCGAGGGGCCGCTGTTTTTCGTGGGTACGGGAAACTCGGTGATGTTTCCTTGCGGTGTGATGCGACCAACTTTGTTGCCGAGCCGCTCGGTGAACCAGATATTGTCATCCGGCCCAATCGTAATCCCGTATGGCTTACTTCCTGCATTGCTCAGGCTGAACTCGTGGATGCTCTCGTCATCAGTATCCAGATGCCCGATCTTTCCCGTCAGATTTTCGGTAAACCAGAATGTCCCATCGGGTGCGTTCACGATCGCCTGCGGCCCACTCTTCGCTGTGGGCACGCTGTACTCTCGTATTTCCCCGTCTCGTGTAATGGATGCGATCCTGTTGCTGCCATTTTCGGTAAACCAGAAGCGGTTATTATTGGTATAGATGATACTTGAAGGCAGACTCTTTGCGCTGGGAATGGTAAATTCGTCGAGATCGCCGTCTGTTGTGAGTGTGCCGATGCGTCCCCCAAACTTTTCGGCGAACCAGAGGGTGCCGCGGGGCCCCTGCACAATGCTAAATGGTCCACTGCCATCCGAGGGCAGACGAAATTCTACCAGTCGTACGGGCGTACCTGTCCTTTGGACGGCATGCGGAGCCGCGAGCGTCACTTCTGACGTTCCGATTGTGGGCAGAAACAATACCGCGAGACCGGCGAGCATCGTTACATATCTGCCCAATCGGGCGAGATAGGAGCGCCAGCAGGTGGCAAAGAGGGTATATATATGCGAAGACATCGAATTTTCACTTTCTTTTATGACAAAAAAGGCGGCAAGCCTTCTTATTGAGATTTTTCACGTATCGAGCTACTGTCTGCGCTTTTCTGTGCCAGCCGCGGGCTGTCCCGATGTGGTGCCTGGGAGCGAAGATCCTTGTACGCCACGCGCAGCCTGCGGCGAAAGCAGCCCGATGAAATTGTTGACCACTGAGGTAAACCAGAGGTTGCCATCCGGCCCGGTAATCAGGTAATCGGGACCTCCAGTTTTCTCTGGCAACGCATATTCTTTGATGATGCCCTGTCGGGTAATCCAACCAATCTTATTGCTTTGCAGTTCCGCAAACCAGAGATTGCCGTCAGGGCCAGAGGTAATCCCGATGGGATTGGCGGAAGCATCCGGCAGCGAAAAGGTCTTGATCAACCCCTCAGCGTCGATTTGCCCGATCAAACTACCCGCGTTATTCCCTCCTCCCTGGGTATACCAGACCTTCGCGTCTGGTCCGCTCGTGATCCCTCCGAAGGCCGGGCTCTCCATGTTGGGGCGCGCAAATTCTCTGATTTTTCCCCGTGGTGTAATCAAGCCAATCTTGCCGTACTGCTCAATAAACCAGAGGTTGCCATCGGGACCACGGGTAATGCCACATGGCGCACTCCCCTCGGCTGGCAACGGGAAGAGCGATATCTGCCCGCTGGTGGTGATGCGTCCAATCGCGTTCTCTCCCGTAGCGGTAAACCAGAGATTGCCATCGGGACCAGCGGTGATCGCGGTAGGTTCGGCAACGGGAGATGGCAGGGCAAATTCTGTGACTACTCCCAATGGCGTGATGCGCCCGATCCAGCCGTGTTCTTCGGCGAACCAGAGATTGCCATCGGGACCCGCGGTGATGCCGGACGGCTGGCGGAAGCTG
>Ga0310811_10009922_pt1 | contig 12310 bp, 13 predicted proteins | sample YCmetagenome_FD_207642 | JGI IMG/M metagenome (GOLD analysis project Ga0310811, IMG submission 207642) | Soil microbial communities from experimental microcosm in Duke University, North Carolina, United States - YC | ecosystem: Engineered > Artificial ecosystem > Soil microcosm > Unclassified ... | reverse complement strand
GCAAAGCGCACCGCAATCAGCGCGATCAGAAGACCGCGGCGAAGCGGATCGCATAAATACGCAACAGATAGTCCAATACGAGTGCGTGCGGCTCGCTCGTCGCGCCCGCCTGACCTTCGGTCGCCACCACATCGAGCCAGGCGCCCTGGGGCAGACGGATCTGCACATGAAAGTCGCCGGATGGCATGCGCGAATCGAAAAGACTGAGGATGCCACGTTCCATGCCCGCCTCGTCGCGCAGTTGGGCATCGATGAGATTAACCTCGACGGGTTCTCGCAGACGCTGGCGCATCACGCCGGCAAGCAGATGCCCGATCGCGTCCTGCGCGAGCGAATGTTCCGGGATGGCGGCCGGCGCGCCGACCCATTGCAGTCGGTAGCGCGTATCGGCGAGCTGTCGCACCAGGTCCTGCCGCGCCCGTTCGTCGGGCGCACCATCGAGCAGGCGGACCGTGTCCGCCAGGCGGCTCGCCAAGACGCGCGCGGGCATCTCCAGTGTGCGGTGCTCATGGGCCTGGAACCAGATCGTACCGGTAAGAATCTGGCTGGCAAACATGCCGACGACCAGAATGAGCGCGAGCCGGCCGACCAGCGTGTCGGGCCGCCAGCGCCTCGTCGCCGACGGGACTTCACGCGACATGTGCACATTACATCGGACGCGCTCAGGCCTCATAGGACACGCTCGCGGTAAGCATGTAACCCTCGTTGCGCACCGTGCGGATCAGCGCCGCGCTGTTCGCGGTGTCCTTCAGGTGCTGGCGCAGCCGGCTGACGCACACGTCGATAGAACGATCGAGCGGCGTGCGTTCCTTGCCGAAGACCTGGTCCAGCAGATATTCGCGCGAGAGCGGTCGGTTCGGGTGGTCGAGAAGCGTGCGCAAGGTTCGATAGTCGGAGCCGCCAAGCGTGATGACGACGCCTTCCGGCGAGAGCATCTGCTTCATGCGCGTATCGAGACGCCATCCGGCGAAGGCGACGTAGGCGGCGGCATCGGCAGTCGGCCGCTCGGGAATGCTACGGGTGCGCCGCAACACAACCTTGATTTTTGCGACCAGTTCACGCGGATCGAACGGCTTGGGCAGGTAATCGTCCGCGCCCATTTCAAGGCCGAGAATACGGTCGAACAGGCTACCGCGCGCGCTCACCATGATGAGCGGCACATTGCAGTCGCGGCGCAGATCGCGGGTGAGATCGAGGCCGTCCTCCCCTTCGAGCATCAGGTCGAGCACCACCAAATCGATGTGCGTCGTCTTGATGACCTGCTTCATTTGCGCGCCATCCGTGGCGGCCGTTGCGCCATAGCCCATGCTGCGCAGGTAGTCGAGCAAAAGCTGCCGGATGTTCGGATCGTCGTCGACGACGAGTATGTGGTCCATCGGTTGACTTTCTTATTACTGCCGTAACGCGGACATCGCGATGCCGGCCAAAGCCCGCCGGCTGACACGGGCAATTGAATCCTGCCGGGCGGGTCGAGCATGCGCGTCTATGCCGACAACACATTTCATTACAAAACGACCCCACCCCAACACATTGCTATTACATTTCCCCGCTACAGTGTCGCCAAATGCCAATCATTCTCATTTTCAGTATAGCATGTCGATTATTCGAGTTTCCTGGCTGCGCCGGCCACTTGGCGCCGCGCTTGCACTGACGGTTTTCGCCTTTAATTCCTTGGCTTGCGGGAACGCATGGGGCGCCGACAACCCTGGCGCAAGCGTGGGCGCCTCGGCAGCCCAGTCATCCGGGACGGTGACCGACCTCGCCGGCCGCACCGTGAGAATACCCGCCAACCCACGGCGCATTCTGCTTGGCGAAAGCCGACTGCTTACGGCGGTCGCACTGCTGGAAGGCAAGCACCCGCTCGCGCGCATCGTTGGCTGGCAGGGCGACCTTCCGACCATGGACCCGCAGACGTTCAACGCCTACGCGGCGAAATTCCCGGAAATCAAGCAGATCCCGCTGATCGGCAAGGCGACGGAGGACAGCATCAGCGACGAAAAAGCGCTGAGCCTGAAACCCGATCTCGCGATCTTCAGTCTCGGCGGTCACGGACCGAGCCGTTACAACGCCCTCGTCAAACAGCTGGAGGCAACCGGCACGACGGTGGTGTTCGTCGATTTCCGCCTGCATCCGATGCAAAACACGCTGCCCAGCATCAAACTGCTTGGCGAGGTCCTCCATCGCACCGACGAGGCGAACGCGTACAGCCGGTTCTACTCGGAGCATCTTGCGCGTGTCCAGAGCGTCGTGAGCCGCATCGCTCCGGCACAGCGTCCCAAGGTGTTGATCGACCTGCTGGCCGGGGTCTGGGATGCCGGATGCTGCCACACTGCCGGCAACGGCAATTTCGGCGAGTTCATCCAGGCCGCGGGCGGCCGCAACATCGCCGCAGGCCTTCTGCCTGGCGTGCTTGGCGATATCAGCATGGAGCAGATCATCGCGTCGCAACCCGATGTTTATATTGCATCGGGCAGCCGCACGCAGCCGGGGCTTCTGTCGCTGCGCGTCGGAGCGCTCACGAACGAGACCGACGCCCGGCGTAGCCTCGCGCAACTGGTCGCACGCCGCGGCTTCAGCACGATCAAGGCCATCCACGATGGCCGGATACATGGCATTTCGCATAACTACTACGACTCGCCCTATAACATCGTCGCCATTGAGGCATTTGCAAAATGGTTCTATCCGGCACAATTCAAGGACCTCGACGTCCACGCCACGCAAGCCGAACTGTACCGGCGTTTCCTCGCGGTACCGCCGGACGGAACCTATTGGGTCGATGCGCCCCTGCCCGCTTCGGCCGCTACGGCCTCACAGGCCGCCCCGCAGGTTGCCTTGCGGTCCGCCAGATAGGCCGGACCATTCATGTCGACGTCCTTGCACACCTACGACAGCGCGGATAACCATGACGACAGCGTGCGCCGCTATCGTCGTCTGACACTGCGCCGCGCCAGCTGGTTGCTGGTCACCACGGTCCTGATAGCCGGGTCGTTGCTGTTCGATGTGCGTACCGGTCCGTCCGGGATGTCGATCGCGACCGTGCTGCACACGTTGCTCGACCATCATGCCGTCGACCCCGCCACATACGAAATCGTCTGGCAGATTCGCCTGCCCTATGCGGTGATGGCGCTTTTGGTCGGCGCTTCGCTCGGACTTTCCGGGGCGGAGATGCAGACCATCCTGAACAATCCACTCGCCAGTCCCTACACACTAGGCGTCTCCGCCGCCGCCTTCGGCGCATCGCTGGCCATCGTGCTCGACATCGCCATACCCGGCGTGTCGCAAACGTGGATCGTTTCGGCCAATGCGTTTGTGTTCGCATTGCTGAGCGCAATGTTGCTCGACAGGGTCGCACGATGGCGCGGCATGAGCACCGCGGGTGTCGTGCTGATGGGCATTGCCCTCGTCTTCGCCTTTCATGCGCTGGTCTCGCTGATACAGTTCGTCGCTTCCGCCGACGCACTGCAAGGACTCATTTTCTGGACCCTCGGCTCGCTTGCGCGCGCGGACTGGGAAAAGATCGGCGTGCTGGCGGTGGCGCTGGCCCTCGCCTTGCCGCTGTCGATGCGCAATGCGTGGAAGCTCACCGCCTTGCGGCTCGGCGAAGACCGGGCCGCAAGCTTTGGCATCGACGTGCGCCGACTGCGACTCGGAACGTTGCTGCGCGTACGGTAAGCAGCGCATCCTCGATTCGCTCAGTGCCGGTCCGCTTCCGCGCGGCGCGATCACCGCGCTGCTCGGGCCCAACGGAAGCGGCAAGTCCACCCTGCTCAGGGCACTAGCCGGTCTTACGCGCGCGCAGAGCGGATCTCTGTCGCTGGACGGCGCGACGCTCACGCTATCCGCGTCGGGCGCTCGCTCGCATAGCGTCGTGTATCTGCCGCAGACACTGCCGGCTGGGGTGCGGCTGCAGGTACTGGAATCCGTGCTGGTTGCCTATCGGGCCACCCGGGGCCGGCCGTTCGGCGCGCAACGCGCGAATCACGCCGATGACCTCGCCCATGTGCATGCGGTTTTGCAACGTCTCGGCATCGATGCGCTGGCCACGCGCTCGCTCGACGAGCTGTCGGGCGGTCAGCGCCAGCTCGTCGGCATCGCACAGGCGCTCGTGCGCGATCCGCAGGTATTGCTGCTCGACGAACCGCTCTCCGCGCTCGATCTGAATCACCAGTTCCACGTCATGCGCGTGATACGCGACGAAACGCGTCAGCGCGGCATGGTCACGGTCGTGATCCTGCATGACATCAACGCGGCACTGCGCACGTGCGACCGCGCAATGCTGTTGCATCGCGGCGGCATTGTCAGTTTTGGGGCATCGTCGCAGGTTGTGACCCCCGCGCGGCTTGAACAGGTGTTTGGTGTCGCGACGCGCATCGAGCCATGTTCGCGTGGACATCTGCAGGTTCTGATCGACGGGCTCGCCGCTGAGATCTAGGGCCGCATGCAGGCCGAAACACACTCCGCTTTCCCGTTGCGCGGCCACGTGATCCGGCGAAACGGCAATGCCGCACTACCCATTAAGCAGTGCTCGGTCTTGTGCAATGACTTCGGGTAAATGGGCGCGCAGGAAGTCGATCCACGTCCGTGTCTTGGCATCGACGAACTTGCGCGAAGCGTAGAGCGCGTAAATGCTCATCTCGTGCAAGGTATGATCCGGCAGCACGCGAACCAGGGTGCCGTTGCGCAGACCTTCGGCTGCGGCATACAGCGGAAGTATGCCGATGCCCAGGCCTTCGCGGACGGCGACAGCGACCGAATCGGCAACATTCACCTCTAATGGGCCGCTGACCTGTATCAATTCGCTGTCAACGGGTCCTTCGAGCAGCCATGAGTGGGTCGAGTGCCCCGGAACAGCAGGCGTGTTCAATGTCAGGCATTCATGCTGCGCCAGATCGCTCGGTCGCTGCGGGGCGCCACGCGAACGCACATAGTCGGCTGATGCACAGAGGATGCTGCACGTCGAACCGAGCAGGTGTGCCACCATCGCCGAGTCGGGAAGCGATGACGCCACAACGATGGCGACATCGCTGCCGCCTCCGAACAAATCGGGCGTACTCTGCGACAAGGTCAGTTCGACCATCACCTCCGAGTACTTCGCACGATACTTTGAGATCGCCGGCAGCACGTAGTTATGTCCAATGCTGGCGAAACTGAAAATGCGCAAAGTGCCGGCTGGGCATTCATGCGCACTGCTGGCCTCCTCCTCGGCGCTGTCGACGTCGGCCAGGATCTGTTGGCAACGCTCCAGATATTGCTCGCCGGCGGACGTGAGGGCGAGCCGCCGCGTCGAACGGTTCAGCAAGCGGGTCCGCAGATGCTCTTCGAGTTCCGATACCGCCCGAGACATGACACCAGTCGTCGAATCGAGCGACTGAGCCGCAGCGGTGAAGCTGCCCGCTTCAACGACCCGCACGAACACCCGCATATTTTGTAGCCTGTCCATAAACCTTTCACCTTTGCAACCACTGTGCATCGCCACGGTGGATGTGTCATTTCGACGCGCATTTTGAAGCGACTCACTGAGAGTCCGGGGCTTAGCCGTGCGACGCGCGGGGTCGACAACCGCTGTGTGTGCCACCCCGAGCCACTGGGCGTTGCGGCCCCGTTTCGATCGGCTGCGCGATTGTTGTGATTGTTGTGGAAGCGGAGAGGCATTGTTGAACGCTATGGCCTTAATTTTTCGATAGTAGGTGGATACACTAGTTCCATCGAAGTCGCATCGAGTCGGCCGCCACCGCGACAGCACTGCCAAAGCTTGAACATCCTTTTGTTCTCGGCCGACACTTAATACTTAATATTGGAGGTTTCACCATGTTCAAATCACTCATTCCCGCAGTCGTTATCGCTTCTGCCTTGGCCGCGCCGGCCGTGTCGTTCGCTCAACAATCGAACGCACCTGTGACGCGTGCGCAAGTGCAAGGCGAACTCGTGCAACTCGAAAAAGCCGGCTATCAGCCAAGCCGGGCCAACAATCTGTATTACCCTGCGGACATTCAGGCCGCTGAAGCCCGTGTGGCGGCACAAAACGGTGGCACGGTCAGCGCTTCGACTTCCGGTGCGCCCGCGTCTGCCGTCGCTATGAGGCCGACTTACGCCGGTGGCTAAACGGCACACTGGCGACGGCCGGTCAGACAGATGCTCACACCGTCTAGATGCGCTGCAATGTTTGCGGATCGGGTTTTCCCTCGAAGTACTTACTAAGTGCTTCGAGAAACAACTCGTTGTCCGGTGTCGCACGCGCGAAGAGGCTGATCGACGAGCGAAACTTCAAGCAGTCTGGGTAGCCGAAAATCTGCTCTATCGAGCGGCCTTCGACGAGGTTCACCAGTCGAGTCGATTCCCGCAGCCGCTCGCCGAGTACTGGATGGCGCAGATACGCCTCAGCCTCGGCAAGCGACGAAATCGCGAAGCGCTGCGCCATGGCGCTGTCTCCTAGCCCCTGGATCTGCGGAAACACGAACCACATCCAGTGACTGCGCTTGCGGCCATCACGCAATTCACCCAATACCCGGGCGTACACTTCGTCCTGCGCAAGGACAAAGCGCTCCAGGTCATAGGGATCATTCATATCGGCTCCTCGCGCACCGGCCGGCAAGGCGCGCTTGATCCCGACTATGTATTAAATGTCGGTGAACACGGCTTCCGACGCAAGACGCGACTTCGGCAGCGCCGCATTGAAGTCGTCGGCTGCATGGTACCCCAGCGAAACGATCACCACACTAGTCAATCCGCGCTCGCGCAGCCCCAACTCGTCGTCCAGCACCTTTGCATCGAACCCTTCCATCGGCGTCGCGTTCACTTCGAGCGCCGCAGCACCGAGCAATAGCGTGCCCAGCGCCAAATAAGTCTGCTTTTCCATCCAGTGTTGCAGGTCTTTCCGATCGAAGCAGTGCAGGTTCGTATAGTCGCTGCGCACAGAGTGCTGCTGTTGCTTGGCATCGGTACGGGTAAAACGGCCATCCCGGTCTTCTTGCTCGAGGACCGCCGACATATGCTGCGGATCCATCGCCGTGCGTGCGGCAAACACGATTACGTGCGATGCGCTCGTGATCTTCGACTCGTTGTAGGCGAAGCCGGGCTGCGTCGCTTTCGCGATGCGCGCCTTGCCGGCGTCGCTTGATGCCACGATGAAATGCCACGGCTGCGAGTTGACTGACGACGGCGCAAGGCGGATCAATTCGCGCAGTTCATTGATCACTTCGGGCGCGATCTTTCGGGTTGGATCGTAGGACTTTGTCGTATAACGGGCTTGGGCAAAACGCGTGAGATTCATTGGTTCGTCAAAAAAAATGATGGAAAAGATGTGGCCCGCGGTGCATAGCGGTCGTAGCGTCGATAGCGGCAGGCGTTAGCGATCGAGTGTCACGGGCTTTGCATCGATCTTCGTGCGAAACAGCGTATAGGGCTTTTTGCGCAGGTCGTGGCCGTGATTGAACAACGCCTGCCGATGCAACTGGTTCGCGGTGAAATACAGATAGCCATCGTTGCCCACCGACAGCGTGTCGGGCCACAAGATGCGCGGATCATGCGCTATCGTGACCCAAGTGCCGTCGGGATCGCGCCGGCGAATGCTGTCGTGCTCATAGTCCCCCGCGTAGACGGCACCGCTTGCGTCGGCTTCGAGGCCGTCGGATGCGCCTTTTTCACCGAGGTCCTGCACAGCGGCCGCGACCTTTGCCTCGGGCGCGTCGCGATCGCGAAGCAAGGCCGTTGGAACGGCATAAAGATGCCGACTCGACAACGGCGAATAGTACAGCGTCGCGCCGTCGGCCGACAGCGCAATGCCGTCCGATGCGATATGCAGCGGGGCGCGCTTGCCGTCGGGGCCGTCGGTCGCCATTTCCTCGCCCTCCACCACCGCAACGAACGAGGGATCGACGCTTGTGGACCGATCGCCGCTCAACTTGCGCCATGCGGCGCCGCTGGCAAGATCGACCACGATGATTCCGCCGGGTCCTGCCGCCGAAGAATCCGTCACGTAGGCAACCCCCTGGTCGCCCTGGCGAAAGTCGAATCGTACGTCGTTGACGTAGGTGGTCGGCAGCAACACATTGGGCTTGAAGATGATCGTCTTGACCACCTTGTTGGTGGCGAGGTCGACCGCCACGAGTTTGGCGCCGCCCTGTATAGGTGCGGCAAACTTGGGCGCAGCGGTGTCCAGGATCCACAAGCGGTTCTTCCCATCCGCCACCACGCTTTGCACACTGATAAGGCTATCTGCAGGGTGGGCGGCATCGGCGCGATTGAACTGTGCGTCAGGATAGGGCACTACGCGCTTGCCGACGATCTCGCCGACGGTGAACGGTACGTCGTCGCCCCAGCGCGGATAGTTGACAAAGACGCGTCCGTTTGGGGCTTTCGTGACACCGGTCGGCATCGCGCCGTAAAACTCGAACACGGGCTCGATATGACCGATGGTTCGCTCGGTCGCGAGCGTCTGCGTGGATTTCTCCGTCGAACCTGTCGCGTGCGCGGCGCTCGCCGCGGCGAACGTCAAAGCGATCGCTGCGGCTTGTGCAATTTTTTTCAAATACATAGCATTATTCTCCGAGACGGGTCCACATTAGCGATGCACCGTTCGTCGAAGAGCTTTGCGAAATTCAATGGCGAGCAGTGCATCGGACGCAGAGAATAATCTTTCTGCTGCGGTTGGCGCAACGTGAGAAAGTCGGCCTCGCAGACAGCCGTCCCGACGCCGACGACCGTTGACCGACCGGTAATATTGCGCCACAACTCGCTCGGGCAATAAGGCGATCGGACAGGCCATCGACGTGACAACCGACCATTACATCGGCGGAACGACTCCATTTTTCTCGACTACCACGCGCTGCGCAGCAAAAGTGCCCTGCGACGCCGGTAGCGCCACCACAAACACTTTCTTGCCCGGCGTCAGGTCAGTGCGAGCGGCCGGAATGAAAGTTACGACCGGCACATTCGGCGGTACGGTCACGGCGCTATTCCCGCCCTTGTAGGAAAGCTTCAGGTCGCGTCCGCTAGTGCCCTGAACGACCGTATCCACATTCGCATTCGTCATGGTGCTGTTCGGACCGAGATCCCACGCGTAATGTCCTTCGCCCGTGCCGCGCGCGGATTCCGGAAAGACCACGACTTCCGTTGCGGTCATCTTGCCGTCCGTGCCGGTGATGGCAGCCGTGCCCACGAAGGAGCCGGGCTTGATGTCGGAAAGCTGCATGGATTTGACCGCCGAGATTCCAACGGCCGGCTTCAGTTCGATGGAGACCGTGTCGCCGCTGCGACGATGCACCTTTAAGACGTCGCCGTCGAGCGAAACGATGTCACCGCGAATTCGCGAGGGTTTGGCCGCCGGCGTCTGTGCGAGTGCGAGGCCAGTGAAAGCGAGGGTGGCGAACGTAATGCCGAGTTTCACGCGGATAGTCATGGTGTGCTCCTTGCAGGTCTGTTGTTAAATGTGGATAAATTTTACTCAGGAACCGCCGAACCAGTTGTAGCCCTGGTTTTCCCAGTAACCACCGGGATAATCGTTCGTGACCGAGATCGCGACGATATGCTTCGGATTCTTGTAGCCGAGCTTGGTCGGCATGCGCAGCTTCATCGGGAAGCCATATTTGGGGGGCAGCGTTTGCCCGTCGTAGGTCAGTGTGAGCAGCGTCTGCGCATGCAGCGCAGTGGCCATATCGATGCTGGTCCAGTAGTTGTCCGCACAGTGCAGGGCCACATACTTGGCCGTCGTGTCCGCGCCGGCAAGCTTGAGGAAATGGGCGAAGCGCACGCCGCCCCATCGTCCGATCGCGCTCCATCCTTCGATGCAGATATGCCGCGTGATCTGGCTTTCCTGCGGCAAGGCGCGCAGTGCGTCGAGCGTCCATGTCCGTTGGCCGTTCGCAAGACCGCTTATTTGAAGGCGGTACTTACTGGCGTCTACTTCGGGCACATCGTCTACGTCGTAGAACGCGTTGAACGGAAAGGGCCGCGTGATCATCGACTCCGGATACGTCGGCGCCATCTTGTTCGGATCGAATAGCAGCGCCTGCACGTCGTCATTGAACAACGACATTTTCTGCAGCATGGTGTTCACCGACTTGTCGTTGGTCAAGTCGCAGCCCGATAGCATCGCCAGACCACCGAGCGTGAGAATCCGCTTGCCGAGCAGTCGGCGGGCGGGGTCTTTCAGTTCGTTGCGCGCATCCTTGATGATGGATGCGGCATGAGAAGAAAAAATCATATCGGGTTTCTGAGCCGGTTTGCGAGAAGTCATGTCTAGCGTCCGCGAACCATCAAAAGCAGAGAACGCGGCACAATCGCGACCATCACGACGTGCACGACGAAGAAGCCAACCAGCACGCTCATTCCCACGAAATGCACGACGCGTGCAGTGTCATATCCGCCCATCAGCGTGCGTAGTAGCGGAAACTGCACCGATTTCCATATCGCCAACCCGGATAGCACCACGAGCACGATATCGACGATGACGACGAGATAGGCGATCTTCTGTACCGCGTTGTAGCCCGAGAGATCGTCATGCTTGAGCGCGCCGCGCAGCGCAGCGACCAGGTCTGCCACGAGCGATCTAAGGCCGACCGGCAGCAATGTGCGGCGTAGGCGTCCCGAAGCGATACTCAGCGCAAGGTAGACGATGAAGTTGGCGACCAGTATCCACATGACCGCGAAGTGCCACAACAGAGCACCGCCGAGCCAGCCGCCTAGTGTGATGGCGGCGGGAAATTGCAAGGCCGGGAAGATCGGCGAGGCGTCGTAGATTTGCCAGCCGCTCATGACCATCAGAACTACAGCGACCGCATTAACCCAGTGTGTGACGCGGACCCAGGCGGGTTGAATGGTTATGTGACTCAAATCGATCTCGCGGTTGGTGACGTCGCCTATTGGTGAAACGGAGGGCGTTGCACAGGAAATCGGACTCCGCCACACGGTGATCCAAGCTACTTCAAACGGGCAAACACCAGGCGTTCACGGTTATTCCGCCTCGACACACATAATTTTTCTTACAGAATTCCGACAGTTTCCTAGGCGTGCGGGGGAGTTGAATGGATTCGATGGGTAGTGTCGCGCTCCGTCGCACCGCGACGCCGTTCTTGGTGGCCGCCTGCGCCGGTATCTGGCACCAGCCTGCGATAGCGCATGACTTACGGAACGTCGAATATTTTTGCGCACACTCGGCATTTTTTTGCGCCGCTTTTACATCGGTATGACTAGACTCGGTCATGTGTCGAACAGCAAGCCGCGTGAGTAATCAGTGCGGCGTCTTTGTTATATGTCTAGTCATAGCCACGCTTATCGTAGCGGCTTGTCTATCAACGATCATAGCGTCGCGACGTCCGGAAATTTTCCCGCCCCGCTCGGAACCGAGCGCCTAAAACTGCTTGTTTCATTGCCGGGCACGTCCTCTCTGGCTGCAAGGCGAGCACTTCATCGGTCATTGGGCAGTGCGTTGAAGATTTATGTGCTGCAAGTCGATCATGCGCGTACGACAGTTTCGCTGGAAATTGACACAACACCCGCAGCACTGGCCGGCTTGCTCACCGCGCTAGTGGAGAGCTTGCCCGAAGCGACTATTGGACGTGTCAGTGTGCGCAATGACGAGGGTGTGCCCCCGCACTCGGTAGATTGGCAGAACCCATAGGTTCACCATTTCGTTTCCGATTTCTCAAATGCTATCGACCAATTTCGCGCAATACAGAAATACAATCAATGATTCGGAGCCAGTGTGCTCCTCCTTCCTATACCGTTCTGCAGTGCATTCGTGCCTGCCCGCAGAGTAGCCGCCGGGCAGGAGGGCCGCCCAATCCCTTCGGTGGCACGATGCAATGCCGCTTGCGTGGACGGGGGCTGAATCCACCGGCAGCGCGCAGGGAATGCCGAGACTGCGGGGATAGCGTCTGAGATATCGGCAACGGGATGGCGAAGCTAGCGTCCCGGCGCGTACAGGCTGACGGGCGAGGCGGCACCATACCGGTGACAACTCGGGTGGAGAGGCTGAGTCGAAGGCTTTTTCGGGCATCATTGCCGTAGGGAGGGCTGGGCTCAACCACACCAGTCGTGGTCACCAAGATAGCGTTCTGCAGTTCTTCTGGTTGAGCCAGGTTAGGAAGGCTTCAGCGTAGCGATGCATTGGTTCAGCCGGTTCCCTAGGATGACGGTCAAAAAGGCGTAATATTTCGGCTGAACCCAGGGAATGCACAAAAAGAGACTTCCACGCAATTCGCATTTGCAAGAATGCGAATAAACTCCTTGCGAGAATCCGAGGTAATAGCGCAATCAATATCATGGTTCAACTTGAATGACGTCACCCACAGTAATGGCGATTCGATTGAAC
>Ga0310811_10009921_pt1 | contig 12311 bp, 9 predicted proteins | sample YCmetagenome_FD_207642 | JGI IMG/M metagenome (GOLD analysis project Ga0310811, IMG submission 207642) | Soil microbial communities from experimental microcosm in Duke University, North Carolina, United States - YC | ecosystem: Engineered > Artificial ecosystem > Soil microcosm > Unclassified ... | reverse complement strand
TACGGCTTCGTCTGGATCTTCCCGGGCGATCGAGCACGGGCGGCCGCCACGCCGCTGCCGGCGATCCCCGAGCTCGAGGGCCCCGATCCCTGGGCGTACGTGCCGATCGACTTCACGTGGCGCGCCCATCACTCGATGGTGATCGACAACCTGTGCGATCTCACCCACGCCCACCTGCACCGCCGGTTCGCGTCGTTCCATCCCGGCCGGCTGCTGGACTGCGAGGCCGACGCCGAGCGCGTGCTGATGCGCTACGAGGCGCGGGTGGGGCCGCTGGTGCGCCGCCGGGTGGCGCCCTCGCCGATGACGATCTGCTATGCGTACCCGTATCACTGGGCGACCTTCGAGTGGTCGGGCATTCGCGGCGGCGTGAAGTACTGGACCTTCCTGCTGCCGCTCGACGCCCGTAGCACGCGCGTCTTCTTCGTGATGATGTACGACACGCTCCGCGTCCGTGCCTTCCCGCTGCCGATCGCCCATCGCCTGATGCGCACCGTGCTGCGCCTGGCCCAGCCGACGGTGCGCTCGCTGCTGGATCAGGACGGCCTGGCACTGGAAGCCGAGCAGGCCGGCTACGAGGCCCACTGGGCCGCCCCGCTGGTCGAGCTGAACCCCGCCGTGTCGCAGCTGCACCGGTTGACGATCCACAAGTGGGAGGCGCACCTGGCTCGCGCCGAGCGGCTCGAGACGGTGACGGCGTGAACGGGCCGCCCGCCTTCGCCGAGGCTCGCAACCGGCGCGAGAAGGCGCGCGCCGCGGGCCTGCATCCCGACTACTGGTACGCGGTGGAGTACGAGCGCGCGATCGCGCCGGGCACCGTGACGGAGGTCATGTTCTGGGGCACGTCGATCGCGCTGTGGCGCGATCGCCACGGCGCGCTGCACGCGGTCGAGAACCGCTGCGCCCATCGCCAGCTCAAGCTCTCGCTGGGCAGCGTGGAGGGCTGCCACCTGGCCTGCGCGTACCACGGCTGGGGCTACGACCCCGAGGGCCGGCTGGCTCACATCCCCCACGAGCTGTTCGGCCGGCCGCTGCCGGACGTGCGGCTCGCGACCTTTCCGCTGCGCGTGCGCTACGGCCTGATCTGGATCTTCCCCGGTGATCCCTCGATGGCCGAGCGGCGGCGTATCCCCGACATCCCGGAGCTGGAGGGGCCCCGTCCCTGGCCGTGCGTACCGCTCGACTTCACCTGGCGCGCGCACCACTCGATGATCGTCGACAACGTCAGCGACTTCACCCACGCCTGGCTGCACCGCAAGTACCGCCCGTTCGAGGACGCCACGCTCAAGCGCTGCGAGCTGGTCGGCGAGCGCGTGGAGCTGTCGTACGACACCCAGGTGGGGCGCGGCCGCATCTCCGGGCGCTTCGTCGATCGCAGGCGGGTGAACACCTCGGCGATGGATCTCTGCTACGAGTACCCGTACCAGTGGTCCAACACCGACGGCAAGATCAAGCACTGGTGCTTCTTCCTGCCGATGGACGAGCGGACGACGCGCACGTTCTTCCTCTTCTACTTCGAGTCGCTGAAGATCCCGCTCACGTCGCTGCGCATCCCCCGCCGCCTCATGAGCCTGGTGCTGCGCGTCTCCAACCGCGTGCTCATCGGGCCGCTGCTCTCCCAGGACGGCTTCGCGGTCGAGGCCGAGCAGCGCGGCTGGGAGGCGCACCACGACCGGCCCGTACCGGACCTGAACCCGGCGGTGGGGCTCTTCCAGGCGCTCACCGTCCGCAAGTGGGAGGAGTACCTGGCCAGTCGGGAGCGCCCGGCCGTCGCGCACGCCTGATGACCGCTGCGGTCGCCGCCGCCCGCGATCTGGCGCTCGCCCACCTCGTCTCGCTGCAGTCGGCGCGCGGCGACTGGGAGGGCGAGATGGTCTGGTGCCCGATGATCACCGCCCAGGTCGTCATCGCCCGCCACGTCGTCGCCCGGCCGGTCGATCCGGCCACGCGCGCCGGCGTCCTACACTACTTCCGGTCGACGGCAACGGCCGAGGGCGTGTGGGGCCTGCATCAGGAGTCGCGCGGCTACGTCTTCGTCACCACGCTGGTCTACGTCGCGCTGCGCTTGCTCGGCGTGCCGCCCGACGATCGGCTGGCCGGTCGTGCGCGCGCGTGGCTGGGCGCCCAGCCGGGCGGCGTGCTCGCGATCCCGAGCTGGGGCAAGTTCTGGCTGGCGATGCTGGGGCTCTACGGCTGGGCCGGGGTGCCGCCGCTGCTGCCCGAGCTCTATGCGCTGCCGGCGTGGCTGCCGGCGCATCCCTCCGGCTGGTACTGCCACACGCGCTACATCTATCTCGCGATGGCGTACCTGTACGGCCGTCGCGTCACCGCCGATCTCGGCACGCTGACCGATGCCGTGCGGGAGGAGCTATACGGCGCGCCGTTCACCTCGCTGGACTTCGAGCGCCACCGCCACGCGATCACGCCGGGCGACCGGCACGTGGCGCCGGGCCGCGCGCTGCGGCTGGCCAGCGCCGTGATGGTCGAGCTCGACCGGGCGATGCCCTCGCCGCTGCGCCGGCGCGCGCTGGCCACGTGTCTGAGGCGCATCCGCTACGAGCAGCACGAGAGCCGGGAGCAGGGGCTGTCGCCGGTGAACGCGGTGCTGAACTGTCTGGCGCTGTGGGCAAACGACCCGTCCGATCCCGCGGTGGCGAGCGGCCTGGCCGGGCTCGAGCGGTGGCGCTGGGAGGACGACCGCGGCGTGCGCTATGCAGGCGCCCGCTCCAACGCGTGGGACACCGCCTTCGCGCTGCGCGCGCTGTTCACGCCCGAGGATCCGCGTCACGCGCCGGCCATCCGCCGAGGCGCGGCCTTCCTGCGCGCGACGCAGCTGACCGACGAGCTGCCGCGCTGGTGGGACGAGCACCGCGAGCCGGTCCGGGGCGGCTGGTGCTTCTCCGACGGCGCGCATCGCTGGCCGGTCAGCGACTGCACGGCCGAGTCGGTGAGCGCGCTGCTGGAGACCGAGCACCTGCTGCCGCGCGGCGAGCGCCTCACCCGCGCGCAGCGTGATCGGGCGGCGTCGTTCATGCTCGCCCGCCAGAATCGCGACGGCGGCTTCGGCACCTACGAGCCGCGCCGCGGCGGTCGATGGCTGGAGCGTCTGAACGCCTCGGAGATGTTCGGCGACTGCATGACCGAGCGCTCCTACGTCGAGTGCACGGCCTCGTGCGTGGGCGCGCTGGCGCGATTGCGGGCGCGCGACGCGAGCCTGGCCCCGCGCGTGTCGGGCGCCATCGACGCCGGCGTCGCGTTCCTGCGCACCGTCCAGCAGCCGGACGGCGCGATCCCGGCGGCCTGGGGCATCCACTTCACCTACGGCGCGTTCCACGTGACCGCCGGCCTGCGGGCGGCCGGTGTGTCAGCCGACGATCCGCTCCTGGCGCGCGCCGCCGAGTGGCTCGTCGCCCATCAACGAGGCGACGGCGGCTGGGGCGAGCACTGGTCGAGCTGCGTGACCGGACGCCACGTCGAGGCCGCGGAGAGCCAGCCGGTGCAGACGGCGTGGGCGCTGCTGTCTCTGCTGGAGATCGTCGGCGGCAAGCACCCGGCGGTGGAGCGCGGGATCGACTGGCTCGCCGCGCGCCAGGACGCCGGCGGCGGCTGGTCGGGCGGTGGCGTCAACGGCGTCTTCTTCGGCACCGCGATGCTCGACTACCGTCTCTACCACGCGTACTTCCCGACCTGGGCGCTGGCCCGCTACGCCGCGGCGGCGTGAGCCGCGCGGTCAGCCGTGCAGCGTCTTCATCACCTCGGCGTTGCCGATCAGCTCGCCGGGGCGGCCGGCGAAGATGATCTCGCCGCGGTCGATGGCGTAGAGCCGATCGGCGATGCGGCCGGCGTTCTGCACGTGGGACTCGGCGATGAGCACGGAGACGCCCAGCGCCTTGATGGCGCGCACGGCCTCGATGAAGCGCGTGACGACGACCGGCGCCAGTCCCTCGAACGGCTCGTCGAGCAGGAGCACCGACGGCTTGAGGGTGAGCGCGCGGGTGATGGCGAGCATCTTCTTCTGACCGCCCGACAGGTGCAGGCCGCGCCGGGTCAGGAACGTCTTGATCTCCGGGAAGATCGAGAAGATCTGATCCTCGGGGCCGATGTTCGCACCCGGCCCCAGCCACGCCGTGATCTGGAAGTTCTCCTCGACGCTGAGGTCGGGGAAGATGCCGCAGTCCTCGGGCGCGTAGCCGATGCCCAGCCGGGCCCGCTGGTGCGCGGGCAGCCGCGTGACGTCCTGGCCCTTGAAGCGCACGCGGCCGCTGCGCGGCGAGAGCAGGCCCATGATCGTGTCGATCGTGGTCGTCTTGCCGGCGCCGTTGCGGCCCACCAGGCACACCGACTCGCCGGCGCCCAGCGTGAGCGAGATGGACCGCAAGATCTGGGCCGGACCCCGGTAGGTCTCGACCTGCTCGAGCTCCAGCATCGGGCCGGGCCGGCTCACGCGCTCGCCTCCGGAGTGCCGATCAAGGTCGTCAGCACCCGCTCGTTGCGGCGGATCTCGTCGGGCGTGCCGTCGGCCAGGATCGTGCCCTGGTGCATGGCCACGATGCGGTCGGCGTAGGAGAAGACCACGTCCATGTCGTGCTCGATGATGGCCGCCGAGATGCGCTCGGAGCGGACGATCGACGAGATGGTGTCCATGATGGGCGCCTTCTCGCGCGTGCTCACGCCGCTGGTCGGCTCGTCGAGGAAGAGCAGCCTGGGCTTGAGCGCGTAGGCGACGGCCACGTCGAGCAGCTTGCGCTCGCCCTGTGAGAGGCCGCCGGCCGGGACGCGGGCCTTCGTCTCCATGCGGAAGAGGTGGAGGGTCTCGGTCGCCTCCTGCCAGACGGGGCGGTCGGACTCGGCCAGCGTGAAGAGCTTCCGCGTCTTGCCCTGGCGAGCGAAGATCGACAGGGCCACGTTGTCGAGCGCGGTGAGCTGATCGAAGAGGTTGACGAGCTGGAAGCTGCGGGCGATGCCGGCCCCGATCCGCTCGTGCACGCTCTGGGCGGTCACGTCGTGGCCGCGGAAGACGATCTGGCCGGCGTCGGCGCGCAGCAGGCCGCTGATCAGGTTCACGAGGGTGGTCTTGCCGGCGCCGTTGGAGCCGATGAGCGCCAGGACCTCGCCCTCCTCGACGCGGAAGTCGACCTGGTCGACGGCCCGGAACTCGCCGAACTGCTTGAGCAGCTTGCGCGTCTCCAGCAGGACGGTCACCTGGCCCTCCAGCGCTTCCAGATGCGGTCGGCGGTGCCCACGATGCCCGTGGGCAGCGACAGCACCAGGACGACGAGCACCACGCCGAGCAGGAGCTGCCAGTACACGGTGTAGCCGACCGCGTAGGTCTTCAGATAGTTGAAGACGATCGCGCCGATGATCGGTCCGGTGAACGAGCGGAAGCCGCCCAGCACGGTCATGAACACGATCTCGCCCGAGAAGGTCCAGTGCATGATGTCCGGCGTCGTCAGCCCGTTGAGCGGTACCCACAGCGCGCCGGCCAGGCCGGTGAAGACGCCGGAGACCAGGAAGGCCACCCACCGGTACTGGCGGATCCGGATGCCGATGAACTCCGCGCGCACCTCGTTGTCGCGAATGGCCTGCAGGGCCCGGCCGAACGGCGAGTTGACGATCACCCACATGACGGCCACGCAGATCACGAAGACGCCCAGCACGTAGTAGTAGTACGCCGTGGCCAGGAACGCGATCTTGTCGCCCTTGCCGGTGATGGCGCCCAGCAGGGTGGGCGTGGGCACGCGCAGGCCGTCGGTGCCGCCGGTCACCCAGAAGAACTTGAAGGCGAGGCTCCACAGCACCTGGGAGAGCGCCATCGTGAGGATGCCGAAGAAGATCTTCGTGTAGCGTACGCAGGCCACGCCGAACACGGCGGTGACGAGCACACAGGCCACGATCGCGCCCACCAGGAACAGCTCCATCGAGGTCACGCCGAGGTACTTGACCATCAGGGCCACCGAGTAGGCGCCCACGCCGAAGTACGCCGAGTGGCCGAAGGAGAGCAGGCCGGTGTAGCCGAGCAGGAGGTTGAAGCCGAGCGCGGCGATGCCCATCACCAGCCCGTAGGCGAGCAGGATCGTCTGGTACTGGTCGACGAGGAACGGCAGCGCGAGCAGGATGACCAGCGCGGGCAGGGCCCAGCCCAGCGTACGCACCGGCGAGCGATGCTCGAAGACCGCCGCGGTCACCGTGCTCATGCGCGGCCGAACAGGCCGGCCGGGCGGATCAGCAGCACCACGGCGGCGATCAGGTAGAGCACGGCCAGCTCGATCTCCGGGAAGAAGGTGATGCCCAGCTCGCGCACGACGCCGACGATGAGCGCCCCGAGCAGCGCGCCTTCCAGGCTGCCCAGGCCGCCGACCACGACGACGATGAACGACAGGATCAGCGCGTCCACCCCCATGCCGAGCACCGCCGACTGGCTGGGCACGATGATGGCACCGCCCAGGCCGGCCATGAGGCAGCCGAGCGTGAAGGCCTGCACGTACACGCGGTTGACGTTGACGCCCAGCGCCGCCGACATCCTCATGTCCTGGGAGGTGGCGCGCAGCACCACGCCGAAGCGCGTCTTGTAGATGAACGCCCACAGGAAGACGGCGGCCAGGCCGCCCACCGCGATGACCAGGAAGTTGTAGGTCGGGTAGATCGACTCGCCGATGTTCACGCTGCCGAAGTTCTCGAAGAGCACGCTGGCCGTGAGCGGATAGGGCCCCCACAGCCAGCGGATGACGTCGTCGATGATCATCAGCAGGCCGAAGGTCACCAGCAGCTGGTACTCCTCGGCCCGCTTGTAGAACGGCCGCAGCAAGGTCGGCTCCAGCAAAGCCCCGAAGGCGGCCGCGGCCAGCGCGCCGGCCGGCAGCACCAGCAGTAGCAGCGCGATCGAGGGCGCCGTGCCCTCGGCGGCGCGCGCGACCAGCAGCCCCACCACCCACGCCGACACGTAGGCGCCGAAGGCGTAGAGGTTGCCGTGGGCGAGGTTGACGATGCGCATGACGCCGTAGATCAGGCTCAGCCCGCCGGCGATGAGGAAGAGCACAGAGGCGTAGAGCAGCGCGTTGAGGACGTGGATGATGATGATGTCCATCAGTCGCCCACGCGGTACGGGACCACCTTCACCTCCGGATTGACCAGATTCCCGTTGAGCGCCAGCGCCAGCACCACCCGATAGGCGCCCGGCTTCACGCGTCCGCCGAGGTCGACGATGAGCCGCCCCCCCTGCACGTCGCGCGAGGCGCCGGCAGCGACGACCTCGTCGCCCGGGCCTACCACCGTCCAGTGCACCGTGAGCGGCTCCCGGGTGCTCTCCCCCGGCGGCGCGGGCTTGAACGGCTCGCGCACGATCTTATACGAGCGCCCCGCCTTCTCGACGTTTTCGACATCCGCCTGCACCGCCAGCCTGTCGCCGCGCCTCTCGACCGCCCGGATGTAGGCGTGCACGGGCAGCGCGTACTGATCGAACGAGCCCACGCCGAGCGGGTAGGTGAAGTCGCGGAACACCGGCAGGGTCGCGGTGTCCGCGGTCACGCGACCGACCTGGTAAGGCCCGGCCGTGACCAGGACGTGGCCGGTACGCCGGTGGAACTGGCCCAGAGCCCGCCACCGCTCGCGAGCCTGCTCGGGAGTGACGAGCCCGCGCAGCCCGTCGGGCACCCAGCCCCGGCGCTCGAAGTCCGTCGCCAGCACCGCCAGCGCGGCCCCCGTCTTCCGGTCGCGGACGAGGTCCAGCCACGGCACGTGACGGCGCCGGGCCTCGCGCTGCGAGAAGGCGCCCATCCCGCGCCCGACCGCCTGCTCCATCAGCGCCAGCACCGGCCACGGCACCGGGCTCCAGGGCGGCGCCACCGCGGCGGCGTAGCGCGGATCGATCGCGGTCCGGAGATAGACCTCGACGAGCGGCACCTGGTAGAGGAGCTGCTGATCGTCGACCAGCCGCACCTCGGTGTCCACGCGCACGACGCGCACGGCGACCAGCGCCTGGCGCAGCGCCGCCGTCGCGCGCTCCACCTCCGGATCGTAGGTGCGCGCGCCGCTCACGCCCCACCGCGTGGCGAACGCGTACGGATACATGATGTCGGCCACGCTCATGCGCTGGCCATCGTGCAGGTTCGACAGCAGCACGCGATAGACGATCTTCTGGCGCGCGCTCGCGCCGGGGCCCACCGGTCTGAGCTCTCCGGCGATGGGCACCAGCGCATCCGCCGGCACCTCGCCGGCCTCCTCGATCGACTGTACGCGGGCCCGGTTGGGGATGATCCGCGCGTTGTCGGGATCGAAGAGCAGGGCCGGATCGCCGACCGCCGCCCACACCTCGCGCCCCGCCGCGTCGCTGAACCCCGCGACCGGATTCCACGCCGCCCGCGCGCCGCCCTCGGCGCCGACGTGCAGCCAACCGTTCCACGGGAAGTCCTTGAGCTTCACGGTGCGCAGGAAGATCGGCGAGCCCACGCCCGCCTGCGAGTCGACGGCGATGTTCTCCACGCCCTCGTTGTAGTCGTCGTTGAGCGCCTCGCGCCGCACGGTGTAGCCGAGCACCACGCGCTCGCAGCCGGCGGTCACCTGGCCGACGAGGCGGCGCTCGAGGTTGATCCGCTCCGCGGCGGGCAGGGGCGCGGCCGCGGTGCGCCGCCGCACGGTCTCCTCGGCAGCGCCGCGCGTGGCCGGCGCCAGCGCCGGTGAGAGCAGCAGCCAGGCGTGGAACCAGCCCTCCTTGAGCCACGGCGGGCCGTGCCAGCCGAGCAGCCGCGTCTCGACGCCATCGAGCAGCGATGACAGCGGGATCTCCTCCACGACGGCCTCGCCGTCCGGCGCGACCCGCACGCCGGCGGCGGCGAGCGAGGCGGCGAGCGGGCCGGTCGCGCGCACGCTGGGCGCACTGCCGGCGCCGCGCTCGCGGGCGCGCTGTAGCAGGTCGTACTCCTGCACGTAGTCGTCGTGGTAGGGGGTGACGGGCCAGGGATGCGCGACGAACGGCGCCCGCGTGCCGAGCGCCTTCACGATGGCCGCGCCCGCCGCGCAGCGCGCCTCGGCGTCACCACCGGGCCGCGGGAAGGTCAGCACCACCCAGCCGCGCAGCGACTCGACGTGGCGCACCTTCTCGTTCGGCGTGGCGTCCAGGGGATCGCTCCCGATGTACGCGTGCAGCGCGTTCTTGAGCAGCAGCGGCGCGGCGGCCTTCGGCTCGACCCAGCGCACGCTGACTTCCTGCGGGTAGAAGGCGGGATAGAAGGTCAGCTCGTGACCCGCCCAGGCGAGTGGCCCGAGCAGGAGGAGCAGCAGGAGGACGGCGAGGACCTTCACCGAGACACGGCGGGGGCCGGGTGGTGACCCGGCCCCCGCAGCGCGACGACTCAGGCCTTGGCCTGGGGCCAGGTCTTGTCGATCCAGGTGTACGTCGAGGTCGGCTCGCCCTTCGGCCAGCCGGGAGGTGCCGTGATGGAGCGGATCGGGATCGTGATGATGCGCGCCGGATCGAGGATCGGGAACGGATACTCCGCCACGTTCTTGCTGAACCCGATCATCGCGTCCTTGTAGCCCTGGTGGTTGTCGGGGCGGATGTAGACGTAGCCGGCCGGGCCGGCCAGCATCATGCCTTCCAGCATGGCGATGATGGCGTCGTCATCCGGCCAGCCGCCGGTGAGGCGGTTAGCCTTCTCGATGGCGGCCTTCAGCATGTAGGTGGTGGTGTACGCGCCCTCGGCCTGGAAGTTCGGGTACTCGTTGAAGCGCGCGTGGTACTTCTCGACGAACGTCTTGTTGTAGGGCCACTTGTCGCCGCCGGGGTAGGTGAAGTGGTAGTTGCTGTGCACGCCGGCGATGACGCCCTCCGGATGGTCCTTGCCGAGCGCGTGGGGCGCCACGCCGAGGGCCAGCGTGGTCGCGAACTTCGCCTTCTCGAACATCCCGTAGCGCAGCGCCTGCTTGTACATGGCCACGTAGTCGCCGCCCCAGACGGACGACACGACCAGGTCCGGCTTGGAGGAGATGGCCTTGGTGATGTGCGAGGAGAAGTCCGTCGTGCCGAGCTTGGGCCAGCCCTCGGAGACGATCTCGGCCTGCGGCATCATCTTCTTCATGACGATCTTGACGTGGTCGAAGGCGTTGCGGCCGTAGGAGTAATCGGGATGGATGTGGGCGATGCGCTTGGCCTTGGGCCACGTCTGCACGATCGCCAGCGCCGTGGTGATGCCGTCGGCGGACTGGATGTTGGTGGTGCGGAACACGTAGTGCGGGTTCGGGACGGCCTTGTCGAACAGGAAGTCCGTGCAGCCGTCGACGAACATCGTGAGGACCTTCAGCTCCTCGGCGACGGGCCCCAGCGCCGGGGTGTTGCCGGAGGAGGTGATGCCACAGAAGAAGTCGATCTTCTCGGACAGCTTCAGGCGGCGCAGCTCCTTGACGTTGGCGTCGGTGCCGGCGTTCTCGTCGGCCTTGAGCAGCTCGATCTTTCGCTTGCCGAGCAGGCCGCCCGCGGCGTTGATCTCCTCGGCGGCCAGCTGCTGGCCCTTGAACATCGGCTCGCCGAGCACCGCGGCGGGACCGGTGAAGAAGGTCATGTGGCCGATCTTGTACGGCGTGTCCGGGATGTTGCCCTTGGGCGGCGTCTGCGCGTGGGCCACGCCGACCGACGGCAACCCGGGCAGGGCCGCGAGAGAGGCGCCGACCGTGACTCCAAGACCGGTCAGAAAATCACGCCGATTCACTTCCGCCATGTGTGTCCCTCCGTTGGGGTGAGTGCGGGAAGGTCCGCCTCGCGTGCTCCGTGTGGGATTGCCGGCCGCAGCATTGCCCTGGGTGACCCCGCAGTAGCATGTGGTCTGACCACTGTCAACACGAGACTGTAAACCTATAATGTCCGTCATGGTGAGCAAGTTCCTCGGAGCGATCCGAGCCGTTGCGCGGGGCGTGCGCAGGGCCGTCCGCGCGCACCCCGGTGCGGCGGTGCTGGCGGCCGTCGGAGTGCTCGCCGTGGACGTCCTGCTGCCGCCGCTGCTGCTCTCGGTCACGCGCAAGCCGTGGACATTCTTCACCTTCAACCCGTGGCTGAAGCGCCTGCCCGAGTACCTGACGTCGTCCACGCCGTGGTCGGAGAAGCTCGACTTCCTCGGGCGGGTCGCCCTGTTCTGGTTCTCGGCAGACGGGCCCTACGGCCAGCCGGAGTGGGGGTTCGCGGTCGACGGCGGCGACGTCCTGCGCTTCCTGCTGACCGCGGTGCTGGTCGGCCTCTACGTCGCGCTGTGGCTCGATCGACGCTCGGCCGGCGTCCGCGGCTGGCGCGCCGGATCGGGGCGGGCCGGTGGGACCTTTGCCGCCGCGGCCAGCGTGCTCGGGCTGTCGACCGGGCCGTGCAGCGTCGTCGGCTGCGGCGCCCCGGTCCTGCCGGTGGTCGGGCTGGTCTTCGCGGGGCTGTCGAGCACCACCCTGGCCGTGATGTCGGCGATCTCGCGCGTATCAGCGATCGCCGTGGTCATCGCGCTGCTCGCGGCGATTGCCTGGCTGGGCTGGCGCGCCGGCACTCGCCGCCCGTCTCGCGTCGAGATCACCCGCGACACTCTCGACCGCGCCGAGCGCGCCTAGCCGTCGCACCTACTGCCGGCAGCACCCTCGCAACGATTCGCAGGCTGAGGAGAAGGTCCAGATGCGCCAACGAAGCAGATGGGCCTTTCTCGTCAGCCGGCTAGGCGCCAGCGCGAGACGAACATCTGCATCGTCGCGCGTGAGAGACGGAAGAGCGCGCGCAGGCGCGCGAAGCGTGACCAGCGACGGTCCGCGCGCCAGATGTGGATCAGTCCCATCAGCGCGTAGCCGATCACCCGCGCGTACTGCACCGCCATGACCGACATCCGGCCCTCGTGCGTCGAGAGCAGCGCCATCGACGCGGCGCGGCCCCGGCGGCTGCGCTGCCAGTAGTGCAGGATGCCCTCGCGCAGCAGGCGCATCTCCTCGGACTGGCCGGCGAAGGCGCGGTAGAGGGCGCCGGCCAGCGCCACGCGCGTGCGCTGGGGAGCGCCGCGTCCGCGCTCGTAGGCGGCCAGCGCGCGCACCACGTCGCCGCCGGCGGCGCGCAGCGCCTCGCGCAGCCGCAGCGCGTCGCGCGTGCAGACACTCAGCCCCGTCGCGGTCAGCGGATGGCAACAGCCCGCGGCGTCGCCCACCAGTGCCAGGCGCCCGGCCGTGACGGCGGCCAGCACGATCGAATGATTGACGCCGACGAGGAGTGGCTGCGAGTCGAGCGCTGCCCGCACGCGCTCGCGGAAGCCGAACGGCAGCGCCTCCAGATAGGCCGGATCGCGGCGCACGGCGTCGACCCCGTG